>Ga0207699_10000021_pt1 | contig 178512 bp, 120 predicted proteins | sample LARL51metaG_FD_184344 | JGI IMG/M metagenome (GOLD analysis project Ga0207699, IMG submission 184344) | Corn, switchgrass and miscanthus rhizosphere microbial communities from Kellogg Biological Station, Michigan, USA - LAR L5-1 metaG... | ecosystem: Host-associated > Plants > Roots >... | reverse complement strand
TATAGCATTGATGGCACGATGGCATGAATCCCCTCGTCCTTCCGCCACCACCGCGGAGAATAGGCGAAAGACCTGCAGCCGGAGAGGAGGAGACGGAGGGCCGCTTGCGGTTGGGTTTCCCCTCTGCCGCTCCTCCCCCTCGCCGCCTTTGGCGGGGGGCCAAAGTCCGCCCTTCCTCGGTTCGCGTGGAGCCCCCCGCCCAAACGGCGGCGAGGGGGAGGAGCGGCAGAGGGGAAACCCAACCGCAAGCGGCCCGGCCGACGGAGGGGATTCCCCGCAGGCCCTGCCGCTGCGTCAGGTCTTCTCGGACTTCAGCTGCTTGAGGATCTGCTCCAGGGCCTTTACGAGGTCGGCCTTGTCGACGGCGCTCTGGCGGAAGGTGAGGGAGAGAGCGAAGGTCTTGTCGGGGGCCTTGAAGCGGAAGACGTAAGGCTTCCGGCGGCCGCTCTTGGCGGCTTCGTTCTTCCGCAGGCGGCGGCGGAGGTCGTCACGGTTGAGACCCAGGCGGGCCACCTCTTCGAGGAGACGGATCATCTCCTGTTCACTGCCGGCCTTCAGGACCTCAAGCAGCAGGGACTTGGAGGAGATGCCGAGGGCCTGAACCGTGTCGCGCACCCGCGGCGACATCTGCAGCAGGGAGAGGCTTTCGGTGATCACGGTACGCGACTTCCCCACCGCTTCGGCGATCTCCTCGTGGGTGTAGGTGTGTCGCTCGGCCAGCTGGCGGAAGCCCTCGGCCTCCTCGAAGGGCGTCAGGTCCTTGCGCTGTAGGTTCTCGATCAGCGCGATCTCGAGGGCCTCTTCCTCCGAGACGTCCATCTCGATCGCAGGCACTTCGTAGAGGCCGGCTTCCTGCGCCGCCCGGAAGCGCCGCTCGCCGGAGATGATCCGGTAGACGGGCCCGCTGCCGTCGTCGATCGGACGCGGCCGGACCAGGATCGGCTCGAGGACTCCCTTGGCGCGGATCGACGAGACGAGCTCGTCGAGATCTCCCAGCGAGCTCCTGGGCTGGTTCGGGTCCGGTTCAATCGCCGAGAGCGGCACCATCTTCCCCACCGGCGCCTCGTGACGGGCCGCCAGCTCTTCGACGAAGTGGGTGTCGTGGCGCATCTTGACCTGCATCGGAAGGCCCCGCTTGCGGCCCGTCGAGATCGCCGCGACCGGCGGCAGCGGTGGCTGGACTGGATCAGACACGGCTGAGGACCTCCTCCGAGAGCCTGTAGTACTCGTAGGCACCGGTCGACCTCGGTGCGAAGCTGAAGATCGATTCGCGGTAGGCGGGACTCTCTTCCAGGCGGACGCTCTTGGTGATGATGGTGTTGAACACCTTCAGACCGAAGACGTTCTGGATCTGCTCGAGGATGTCCTTGGCGAGCAGCGTCCGCTTGTCGTACATGGTGATCAGCGCTCCCAGGATCTGCAGCTGCGGGTTCGCGCGGATCTTGATCTTGTCGATGGTCTCCAGCAGGTCGTCGGTCCCCTCGAGAGCAAAGTAGCTCGCCTGGATCGGGATGAGCACGTGGGTGGCCGCGACCAGGGCGTTGACAGTGATGATCCCCAGGGTCGGCGGGGTGTCGATCACGACATAGTCGTAGGCGTCCTGGACCCTGAGGAGCTCGTCCTTCAGCCGGTAGTGGCTGTCGAGCTCCCCGATCAGCTTCGCCTCGATCTTGGCGAGGGCGATCGTCGAAGGCGCCACCGCCAGGTTGCCGACCTTCTCCGCCGGCACGATGATGTCGGGAAGGTGGATGCCGTCCTGGGTGAGGGCGTCGTACATCGTGGCCTTGAGCTGGCGGATGTCCAGGAAGGACATCGAGCTGTTCGCCTGCGGGTCGAGGTCGACCAGGAGGGTCCTCATGCCCTTGCTGGCCAGGCCTGCTGCGAGGTTGATCGCGGTCGTGGTCTTGCCTACCCCACCCTTCTGATTTGCGATCGCGATGATCATCGATGGAGGCCAGTCTAGAGAACGCCGGGCAGAGGGTCAAGAGGATCGCACGGGTCCTTTCAACGCTGAGCGATGCCGATGTCGGCGCGCCGACATTGGAGTTAACTAATTGCAAACAATGGACTTATAACGAAGAACGCGAACCGACGCGATCACCCTCCCCAACCTCGCTTACCCCGTTACATCGTGTATTTGCCGAGCTCTTCCGGGCTGATCTCCTCGAGCCATTTCTTCAGCTTCTCCTGGTCCGTCGCCTTGGTGGCCAGGTCCACGGCCTGCGCCTGGTCGAGCACGCCTTGTAGGACGAAGATGGGAGCGTTCGTGCGCAACGCGAGGGCGATGGCATCGCTGGGCCGTGCGTCCACGACCAGGTCCTTGCCTCCCTGATCGAGGTGGAGGGCGGCGAAGAAGGTGTTCTCCTTCAGGTCGGAGATGACCACCTTGACGACCTTGCCTCCGAGCCGGTCGACGAGCGCGCGCAGCAGGTCGTGGGTCATGGGGCGCGGCGGCTCGATGCCCTCGATGCGCGAAGCGATCGCCTGCGCCTCGGAGATGCCGATCCAGATGGGCAGGAAGAGCTGGTTCTCGACATCTCGGAGGATGACGATAGGCACGTTCGACGAAGGGTCCAGCATCAAGCCCTTGATCTCGACGCGAAGCTCGACAGACGGGTCAGTCATGGAGCTATTGTGGGACCGCTCCGGCAACAGGTCAAGAACAAAAACTGCTCGGTACTTGTCCTCCCTTAACCCCCTGCTCAGGGGTTGCCACGGGAGGGAGCGAGAACAGGCTTAGAACAGGGTAAGGACGGACGCTACGAGCTGCTCGCCTAGCGACCCAGGAGACTGTGCGCCAGCGCGTCCTCGATGCGGACACGGGTGAGCTGGCCGAGGGGGACGGGGTGCGGGCCGGCCGGGAAGTGGACGATGCGGTGGCAGGAGGTGCGGCCGGTCTGGGTGCCTGGCTGCTTGCCCCAGCCGGTGACCAGCACCTCGTGTTCCTGGCCGACCAGCTCGCGGTTCAGCTCGCGCTGGATGCCATCCTCGAGCGCGAACAGGCGCTGCAGGCGCTCGGCGGCGATCTCGCGGTCGACCTCGCCGTCGAGGCGCGGCGCCGCGGTGCCAGGACGCGGGGAGTAGAGGAAGGCGTAGACGGAGGCGAAGCGCACCTCGCGCACCAGCTCGAGGGTGTGCTGGAAGTCCTCCTCGGTCTCGCCCGGGAAGCCGACGATGAGGTCGGTCGACAGGGCCAGGCCCGGCCGGGCGCGGCGGAGCTGCGCCACCAGGTCGAGGTACTCGGCCCGCGTGTATCCCCTCCCCATCCGGCGCAGCACGCGGTCGGACCCTGATTGCGCGGGCAGGTGCAGGTAGGGGCAGATGTTCGGGTGCTTGCCGACCTGCTCCACCATGCGCGGCGTGAAGTCGCGCGGGTACGAGGTCACGAAGCGGAGGCGCCGCAGGCCGGGCAGCCCGGCGATCCGCTCGAGCAGGTGGGAGAAGTCGAGGGCGCCGGCGCCGTCCTCGTGCGGAGCCGCGGGACCGTCGGCCATTGCGGGAGCGGCGCCGGCCGGACCCGCCGGGTGGGCCGGCTCGCGCCAGTGGTTGACCGTCTGGCCGAGCAGCTCGATCTCGACGAAGCCGTACGCGAGCAGGTGCTCGACCTCCCGCACGATCTCCGCCAGCGGCCGGCTGCGCTCGGGACCGCGGGTCTGCGGCACGATGCAGAAGGTGCACCGCTTGTTGCAGCCCTCGACGATCGTGACCATCCCCTTGTACTCGCCGTGACGGGCCACCGCGTCGATGTCGTAGGCGCGACGCTCGGGGAAGCCGGTGCGGACGACGCGCCGGCCGGCCCGCGCCTCGGCGACCACCTCCTGCAGCTCGCCGACCCTTGCCGGCCCGAGCACGAAGTCGAGGTCGGGCACCCGCCTCAGGGCCTTCTCCCCTTCCTGCTGCGCGACGCAGCCGCAGAGGCCGATGAGCAGCCCGCGGCGCGTCTCCTTGAGCAGGCGGTACTCGCCGAGGCGCGAGTAGACCTTCTGCTCGGCCTTGTCCCGCACGCTGCACGAGTTGAGCAGGATGAGGTCCGCGTCCTCCGGATCGCGCGTCGGCAGCACGCCCTGCTGCATCAGCTGGCCGGCCATGCGCTGGCTGTCCAGCTCGTTCATCTGGCAGCCCCAGGTCTCGATGAAGGCGCGACGCGCCGGTGCGGGCCGGACGCCGTCGCTGACTTCGGTGCCGCTCATGGACCGTTGTCTTTGTAGATCGGGGTCTCGATCGGCTTGGTCGGATCGACCGGCTTCTCTTCCTTCGGCTCCAGGTCGACTCCTTCGCGCAGCCATCCCGGCAGCGCGCCGGCGATGCGCCCATCGTCCAGGAAGTCGGTCAGCTCCTTCTTCGCCGCCACGACGGCGGCGCGGCTCTCGCGCAGCTCGTCGAGGGCGTGGTCCCATGCCGGCTTGATCTGGCCGTCCCGGACGTAGGGATCGTCCTGGGCGTAGAAGCGGCGGCGCAGCAGCCCGATGTCCTCCTCGAGCTCCTTGATGCGGTCGGCCGCCTTGCGCCACCGCTGGCGGATCTCGAGAGCCCTGCCGCGCCAGTACTTCTCGTCGCGCGTCAGCGGCGCGACCGTCGCCGCCGCCGGCGTCGTCCCCGTGGCGGTGGCGGAGCCCTGGGAGGCTGGGACCGGGGCCGGAGCCGTGGCGGCGGCGGGCTTCTTCTTCGCTTCGGCGACGGTGAGCTGGCCGCCTTTTGCGTAGCGATGAATTGTCTTATTATTGATGACGATACGCGGAGGAGCTGCTTCGGCCTTCCGCTCCCGTTCGGCCTTTGCCGCCTCGGCCAGGGTCAGCTGCGCTTCCGGATCGAAGTCCGGCGTATCGACCACGATCACGGACGGATCGGCGGGCTTGACGGCTCCCGCGCCCGGCGGGTTCGCCGCCGCACCCGTAGCGGCCCCCGGCGCCGCCGGGACCCGGGCGGCCGGAGCCCCAGCCGTACCGGCCGTTCCCACGGTCCCCGGGACGGCCGCCGCGGCCGGAGCGCCGGAGGTGACCACCGGCGGCAGCGGCGCGACCGGCCCTGTCGCGGCCGAGGGTGCCGAGAGTGCCGCCGAGGCGGCCGGTGCCGCAGCGGCAGCCGCGGTGGGCGCGGCAGGCGCGCTGGGCGTGGCAGCCGCCGTGGGCGTGGCAGCCGCCGTGCCGGCCGGCACTGGCCTGGGCTCGGCCTCGCTGCCGTGCGGCGTTGCGGTGGAAGAGGAAGCGGCGGCGGACTTCTGGCTGGCCGGCGCAGAACCGTCCGCGTGCCCAGCCGGCGTGCGGATCGCGGGCGCGCCGGAGCAGCCGGCGAGTGCCAGACCGCCGGCGGCCATTATCGCCAGGATCGCCAAGAGCGCCGGGATCGGCGGCAGCGCGACGGTCGCAGGCTGCGCGGTGATCGCAGGCGGCGCGGTGATATTAGGCGGCGCTAGAAAGTTGGCACCCAGATCGGCGGCGACGACCGGCGTCGAGGATCCATACGGTGCGCCGGGCCGCGGCTCGCGCGCTGCCCGCGCGCTCTTCCACTCGCGCGCTGCCCGTGCGCTCCTGCCCCCAAAGCCATGCTTCATCGCCAGATCAGGATAACCTAAACCGCGCCCGAAGGCACCATCGCGGCCGCGAAGAAGCTCTCGACGTGCTGCTGCACCTCGCCGGCGGTGCCGTAGCCCATGCAGCGCTCCGCCAGCTCGGCCAGCTCGGCCGCGGACATGCGCCGCAGCCAGGTCTTGACCTCCGGGATGCGCCGCGGGCTCATCGACAGCCGCCGCAGGCCCATGCCGATCAGCAGCAACGCGCTGCGGGTGTCGCCGCCCATCTCGCCGCACAGGCCGACGTCGATGCCGGCGAGGCGCGCGCTCTCGATGACATGGCGCAGCATGCGCAGCATCGCCGGGTGCAGCGGCTGGTAGAGGCTTGCGACGTGCTCGTTGTTGCGGTCGACCGCCAGCGAGTACTGGATGAGGTCGTTGGTGCCGATCGAGAAGAAGTCGACCTCTCGCGCCAGCAGGTCGGCGATGACCGCCGCCGCCGGCACCTCGATCATCACTCCCAGCCGCAGGTCGCGCTGGAACGGCAGGCCCTCGCGCTCGAGCTCGTCCGCCACCTCGGCGGTGAAGGCGCGGAAGCTGCGCACCTCGTCCAGGGTGCTCACCAGCGGCAGCATCACCCAGAGGTCGCCGAACAGGCCGGCGCGCAGCAGCGCCCGGATCTGGGTGCGGAAGATGTCCGGCCGCGAGAGGGTCAGGCGGATGCCGCGCAGCCCCAGCACCGGGTTCTCCTCGTGCGTCTCCATCATCTCGGCCGCCAGCTTCCTGCCGCCCAGGTCGTAGGTCCGGATGACCGCGGGATGCGGCGCCGCCGACTCGATGAGCTTGCGGTAGATGGCGACGTGCTCCTCCTCGCTCGGCAGCTCCGGGCTCTTCTCGATGTAGAGGAACTCGCTGCGGTAGAGGCCGATGCCGGCGGCGCCGTAGCAGGTCGCCTCCTCCACCTCCTCCGGCAGGTCGATGTTGGCCATCAACGAGACCGCCACGCCGTCGCGGGTGACCGCCTCGAGCTCCCGCGTCTTCATCAGGTCGCGATCGCGGCATTCCAGGTCGAAGCGCCGCAACCGGTAGCGGTCGAGCATCTCGGAGGCCGGGTGCGCGATGACGGTGCCCTCCTCGCCGTCCACGATCAGCGGCACGTCGTCGGCCAGCAGCTTGGTCAGCCCGGTGAGCCCCGCCACCGCCGGCAGGTTGAGCGAGCGCGCGATGATCGTGGTGTGCGAGGTGCGCCCTCCCGACTCGATGGCGAAGCCGAGGACGTGCTTGCGGCCCAGCCGGATCGCGTCGGAAGGCGTCAGGTCGTCGGCGACGATGACCGCACCGGGCGCCAGCTCGGACAGCTCGCCGTGAGAGGTCCCCTGCAGGCTGCGCAGCAGGTGCCGCGCGACGTCCGCGAGGTCGGCGCCGCGCTCGCGGAGGTAGGGATTGGCCATCTGCGCGAACCGCAGGTCCAGCTCCTCGGCGGTCTTGTGCACCGCCCACTCGGCGTTGACCCGCTGGTTGCGGATCCGCTCCTCCACCCGCCCCAGGAAGCTGGCGTCCGAGAGCAGCAGCAGGTGGGCGTCGAAGATGCCGGCGAGATCGGCGCCGAGGTCATCCCCCACCTCGGTGCGGGTCTTGCCGAGGTCCTGGCGGGCGCTCTCCACCGCCTCGCGGAGACGCGCCACCTCGAGGTCCACCTGGTCCTCCTGGATCGGCAGCCGGAAGACGTCCTGCGCCCGGGTCTCGACGATCACGGCGCGGCCGATCGCCACTCCCGAGGAGACTCCCATGCCATGGAAGACCTGCATCGGGGGGCTGTCCGGCGTCTCCAGCGGCTTCGCCATCAACTCTCCTCTTCGAAACGGCCGGCGATCAGGCCCGCCACCGCCTGGATGCACTCGGCCTCGTCCTCGCCCTCGCAGCGGATGGTCAGGTGCGTCCCCTGGCTGGCGGCCAGCAGCAGCACGCCGAGGATGCTCTTGGCATCCACCTCCTCGCCATCCTTGGTCACCGTCACCCGGCTCTGGAAACGGGCCGCGGTGTTCACCAGCTTGGCCGCCGCGCGCGCGTGCAAGCCGAGCCGGTTGACGATCTCCGCCTCGCGCTCAATCATGCGGCGTCGCCGTCACCACGCCTTCCGCGTGAGTGGCGGCGTCTGCGGCATTGTCGCATTTCTTCCCTGCCAGCAGATCGCTGGCGAGGCAGACGCTCTTCTGCGTCTTGGCTTGCAGCCAGCGCGCGAGCTCCTTGAGATTGCCCTCCTGCCGCGGCTGGCAGGCGAGACGCATCACCATCGGCAGGTTGACCCCGGAGAGGATCTCGACCCGCCCTTCGCCGAGCAACGAGCTGGCGACGTTGCACGGCGTGCTGCCGAACATGTCCGTCAGGATGAGGACTCCCTGGCCGTGGTCCAGGCGCTCGACCGCGGCCCGCACCTCGGCCTTGCTGGCGTCGATGGGCTCGTTCCAGTCCAGCCCCAGCGCCTCGAACTCCGGCAGCGGTCCGGCGATCTTCTGGGCGGCGGCCAGCAGCTCGTGCGCCGCCCCACCGTGGGTGAGGATCAAAGTACCGATCATTTTGGGTTACGTGGGACCTTGCGGCCACCCTCCAGTATCAGCAGATTCAGTGCAATGAAAATTCCCCGGACCAGTTTCCTACCGCCCTGCCACCCTACCGGGCGATGTCGCGGTGCACCAGGCGCACCGGCCAGCCGGCGGCATCGAGGCGCTTCTCGAGGCGCTCGCAGATCGCCACCGAGCGGTGCCTCCCCCCGGTGCAGCCCACCGCCACCGAGAGGTAGCTGCGATTCTCGCGCCGGTAGCGGGGCAAAAGGAAGCCCAGCAGGTCGGCGAGCCGGCCGATCAGCTCCTCGAAGTCCGGCTGCTGCTCGAGGTACTCGAGCACCTCCGCGTCCTGGCCGGTCTGCTCGCGCAGCCCCGGCACGAAGTGCGGGTTGGCCAGGAAGCGCACGTCGAACAGCAGGTCGGTGCCGACCGGGACACCGTGCTTGAAGCCGAAGCTCACCAGCGAGACCACCATATCCGGCTGTTCGCCGGCGGTGGCGAAGGCCCGGTACACCTGGGCGCGGGTCTCGTGGATCGACCAGTGGCTGGTGTCGAACACCAGGTCGGCGCGCGGCCGCAGGCCGGCGAGCAGCTGGCGCTCGCGCCGGATGCCCGCGATCGCCGGCTGGTCCGGGGCGAGCGGGTGCGGGCGCCGGGTCTCCGAGAAGCGCCGCACCAGCACCTCGTCGCTGGCCTCCAGGAACAGCAGCGTCGGGCGGGGCTGGCCGCACGCACTCGGCTGGCCCTCCTCCCGGGGCTCGGCCTGCCGGTGCGGCTGGCCCTGGCAATCGCGGTCGATCTCGGCGATCAGCCGCGGGAACTCCTCGGCGAAGCCCGGCGCCCGCACGTCGGCCACCACGGCGATCCGCTCGTAGCCGAACACCAGCTCTCCCGGGCGCACCAGGAACTCGCGCAGCAGCGGCAGCGGCAGGTTGTCGACCGTGTAGTAGCCGAGGTCCTCGAAGCACTTGGCGACCACGCTCTTGCCGGAGCCCGACAGGCCGGTGATCAGCACCAGCCGCAGGCGGTCCGGCGGCAGGGGGCCGGACCTCTCGCCCTCGACGCCGGCGGGCGGCTCCGGCGGAGCGCCGTGCCGCCGTTCCCCTGGGAGGCTGGTGGCGCTCATCGTCGGGCCACTAGCGTGCCGGGACCTTCCGGTTGCGCTCGAGCTCGGCCTCGAGCTTGCGCGCGAACTCGCGCGCCGAATGGTGCCCCTGCAGCTTCAGCACGTGGTTGCGCGCGGCGATCTCCACCAGGATGCCGACGTTGCGGCCCATCGCGACCGGCATGCGGATGTAGGGGCACGGGACGTCCAGGATGTGGAACACCGACTCGTCGAGGCCCAGGCGGTCGTACGCCTGCCCGGGCTGCCAGTGCTCGAGCTCGATGACCAGGTCGATGGTCTTGCGCTCCCGCACCGAGGCCAGGCCGAAGAGGTCCTGGACGTTGATGATGCCGATGCCGCGCAGCTCCATGTGCAGGCGCAGCGGCCCTTCGCTGAAGCCGACCAGCTCGCCGCTGGGATAGCGCTTGACGTAGACGCGGTCGTCGGCGACCAGGCTGTGGCCGCGACTGATGAGGTCGAGGGCCGACTCGCTCTTGCCGACGCCGCTCTGGCCGATCAGCAGCACGCCCAGGCCGTAGATGTCGAGCAGCACGCCGTGCAGGCAGGTGGAGGGGACCAGGTGGTCCTCGAGGAAATAACTGATCGCCTTGATCACCGTCGACGACAGCGCGGTCGACGACAGCACCGGCAGCTCGGAGCGCTGGCAGCTCTCGAGGAAGCCGGGCAGCGGCGGCAGCCCCTTGGTGATGACGAAGACGGGCACCGGCAGGCTGGCGATGACGTCGAAGCGCCGCAGCCGCTCGCTCTCGTCGAGCGTCAACATGTACTCGGTCTCGCTCTCGCCGACGATCTGGACGCGCCCCTCCTTGATGTAGGCGAAGTAGCCGGCGAAGGCGAGGCCGGGCTTCTGCACCCGGGGATGGGTGATGGGATTGTCGAGGTGCGACTCTCCCGACAGCACGCGCAGGTTCAGGCTGGCGAGCTCCTCGCCCAGCAGCTCGCGCACCTTGACCGGCGGCGGCACGATGGCGGGCGGCGGATTCTGCATTCAGACGCTCTCTTTCAGGAAGTCGTAGATGGCGCCGCGGTCACCCAGGCCCAGCAGGGTCTCGACGTGGCGGTCGGCCCGCACCCAGCGCGAGATCCGGGCCAGCGTCTGCAGGTGCTCGGCGGGGCTGTCGTCCGGCGACAGCACCAGGAAGAACAGCGCCACCGGATCGCCGTCGGCGGCGCCGAACTCGATCGGCGGCCGGGCGATGCCGACCGCCAGGACGCCCTGCTCCAGGCCCTCGAGCTTGCAGTGCGGGATCGCCACGCCGTGGCCGATCCCGGTCGAGCCGAGCTGCTCGCGCTCGAGCAGCGCCCGGTAGAGCGCGCCGGCGTCCCGCACCAGGCCGGTCGCCGCCACCCGCTCCGCCAGCTCCCGCAGCACCGCGCGCGAGTCGATCGCCGGCAGGTCGGCGAAGATCAGTTCCGGCCGGGTGAGCGGGCCGGCTACGGGCATGGGACACCCAGGGCGCCGGGTTGCCTCGTCGCCCATCCGGTCCGGGTGGAGCATGCCCGCCAGGGCATGGGGTCAAGGCTCGGGGGCGATCAGCCCGTAGTTCTGGTCCTTGCGCCGGAACAGCACGTTCAGGCGATCGGTGTCTGCGTCGCGAAACACCACGAAGCCGTGCTCGGCGGTCTCGAGCTCGATCGCCGCCTCCGCGATGGTCATCGGCTTGATGTCGACGTGCGTCGTCTCGACGACGCGCGGCGTGGCGCCGCCGCCGACCGAGGCGCTGTCCAGCACCTCCATCGGCCAGCGCGGCCAGCGTTGGCCGTTCGTGCGGTCGGCGCGGCGGCGCTTGTCGACCAGCTTCTTGCGCGACCTCCGGGCCTGCTTCTCGGCCTTGTCCACCGCCAGGTTGACGGCGTCGAGCAGGCTGCCGTCGTTCTCCTCGGTGGCCTTGGCGATGCCCAGCCGGTGGCTGATGTGCAGCTCAGCGATGTGGCGGTGCTTCTCGATGTCGAGGAACACCTTGACCTCGATTGGCTCCTCGACGAACTTCATCACCTTCTGGAGCTTCTGCTCGATGAAGCCGCGCAGGCGGTCGTCCAGGTGAACGTTGCGGCAGGTGTATTCGATCAGCATGGCTGCGTCTCTCTATCTCGTCAGAAGATCTGCTTGCGGTCGGTGGACGAGGGGATGCTGAGCTCGTCGCGGTACTTGGCCACCGTGCGGCGGGCGATCTGGATCCCTTCGCGGTTCAGGATGCGCATCAGCTCGCTGTCGGAGAGCGGGCGCTTGGGGTCCTCCGCCTGGATCATCTGCTCGATCTTGCGCTTGACCGTCAACGACGAGATGTTCTCGCCGTACTCCCGATCGATGCCGCTGTGGAAGAAGAACTTCATCGGGAAGAGGCCGCGCTGTGTATGGATGTACTTGTTCGAGACGACCCGGCTCACCGTCGACTCGTGCATGCCGATGTCCTCGGCGACGTCGCGCAGCACCATCGGCCGCAGGTGCTCGATGCCCTTGTCGAGGAAGTCGCGCTGCTGGCGGATGATCGAGGCGGCAACCTTGTAGATGGTCCGCTGGCGCTGGTCGAGGCTCTTGATCAGCCAGACGGCGGAACGGATCTTGTCCTTGATGAACTGCTGCGCCTCCGATTGGCGGCCCTCGGTGCGCATGGTCTGCAGCATGCGGCGGTAGGAGCGGCTGACCCGCAGCCGCGGCAGGCCGTCGTCGTTGAGCTGGATCACGTACTCGTCGCCGACCCGCCGCACGAAGACGTCGGGCTCGATGTAGTGCGGGCGCTCGGTCGAGAACTTGCGGCCGGGATTGGTCTCGAGGGTGCGGATGAGCTCGACCGCCTCCTCGAGAGCCGCCAGCTCGATGCCCAGCTTCCTGGCGACAGCCGGGAACTGGCGGCGCAGGAACAGGTCCCAGGCCTCCTCCACCACCCGCCGCGCCAGGGCGTCTGCCGGCACGCCGCGGAAGTCCATCTGGCGCATCAGGCTCTCGCGGAGGTCGGTGCAGGCGATGCCGGGCGGGTCGAAGCCGCGCACCAGCTCGAGCGCCGCCTCGACCTCGTCGAGGCCGTAGCGGCGGGGGCTGTCCTCGGCGTCCGCGGACTCGCCGGCAGCGTCGCTGGGGATGCCGGCCATGCCGTCCGCCACGCCGTTCATGCCCCCCATGCCCCTCATGCTGGCATTGCCGGCGAAGCCGGCCCCCCCGAGGTCGCTCGCCAGACCCGGGGCGTCCTCGGCCCAGTCCGCCGCCCGGTCCCCCATCGCGCGGATCTCCTCCGGGGTGGCGACCAGGAAGCCGTCCGGGTCGAGGTTGCCGATGATCAGCTCGGCGATCTCGCGCTGGCGCGGCTCGACCTCGGCCATGTGCAGTTGCCAGAGGAGGTGGTCGTAGAGGTCGGGCTCGCGGGTGAGGCTGTTCTCGATCGGCGGCTCGTCCCGCTCCTCCGCCATGGACGAGTAGCCGGAGCCCTCCCAGTAGTCGCCGAAGTAGGCGTCGAGGTCGATGTTCTCCATCGACTCGCCGTGGTTCAGCTCCTCGCCGCCGTTGCTCGCGGCGGCGGCTTCCTTGCGCTCCTCGAACGGCGGCTCCGCCTCCTCCTCGGCCGGGTCGGGGTTGTCGGCGGCCTCCGCGGCCTCCTCCAGCACGGGGTTCTCGACCAGCTCCTGTGTCAACAGGGTGTCGAGCTCCATGCGGGTCATCTGCAGCAGCTTGATCGCCTGTTGCAGCGACGGCGTCATCACCAGCCGCTGCGCCAACTTGAGGGAGAGTTTCTGCTCTAATGCCATGCCGGGGATCGGACCTTACAGGGTGAAGTCTTCGCCGAGGTAGACCTTGCGTACTTGCGGGTCCGTCGAGAGCTCCAATGGAGTCCCGGCGCGCAGGATCTCGCCATTGTTGATGATATAGGCACGGTCGGTTATTTTCAATGTTTCCCGCACGTTATGGTCGGTGATCAGGATCCCGATGCCCATCGACTTGAGGTGCCGGATGATGCCCTGGATGTCCAGGACGGCGATCGGATCGATGCCCGCGAAGGGCTCGTCGAGAAGGATATACCACGGGCTGATCACCAGGGCGCGGGCGATCTCCACCCGGCGGCGCTCACCCCCCGACAGCGAGTAGCCGCGGTTGCGCCGCACCTTGACCAGGCCGAGGTCGTTGACCAGCTGGTCGATGCGGCGCTCCTGCTCGGCGTGGGCGAGGTCCAGGGTCTCGAAGATGGCGCGCAGGTTGTCCTCGACCGACATGCGCCGGAAGATCGAGGGCTCCTGGGGGAGGTAGCTGATGCCGCGCTGGGCGCGCAGGTACATGGGCAGATCGGTGATGTCCTCGTCGCCGAGGAAGACGGTGCCGGCGTCGGGGGCGGTCAGGCCCACCACCATGTAGAAGGTCGTCGTCTTGCCGGCGCCGTTGGGGCCGAGCAGGCCGACGATCTCGCCGGGGCCGACCTCGATCGACATCTTGTTGACCACGGCGCGGCCGCGGTACACCTTGCGCAGCCCGTCCGTGTAGAGCCGCTGCGGCTCCTGCTCGTCGGTCACCACGCAGCTCTCCGGCGGCCAGCCGCCCCGAGATCGCCGGTAGCGGCTCTCCCCCCGGCCGACCTTTGGGCGAGGGTTTGACCCGTGCCGGCGGAGGACTTCGATGCCTCGACCAAGGGTCGGCCGGGGAGAGATCCGCTACCGGTAGTCGGGGCGGCCGAGGTGGGCGGAGCGGCGGAGGACGCGGGGGGGGGCGGCGAGGCGGGCGCCGGGGGCTTGGCCTCGTCCTTGCCGAGCACCTCCACCTTGCCGTCGTCGACGGCGTAGCGCAGGCGCTTGCCGTGCACCAGGTTGCCGTCGCGATCGCGCATCACGACCGGATCGCCGAAGACGTCGATCTTGCGCGTCTCGAGACGGTAGACGCCGGTCTCGCCGTCGATCTTGCGGCCGGCGGCCGGGTCGTCGAGATGCGTCCCGCCGGTGCAGGTCATCTGCTTGGCCTTGTGGTCCTGGTCGAGGTTGACGTCCAGCTGCTTGCAGGTCAGGGTCTTGCCGTCCTGGTCGACGTGCACGTTGCCGGCGTAGGTCAGCACGCCGCTGCCGTCGCGGTAGAGCATGTTCGCGGCCAGCACGGTGATCGCGCCGCCGCCGCCCTTTCCCGAGCCTGCCGCTGCGCCTCCGCTGTCCCGTCCCGAGCCTGCCGCGGTCTCGGTTGCGACCTTCCCCGTGGCCGCCTTCCCGGCGGCGGCGCCTTTCCCGGATGCGGCAGTTCCCGCGGTCCCCCTGGCCGGGGCAGACTCGCCGGCACCCGCCGCGGGCTTGCTCGCCACCTTGCCGCCTCCCCTGCTCCCCGGAGTGGCAGCATCCTGGGGATTCGCCGCCGTCGCGGCCGGTGCCTTGCGGCCCGCTGCGGCGCCCGGCGCCGCACCGAGCGGCGGTGCGCTCTCCTCCTGCTGCCCCGGCACCCAGATGGTCTTGACGCCGCCGGTGGCGGCCAGCTGGTCGCCCTGCGGCAGGCGCTCGCCCTGCATCTCCGGGGCGAGCAGCAGGTTGTCGCCGCGCCAGGCGCGGACGTCGCCGCGGAAGATGAAGGAGGCCTGGGGGCGCTGCCAGTACGCCTCCGTGGACTGCACCATGACCGGACCCTTGCCCTCGCCCAGCACGCCGCCGGCGAGATTGGCGTCGCCGGTCTGCCGGATGATCGCGTGCACCCCCTCCACAGCGTGGACCAGCTGGTCGGCGGAGGTGTAGATCACGTGCGGCGCCCGCATCTCGCCGCGCGGGCTGACCACGTTGACCGGGTTGCCGAAGAACTCGCCGCGCCCGGCGTCCATGTCCATGGTCGCGCGGTCGCCTGTGGCGTCGACCTCGCCGTCGCCGTAGGTGACCTGCTCGACCAGGACGACGCTGGCGATCTGCCCGTCCGTCCGAAACACCGCGTCCGCCCGCTGCCCGTGGGCTCGGCGCACGATCGGCTGTGGCGGCGGCGCCGGCGCGGCGGCGGCCGGGGCGGCCGCTTTCGGGGCACCCGCCTTGGGCGAAGCCACCTTGGCTCCCGGAAGCCCGGGTGGGCCGGCCCTGACGCCGGGCTTGGCTGCAGTAGCCGCGGGTGGACCTGCCTTGACGCCGGGCTTGGCACCGGGCTGACCGGGTGGGCTGGCCTTGGCGCCAGGCCTGGCCCCTGGAGCCGCCGTCGGACCGGCCTTGCCACCCGGAGGCCCGGGCGGCCCTGCCTTGGCCGCGGCCGCGCCGCCCGGCTGCTGCGACGCCCCGCCCGCCGCCCCCGGCGCCGCCTGACCGCGCGGCGCGGGACCCGGACCGCCCGCCCCGCCCGCCGCCGGCGGTGCGATCTCTTCGATGTCGACGCCGCCGTAGGCGTTGGCCGAGCGCAGGAGGTCCTTCTCGGCGAGCAGCCCCTCGATGTGCGGCGCGACCAGGGTGCGAGTCACGCCGTTGCCGGCGGAGTGCAGGCTGGCGGGCGCGGCGGCGTTGCCCTCGAGGTCGATGCGCCGCACCAGGTTGCCCTTCGGCGTCAGCATCACCGCCAGGTCGTCGCCCGCCCAGCTGACCTTGGTCGTGCCGGGGGCCACGCTCTCCGCCGTCTCGCCGGTGACATGGTAGAGGGCGCGCACGAAAGTGAGCGAGCTCTCGTCGTCCGAGAGCAGCCCGCTGATGCGGTCGGCCTCGAGCTTGGCGGTACCGCGATGCAGCTCGGCGCCGTCCTCGACCCGCAGCAGCCGGTGCTTGCGCTCGTAGATCGCCTTGTCGGCCTCGAGCTTGAGCGGCGGCTGGACCTCGGGGAAGGTCTCGAGGCGCATGCTGCCGATCATCGAGTAGACCTCGTCGGGCAGCCACGCCTGCAGCGTGTCGCAGCGCGCGAAGTACTTGCCGGCATAGAGGATCCGGGCGACGCCGGGAGTGATCAGCAGGTTGCCCTTCTCCTTGATCAGCAGCTCCTTGCTGTAGATCTCGAGCTTGGACGGACCCTTGATCGAGACGTCGCCCCAGAGCCGGCCCTCGTTGGTGGTGCGGTTGAGGCTCGCCTCGTCGCTCTCGGCGTCGAACTGCCGGCCCTCCTTGTCGAAGAGCGTCAGGCCGACGGTCTCGAGGTACACGGTGTCGTCCTTGTCCACCCGGACGCTGTTGCCGCGCACCCGGAAGACCGCCTTGTCGCCTTGCGAGAAGGTGTAGTCGAAGTCCTTGCCCACCAGCCTCGTCCCCTCCTCGAACGGCGGCGCGTCGCTGCGGGCGCGCCTGGGCCGCGGCGCGCCGGCGGCGCCGAACAGGTAGAGGGCGACGACCACGCCGACGGCGGCCAGCAGCGTCAACATCAGCACGACCCGGAAGCGGGTCACCGTGCGGCGGGTTCTCGGACGCGGCATGCGGGTCATTCTAAGGGTTTACGGATCGGACGGGCCGGAGCGGCCCGCAGCTGTCGCGTCAGACGCTCCGGCTGTCGACCAGCCGCAGCACCGGGCCGCCGTGCCAGCCGTCGATCTCGGGATGGGCGAGCACCTCGAAGCGCCCGGCCAGCGCGGCGGCCCGCGCCGCCCACCGCCATCCCAGCAGCTCCACCCGGGAACCGTCGTCGCCCTCGGCCTCTGCCGAGAGGTGCCCCTTGCCGAACAGCCGCGGCGGCCGCCGCAGCCGCAAGGGACCGGTGCGCAGCAGCGGCTGCGGGTTGCCCTGGCCGAACGGCTCCAGCCGCTGCAGCTCGCTCACCATCTCGCCGGAGACCGCCCGCGGCGGCAGCTCGAGATCGTAGAGGTGACGCTTCTCGAGCCAGCCGGGCTCCCAGGACGCCGCCGCCGACCGCTCCCACTCGCCGCGCAAGGAGTCCAGCAGCTCGCGGTCCAGCGACAGCCCGATCGCCTGGGCATGGCCGCCGAAGCGCCGCAGCCGCGGCTGCCAGCCGGCCAGGAAGGCGTGGAGCGCGACGTCGGGAACGCTGCGGCCGGAGCCGGTGGCGAGATCGCCCTCGACGCTCAACAGCACGGTGGGCCGGTGCAATTCCTTGGCGATGCGGCCGGCCGCGACGCCGACGACGCCCTTGTGCCAATCCGGGCTCCAGGCGACCAGGATCGGCGGCAGCGGCAGGCGCTCGAGCAGGCGCCGCCTGGCGTCCTCGACGACCTTCGTCTCCTCCGCCTGGCGCTCGCGGTTCCAGCCGTCCAGCTCGGCCGCCAGCTCCAACGCGCGGCCGGCGTCGCGGCTGAGCAGCAGGTCGAGCGCGCGGTTCGGGTCGTGCAGGCGCCCGGCGGCGTTGAGGCGCGGCCCCAGCCGGTAGCCGACGTCGGCGGCGGTGAACGGCGGCCGCATGCCGGCCTGCTGGATCAGGGCGCGCAGGCCGTGGGAGCGCGAGTCGGCGAGCGCCCGCAGGCCGAGGGCGGCGATGACGCGGTTCTCGCCGCGCAACGGCACCATGTCGGCGATGGTTCCCAGGCAGGCGATCCGCAGCAGCGGCAGCGGGTCGAGCGCGCGGCCGCAGCGCGCGGCCAGGGCGATGGCCAGCTTGAAGGCGAGGCCGGCGGCGGCGAGGTCCGGGAACGGGTACGAGCAGGAGCCCTGGCGCGGGTTGACCTGGACCGCGCCGGCCGGCAGCTCGCCGTGCGGCAGGTGATGGTCGGTGATCACGACGTCGAGCCCGGCGGCCAGCGCGGCGGTCACCGCCTCGCCGGCCGAGCTGCCGCAGTCGGCGGTGAGGATCAGCCGGCAGCCGAGCTCGCGCGCCCGCTCGACGTGCAGCGCCTGGAAGCCGTAGCCCTCGCGCAGGCGGTCGGGAAGGATGGGCTGCGCGGCGATGCGGCAGGCGCCCAGCACGGCGGCGAGCAGCGCCGTGGCGCTGATGCCGTCGACGTCGTAGTCGCCGACGATGGCCACCCGCTCCCCGCGGTCGCGCGCCGCCAGCAGGCGCAGCACGGCGGCCTCCATCCCGGCCAGCCGGAAGGGATCGTGGAGCTGATCCAGCGAGGGCGTGAGGAAGCTGCCGGCGCCGGCGCGGTCGGCGATGCCGCGGCGCGCCAGCAGCGCCGCCAGCCAGGACGGGAAGCCGCAGCTCTCGAGGTCGGCGGCGGCGGCGGGCACCGGCGCCGGCACCCACCTGGGGCCCTCAGGCGGCATGGCGGCGCCGGTGCTCGCCGCCAGGAGCCGGCCGGGCCGTCCGGGCGAGGCGGACCGGGCGGGCCGAGTCGCCGCCGGCGCAGCGCGATCGCATCGCCCCACCCGCGGTCAGCTCGTCCTCCGTCGTCGCGCGCTCAGCTCATCCTCCGTCGACGGCGCCGAGGGAGCGGAATCTCTGGTAGCGGCGCGCCAGCAGCTCGCCGGTGGTCAGGCGCTCGAGCTCGCCGAGCGCCTGGGCGATGGTCTCGCCGACGCGGCGGCAGGTGGTCTCGGGATCGGTGTGGGCGCCGCCGAGCGGCTCCGGGATGACCGCGTCGACGACGCCCAGGGCCTGCAGGTCCGGCGCGGTCAGGCGCATCGCCTCGGCGGCGTCGGCCTTGCGCTCCTGGTCCTTCCACAGGATCGCGGCGCAGCCCTCGGGCGAGATCACCGAGTAGGTCCCGTACTCGAGGACGAACACCCGGTCGCCGACGCCCAGGGCGAGGGCGCCGCCGCTGCCGCCCTCGCCGGTGATGGTGACCACGATCGGCACCTCGAGGTGCGCCATCTCCAGCAGATTGCGGGCGATCGCCTCGGCCTGGCCGCGCTCCTCGGCGTCGATGCCCGGGTAGGCGCCCGCGGTGTCGACGAAGGTGAGCACGGGACGCCCGAACTTCTCCGCCAGCTTCATGATGCGCAGCGCCTTGCGATAGCCCTCGGGGCGCGGCTGGCCGAAGTTGCGGTGGATCCGCTCGCGGGTGTCGCGCCCCTTCTCATGGCCGATGACGGCGACGCTGCGGCCGCCGAAGTTGGCGAAGCCGCTGACGATGGCCGCGTCGTCGCTGTAGGCGCGGTCGCCGTGCAGCTCCACCCAATCGCTCATCAGGTAGCCGACGTAGTCGAGGGTATAGGGGCGCTCGGGGTGCCGCGCCACCTGCACCTTCTGCCAGGGGGTGAGATTGGCGTAGACCTCGGCGGTGGTCTTCTTGAGCGTCGCGCGCAGGCGGTCGAGCTCCTTGTCCTGGCCGCTTCCCGAGGGAAAGCTCTCGAGCTCCTGGATGCGGCGGCGGAGCTGGACCAGGGGCTCCTCGAACGATTCAGACGTCTGCATAGGCCGCCAGGCACGCTAGCACAGTTGAACCTCACATCAGCTGTTGCGGGTCGACGTCGACGGTGAGGTCCCAGGGGGGGTTCTTCGGCAGCGCCTCGACCAGCAACCGGCGGAGGTCACGGAAGGACGCGGCGCGGGCGAGGAGCTGGAAGCGCCACTCGCCCCGCAGGCGCTCGAAGGGGGCGGGAGCGGGGCCGGTCAGGCGGACGCCGCGGCCCAGGGGATGCGCGACGAGGGCGTCCGCCAGCTCCTGGATGCCGGCCTGGGCGCGCTCGCGCTTGCGGTCGCGCACCAGGAGCTGGACCATGCGGGTGTAGGGCGGGTAATGGAAGACGCGGCGGAAGCGCATCTCCTCCGCGAGGAAGGCGGCGTCGTCGCCGGTGAGGGCGGCCTGGATGGCGTAGTGATCGGGATGGAAGGTCTGGATGACCACCCGGCCGGGCCGGTCGCCGCGCCCGGCGCGTCCCGCCACCTGGGTCAGCAGGTTGTAGGTGCGCTCGACGGCGCGGAAGTCCGGGAAGCTCAGGTAGGTGTCGGCGGTGAGCACCGCGGTGAGCGAGACCCGCGGGAAGTGATGTCCCTTCGACACCATCTGGGTGCCGATGAGCACGCGCGTGTCGCCGCGCTCGAAGCGCTCGAGCACCGCCGCCAGGCCGCCGGGGCGCCGCGTCGTGTCGCGGTCCAGGACGTCGACGGCGACGCCGGGGAAGATCTCGCGGAAGTCCTCCTCCACCCGTTCGGTGCCGGCGCCGATCGGCTCGAGCGCCGGCTCCAGGCAGACCGGGCAGACCTCGGGCGCGTTGATCGCCAGGCCGCAGTAGTGGCAGAGCAGGCGCCGGGCGCGGCGATGATAGGTGCGGGGCAGGCCGCAGTCGGGGCAGCGCATCGCCTCGCCGCAAGCCCGGCAGAGCAGCATCGGCGCATAGCCGCGGCGGTTGCGCAGCAGGATGACCTGCTCGTCCGCCGCGAGCGAGACCTCGATCTCGCGGCGCAGGCGCGTCGAGAAATGCACGTCGCCGGGCCGCCGCCGGACCCCTTCCTCCTGGCGCAGGTCGACCAGGATCCCCTCCGGCAGCGCGCCCTGCCCCACCCGCGCCGTCAGCTCGAGCGCGCCGAGCTTGCCGCGCTCGACGTTGTAGCGGCTCTCGAGGCTCGGCGTCGCCGACACCAGGAGCGTCGCGGCGCCGGCGCTGCGCCCGCGCACCAGGGCAAGGTCGCGGGCGTGGTAGCGCGGCGTGATCTCCTGCTTGTAAGCGGGGTCCTGCTCCTCGTCCACCACCAGCAGGCCGAGGTCGGCGACGGGCGCGAAGAGAGCCGAGCGCGGCCCCAGCACGACCATCGCCTCGCCGCGGCGCACCCGCTCCCACTCCTGGTTGCGCTCGCCCATGCCGAGCCCCGAGTGCAGGATCGCCAGCCGTTCGCCGAACCGCTCCAGCACCTCTCGGGCCAGGGCGGGCACCAGGGCGATCTCGGGCACCAGCAGGATGGCGGAGCGCCCATGGGCCAGGGCCGCGGCCGCGGCCCGCAGGTAGACCTCGGTCTTGCCCGATCCGGTCATGCCGTGCAGCAGGAACGGCGTGAAGCGGCGGCTGGCGATCGCGTCGACCACCGCGGCGACGGCGCTCTCCTGGTCCGGGCGCAGCCGGAACGGGGGGTCGGCGGGAGCGAGGGGCCCACCCAGCGCCGGGGACGATCCGAGCGCGGCCGACCCGCGAGCAAGAGAAGGTCCGGGCGTGGCGGGCGATCCAAGCCCGGCGGCGCGCGACGGCAGGCGGTGGCGGTCGAGGGAGAGCCTCTCCACCTGGGTGAACCGGCGCAGCACGCCGCGCGAGACCAGCCGCGCGACGACGCTGGCGCCGCAGCCGGCCGCCGCCATCACCTCGGCGGCGGTCGCCGGGCGGCCCACATCGGCCAGGTAGTCGACCACCGCCAGGCCCTGGGCCGAGCGGCCGGCCGCGGCGAGCCGGGCGGCGCGGTCGCCGGCCGCCGCCGCCAGCGCCGGCGCCAGCTCGACCGCCTGCACGTAGCGCGGCGACCGTCCCTGGGAGGCGCGGGTGTCCTCGCCGGCGATGCGGCCGGCGGCCTCGAGCCCGGCGAGCACCGGATCGAGATCGGGCAGGCCGAGGCGCGCCTGCAGGTCGGAGACCGTGATCCGGCCGCCCTCGCGCAGCGCCTCGATCACCTGCGACTCGAGCTCATCCCGCGCCGGCGCCAGCGCGCCGCCGTCGGTGAGCCAGACGCGGCGGTCGCCCCAGGGCTCGAGGTCGGCCGGCAGCATCGAGCGCAGCACCTCGCCGAGGGGAGCCAGGTAGTACTCGGCGGTGAAGCGCGCCAGCGCCAGCAGGTCGGCTCCCAGCACCGGCTCGCGGTCGAGCACGGCGTCGAGCCAGCGCACCGCGATGCCCGGCGGCGGCTCGTCCCGCCTGCCGACGACGATGCCGATCAGGCGCCGCTTGCCGATGCGTACCCGCGCCCGCACGCCCGGCACGGCGATGCCCTGCCAACCCGGCGGCACGGCGTAGAGCAAGGGATCCGGCAGCGGCACCGGCAGCGCGACCTCGGCGTAGAAGGCCGCGGCCCCCGCCGGGGCGAAGCCCGCCTCCTCGGTGCCGGCCGCGCGGACGGGGAGCGTGGCGGTCGCCGCGGGGTCCTCCTCCTGGCCGTTACGCGCGCTCACGTGGTCCTGCCCTCATGCCCTCATGAATCATGACGGATTTTCTCTGCCCGCCGACGCGACGACCTTGGGAACGTCGCGGTCGGGCGCCGGCCGGTGGGCTTCGAGCTTCGGCTTCGGGCTGCGAGCTTCGGGCTGGCGGCAGGCGGAATCTCAGGCGGGCGGGCGGGCGGCGCCCCGCGCGCGGCAGGCGTCGGAGCAGAAGACCTCGCCGGCGCTTCCCGGCAGGATGCGCGCGCTCGGGACGTGCACCCCGCAGGCGCTGCATCGCACCAGGGTCAGGAGCGGCTGCTCCGGCGCCGTGCCGGCGGGCCGCGTCCCCGGCGACGGGGGCGCCTGGCGGCGAGGATCGGCCGCCGCGCTCGCCGACCGCCAACCCCGGATCAGCTGGCTCCACACCAGCCAGACGAGGAAGGTCAGGAGCGCGAAGTCGAGCAGCCGGATGAGCGCCACGCGGCCGGCCTTCCTTCCTCGTGGGCGGCTGCCGTCATCGGCCGCCGCCGGTGCCGCTCGCGCCGCCGGCGGCGCCCGCGGTCCCCGCGGAACGTAGGCGCTGCAGGGCGGCCCTCAGCTGCTCCACCTCGGGCTGACCCGGCGCCAGCGCCTGCAGCTTGCCGAAGGCCTGGTCCGCAGCGGCGGTCTGCTTGAGATCGAACGCCAGCACCACCACCTCGGCGAAACGCGACTTCCAGTGCGCCGGCGCCAGCTCCTCGGCGTGGCGGAACTGCGCCAGCGCGTTGTCGAACTGGTGCAGCTGCCGGTAGCAGGTCCCGAGATCGGTCAGCACGTCCGGGTTCGGACCGCGCAGCCCGAGGTACTGGGTGTACAGATCCCGGGCACGGGCCCAACTGCTGATGTCGAAGTTGAGGTTGGCGAGCTTCAGCACCGCGTCGGCGTCCTTGGGATGGCTCGCCACGTAATCGCGCAGCTGCTGCACGGCGGCCATGGCCGGCGGGGGCGAGCCCCCGGGCGCGGCACCGCCCCCCGTGGCGCCCGCCGCGCCGCCGTCCGAGCCGGCCGGAGAGCCGCCGCCGGCCGCCGCGGCGTCGTCGGCTGGGGCGCCAGGGGCGCCGAGAGCGCCGCCGCCGCTCTCGGCGTCCGGGGCAGCCGCGGACGTCACCACCGCTCCCTCGCCAGGCAGGCGGCGGAGCGGCTGGTGGGCCACCATGACGTCATGCAGCACGTAGCCGACGATGAACCCGACCAGCAGGCCCATGACGACCGAGATCGCGTTGTCCTTGTTCACGGGAATCGGGGTCCGCTCCTCGCCGTCGCCTGGATGCCGGCACGCCGGGGCCTCCGGAGCCTCGACGACGCCGGGGCCGCGAGATCGGGAGCCGCGGCGCCGGAGCGGCCCCCTCCCCCTCGTTCAGGGGCGAGACCGCGCCGGCGCACCGGCGGCGAATCTAACTGGCTGCCTTGGTGGTCCGCTGCCGCTTCTCCAGGCTGGACGTGAGGGCCTGCTCGACCAGGTCCTCGGCCTCCCGTTCCGAGATGCTCTTGACGTGCGCCACCTCGCTGACGATGAAGTACTTGGCGCGCTCGTACATCTTCTTCTCGCGGAACGACAGGCTCTTGCGCTGGCTGACCAGGCGGAGGTTCTTCAGCACCTCCGCGACCTCCGTCAGACGGCCGGTCTTCATCTTGTCCAGGTTCTGCTTGTAGCGCCCCTTCCAATCCTTGTAGGTGTCGATGTTGCCGTCCTCGAGGATGTCGAAGAGCGCCCGGACGTCGCGGGTGTGGCAAAGCGGCCGCAGCCCCACGAGGTCGAGGTTCGCCTTGGGCACCATGACCTTCGAGTTGTTCGACAGCAGGCGAAGATGAAAATAAAGCTGCTCCACCCCATCCATGTGGCCCGCCTCGATCTTCTCGACCAAGGTGACGCCGTGGTTGGGGTAAACCACCTTCTGACCGATCCTAAATGTCACGCCTGTGCCCCCTTGCATGAGGATGAAAGCCGGAGCTGTGGTAGCAAGTCACTGAGGGACCAACGCTTACGAGTGTAAGTTATACACCATCCGGGCCCCTTCGTCAACCTCGCCCCGCTCTCGGCGGCCTGCCCGCGCCATCCCCCATCCCGGGCGCGGCCGCTCCATCCCAGCCATTTTACCGCAGCCTGGCGTCGACTGCCGCCTGTCTTACGCCTGGCGCCAGGGCGCCAGGGACGCCAGGACGCCGTCGCGGCATACGGAGAGCGCTGCTATGCGCGAGAGGTTGATTCTCCTCGAAGCTAGCGTTCGCGGAGACCTGGAGGTGAGCGTCTGGGGCTCGGCCATCCAGGCATGCCGGTGGATGCTTACTGGCTGGGAACCACCGTAGGGGGAAAGCGGTCTAAGCCTTGTGACTCGAGACCCGCCCGACGCCACCGGCGAGCCACATGGCGCCGTCTCGCTCTTGCAAGGAGCTGCCCATGTCTGCAGGTCCGTGTCGCTCCGTGACCGTGACCCCGGCACTCCACGGGGCTGCAGCGACCCTGGTGGCTCTGATCCTTTCGGCGGTGGCCGGGATCGCCGCCCTGGCAGGGTTCGCTCCTGCCACGCTCTCGCAGCAGCCATCGGCTCCGGCCGCCGTGCCCTCGGGAAGCTCTACGCCTATGGCAGCCATCTCGGATGCGGAGCTCGAGCATGCGCGAGTCCAGATGACCCGCACGATGTGCTATGGCCCCTGTCCCGTTTATGAGGTCACCATCTCGGGAAAAGGCGAGGTCTCTTGCAACGGGACCTACTTCGTCAAGATGACAGGCTCCCAGCATGCCACGATCGATCGCGAGAAAGTGCGCCAACTGCTCACAGCCTTCGACCAGGCGAAGTTCTTCGAGCTGCCCGGAGGCAAGTGTCCCTGCGCGACCTACACCGACATGCCCTCCGCCATCATCACCCTCACCTGGCGTGGGCGCACCCGCACCCTCGAGCACTACCACGGCTGCCCATGTGCGCCCGCCGCGCTCTTCGACCTCGAGGCTCGGATCGACCGTGCGGCAGATACCGACCTCTGGGTCGGGAACCGCGGCGGACCGTTGGCCTCGAGCGGTCCCCATCCACCGCGCTAGCGGTCCCGACTTATCGCGGGCAAGTGAGAAGCGTGGCCCGCTCGTGCCACCGGCATGGGACGGAGGCAGCTGCGACGACCGGCGGGCGTCGACTGCCGAGGCCTCCATTGCCACCAGGCTGCCACTGCACTGAGGTTGACGCGCATGGACGGCGTACCTCTTGATCATCGCGAGCGTCTTGTGCCCAAGGGCGTCCGCCAGCTCGGCGAGCGTGGCGTGGCTCCCCTCCTTCGAGTGACCCAAATGACCCACGCCAGGCAAGACTTCCGCTGCGATGGAGCGGCTAACTGCTTGATTTAATTTGGTGCCGAAGGCGGGAGTCGAACCCGCACGCCGTTGCCGGCGGAGGATTTTGAGTCCTCTGCGTCTGCCATTCCGCCACTTCGGCAGCTGGGCTGGCAAGGAGAGATCCTAGGGGGCTCGCCGGGGGGAGTCAACCGAGTCAGAACAGTCAGAACGTCTCCCCCTTGACTTGGTTCGCGGCCCGGTGTATGGTTGTGCTCGCTTAGGTGCCAACGGTTGGCTCCCCAGCTATAAGCCAGAGAACTACGCATAGGGCCTGGTCACAACCGGGTCCTTGTGTTTTTTGGCGAGAGAAAGAGAGAAAAGAAGAATGCGTAACACGGGAAGAGTAAAGTGGTTCAACGACGCCAAGGGTTTTGGGTTCATCACGCCGGAGGACGGCAGCAAGGACTGCTTCGTCCACCACTCGGCGATTCAGGGCGACGGCTTCAAGAGCCTCGCCGAGGGTGAGCGCGTCGAGTTCGACGTCGTGCAGGGCGCCAAGGGCGCCGCGGCCGCGAACGTCACCAAGATTGCCTGATCGTATCGTCCCCCCACCGCTCGTCGAATCCACTCCTCCAATCGATCCCCCGCCGCCGGCTCTGGCCGGTGGGCGGGTTTGAGACGGGCCACCCTCGCGGGTGGCCCTTTTTCGTTGCCGGACACACGTCCGCGGGCCGGGCGGCAGGCCAGGCGGCGGGCAGGCGGGCGCGCGCCGCGCCTCAGCAGGTGCAGCTGCCGAACTGGGTGTAGCCGGGACAGCCGTAGAAGCAGCTGTGGCCGTCCACCGAGCAGCCCTTGCTGGCTCCGCCGAAGGCGGCGCCGAGCTGCCGCCCCTCGAGCTGGCGCAGCGACTCGCGGTGCAGGCTGAGCTTCCGCGGTTGGTTCTTCTTCATGCGGTCCTCCTTGTCGGGGTCCGGCCGCATCGCCGCGGCCGCCCCCTACTCGCACGGTGCGGCCATCGCGCCGCCCCGTGACAGCGGACGCGGACCGCAGGGCGAGCAACGGTGGCGGCGGCGCGTGCTGGCATAATCGCCGCTCCATGAGCTTCCTGGTCTACCTGGGCGGCGGAGCCCTGCTCGGCGCGCTGATGCGCTGGTGGCGGCCGCACCCGGGTTGGCGCTGGATCGCCGCCTACTGGCTCGCGGCCGGCGCCTGCTTCGCGGCGCCGCTGCTCACCTCGAGGCTGCAGGCGGCGACCGACATCGCCTACCAGTGGCGGCCGTGGCGGGAGATGGTGGAGGCGCCGCCGGTGCCGGCCAACGGCCTGCTCGGCGACGTCCCGCTGCAGATCATCCCGTTCCGCGCCCTGGTGCGGGACCGCCTGCTGCGCGGCGAGGCGCCGCTGTGGGCCGGCGAGATGGGCACCGGCGAGCCGCTGCTAGGCAATGCCCAGTCGGCGCCGTTCTCGCCCCTCGGGCTGCTGGCGCTGCCACTGCCGGCGGTGCGCGCGCTGCCGGTCATGGCGGCGCTCAAGCTTTTCGTGTCGCTGCTGCTGACCGACGCGCTGCTCGCGGCGATCGGCGCCGGGCGTGCCGGCGCCTGCTTCGCGGCCATCGCCTTCGCGTTCTCGGTGTACTCGATCTGCTGGGCCCTCTACCCGCTCGGCATGGCGGCGGCCTGGCTGCCGGGGGTCGTGCTCGGCCTGGTGCTGCTGCGCCGCGGCGAGCGCGGCGGCCTCGCCGGGCTGACCGCCTGCGCCAGCGGTATGGCTCTCTCCGGCCACCCCGAGACGCTCGCTCACGCCGCGCTGGCGGCCGGCGTCGTGGCGGCGGCCCTGCTGCTCGGCCGGGCCCGCGGCGGCTCGCTGCCGGGCGGCGGCTCGTCGCGCTGGCGCTATGCCGGCGGGCTGGCGGCCGCGGCGGCGATGAGCGCCGGCCTGGCGGCGCCGGCGCTGCTGCCGTTCGTCGAGGCGCTCCCGGACACGGTGCGCGCGCAGCTCGTCGCGCGGTCGGCGCGCGGCATCCAGCCGCCACCCTTCACGCCCGCGATCCTGAACCTGGCCATCGATCCGCTGGCGGACGGCAGCCCCCGCGGCGGCTGGACCGGTCCGTCGAACTTCAACGAGCTGTGCAGCGGCTACGCCGGGCTGCTCGCCGTGGCCCTCGCCGCCGCCGCGGCCCTCGCCTTCGGCGGGCGGGTGCTGGCGATCCTCGCCGGCGGCGCGGCGGCGCTGGCCGCGGCCCTCGCCATCCCGCCGTTCCTGGACCTGGTCCGGGCCCTGCCGCTGCTCGACCACGCCGTCAACGGCCGGCTGCGCCTGGTCTGGGTGCTGGCGGTGGCGGTCGCCGCCGGCCTGGGGCTCGAGCGTCTTGCCGCGCGGCCCGCGGGGCGCTGGATCGCGGGAGCCGCCGCGGCCGCCGCTGCTCTCGGGCTCGCCTGCGAGAGCTCGCCGCGGCTGCCCTGGGAGCGGGCATGGTGGGTGGTGGCCGCAAGCGGCGCGGCGCTGACCGCCGCGGCGTTCTGGTGGACGGCGGTGCGGGCGGCGACGCGCGCCGCGCCAAGCCCGGAACCACACCTCTTCATAGGCTCCGAGCCAGGTCCCGCGCCAAGTCCGGAGGCGGGGCGCGCGCCAGGCCGCGAGGCCGCGCGCTCGGACGCGGCCCGCTGGCTGCCCTGGCTGGCGACGGCGTGCCTGGCGCTCGACCTGGGGCTGCTCGGCGGCCGCCTGCTGCCCGTCCTGCCGGCCGCCTTCGACCTGGCCCCGCCGCCGGCGGTGGCGGCGATGACCGCGGAGATGCGGGCCGGCGCCGGCGCGGGCGAAGCCTTCCGGGTAGCCGCGGAGGGCGATGCGCTGCGGCCCAACCTGGCCGCGCTGTACGGGCTGTGGGACCCGCGCTCCGACGATCCGATGCAACCGGCGCGCGCCACGCTGGTGGTCGGCAGGGTGCTCCGCGAGCGCTACCGCATCGGGCAGCCGCTGCTGCTGCGCCAGCGGCCCTACCCCGTGCCCTTCCTCGGCTACCTGGGCGTGCGCTGCATGTTGACCCGCCACCTCACGGAGCTCTTCCCGCCCTGGGAGGAGGCGTGGGACGGCCAGGGCGGCAAGCTCTGGCGCAACCCCGAGGCGCTGCCGCTGTTCTTCATGCCCGCCGCCTGGCGCCCCGCGCGCGACCCCGGCGACGCCCTCCTCGCCACCGTCGCGAACCAGGACTTCGCCGCCTCCGCGGTGGCCGAGCTCGGCGAGGTCCTCGGCCCCGGCGTCGGCCCCACCGTCGTCGGCCCGATCGGCGTCGGTCCCACCGCCGTCGGCCCGATCGGTGGCGGTCCCGGCGGCAGCGGCTCCATGGCCGGCGGCCGGCAGATCGGCGGCCCCGAGCCGATCGGTCCGCCCGGCCGCGCGGCCGTCCAGGCGGCGCCCCCGGCGGACGTCCGGCGGCAAGCGGGCCGGGTGCGGCTCCGCCGTCTCCACGCCAACGGCTTCGAGCTCGACGCCGGCGGCGCGACCGGCGGCCTGGTGGTGTCGAGCGTCACCTTCTGCCGCGGCTGGCGCCTCACGCTCGACGGCAGGCCGGCCGCGCTGCTGCGCGTCAACGGCGGCTTCCTGGGCTTCCTGGTCCCGGCCGGATGGCATCGCGCCGCGCTCGAGTACCGGCCCGCCGGCTGGGTGTGGGGCCTGTGCCTGTGCGCGCTGACGGTCGCCGCGGCCCTCGCCGCCCTCGCGTGGCGCGCCTTCCCCTTCTCCTTCCCCGTCCATCACCGCGGGAAGTGAGGACTGGAACGGTGATACAGTCGTGCGCCGCCCGCCCGGGTCCCCGGACGGCCGCACCGCCCGGCGGCTTCTCGCGTGCCGCCCGCGCGGCGTTAGCAACCCCTCCCGTCCGCCGGGAGCTCTCGATCAGGTGGTGTCTCGTCCATGAACAAACGTCTGCTCGGCGCCGCCGTCCTCGGTATCTCCCTGCTCGCCGCCCTGGCGGCGGCCGAGGTGGGGCTGCGGCTGATCTCCAAGTACTGGCTGACCGTCTACGACGTCGAGATGTGGCGCTACGCCCGCCAGATCAAGACGCTCTCGAGCTACCCCGGCGTGGTCGAGGAGCAGCGCCCGAACGCCAGCGCCTTCCTGATGGGCGCCAAGGTGCGCACCGAGGAGCACGGCTTTCGCCTGCCCGATCCGGCCACCCAGGCGCGGCGCCGCCCGGGCAACCGGCTGGCCGTGGCGCTCGGCGACTCGCTGACCTTCGGTTGGGGCGTGCCCGAGGGGCAGACCTTTCCCGACCAGCTCGAGCGGCTGCTGTCCGCGCGCTGCCCCGCCGCGGGCGGTCGCGCGGTCACCGTCGCCAATGCCGGCATCGGCAACTGCAACACCTCGATGGAGGTGCAGCGCTACAAGCTGCGCATCCGCCCCTCCATGCACCCGGACTGGGTGATCCTCGGCTTCTCGTTCAACGACGCCGAGCCCGACGCGGTGCCGGACACCAACCCGCTCTACTGGCACTCGGCGCTGCTCTCCCTGGCCGCCGCCCGGATGCAGAAGCAGACCGATCCCAAGCTGGCGAACTACAACTCCTACTACGTCGGCCTGTTCCGCGAGGGCAAGGCGGGGTGGGACCGCACCAAGGCGGCGATGCGCGAGCTCGGCGCCATGCTGCGCGCCGACCGCGTCGCCGCCACGCTGTTCCTGATGCCGGAGCTGCACGACCCGCACGACCCCGGCATCGCCGAGGCGTTCTCGCGCGTCGCCGCCGTCGGCCGCGAGGCGGGCTTCGAGGTCATCGATCCCGCCCCCGACTTCCCGCCCGGCTCCGGCGAGCGCTACTGGGTGAGCCACGAGGACGCCCACCCGAACGCCGCGGCGCAGGCCATCTACGCCCGCGCGCTGGCGCGCTCGCGCTACGCCTGCCTCCCCTGACGAGGGTGGCGGCGCGGCCCTGACGCCGATGGCGAAGAAGCTCGCCCTGATGCTGGCCGGCGTGCTGGTGGCGCTGGTCGCCGCCGAGCTGCTGGTGCGCGCGGTGGGTGCGGCGCCGAAGGTCTATGCCATCCGCAAGGGCCGCTTCCAGCTGTCGCACAACTCGAAGATCGGCTATGAGCCGGTGCCGCTGGTCTACACCGGCCGCGAGCTCAGCTTCTACGACTACCTGGGGGCGAGCAACAGCCTCGGCTTCCGCGACCGCGAGCACGCCGTCGCCAAGCCGGCGGGCGTCTACCGCATCGTCGTGCTCGGCGACAGCATCGCGGCGGGCCTGCACGTCGAGCGCAACGAGGACGTCTTCCCGCCCATCCTCGAGCGGCTGCTCGTCCAGGGCGGCCTGCGCGCCGAGGTGATCAACCTCGCGGTCTCCGGCTACAACACGCAGCAGGAGGTCGAGATGCTGCGCGAGAAGGGGCTGCAGTATCACCCCGACCTGGTGGTCGTCGCCTACACGATGAGCTCGCGCGAACACCTCGACGGCGACATCCTGAAGACCCTGCTCGAGGCCGAGGAAAGGCAGGGCGGCGTCAGCAGCGCGCGCGTCAGCTCCTGGCTGGTCAAGAGCGCGCTCTACCGCTTCGTGCGCTTCCGGGTGCTGGCGGCGAAGCGGCCGGCGGCGGCAACCGCGGCGAAGCGGCCGGTGGCGGCAGCACCGGAGGCGCCCGTGGCGGCGACGGCCGGCGGCGGCGATGCCGCCGGCACCGGCCCCGCCGCAGGCACCAGCCCCGCCTCCCCCGCCGCCGCCACCTCCGCCGCCGACTCCCCCGCCCAGCATTATCTCGACCTGGTCTCGGCCGACACCGTGACGCAGTACTTCGGGGTGCTGCGGGATCTCGCCCGCCGGCACCGCTTCCAGGTGCTGATCGCGGTCTTCCCACGCTTCGTGCGGACCTTCGGCTATTACAAGTTCGGCCGTGAGCACCAGTTCGTGGCCGACCTGGCGAAGGCGAACGGCTTCGCGCTGGTGGACCTGCTGGTCCCGTTCAGCGACTGCCGCCAAGCCTCGGCGGAGCCGATCAGCAGCGACAACTTCCACCCCTCCCCCTACGGTCACCGCTGCGCCGCCGCGGCCATCGCCCGGGCGGTGATGGCACTGCCGCCGCGCCCGCCGAGCGGCTGATCCGGCCGCGGCGCCTCGCCCGCCCGGGCAGAGCGGCCGGATCGGGTCGCACCGCCGTCCCGGGCCGCAGCCCCTCCGCGGTCCCATGCTTGACTCAGTCAAATAAACAGGTGACACTGTCATCGATCTCCGCATCCCGCCGCCGGGCAGACCGGCAACGAGACCGACGATGACCCTGACCGCCGTCACCGAGACCGACCTCGACCGGCAGATCGAGAGCGTGCGGCGCTTCAACCGCTTCTACACCCGGCAGATCGGCGTGCTGGACGAGGGCCTGCTCGCGAGCCCCTACTCGCTCACCGAGGTGCGGGTGCTCTACGAGCTGGCGCACCGCGACCAGCCGACCGCGAGCGAGGTCGCCAGGGAGCTGGGGCTGGACGCGGGTTATCTCAGCCGCATCCTGCGCGGCTTCCAGCGGCGCGGCCTGGCCGACAGCACGCCTTCCGAGGCCGACGGGCGGCAGAACCTGCTGCGCCTCACCGCCCAGGGCCGCGAGACCTTCGACACGCTCGACTCCCGCGCCCGCGCGGCCATCGGCGCGATGCTCGGCCGGCTGCCGGCGCCGGACCAGCGCCGCCTGGTCGCGGCGATGCAGGCCGTCGAGGCCGTGCTGGCTGCCGAGCCCGACTCGAGCGAGCCCTACCTCCTGCGGCCGCACCGGGCCGGCGACATGGGCTGGATCGTCCACCGCCACGGCGTCCTCTACGCCCAGGAGTACGGGTTCGACGAGCGTTTCGAGGCTCTGGTCGCCGAGATCGTCGCCAAGTTCATCCGCGAATACGACCCCGAGCACGAGCGCTGCTGGATCGCCGAGCGCGACGGCGAGATCGTCGGCTCCGTCTGCCTGGTCAAGGAGTCCAAGCAGCTGGCGAGGCTCCGCCTCCTGCTGGTCGAGCCGAAGGCGCGCGGCCTCGGCGTCGGCCGCCGCCTGGTCGGCGAGTGCATCCGCTTCGCGCGGCGCACCGGCTACGACAAGCTCACGCTCTCCACCGACGCCGAGCTGCACGCCGCCCGCCACCTCTACGAGGACGCCGGCTTCCGCCTGGTCCACGAGGAACGGCACCGCAGCTGGGGACCGGAATCGATCTTCCAGACCTGGGAGCTCGAGCTCTAAGTCTAAGCGCCCCCGGTGGGACGGACCTTCCTCCGGTCGACCTTTGGGCGAGGCGCCGCAGCTCGCGGCCCGTTTCTTCGGCAGGTCGCCCAAAGGGAGGCCGGCGGAAGGTCCGCCCCGCCCCGCGCGCGGCCGCCCTACCCCAGCACGATCCGGATCTGGTGGAGGCCGTCCTTGACCAGGGGGACGTCGGCGACGCCGTTCGGGGCGACGGGCAGGTCGGCGCCGTCGAGCTCGGCGCGGGAGACGCCGCGGGTGGCGCCGTGGGGGTTCTCGACGTTCACGGTGTAGTGCGCGGAGTGATAGCGGAAGGTGATCTCGTACCCCGGCCAGGCGCGGGGGATGGCTGGATCGATCGACAGGGTGGTGCCGCGGAGGCGGATGCCAAGAATCCATTGGACGCCGGCGCGGTACATCCAGCCGGCCGAACCCGTGTACCAGGTCCAGCCGCCGCGGCCGATGTGGTTGGCCTCGGCGTAGATGTCGGCGGCGGCGACGTACGGCTCGACCTTGTAGCGCTGGATGCCGGCGCGGGTGCTGGCGTGGTTGATCGGATTGAGGACCGAGAACAGCCAGCCGGCCTTGTCCCCCTCCCCCAGCGCCGCGAAGGCCAGGACGCACCAGATCGCCGCGTGCGTGTACTGCCCGCCGTTCTCGCGCACGCCGGGCAGGTAGCCCTTGATGTAGCCGGGGTCGAGCGAGGAGCGGTCGAAGGGCGGCGTGAACAGCAGCACCAGGCCGTCTCCCGGGCGCACCAGGTACTCCTGCACCGCCGCCATGGCGCGCGCCGCGCGCTGCTTGTCGGCGGCGCCCGAGAGCACCGCCCAGGACTGCGCGATCGAATCGATGCGGCACTCGGCGTTGCTCGCCGATCCCAGCGGCGTGCCGTCGTCGAAGTAGCCGCGGCGGTACCAGTCGCCGTCCCAACCGTGCTCCTCGAGCGCGGTCTTGAGCGCCGCGACGTGCCGGCGCCACCGCTCGGCGCGCTCGCCTTCGCCGCGCTCGTCGGCGATCCGCGCGAACTCCCACAGCAGGCTGTGCAGGAACCACCCGAGCCAGACGCTCTCGCCCTTGCCTCCGCGGCCGACCCGGTTCATGCCGTCGTTCCAGTCGCCGGTGCCGATCAGCGGCAGGCCGTGGCTGCCGACCGCCAGGCGCAGGTCGAGGGCGCGGGCGCAGTGCTCGAAGAGCGTGCCGCGCTGACGCGAGTCGGTCGGTGCGTAATACGAATCGTCGCTGCCCTCCGGCACCGGCGGCCCCTCGACGAAGGGCACCTCCTCGTCGAGCAGCTCGCGCTCGCCGGTGACCTCGACGTAGTGCAGCGCGACGTAGGGCAGCCACAGCAGGTCGTCGCTGATGTGGGTGCGCACGCCGCGGCCCGACGGCGGATGCCACCAGTGCTGGACGTCGCCCTCGACGAACTGCCGGCCGGCGCAGCGCAGGATGTGCTCGCGGGCGATGTCGCGCCGCGCGGCGGTGAGTGCCATCACGTCCTGCAGCTGGTCGCGGAAGCCGTAGGCGCCGCCGGCCTGGTAGAAGGCCGAGCGCGCCCAGAAGCGGCAGGAGAGGGTCTGGTAGATCAGCCAGCGGTTGAGCAGCAGGTCCATCGAGCGGTCCGGGGTCTTGACCTGCAGCGCGCCGGCGACGTCGTCCCAGCTACGCTTCACCTCCGCCAGCGCGGCGTCGAGGTCGGCCGCGCGCCAGCGCCGCACGAGATCGCGTGCCGCCTCGACCCCCGCGCCCTGCCCGAGCAGGAAGAGGACCTCGACGCGGCCGCGCGGCGGCAGCTCGACCGCCGCCTGCAACGCGCAGCACGGGTCGAGGGCGGCGCCCACCCGGCCTGAAAGGCGGCGGTCCGGCTCGAGCGCCGCCGGGCGGTCGGGGGCGCCGTTGCGGCCGAGGAACTCGGAGCGGTCGCCGGTCCAGGCGGTCTGCCGCCCGCCGAGGTCGGCGAAGGCGACCTGGCCGGCCAGCTCCTCGTTCCAGGCGTTGCGGGCCAGCATCGCCCCGGTCGCGGCGTCGATCTCGGTGACGACGTGGGGCGCCGCGGCGCCGCGCGAGTTGCCGAGGACCCACTCGGCGTAGGCGGTCACCGCGAGGCGGCGCGGGCGGTCCTCGCGGTTGACGATGGTCAGCCGGGAGATCTTGACCGGGTCGGCGAGCGGCACGAACTGCAGCAGCTCGAGCGTGACGCCGTGCGAGACGTGCTCGAAGCGGCTGTAGCCCTGCCCATGGCGGGCGACGTACGCGTACGCCTCCTCGCGGATCGGCAGCACCGTCGGCCCCCAGAGCAGCCCGCTCTCCTCGTCGCGGACGTAGAGGCTCTCGCCGGGCGGGTCGCCGACCGGGTCGTTCGACCAGGGGGTGAGCTGGTTCTCGCGGCTGTTGACCGCCCAGGTGTAGCCGGCGCCCGACTCCGAGACCTGGAAGCCGAAGCCGGGGTTCGCGATGACGTTGATCCAGGGCGCCGGCGTCCACTGCCCCTCGCCCAGCACGGCGACGTACTCGCGGCCGTCGGCGTCGAAGCCGCCCAGGCCGTTCCAGAGCTCGAGCTCGAGGCGGGGCGGCGCCGTCTCCTCGGGCGGCGCCGCCACGGGACGGCTCGCCCGCGGCGCCCGCCGCTCCTCGCTGCGGTCGCGTCGCACGACCTGCTCCGAGAGCGTGCCGTTGCGGGCATGGAGCGCGACCCGCGCCGCGGCGAGCAGGGCGCTCCGGGTCTCCGGCGCCGACTGCTCGGCGCGCAGGATGACGGCGTTGCCGTGCGGCTCGGAGCCGTCGTCGCCGTGGCCCGCCTGGGCGGTGCGCACCATCGCCTCGAGCGCCTCTTGCAGGTCCTGGCCGTAGGCGGGCGCCTTCTCGTTGAGGATCACCAGGTCGAAGACCAGGCGCTTGCCGCGCAGGTACTCCTGGGCCTTGAGCAGCTGGCGGACGATCCCGGCCTCGTCCGCGTCGTCGATGAGCACCAGCACGATCGGCAGGTCGCCGGAGATGCCGTGCCCCCAGAGCGCCGACGGCCCGCGCGTGTTGCGCTGCAGCACCTCCGGGCCGGGCCGCAGCGACGGGTCCGAGAACAGGATGCGGTTGGCGAGGCGCTGGAACAGGTTGGCCTCGTCGGCCGGGATGCCGAGGTGCCGCAGCCGCACCTGCGCCTGCGTCCACGCCATGGTCGCCGCGCGCTCCAGCGCCCCCGCGTCGCGGTAGCGGTCGGCGAGCGACAGGGCCGCCTCGCGCGACGGCGCCACCAGGGTGGTGAAGGTGACGCGGGCGGTGGTGCCGGGCAGCAGCCGGACGCGATGCCGCAGGCTGAAGATGGGATCGAGCACCGCGCCGGCGGTGTTGGACAGCGGCAGGCCGTCGACGACGGACATCGGCGTGCGCACGCCGCGCCCGCGGCCGAGGAAGCGCAGGCGGTCGGTCTCGAACTGGACGGCGCCGACCGTCTCGCCGTGAACGGCGATGACGTGGGCTGCCCAGGGGCGCGGGTCGCCCTCCGCCCGCGGCCGCCGCGAGGCGAGCAGGGCGTCCAGGTTGGCCGCGTGCTCGGTCTCGACGAAGAGGTTGCCGAAGGCCGGGTGGGCGAGGTCGGCGGCGGGCGGCGCCAGCACCACCTCGGCATACGAGGTGACCTCGATCTCGCGCGGCCGCAGGCCGTGATTGGTCAACGACACCCGGCGCACCTCGGCGTCGTCCTCCGGCGACACCACGACCTCGAGGCGGCTGGCGACGGTGCCGTCGCGGCGCACGATCTCCACGCGGTCCTCGGAGAACAGCACCTCGTAGCTGTCGGGCTCGGCGCCGCTCGCCTGGTAGCCGGCCGACCAGACGTCGCCGCTCTGCATGTCGCGGTAGAAGATGAAGCTCCCCCAGCAGTCGCGGGTGACGTCCTCGCGGAAGCGCGTGACCGCGAGGTCGAGCACGCGGCTGTAGCCCGCTCCCGCCGCCGTCAGCATCACCGCGTAGCGGCCGTTGCTGAGCAGGTGGGTGCGCGGCACCGGGTCGTGCGGCGAGCGATAGCGGCGCACCGTCGGCAGCGCCAGGGCGCCGACCTGCGCGGCCGCCGCCACCTCCTCGGCGCGCGGCCGCGCCACCGCCACGTCGCGCGGCGTCCGCTCCTGCAGCAGCAGCTCGGTGGCCTGGACGATCGGCGCGGCATGGAAGCGCGCCGGCATGGCGCCGTCGCGGCGGACGTCCAGGGTGTTGGCGAGGGCGACCAGCGACATCCCCTGGTGATGCGCCATGTAGGCCTGGACCACCGCGAGCTGCTGCCCTTCCGGCAGCCGGCTGGCGGTGTAGTCGACGGCCTCGTAGAAGCCGTAGCGGCCGGCGGCCCCGGCGCGCTCGAGGCGGGTGAAGTTGCGGCTGGCCGCCAGCGGCTCGAACATCGCCGCCAGCGCCGTGGCGTACGGCGCGACCACCAAGTCCTCGGAGAGGCCGCGCTTCAAGCCGAGGCCGGGAACGCCGAAGTTGGAGTACTGGTAGGTGAGCTCGAGGTCGCGGGCGTTGAACGCCGACTCGGAGACCCCCCAGGGCACGCGGCGCTCCGCTCCGTACTGGATCTGGCGGCGCACCACCAGCCGGCAGGTCTGGTCGAGCAGGCTGCGGGCTGGCGTGCGCATCACCAGGGCCGGCATCAGGTACTCGAACATCGAGCCGGACCAGGAGACCAGCGCGGCGCCGCGGTAGACCGGGGTCAGCTGCCGGCCGAGCTGGAACCAGTGGGCCGCCGGCACGTCCTCCTTGGCGATGGCGACGAAGCTCGCCAGGCGCGCCTCCGAGGCCAGCAGGTCGTAATAGCCCGAGTCGAGCTCCCCGTCGGCGACGCGGTAGCCGATCGCGAAGAGCCGGCGGCCCGGGTGGTAGAGGAAGCGGAAGTCCATGGCGGCGAACAGCTCGGCCGCGGTGCCGGCGAGGTCGCCGAGGCGCCGCGCCAGGCCCGTCCCGGCGGGGGACCGCGCCTCGGAGAGCAGCTCCTCGAGGTCGCGGCGATGGCTCGCGACGGTGGCCTGCGCCAGCTCCGCCCAGGCCAGCACCTCTTGCCAGGAGGCGGCGTCGCTGCCGCGCTGCTGCTCGCCGACCAGCGCCCGCGCCACGTCCACGACCGCGTGGAGCCCGCCGGCGAGCTCGTCGAGGCGCGCCGCCCACTCCGCCGGCCGCACCGGCACCGGCTCGAGGGCCGCGGCCACCGCCGCCAGCGCCTCGTCGAGGTGCCGCCGGGTGACGGTCTGGGTGCGGCGGCCGGCGCTCGCCGGCGCCGCGGCGCGGATCAGCGCCACGGTGTCGCCGATGCCGGCGAGACACTGCGCGTCGAGCGGCGGACTGGCGGCGAGGCGGCGGCAGGCCTCGGCGAGCACCAGCAGGTCGCCGGCCAGGTTGCCGCTGTCGACCGTCGAGACGTAATGCGGCTCGAGCGGACGCAGCCCGCGGGTGTCGTACCAGTTGTAGAAGTGGCCGCGGAAGCGGTCGAGGCCGCGCATCGTGCGCAGCGTCTCCTCGAGCCGCGTCACGCAGTCGAGGATGCCGAGCCAGCCGAGCTCGCGGGCGACGACGACCGACAGCAGGTACAGCCCGAGGTTGGTGGGCGAGGTGCGGTGCGCCACCGTCGGCCGCGGCGATTCCTGGAAGTTGTCCGGCGGCAGCGCGTTGTCCTCAGGGCCGACGAAGGTCTCGAAGAAGCGCCAGGTGCGGCGGCCGATGAGCCGCAGCCGCAGCGCCTCGGCCGCCGGCAGCGGCAACGGCTCGGCCGGGGCGGGCGGCAGGCTGAGCCGGCGCGCCAGCACCGGAGCCAGCGCCCACAGCACCAGCGGCGGTCCCGCCCACGCCAGGAGCGTCCATGGTCCGGGGGCGAAGCCCGGGAAGGCCGCCGCCGTCCGGACCACGACCGCGGCGGCAGCCGCGGCGGCGAGCGCCAGGCCCCCCGCCATGCGGCGGTAGAAGACCCGCGGTTCGAGCCCCAGGCTGGCCTTGGCCTGCGCCGCGGTCACCCACTGCAGCAGGCGGCGGCGGGTGACGTAGACCCTGCCCAGGGTGCGCACGACGGCATCGCCCATGCGCCATGCCGCGTCGGCCAGGAAGGCGACCCGCAGCACCACCCGCGTACCGGCGAGGATGGAGTCGCCGGCGACGGCGCGCAGGTGGCTGCGCTTGGAGATGCCGCGCCGGCGGGGAACCGCCGCGTAGAGCACGTGCAGCAGGTCGGGGATGGCGACGCTCGCCAGCCAGAACCCCGTCCACAGGCCGGGCGAGACCCCGGGCAGCGTCCAGGCGGCGACCAGCAGCAGGAAGGCCGCGGGAGCCGAGAGCGTGCGCCGCAGGTTGTCCAGCATCTTGAAGCGGCCGATCGCCGAGATCGACGCGCGCAGGCGGCTGCCGTCGGGGAGGCGGGCGCGGCCGAGGATCCACGGCAGCAGCTGCCAGTCGCCGCGCGCCCAGCGATGCTGGCGGGTGGCGGCGGCCTCGTAGTGCGACGGGAACTCCTCGAGCAGCTCGACGTCGGTCACCAGGCCGGCGCGCGCCAGCAGCCCCTCGAGCAGGTCGTGGCTGAGCAGCGTGCTCTCCGGCACCTTGCCGGTCAGTGCCGCCGAGAAGGCGTCGACGTCGTAGATGCCCTTGCCGGTGAACGACCCTTCCCCGAACAGGTCCTGGTAGACGTCGGAGACCGCCGCCGCGTAGGGATCGATGCCCGCCGGGCCCGAGAAGATGCGCTGGAAGAGCGACCCCTCCCCGCTGGACGGCAGCGACGGCGTGATCCGCGGCTGCAGGATGCCGTAGCCCTCGACCACGCGGCCGCGGCGCTCGTCGAAGCGCGGCAGGTTCAGCGGATGCGCGAGGGTGCCGATCAGCCGGCGGGCGACCTCGCGGGGCAACCGGGTGTCGGCATCGAGGGTGAGCACGAAGCGGACGGAGCCGGGCTCGAGGGGGGGCTCGCCGTTCGCGGCACTGTCGCCGCCATCGCCGCCCTCGCCGGCCGGGAACAGGAACGTGGTGTCGCGGGCGCCCCGCAGCAGGCGGTTCAGCTCCTCGAGCTTGCCGCGCTTGCGCTCCCAGCCGAGCCAGCATCCTTCGCTCGGGCTCCAGACGCGCCGGCGATGCAGGAGCAGGAAGCGCGGGTCGCCGTGATCGCCGTGATCGCCGGCGGGAGCGGGACCGTGGCGGGTGTTCAGGCGGGCGATGCCCGCCCGCGCCGCCGCCAGCAGCTCCTCGTCGCCGGGCACGGTCTCGGCGGCGGCGTCGGTCCAGTCGGAGAGCAGGGCGAAGCGCAGCTCGTTCTCGGTGTTGGCGAGATAGTGGATCTCGAGCTGGGCGATCTGCTCCTCGATCTCCGCCTGGCCGGTCAGCAGCGTCGGCACGACCACCAGCGTCCGCAGCTCCGGCGGCACCCCGTCGCGCAGCTCGAGCCGCGGCAGCACCCGCGGCCCGATCCGCTCCATCACCCAGGCGTTGAGCAGCTGGATCGCCAGGTCGGACGCGGGCACCAGCGCCAGGAGGCCGAGGCACAGCAGCGGCAGCGCCGGCGTGCCGCGGGCTGCCTCGCGCCAGAGCGGCAGCGCCAGGATCAGCGCCGTGCCCGCCGCGATCGTCCCCAGGTAGCCGGGCGTCGCCCATGCGAAGAAGGCGCGCCGCAGCCAGAGGCGCGGCGGCACGCGGTATCCCACCTCGCGCTCGAACGCGGCGCGTCCCCCGGCGATCAGGTAGTAGCCGGGGTCCGCCTGGCGCTCCGGGGCATCGCCGCCAGGCGAGACCGCGGACCGCGGGCTCCCCCCCGAGGCCGCGGCGCCGCGGCCGGCCGCCGCGGCCCGCCGCACCGCCATCCTGGCAATCTCGATCTCGGAGTGGCGCGAGCCGCGCGCCAGCTCCTCCACCGCGTGCCGGTAGCGGTCGCGGGTCGCGAACTCCGCCGCCAGGTAGCCGGGATGGGCCGCGAGCGTGTCGTCCACCGGGCTCACGCTCTCGAAGAACGCCGCCCAGTCGAACGCCGAGATCAACCGCATGCTGGTGATCACGTTGCGCACCGTGGCGTTCATCGCGGCCTGGCGCTGGTGCTCGAGCGCGACGATCTCGTCGGCGGTCGTGCCCTGCGCCGCCAGCCGCCGCTCCAGCCAGGCGAGAGCGGGGGTGACCTCGGGGTCCTGGTCGCGCAGGCGGCCGAGGAGTGCCACGGCGAAGGCGACGTCGAGCCGTCCCTCGTCCCAGCGGCGCAGCGGCGCGTTGGGCTCGGGATCGCGGCCGCCGCCGAGCAGGCGGTCGGCGAGGGCCTCGGCCTGCTCGCGGGCGCTCCGCGACCGCACCATCCTCTCGGCCAGCCGCCTGAGGTTCTCGACCAGCACCACCCGCAGCGAGATCGCCACCGCCCAGAGCTCGCCGATGGTCAGCGGCTGCACGCGCTGGTAGGCGCGCACGAAGCGGCGCAGCGTCTCCTCGTCGAAGCGGCTGTCGCCGTGGGCCACGAAGTCGTGGGCGAGGGCGTAGACCCGCGGGAAGCCCCGCAGGGGGCCGCTCGTGAGCTTCGGCAGCTGGCGGTAGAAGCTCGCCGGCAGGTCCTCGCGGATCTCGCGCAGCTGATCCTCGACGAGATGGAAGTTGTCGACCAGCCATTCCGCCGCCGGCGTCATCGCCCGCTCCTCGCGGATCGAGGCGGCGATGATCCGGTAGGACTCGAGCAGGACGCGGCCGTTCTGCCACACCCGGGGCGTCAGCCGGCGGTCCCACGGCCGCCCGGGGCGCACGCGCTGGCTCGCGGCGAGCGTCGCGGCATGCTGCTCGAGCCGCTCGACGCCCCAGAGCTCCTCGCGGATCGGCTCCGGCACGCCGGCGAACGATGGGGGCAAGGTTTTGGCGGTGCTCACGTCGCTCAAGAGTAGACGAACGGAGGCTCCACGAAGGGACCCAGGGGACCCGCGCCTGGGAGGAACGCGTGCAGGAGAGGTGCCAATGGTCCCCGGAGGCTCCTACCGAACCCGGCGCCGGGCAGCTACCGAGACGGCCGTCGACGGCCGCGCCGCGGCCGCCCCGCGCTCTGCGCCGCGCCTTACGGGGCGGGTTGAGGCGGCGGTGGCGGCGGCGCTGCCGCCGGCGGTGCGGGGGCGGCGGGACAGCGGTCCGCCACGGCGCGACGCTGCGCGGGGAGGTTGCCCGGGTTGTACTTCATGGCGGGATTCGCGATCCGCTGCTCCACGGACTCGTGGACGGCCGGATTGGCAGCGGGGTCGATCCAGCGCCGGCGCCCGAGGTTGAGGCGAAGCCCCTTCTTCCACTCGCCCGCGGCGTTCTTCCTGGACACCACCTTCGGCCAGACTTCCCCGCCCCACCAGGCGGGTGTCAGAGAGTCGTGGATGTACCCGAACGGGTCGGGCGCGAACGGCGGCTTGCTGCCGAGGATGTCGGCCTGGCGGCGCGGGTCGACGCGCAGGCCGGCGAGCTGCGCCTCGCAGACCATCCAGCGCAACGCGATCCGCGACAGCTGGCTCTTGTCCTCCTCGTAGCCGCCGCCCACGTCCGAGTGCACGCCGGCGAACCAGACCTCCTGGACGTCCTGGCCGGGATTCTTGTCGCTCGGCGGACCGAACAGGTTCTGGCGGAAGAACGCGCGCCGCTCGTCGAGGGAGACGGCATGGCGGACGACGTCGAGGTCGGGGTTGCTTCTCGCCGTGGTGAACGGGAAATGCACGGCGTTGTAGATCCATCCCATGGAGCTGACGGTGTCCCAGACGCCCAGGAAATGGGTCTTGCACTCCCGCGAGAAGGTAGCCTTGAACTTCGCCGCGATCTTGAAGACGTCGCCGGTGAGCGGCCGGGTCTTCATCAGGCGGATCGCATAGGGGATCAAGCCCTCGTTGTCCTCGCGCAGGAGGCCCACCATGTGCAGCAGCCCGCAGATCACGCGCGCCGTGTAGGCGCCGCGGCTGAAGCCGAAGACGTAGACCTGGTCATCCGGCTTGAAGTTGCGCATGAGGAACTGGTACGCGTCCGCCACGTTGTCCGAGGCGCCGTAGCCGAAGGCATAACCGAGCAGCTTCGTCCACGCCTTGCCAATCGGGCTCAGCGCGCTGCGCGCGCCCATCGTGCCGACGCCGGGATGGTAGTAGGCGACCTGGGACGGGTCGAGCACCAGCATCTGGTAGAGCTTCACGACGTTCGAGTTCCGATCGCCGAACTCGTTGCCGGTGCCATCGCAACAGATCACGATGTTCTTTGGCATCTCGGTCTCCTCGTCGGGTCAGGCGGCCTTCTCCGGCAGCTTGAAGCCGAGATAGGTGCCGTTGCTGATTCCCATCAGCGCCAGCAGCTGGTTGTCGAAGTCCGGCATGTCGAGGCGCAGGTAGACGCTGACCAGGAAGATCAGGGTCAGCACGAGCGTCCAGATGACGACCTGCAGGCGGTGAATGCTCACGCCGTTCTCGTCGGAGAGGATGTCGGTCCACAAACTCTTGGTCTTCTTCAGCTGGGGAAGCGTGGCGAGCTGCGCCTCGATCTCCGCCGTCCGCTGCGGCGCCCCGGCGGGCGCGGCGGCAGCCGCGGCGGGCTGCGCATTCCCCGCCTGCAGCTCCGCCTTCTCGTCCTCGAGAGCTTTGCGTTGCTGCATCTTCGCCTGCTTGCCGTCGTCCATGACCGCGCCGATCAGGCCGGTGCCGGCGCTGATGCCGATCAGGGCCAGGACCGAGTTGCTCAGGCTCCCGTAATCGCCGCTGATCATCCAGATGAAGACGAAGGCGGAAACGACCAGCAGCGTCCACCACGCCATCTGGAGGCGGTCGAGGCTCCAGGGGCTGCCGGGACCATGGTTACGCAAGATCGGCGTGGTGCGCGCCAGCCGGATCACCGCCCAGAGTCCGCCCGCGAGCAGGGCGAGATAACCGCTCATCAAGACCGGCCGGATGACGACCAGCGGGATCTTGAAGCCGTCGGTGATGTCGGCGCAGCCGTCGGCGCAGCCGGTCAGGCCGACGCTCACCTCGACGATGCGGCGCTGGGCCCGCGGTCTTCCCAGCAGCGCCGACCAGGTGAGCTTGGCGTTGTCGGTGCGGACCAACGCAAAGCGCACCCGCGACGGCTTGCCGTTGGCATTCAAGTAGACCGGCGACACGTCGCCGAGCGGCATGCCGTTGAGGTACAGCTGCAGCGGCTTCTTGGCCGCCCTGCCCTTCTCTACCAGCTGGTCGAGGCCGGCGACGTCGAGGGTGAGCCAGAGGCCGAGGTGAGCAGGGCGCGACTCGGCGTCCACACCGAGCTCGGTCGCCGAACCGACCAGGACGCGGGTGATCTTCGGCAGCTGCGGGCCGGGCGACGCCGCGGGCGCCGCCGGCGCTGGCTGCGCCCTTGCCGCGAGCGGGGTCATCAGCACGGCGGGCAGCAAGGCGAGAGCGAGCGAGCGGAGGCTGCTCATGGACGGACCTCCTCGGACGGGAACGCGGGCAATGCCGACATCTTCTCATTGAAGCCGATCAAGTCCAATAAGCACATGCGCATATCTAGAGCCTGCCACCGCGATCCTCGCCAGGAGGGGCGGCGCAGGCTATCATTGCCCGGCTTTTCGCGGCCGCGGCCGCGCCTCCCCTGCCCTCTCCGGGCGTCCGGGGCGGCGAGGGCCGGCTCGCGCCACCGCCCACCGCCGGTTCTCGTCGAGGAGGGGAAGCAGGATGGCGTCCGACATCGCAATCGCGCAGCAGGCAAGGCTCGAGCGCATCTCGCGGGTGGCGCTCGAGAAGCTGGGCATCGCCGAGGAGCATCTCGAGTCCTTCGGGCCGTTCAAGGCGAAGCTGTCCCTCGAGTCGATCGCCGGCCTCCGCGGCCGGCCCGACGGCAAGCTGATCCTGGTCACGGCGATGACGCCGACGCCGGCCGGCGAGGGCAAGACCACGACGACCGTGGGGCTGGGCGACGCGCTGAACCTCCTCGGCAAGCGGGCGGCGATCTGCGTGCGCGAGCCGTCGCTGGGCCCGGTGTTTGGCATCAAGGGCGGCGCGGCCGGCGGCGGCTACGCGCAGGTCGTGCCGATGGAGGACATCAACCTCCACTTCACCGGCGATTTCAACGCCATCGCGCTCGCCAACAACCTGCTGGCCGCGATGCTCGACAACCACCTCCATCACGGCAACGAGCTCGGCATCGACCTCCGCCGCATCCCATGGCGGCGGGTCATGGACATGAACGACCGGGCGCTGCGCGAGATCATCGTCGGCCTGGGCGGCGTCGCCAACGGCTATCCGCGGGAGAACGGCTTCGACATCGTCGCCGCCTCCGAGGTGATGGCGATCCTCTGCCTCTCGACCTCCCTCGCCGACCTCAAGCAGCGCCTGGGCAACATCGTCGCGGCGTCCACCCGCGACCGCAAGCCGGTCCGCGCCCGCGATCTCGAGGTCCACGGCGCGATGACCGTGCTGCTCAAGGACGCCATCAAGCCGAACCTGGTGCAGACGCTCGAGAACAACCCCGCCTTCGTCCACGGCGGGCCGTTCGCCAACATCGCGCACGGCTGCAACTCGGTCATCGCCACCCAGACCGCGCTCAAGCTCGCCGACTACGTGGTCACCGAGGCCGGCTTCGGGGCCGACCTCGGCGCCGAGAAGTTCGTCGACATCAAGTGCCGCAAGGCGGGGCTGCGGCCGGCCGCGGCGGTGATCGTCGCCACCGTGCGCGCGCTCAAGTACCACGGCGGCGCCGACCTGAAGGCCATCGGCAAGGAGGACACGGCGGCGCTCGAGCGGGGCCTGCCGAACCTCGAGCGCCACGTCGAGAACGTGCAGCGCCACTACGGCATCCCCTGCGTGGTGGCCGTCAACCGCTTCGACTCCGACACCGCCGCCGAGCTGGGCCTGATCGCCTCGCGGATGTCCGCGCTGGGCGTGCGCTCGGTGCTGGCGTCGCATTGGGCCGACGGCGGCAAGGGCGCCCTGGACCTCGCCGGCGCGGTGGTCGAGCTGAGCGAGCGGGAGCCGAGCGTCAGCTTCGTCTACGAGGACGACGACACGCTGTGGGAGAAGATCGAGAAGATCTCCGCCAAGGTCTACCGCGCCTCCCAGGTCACCGCCGACGGGAAGGTGCGCGAGCAGATCGCGCGGCTGCAGGACGAGGGCTACGGCAAGCTTCCCGTCTGCGTGGCCAAGACCCAGTACTCCTTCTCGACCGACGCCCGCCTGCGGGGAGCGCCCACCGGCCACACCATCGACGTGCGCGAGGTGCGCCTGTCCGCCGGCGCCGAGTTCGTGGTCATGATCTGCGGCGACATGATGACCATGCCGGGCCTGCCGAAGGCGCCGGCGGCGCGGGTGATCGACATCAAGGACGACGGGACAGTGGTCGGGCTGTTCTGATTGGGGTAGCGGGACGCAGAGGAGACGGACCCGCTACCCTTACACTCCGCCCGACGCCCCGCCCGCGCCGCCGCCGATCGTCGCGCGCTCCGCCGCCGTCACCGTGTGGTCGAGCAGCGTCGCGATGGTCATCGGACCGATGCCGCCCCGGACCGGCGTGTAGGCGGCGGCGCGGTCCGCCACCGCCGACAACTCGATGTCGCCGACGCGGCCGCCGCCTCCGGGGTGGCTGCCGGTGTCCACGACCACCGCGCCGTCGCGGATCCAATGCCCCTTGATCAGCTCCGGGCTGTCCACCGCTCCCACCACGACCTCGGCGCGGCGCACGATCTCCGCCAGGCGGCGGGTCCGCGAGTGGCAGACGGTGACCGTGGCGTCGGCCGCCAGCAGGAGGATGGCCATCGGCTTGCCGACCATCGGGCTGCGCCCGACGACCACGGCCTGCCTGCCCGCCACCGAGATCCCGTAGTGGGCCAGCAGCCGCATGATCGCCGCCGGCGTCGCGGCGGCGAAAGCGCCGCCGCCGAGCGCGCCGCCGAGCGCAATCCTCCCGAAGCTGAGGCTGCCGTCGCCGCCGACGTCCTTCTCCACCGCGATGCGGTCGAAGCAGCGGCGCTCGTCGATCGCCGCCGGCAGGGGATGCTGCAGGAAGATGCCATGCACCCGCGGGTCGCCGTTGAGCCGGTCGATCTCGGCCAGCACCTCGGCGGTCCCGGTCCCCGGCGGGCGCGCGACCTCGAGCGACTCCATGCCCACCCGCCGGCAGGCGTCGCGCTTCATGCGCGCGTAGCGGAGGTACCCAGGGTCACTCCCGACCAGGACGATGGCCAGGGTCGGCGGCGTGCCCGTCCCGCGCGCCGCGAGCGCCAGCACCCGCTCCGCCAGCCGCGCCTCGAGCTGCCGCGCCGGCGGCCTGCCGTCGAGGATCAGTCCCGCCATCCAGCTCCCCTCGACCCCTCGCTTCCCTTCCGGCCGGCCGGCGGATGCAGCGGGCGACGGGCGAAGGCGCGACGGGGCCTCGTCCCCGGAGCCTACAGCAGGCCGGCGCGCATCGCCTTGCTCACCGCCGCCGACTTGGTGTGGACCTGGAGCTTCTCGTAGACGTTGCGGATGTAGTTCCGGACCGTGTTGATGCTCACGCCGAGCTCGCCGCCCGCGGTGTGGTAGCTGCAGCCCTCGGCGAGCAGGCGGAGGAGCCGGGTCTCCTGGGGCGTGAGCGACTCCTCCAGCGCCACCGGCGGCGCGGTGCGCCGGAACAGCTCCACCACCTTGCGCGCGATCTCGGGCGACATCGGCGCGCCGCCGTCGCGCGCCTCGCGCACCGCCTCGAGCAGCCGCGCCGGCGGGGTGCGCTTGAGCAGGTAGCCGGTGGCGCCGTTGCACAGCGACTCGAAGATCTTGTCCTCGTCGTCGAGGGCGGTGAGCATCAGGATCGCCGCGCCCGGCCAGCGCTCGCGCAACGAGGCGACGCCCTGCGAGCCGGGCACTCCCGGGAGCTTGATGTCGAGCAGGACCACGTTCGGCTGCTCGCCGCTCCTGCCGGCCAGGACCTGCTCGAGCGAGCCGAAGGCCGAGACGCAGCGGTAGCCCGGCGTGCCGTCCACCAGCAGCCGCAGCCCGTCGCGGGTGACGCGGTCGTCCTCGACGATCAGCACTCGAATGGCTTCTTGCTCCGTCATCGTGATCGTGCTCCCTTCGTCGGCCGCGGCCGCCGCCGCCGCCCGCATGCGACGATAGCGCCGCCGCCACCGGCGTGCCACGCATGATCATGCGCCCATGGCGCCCATGGCGCCCCTGCGGCCACGACGTCCCCGCGCCCGGTCTCGCCCATCGCCCTGCCTCAGAGCCGCAGGCTCAAGCGCACCCGCGTGCCGGCGCCCGGCGCCGAATCGACCGAGAGGTTGGCGCCCAGCTTGACCGCGCGCGTCCTGAGGTTGCGCAGGCCGTGCCCATGATTCGCGCTCGCCGCACCTGCCGCACCTACCGAGCCTACCGTGCCTACCGCTGCAGGGTTCCCGGCCGCGAAGCCGACGCCGTCGTCGCGCACCTCCGCCACCAGCTCGCCGCGCACCGCCGCGACCTCGATCCGCACCTCCTTGGCGCGGGCGTGCCGGGCGGCGTTGTGAATCGCCTCCTTGAGGACCAGGTAGAGCTCCCGCTTGGCCTCGGGGCGCAGCGAGATGCCGGCGGCGCCTGCCGGTGCGGCGAACAGGACGCTCACCCCGCGGGCCTCGAGCAGGTCGCCCGCGAAGCGCCGGATGCGAGCGAGCAGGCTCTCGAGATCGTCGCGGCGGGCGTCGATCGCCCAGACGATGTCGCCGATCGTCTCCATCAGCTCGCGCGCCGTCTCGCCGATCTGGTCGAGCGTCGTGGCTTCCAGCGCCGCCGGATCGGCGATCCGGCGCCGCCCCAGCTCGGAGAGGATCGAGATGCGCGACAGGCTCGAGCTCAGGTCGTCGTGCAGGTCGGCGGCGATGCGCGCGCGCACCCGCTCGAGCTCCACCAGGCGCGACAGCCGCGCGTGATGGAGGGCCCAGGCGAGCAGCGCCGTGGCCGCGCCGGCGAGGGCCAGGAACCACCATCGCTGCCAGAGCGGCCGCGGCAGGGTGAAGGCGAGGCTGGCGGGGACGGGGCTCACGGCGCTGTCGGGAGTCACCGCGCGGACCAGGAAGCGATAGGCGCCCGGGGCGAGGTTGCCCAGCAGCACCGAGCGCTCCACCTGCGGCTCGCTCCAATCCGCCGCCGATCCCTCGAGCCGGTACTGGTACTTGAGGCCGGAGCCGTAGGCGAAGCTGATGCCGGTGAAGCGGACCTCCACCTCGTCGTGGCCGGCTGGCAGCTCGAGACCGCCCAGGCTCTGCACGCCAAGCGCCGGGATCGCCACCGGCACGCCGCCGACGCGCAGTCCGCTCAGGAAGACCGGCGGCGGCGCCTCGGCGTGCGGGACGTCCGGCAGGTAGCGGGCCGGCCCCGCCGGGGTCCCGAACCAGAGGCTGCCGTCGCGGGCGCGGTAGGCCACGTTGACGACGCTCGACGGCAGCCCGTCGGCGGTGGTCAAGGTGCGGACGCGGCCGGTCTGCGGGTCGAGCCGGTCGATGCCCTTGCCGTGGCCGAGATAGATAGTGCCGCGGCGGTCCTCGGTCACGCACAGGATGCGGTCGCTCGACAACCCCTGGGCGGTCGTGTACACGGCGGTCCGCGGCCGGGCGGCGTTCAGATCCTCCATCCGGATCGCGCCGCCGTAGGCGGTGGCCGCCCAGAGGCGCTGGCGGCTGTCGACGAAGAGGTCGTTGATGGCGCCCGCCGGCACGCCGGCGCCGGGCGCGAAGAGGTCCGCCGCCTCGCCGCCGCGCAGCCGCGCCAGCCCGCCGCTCGAGAAGCCGATCCAGAGGTTGCCGTAAGGGTCCTCGGCGAAGGCGGACGCCGCGCCGCGTCCCAGGCGGTCCACCGCCGGCACGGGGCTGTAGCGGCCCGTGGCACGGTCCCACCGCGCCAGGTAGGTGCTGCTCCTTGCGGCGCCGCCGGCCGCGGCCGCCGGCGCTGCAGGCGATTGATTGCCGAGCGAGGAGACCCAGACGCCGCCGCGCGAGTCCTCGAAGAGGCGGACCAGCTCGCCCATCTCCGCGGGAGCCGGCCAGAGCTGCTTCGGCGCCCGCGTCAGCGCGGCGGGCCGCGCGGCCCGGGGAAAGCGCCAGACGCCCGCGGCGCTCCCCAGCAGGAGACCGCCGTCCGGGTCGGGCGCCAGCACCTGGTGCCGCCCCCGCCCCGGGTATCCCGCGCGGGCGAGCGCCTCGGGTGTGACGTCGAGCAGGTGTCCGCCGTCGAGGTGGAACAGCTTCGGCCGGCCCCGGTCGCTACCCCAGAAGTATAGGTTCGCGCCCGCGTCCTCGAGGATCGCGGCCACAGCGATGCCGCCGGGGGCGGCCGGGGCGGCATAGGTGACGAAGCCGTCGTGCGCGATGCGCATCAGGCCGTGCGAGCGGGTGCCCACCCACAGGTTGCCGTCGCGGTCCTCGGCCAGGCCGGCGAGATCGTCCTGCAGCAGGCCGTTGCGGCCGGTGTAGCCGCGGAACCCGCGGCCATCGAAGACGTTCAGCGCGCCGCCGATAGCGATCCAGATCTTGCCGTCGCGGGCCTGCAGCATGCCGCCCCACGGCCGGTCGCGGCCCGCCGACAGGGACGGGCTGGGCAGGCCGGCCAGGCCCGACGCGGCGTCGAAGCGGCACACCTCGCCGGGGGCTTCCGGCAGGCGGAGCGCCGCCGAGCCCGCCAGCCGGCAGCGCCCCGCGGCCGCGCGCTCGAGCAGCGACGCCCCGGCCTGCCCGGCCTGCCGGTCCGCGGCCGTCCGCCCGGCATCGGCCGGGTCGGGGCCGGGCGCGAGCACATACAGGCTCCTGCCGGACAGGATCCACAGCCGGCGCTGCGCGTCGAGGAGCAGCGCCCCCACCCCCTCCCATGCCGGCGGCGGCAGGACCGGGCAGGCGATCCAGCGGCCGCCGGCGAGGCGGTGCAGCAGGCCGCTCCGCTCCCCCACCCAGAGCCCGCCGGCGCCGTCGGGAGCGAGCGACGTCACCCGCGAGACCGGGGCGCCGGACGGCAGCTTCACCTCCGCGGCCACCGCCTGACGCAGCTGGAAGAGCCCGCCGTCCGGCGCCGGGTCGGCCGCCCAGACCGTACCGCTCGCGGCCAGCAGCGCCGTGACGCGATGGCGCAGGCGCCTGCTCGCGTCCGGCACGGCCGCGAAGACCGGACCCGCCGCCGCGCGGCCGGGATCGAGGCGCGCCAGGCCGCCGGTCGTGCCCGCCAGCAGCGCGCCGCCGGCCTCCTCCGCCAGGGCGGTGACGTTGGGGCTCGGCAGTCCCTGCCGCGGGTCGTACTCGACGAAGCGGGTGCCGTCGAAGCGGCTCAGCCCGCTCTCGGTGGCGATCCAGAGGAAGCCCCGCGAGTCCTGCAGCACCGCGTGGATCTCGTCGCCGGCCAGGCCGTCGTCGATGGTATAGACGCGGATCGGGAGCCGCTCCGCCGGCGGCCCCGGCGGACGGAGATCGGGCGGCCCCGGCGGGGCCGCAGCCGTCGCGGCCACCGCGGCCAGCGTCAGGCCGAGCGCGCCCGCCGCCAGGGTCGGAATCCAGATCCGCGACACCGTGCCTCCCTCGACGCTCTCTGTGTCCCGAGTCTACCGCGAAGCCGCGCCGGCGCCCTTGCTCCGCGATGCTCGAACGCCCGGGCTCGGATGGTGAAGAGCATCTTCATGCGTCGCCACGCCGCTGCGGCGGGAGGCCAGGGCGGGCCTGAGGCCGCCCCCCTCCCGCCAGCGGGAGAGGGGCGCTCTTGCTGATCCGGCTACGGTGGCGCCTGGCTCAGGGGATCTGGACAAACCTGAAGAACGGCACCTCGCGGATGCGGGGTCCGCCGGCGGCGGCGATCGCGTTGGCCAGGCAGGGGGCCACGGGGGCGGTCGGCGGCTCGCCGACGCCGGTCGGAATTGCATCGTTGACCGGGTCGTCCGGGTGGTCGCCGTTCGGCTCAGGGTGCGGCGGCATGATGATGACGTTGATCTTCGGCGTCTGGTAGAGGCGCAGCACGGGGTAGTCGTCGAAGTTGTTCTGCTCGACGGCCCCTTTCTTGAGCGTGATCTCGCCGCGGAGAGCGAGGCTCAGGCCATAGACGACGCCCCCCTCCACCTGTGCGCTGACGCGGTCCACGTTGACGGCGATGCCGCAGTCGATCGCAGCCCAGATCTCGTTGATCTTCAGCTCCTTGACGACGTTGCCGGCGCTGTCCTTGAGGACGCCGCCGGCGATGTCCTTGGCGTCGGTGAGCGTGACGTCGATCACCATGGCCACGTAGCTGAGGAAGGCCCGGTGGGCGGCGATGCCCAGGCCGCGGCCTGGCATGCCCTTGTACTGCTTCACCTTGTCATCCCAACCCGACTCCATCGCCACCCGTTCGATGACCTTCTTCAGCCGTTGGGTGTCGGCGGGGTAAGCCTCGATTACCTTGTACGGAGTCCCACACACGTCCATGGGGAACGCGTTGTTGTCGAAGAACTCGACACCCTCGTCTGCGAGGGCCTTCTGGTTGAGACTGCGTCCCTCCCCGATCAGTTCGAGCAGGTAGTCCTTGGAATCGCGGCGGGCGGCGACCGCGAGCTCGTCGGCGAACGAGCAGATGCCGAAGGCGTGGTAGATGTTCGCCACCGAGCGCATCCAGCCGGTGCGGACGTGGTTCTCGGCCCTGCAGTTCTCTATGCGCAGGTTCTTCAGGTTGAACGGGTTGTCTTCGAGACCATGTCCCCGCTCGATGCCCGAGCCGAAGGGGTATTCCCCGCCGTTCAGAGTCGCGGCGCGCGCCGCCGCGAAGAGAGGAGGTGCGGAGGGATAGAGGGTCGCGAAGAACGACGTGAAGGCACTGCGCTGCAGCAAGGCGGTCGTTTTCCCCGCTCCGTCTTGCGCTGCCTCGAAGTACTGGACGCTCGCCGCGTTGTGGTAGCTGAACTTGATGTCGTCCTCGCGGGTCCACTGCACCCGGATGGGCACGCCGGGGTGCTTGCTGGCGAGGAAGGCCGCTTCGACGCCATAGTCCGGCTTGGACTTGCGCCCGAAGCCGCCGCCGAGCAACGTCGCGTGGACCTTGACCTTGTCGCGGACCTCCTTCTTGAGGGCGTCTCTGCGCCTAATCAATTCAGGCAGATCCAGAGGAGGGCTAGCCGGTCCCGCCAGCACTTCTCCGAGCTTCTTGTTGAAGCGTTCCTGTGCATCCCACAGGTAGGGTGCGCATTGGAAATTGCTCTCGTCATGCGCGTTTACTTGCCATAGCAGCCACTCCGGCAGCTGCTTGAATGTCGGCCGTAGGAGTGCCAGGCCCACATAGTGCTGCATGACCTCGGGACCCTGGGTGGGGGCCCAGACCTCACATCGCCCGTTCTCGTAGCGGGCGACCGCCACGGGGGGCTCCATCGGCGTCTGGGCCAGGTGGGGGACGTAGTAGCTTCGTACCACCGGGTTGGGGTGCGAGTTGAGGACCGGATAGACATCGCCCTTGTTCCGCAGCTGCTTGTTGTCCCCGTGATCCGTGTTCTTGGTATTTTTCTCGAGCTCCTTGCGGAATTCCACCGAGTCGTACTTGGCGTTGTCGGCGGCGATGGGGTCCCCGAGATCCCACTCCACCTTGTCCTTGAGCGCCCGATATCCCTGCAAGGCCGCCCAGGTGTTCTCCGCCACGACGGCGACGCCCGCATGCGGCATGAACCCGCCGCCCACCCCGCCGACGATCGGGAAGCCGTCGGGAAGGACCTCCTCGACCCACTTGACGCCCGGCACAGCGCGCGCCGCCCTGTCGTCGAACTTCTTCACCTTGCCGTTGGCGACCGGGCAGCGCACGATCATCGCCGTCATCATGCCCGGCAGATCGACGTCGGCGCCGTAGACCGCCTTGCCGGTCGCCATGTCCTTGGCGTCGACAAACGGCATGTTCTCCTTATTGATGAAACGCCATCCCGTGCTCGGCTTGAAGGCATCAGTGACCTCCTTGTACGTGGGCGGCTGCTTCTTCCCGAGCTTGCCGGCCTCCAGCAGCAGCAGTGGATTGCCGTAGTCGAAGTGGCGGCCCGTGGCCTTGTGCCGCACCTTGTGCTGCACTGCCTCGCACTCCTCGGGCTTGACTCCCCATTTCTTGGCCGCCGCGCGGATCAGCACCAGCCGAATTCCGGCGCCGGTGCCGCGCATGGCCTTGTAGTAGAGGGCCATGCTTCGCGAGCTGTCGACGAACTGGCTGAACTCCTCGGGGATGGGATATGTCGGCAGAGAGCCAGGGTTCGTGTTCCGGTACGGGTTCGGCACCGCGTACCGGAGAGCCTCGGCGTCCGCCTGGCGCACCACGACGCGGCTCCAATCGGCCTCGAGCTCGTCGGCCAGCACCGCCGCCAGGCTCGAGCGGATTCCCTGGCCCATCTCCGAGCGGTGGGACATGATGATGATGGTGCCGAGCACGGGTTCAATCAAAACGAAATGGGGAAGTCCCTTCGGATCCTCGGGAAACGGATCGAGTGGGGCGGCGTAGGGAAGGAGATAGTCGCCGAAGAGCCCCGTCGGGGAGATGTAAGACCCGAAGACCAGGGCGCCGGTGCCCACGCCAGCATGGCGGAGGAAGTCCCTGCGGGTGATCCTGGTGCTGACGCTCATGACGACTTGCTCCCCGCGGCCTGGTGGATCGCCTTCCGGATCCGTGGATAGGTGCCGCAGCGGCAGATGTTGCCGCTCATCGCGCTGTCGATCTGCTCGTCGGTGGGGTTCGGGTGCGCGTTCAGCAGCGCCGAGGCGGTCATGATCTGGCCCGGTTGGCAGTACCCGCATTGCGGCACGCCGAGCTCGACCCAGGCCTTCTGCACCGGGTGGCCGCCGTCATGCGACAGGCCCTCGATCGTGGTGATCTTGGACAGGGACGCCACGCCCGCGGTGACGGCGCAGGAGCGCGCGGCCCTGCCGTCGAGGTGGACGGTGCAGGCGCCGCATTGCGCCACGCCGCAGCCGAACTTGGTGCCCCTGAGCCCCAGGATGTCGCGCAGGGCCCAGAGCAGGGGCATATCGCCGTCGATGTCGACGTTATAGACCTTGCCGTTGACGTGTAGCTGGAACCAGGACATCTAGACCCTCCTTCCCCGGTCACTCCGAGCTGGCATCAGAATTTCCGCCGCAACTCCATTCGCACGCCGAAGATGTCCCGCTGCTTGTCCAGCCAGCCGCGCATGCCGTCGAAGCGCAGGATCCAGGCATTGTTGAGCGGCTGCTGGAAGCTGGCCCCGAAGGCGTACTCGGCCCCAGGCACCAGCTGGGTGGAGTGCCTGGGCTCGACCACCGCCCCTTCGAAGATCACCGAGCGGTTGAGGTTGAACAGGTACTCCACTCCCGCCGCTCCCCCGTAGGTGTCGTGCCCGTGGAAGTCGAGCGTCGGGAAGCCCGTCAGGCCGTCGGTCTGGAAGTTGATCCCGGTGTTGCCCAGCACGCCGCCGGCATCGGCGGCCCGCGCCAGCGACTGGGGGGTGTCGAAGCCGGCAAAGAGGTTGAGGTACGGGACGAGCACCCACGGGTCCGGCGAGACCAGCGAGTTCTCGACCAGGACCAGCAGACCGTTGGCCGTTTTCACCGCCGCTTTCTGACCGAAGTTGCCGATCAGCCGGACGCTGTTGGATACCGTGCCCTCGAAACGCGTGGTGAAGGCGAGGGTGACGTTGTGGTAGCTCAGGTCCTTGTCGTCGGCGTCGACGTAGCCGTAACCGGCCTCCATGTATCCCTTCAGGAGGTCGGCGAAGCCGGCCAGGGCGTAGATCTTGCCGGAGCCATGACCGACGCCGAAGGCATCGCTCGTCACGTCGGCTTGGCCGGTGAAGAAGGTGAGATCCATGTTGCTGATGTCGAGCGCCTTGCTGTGCTTGGCGGTGATGCCGATGGCCGCGCCCTTGAATGCGTCCTGGATCCAGATGCCGTTCTGGGTGAACATGGGAACGAGGCCGCCGGCGATCGGGATGTCGAACGAGCTGGGCTTGCCGCGGATCCCCATGAGGATGTTGCCGAGGTCGCCTTCGAAGAAGAGAGTGAGGAGCTTGGTGTTGAACTCTCCGACGAACTTATCCTGGACCCCGCCGGCGAGGTCGTAGCGCGTGAATCCGCCGTTGGTCTTGTCGAACGGGCGCATGAAGGCGTGGATGCGCTCGGTGGGAGTGAGGTTGAGGTCGAGGTCGAGGTTGAGACGGGTGGCGACCTGCGACTGGTAGGTCTTGCCGTTGGCAGCTGGCTTGCCGCTGTCATTGTCGGCGAAGGCGGTGCGCAGGTCGCCATAGGCCATGAAGTGGTACTGGATCGGGTTCTCCCGGCCGGCCAAGGTGGGGCGAGGCGCATAGGCTCCCCGGTCGTAGAGGCCGAGGCCCAGGTCGACGGGCGGATTGGCGGTGGGGTTCAGGTGCTTGCCCTTGTAGATCGCCAGCTCGTCCTTGGCTTCGTAGGGCCGGTAGGCGGGGTCGCACTGGAACGAGCCCGGGGCGGTGGGCGGGTCGGGGAGCTCCTTCGCCTCGGGTGACATCTTGGGTGTGGTCTCGGGGGCCGAGGTCCGTTCGGCCGTCGAGACCTGTGGGGTGGCGTCAGCCGCCGACGCTTGAGGAACGGCGCACTCGCCCTGGGGGACGTCGGCGGCGACGGCGCCCGGGAGGCCCAGGGCGGCGAGCAGCAGCAGCCCGATGGCAATGGCTTTCGCGGTCCGTGCTCTTCCGTTCATGTTCGGCCTCCCTCAGCGGACGGCGAATTCGACGGAGTAGGCGTGAGTGTCGGTGATCCATTCGTTCTCGGTACGCTTCATCTCGTCCGTGGCGCCGACGAAATCCATGAAGTAGATGGGCTCGGACCGGGCGCGCAGGCGCACGGCGAGCCGGTAGGTGCCGGGCTTCTTCATCTTGTCTCCCGGTACCTTGTACCTGGCCTCACGAGTGCCCAGGGCCGGGATGCTGCGCTTCTCGAGGCGCACGAACGGTGGATGATTGAGCAGCGAGACCGGTGTGCCGCCAGGGCGAATGAAGGGGATCTGGTCGACGTCCACGTTGACCGGCAGAGGCATCTCCCGCTCGGTGCCCTTGATGTTGGTGATCAGGAACTTGCTCTGCAGGCTGAAGAGCTGGCTGTCGAGCACGGTATCGACGTGCTTGTTACCATGCTTGTGGGTGCGGACCTCGAGCGATTGGAGGTCGCGAAGGTCGCCGTTGCCGTCGAGGTCGCCGGATTCCCAGACGATCTTCCCGTCGGGGTCGGTGAGAGCGACGTTGAGCCACACCTCGGGCTGGGCGCCGAGAGAGCCGGAGGGCAGGTTGTGACCTATGTTGAGGTTGGTCAGCTGGTAGTGGAACGCGAAGGGTTTGCCGACCTCGGGGCGGCTGACGAAGAAGGGGCCGTCGAGGCGGGAGCCGTTCGTCAGGATCTGCTTACGCTTCCTCAGCCGATCCTTCCAGGCGTCGAGATTCTTCTGAACGATGCCCCAGGCCGCCTTGCGGTCGGTCGCTTTCTGCCACTCGGGCGGGAACTTGTAGGAGTCCGGGTCGGCGGCGACCTTGGCCTCGAAGGCATCTCTCCCCCAGTCGGCCCGCCAATCGAACGTCAGCCACTGCTGGGGAGTGTAAGGAGTGTCGCCGATCGGGAAGAGACCGGGATGGCTGATGGGATAGCCTGGACCGTTGAAGGTGTGGTCGGTGACCGGCCGGTCGTTGCGGATGGTCTGTCCGTTGATGATGGCGGCCGGGCCTGTCACCTCGGGCGCGGGCAGCCCCGGGTTGGTGCTCATGTGGCAGTCCTGGCAGGTGATGTTTTGCTTGGCGGCGGGAGAGGCCCGGTATTCCTCCCAGACCGTCTCGAGCTTGATGCCGGCATAGACCGCGACCTGGTGGCAGGCGGCGCAGAGCTCCGATTTCTTGATGATTTCGGACTGGATGCCCTGCTGGTGGATCCTGAGATAGCCGGGCTTGTCGGGTTGGTCGTAGCTCACGAGGAGCTTGTACTTCTCCGCGCTCTGGATCGCCTTGAGCACGCCTTCGCTGTCGAAGGGGCCGAACACGGACAGGTGGATGTCGCCGGGCGCGATCCGCCGCGCGCCGTTGACCTTGCCGTAGGCCTCGCCGACGCGGTGGCAGGTGACGCAGGTGATGCCTTCCTGGCCGGCCGCGCTACGGTCCCACCAGGCCATGTCGCGCCTCTCGCCCAGGGTCGTGCCGGCGGTGGCGTGACAACGGACGCAGAAGTAGTTGATGGTGCCTTGCGCCAGGTCGTTGATCTTCTGCTCGAACTTGTTGAACATCGGGGACACGGCCGCATAGGCGTGGGAGGAGACGCTCCACTCCCCATACTGCTTGGGGTGGCACGCGCCGCAGACCTTGGCGGACGGGTAGAGCTTGTCGGCCTTGGCATGGGCGTCCGGATCGAGGTCGGGCGGCGGGTTCGGGACCACCTGTCCCCTCGCGGACCCCAGCCCCGCCACCAGGAGGACGCTGAATAGAAAGCCAGCTTTACGCATCGGGCCACTCCTCCTCTGCTGCAGGCGGTCGTGGTCACGAGCCACGCGCGCTTGCCGTTCGGTCTTAGAGCTCATCCCCGTCCTCTCCCTCGCGGGGCAACCCCGGGCGACGGCCGGCGGGCCGGCGGCCGTCAGAGTGTCTTCAGGAACTCGATCAGCGCCCGCTTGTCGGCATCGCTGAGGCCCGGCTCCTCCTTGAAGCGGTCGGTGCCGAAGTAGTGACCGCGGTTGACCACGAAGTCCGGGCACTTGCTCAGCTCGAGCAGCGGGCCGACCAGGTTCTTGAACACCGCGTTCGCCTGCTCGTCGGTGGCGTTGGCGGGCAGGGCCAGGAGGTCGTGCTTGACCTTCACCAGGAGCTCCAAGAGCTTCCTGTCGTGCGCCAGCTTCTCCCGCGCGGTCTGGTTGTCGGGCAGGATGTCGAGGTTCGACAGGAGGTTGACCGGCGTCCCCTTCGGGATCGGCCCGAGCTGCAGGCCCATCTCGCCGACCACCGCCGGGGCCAGCTCCTTGACCAGCGGCGCCAGGTCCGGCGCGAAGGGCGGCAGGTAGCCGACCGCCACCCGGAGATAGCTCGAAGCGGTCGTGCGGTCGATGAGGCCGGGCACCTTGTCGCCGAGCACCGGGTCCTTGTCGCGCTTCTCGGGCCACAGCATCTTCTCGATCCCGTCCTGGAAGGCGGCCATCCGCCCCGCGACCGAGGGATCGCCGTTGAACAGCCCCACCGAGTTGTTCTGCAGGTAGGGAGCGGTCGACCACAGGCTGATCAGCGAGGCCGGCCGCGTGTAGCCGCGGCCACCGGCAGGCATGGCGTACGGCCGCGGCTCGCCGGTGAACGGGTTGTGGACGGTGATCGTGCCCACCGACGGCAGGCTCTTGTACGAGTGCGAGGAGAAGTTGTCCCAGATGTTGCCGGCGATCGCGTTGGTGGCGAGCGGGCTGCAGGCGTTGACCTCCGTCAGCGTCACCGGGACGCGCGCCTCGGTCGAGAGGAAGTTGTCGGCGAGGAAATCGTCCTTGAGGACGATCTCCCGCATCTGCTTCTTGAAGGCATCCGTCTTGGTCGACTCCCAGTACTTGTTCCAGCAGTCGAGATAGCCGGGACCCGCGCAGCCGCCGGGATCGAGCCCCGCCACCGACGCGGGGAGCTTGGACGAGTGGCAGCGCGCGCAGCGGTCCGCGAAGACCTCCTTGCCGTGAGTGAGCTGCGCCGCGTCCTTGGTCAGGTAGGCCGCGCCGCCGGGAGCGTCCTTGAGCAGGTGCGGCGCCGTGGTGGCCAGGAAGAATGCGGCCACGCTGGGGGTCTGCGACTCGTTGGCCTGCCAGAAGCTCGAGTTCGCGCGCGCCACCTTGATCTCGATCGGCGTGATGGGCTTGCCGCCCACCAGCGGATTGAAGTGCCGCAGCCACTCCTCGCTGAACAGCCCGATGTTGAGGTAGACCCGGTTCAGCGCTCCCAGGGCCCCGACCGAGTCGGCGCCGTCCTTCAGCACGCGCGTCGTGAAGACGGTGTCCGGCGCCTTGAAGAGATTGGAGAGGGCTTGCGTCAGGGGGTAGTCGTTGAATTGCTTGTTGTCCCGCTCGCCCCCGGCCAGCGTCTCCTTGCCCCAGCGCGCGCCCTGATCCAGCCGGGCCTTGAGGTTGTAGATGGCATTCATCGTGCGCGGGTTGTTGATGCTGTCGGTGGAGACCAGGGAGGTATCGAGAGCGCCCGGGCGCGAGGTGTGGAACAGCTGGTAGGGGAAGCTGGTCTCGTCCGCATCCCAGGTGAAGATGCGGTCGATCCAGAAGTACTGGGCGCCGACGTTCGACGCCAGGTCCGCCCACTGCGGGTTCTCGGGGTCCTTCGGCGGATGGATCGGGCTCGGCCCGACGTGGCAGAAGCCGCAGGACATGCCGACCCGGTAGGGCCGCACGAGGTCCTTGCGCATGTAGTAGCTGGGGTCGGAGTAGTAGCGCTTCGGGTCCCAGGCCTTGGCCGCCGCCTCGTCGAAGGCCGGGTTCGGGAACAGCCGCAGGCCCACGATGCCGGTGCCCCAGCCGTAATAGGAGCCGGCTGGCAGGTTCTTGCCCCGCGCGCCGAGCTTGATGCCCGGGTACTTGCTCTCGTTCTCGAAGGGGTCGGGAGGGCAGTCGCCGCGGCGCTTGTCGAGCCACAGGCCGAAGCGGTCCGGGTCCGGACCCTTGGCCTCCTCGAAGCAGGGCTCGTTCACCAGGCCGAACCACGTCCAGCGGTTGTGGCGGCCGTACTGCGGCAGCTTCGAGTCCTTCGGGTAGGGGTAGGAGGAGATGGTCTTCAGGAGATCGAAGAGCCCCACGCTCTTCACCGTGAGGACGTCCCAGAGATGGTCGTTCCCCGCGGTCCAGACGACCCAGTTGTTGCGGCCGACGACCTGGGGCTTCGTCAGGTCCTTGCCGCCGTCCATGTCGTGGTAGTAGTCCTCGTCTGCGGCGGGGAACGACGCCGCGTCGCGGCCGGCCAGGCGAGCCTCGTCCAAGACGTCCGGCGGGGGTGGCTTAGGGGTCGTGCAGCTGGGAGCGGCGACGAGGCAGAAGAGGAACGGCAGGCTCAACCAATGTGGACGGCACATTCGCGACCCTCCTTCCATGGCGGGACCGAGATCGCAGCCCTTCGTGGACTTCTAATGGTAAGCATCGTAGCAGCCCGAAGCTCCGAATGCAAGAGGAACAAGAAGGACAAAAGTACTTGCCTATTGCACCCCTTCGATATGCATTTAGGCAACCGGTGATCGGAGCGGCAATCGCCAGTTGACAGCCGAGCGCCGCCGGAGCGTCTGTCGCCGGCGGCACTTGCGCGGCCCCGGCCGCGGGCGGAGAAGCGTGCGCTCGCCGCGATCGCCATCGCTGGTTGCCCGCGTAGTTGTCCGCGGCCCAGGCATAGTTCTTCTCGGTGTAGAAGGTTTGACAGTCGCCACCGCCACCAAGCCGGCAAGCGACGGCCACCGGCGCGCCGAGGCTGCGCCATCCCTCCGCGGGTCCGGGAGCGTCCCGCGAGTCGCTCTGGCTCATGTCCTGCACCTCTCCTGCTTCTTCTCTTTCTGAGGCGCAGCACCGTCGCATCTCGTTACGTGTGTGTGCGCTGCCGCGCGGCGGGCGGCCCGCGATTTGACGAGCCTCCCCGGTCCGCTCATACTGAACCGGGACTGCGTGCCCCCAGATGGCGGGAAGGACGGTAACTACAGATGGCAATGCGGGTTAGGGACTTGAGCATCTCCGACGAGTTGGACCGCGAGATCCGACGCGAATCCACCGATCGGGCCACCACCTGGTCAGCCCTTGCCACGGAGCTGCTCGAGGAGGCGCTCCGGATGCGCCGGGCTCCCGGGGTGGTCTTCCTCGACGGACCCGCTGGACGACGGGCCACCGTGGCGGGAGCCGGCCTCGACGTTTGGGAGATCGTTGCCACCTGGCAGGCCGCCGCCGAGGATTTCGACAAGCTTCGCCAGAGCTACGGCTGGTTGACCGAGCCTCAGCTCCGGGCCGCTCTGACCTACTACGAGCTTTACCCAGAAGAGATCGACGAGCGCTTGCGGCGGGAGGCGGCATGGACCCCTGACCGGGTCGCAAGCGAGCTTCCCTATACCCGTCCTCGCAACAGCTGAGTCACCGCACCGGATCCTCGAGAGGTAAGCGAAGGGTCGTTGCCTACTTCCTCGAGCCGTGCCGGTGACTCGCGCGACCCGGGAGCACGACATCAAGGTACGGGACGAGCGGTACGAGCGCTTCCCCATTCCGCTGCGGACACTTCGGTTCTCACAGAGATGCGCTTCCTCCTTGACGAGGACTTGAATCCCGCGACGGCCGTGATCGGGCGGGGCCTCGGCCTCGACGTCATCTCCGTCCACGACATCGATCGCCGCGGCTTCTCCGACGAGGAGCAGCTTCGCTTCGCGATCACCCATGGCTGGACGTTCGTTACCCGAAACCGAGATGACTTCCTTCGGCTCACCCGTTCGCTCTTCGAGTCTGGAGAACTTCACCACGGTATCTTGATCGTGCCTTACAGCCTGCCAAACGACCGTCCGGAGCGCATAGCACGCGCTCTCGAACGCTGGGTCGATCGGCCAGGTGATCCGGGTCTCCACTTCGTGGACTTCCTTCAGAGCAAGGCGCGCCCGCGAGGGAAGGGGAAGGAAGAGACCTGAGGACAACCCCCCAGGCCGCTGACGAGAGGTCACGCCCGCGTGCGCAGCTCGGCCGCGATGCGCTTCAGGCGGCGGGCGATGGTGACGGCGCAGCCGCCGAGGATGATCGCCAGGGCGGCCGCCATGAGGCGCTGCGACCAGAGGCGATCCACCGCGGTCAGCGCGGCGGCGAGCAGGGAGGCCGCGGTCATGGCCGCCATGCGGTGCGGCTTCGCCATGGGCCCGAGGAAATGCTGGCCGCCTCCCGCCGCGGCGCCCAGGACGCGCACGTAGGCGGTGATGATTGCCGCTGCCGCCGCCGTCCAGCCCAGCGCGACGCCGAACGGCAGCTCCGGCAGGCCGTAGGCGGCTCCCACGAACACCAGGCCGTCCGCAAAGCGGTCCGGCAGGTCGTTCCACAGCTCGCCGGTCTTGCTCCCCAGCCCGCCCTCGACCGCCACCATGCCATCCATGAGGTTGGCCAGCAGGCGCAGCTGCATCCCGGCCGCCGCCGCGAGGTAGAGCGCTGCCGCCGCGAGCGGGCCTTCCACCCGGGGCGCGAGCGCCAGCGAGACGCCGGCGGCCGCCGCGAAGACCATGCTCATCGCGGAGATCAGGTTCGGCGACACCCGCCAAGCCGTCAGCCGGCGGGCAAGCGCCCAGGCCCACGGCTTGCCGCGCGATCTGAGCGGCCGCCGCACCGGACCGTCGACTGGTTCGCTCATGACGGAAGTATAGGTCGCCTCTGCCCTCCTGCGAGGGCCGGGCCGCGGGTCGCTGGATGGTACAATTCTCGAGCAAGACACCGGAGGGTGGGATCATGGGCGGGGGGAGGCGGCCGCTGTTGGATCGTGGGGCGCTGGAAGTCGGGGTGGGTTGAAGCTGTCCTCGCCGGGTCTACGACCGCGAATCGTGCTTTCACATCGAACAGGCAGCCGTCGCGATAGCTGGCCGGTGCGGTGAGGCCGCGATGATGGCGCAGCGGCAGGCGCCCAGGCGACGGACCTGGCCGGTCGCCTTCGGGCTCTGGACCCTGGTCGCCCTCTCCTACGCGCTCACCATCGAGATGAACGGTGCCGGCGAGGGTGCCGCGATTCCCTGGCACAGGGCCTTCGCATGGACGTTCCCCAGCTTCTATCTCTGGATGTTGCTGACGCCGGTCATCGCATTCCTGGTGCGGCGAACCGCCGGCCAGCCCGCGCTGCGATTCGTCGCCGTTCACGTGCCGGCAAGCGTGTGCCTCGCGGTGATTCACGCGGCGGTCTTCCTGGTCTTCTTCTGGTGGCTGGAAGGCCCGCGCGGGCGCTACACCACCTTCGGCAGTCTTCTCCGCCTCAACGCGGTGGACGAGGTTCACCTCGGATTGCTCATTTATTGGCTCGTGCTGGTGATCCTGCGCGGCATCGACTCACAGCGCCGCCTGGTCGGCGAGCAGACGCGCGCATCGAGGTTGCAGGCCGAGTTGGCGGAATCCCGCCTGCAGGTGTTGCGCACGCAGCTACAGCCTCACTTTCTGTTCAACACCCTCCACGCCATCTCCGCACTGGCGTTGGACGACCCGCACCTCGCCCGAGTCATGATCGCTCGCCTCGCCGACTTCCTCCGGCTCACGCTGGCGGAGTCGAGCAGTCAAGAGCTCTCCCTGGCCCGAGAGCTCCAGCTGCTGAGCGCCTATCTCGAGATCCAGAAACTGCGCTTCCAGGATCGGCTCTCGGTTGACATCGACGTCGGGCCGGAGAGCCTGGTCGCCTCCGTTCCCCATCTCCTCCTCCAGCCGCTGGTCGAGAACGCCTTGCGACATGGCCTGGCCTCGAAGCCGGGAGCGGGTCGCCTCACCGTTGCCGGTCGCCGCCAGGGAGCGGATCTCGTGCTGGTGGTCGAGGACGACGGCGTGGGGCTGCCAGCCGCCGGGCCCCGGGAGGGCTTCGGCCTCGCCAACACCAGGGCCCGTCTCCAGATGCGGTTTGGGGCCGGGGCTCGACTCGCGGTCGAGGCACGTCCAGGGGGTGGAACTCGGGCCTCTCTCCGTCTGCCGTACCAGGAGGCCTCGCCGCAGGCATGACCGAGTCCCGCATCCGCTGCCTGCTGGTCGACGACGAGGTCCTCGCGCGCCTCGCTCGCCTCGAAGCCGAGCTCGATCCTGGCCACTTCTTGCGCATCCATCGGGGCACCTTGGTGAATCTCGAGCGCATCCGCGAGGTCCACCCGCTGTTCTACGGCGACTGCCAGGTCGTGCTGCGGGACGGCACTCGCCTGACGCTCAGCCGGAGGTTCCGCGGCCGTGCCCGCACCGCGCTCGGCCTTCCCTGATCACGGTCGCCCGGCGCGCCGGCTGGCCGGGGGTGGACCTGCCAGAGCCGCTCGTACCGCACCCGCGGCCGCTGGTCACACCCGCTCGCCGTCGACCACGGGGAAGGCGCGGAGCGCCGGCCGGTATCGCTAGGCTCCTCGCACGAGCTCCGGCAGGCCGTCGGAGCGTCCGCGACCGGGGGGTGGACGATGAGGCTCCGCTTGCAGCTCTTCGCTTTGGCAAGTCTCCTGGGCGGCCAGGGAGTCGCCCTGGCCCAGATGGACGTGCGCGATCTGGGTCTCACCCTGACGCCGCTCTTCGATGCCGCCGCCACCGGCAACCGCGGCCCTGCCGTGGTGCTCGACGTCTGGGAGGGAACCGCGGCCGCCGCAGCCGGTGTGGAGCGGGGCGATCTCGTGACCGCGGTCAACGGCAACCGAGTGGCCGGCAAGGACTTCCGCGCGGCGTTCAAGGCCGCGTCGGAGGCGCCTCCGGGCAGCGTGGTGCGCTTGACCTTGCTGCGCCCCGGCGACGGCTTTCGCCGCATCGAGCTCGACCTCAAGGCGAGCGCCACCGTTCCCCTGCGGGAGAACCCGCGCTTCGAACCCTTTGCCTACACGGTGGCTCGCAGCTGGCGCCTCGAGGACTATGACTTCCCGTTGCCGTGGGCGCCACGGATCGCATTGCGCGGGATCGAAGACGTGCTCTTCGCTCCGGGTTTCGACGACCACGCGGCGCCTGGCTACCATGCCCTCGTCTGGGTCTGGTGGGTCGACGGGCACCCGGCGGTCGACGCGGACATGATCAACGCGACCCTGCGCGAATATTTCCGCGGCCTCAGCCAGGAGCGCGGCACCAACCATGGATTCAAGCCGCAGCTCGAGAGGGTGACCACGGCGATCAGGCCGCTGGCGCCGCCCGCCGGCCACCCGGCGCGAGCAGCCGTCGCCGCCTACCATGGCGAGGTGGTGACCTATAACCGCGAAGGCCAACTGATCACCCTGCTGGTCGAGGTCGAGTCGCCGCCGTGTGCCGACCGCGCGCACACCCCGCTGCTCTTCCGGCTCGCCACCCAGCCCCGCCCGTCCGCGATCTGGCAGGACTTGCAGACCGTCACCGACAGCTTCCGCTGCCGGCGCTGAGCGCCCTCGCTCCTCTGCTCGAGCCGCTCGCCATGCCGATGCGCCGCCGCGCCGCCGGTGAGGTCGACGGTCACCGGAGGTGCGTCTACAGCCTGACGGCGAAGGCCGCTTCCACGCTGCGGCGGAACGTCCGGCCGACCGTCAGGCGAGCGCCGCTGCGGAGCACGGCGATGAGGTCTCCGCAGGGAGTGCGAACGAACTCGTGGACGGCGGTGAGGTTGATGATCGTGGAGCGGTGCGACCGCACGAACCGCGGGGACAGGACCTTCTCGAGGTCTTTCAGCGTTCCACGCACGCGGTGCTTTTCCATCCCGACGTGAAACCTGACGTAGTTGCCGGCGCCATCGATCCGCTCGATGCTGGCTTCGTCGACGATGCTGACGCGGCCCCGGAAGCGGAGGATGAGGATCGGCCCCGGCCGGTTCCGGCTCTGGACGGCCAGGGGCGCGGCGTTCGACGCCGCGAAGCGTTCGTTCTCGACGCGGGTGAAGTGGTACCGGGCGGCGGTCTTCGACTGTCGTGGCATGGCTCGGCTGAGTGCGCTGATCATGGCCGATGCTCGTGCGACCGGTCGGGGATCACCACCATCAAGTTGTCCGGCCGGCCGGGGTACGTGAGACCCGGCGCGCCTGGACCGGTACCGACGTCCTTGGCGGTCAGATAAGGAGCGTAGAACATCACGTGACCCGGGAAATGGAAGATACGGTTTGACTCGGGATCGAAGAGGTAGTTATAGTCCGACAGCATGTAGGCGATTCCCGGCTTTCGCGGCGCCAGGAACCGGCCCGTTCTGTAACCCTCTTCGATCTCCGACGCGATGCGCCCATCGTCTTTCCCGAGCGCCCGCTGCTCCTCCCTGAAAAGGAGCGCCTTCATCATCGTGGCGCTACCCTCGGCGTCGAAGCATGTCGGCGCGATCGAGTCCGCCCGTAGCCGTTCGACGAGGCAGGTAAATCCGTTCGTGCCTTCGCGAGCCTTGACATAGCCCGTGGCACCCAGGATGTACACCGCCGCTCCCTGGCTGACGGGAGGACCCGCGGCGAGGGCCAGCTCCATCTGGACGTCCCGCGGTGTCGTGCTGTCGACGTGGCGCACCGTCGAGAGATCCACGGCGCTGCCTGCAAGGAGCTGTCCCGCCGGCGCAACGCAAGACAAGGCGATCGCAAGTGAAGCTGCTCGAACTGGGTGCATCGGTCACCTCCGAGGTCATGATCGGTGTGTCATCGTCGAGTGAGTGGCCGGGAACCTGCGAAGGGTTGCACGGCGAACGGCAGCGCCGGGGCTTGGCTAGGCGAATCGCCTCCCGGTGGCGGATCGCTTCCGGCCGATTGCCGCCGGTGAAGCGGTTCATGCAACCCTCGACCGCTTGCGCGCCACTCATCACCGGCAGGAGCCCATCTGACGACGCGAGATGACAGATCACTCGTAGCGGCGTTCCTTGCCGATCGCGACCAGGCGGCATTTCGCGCGCTCTTCCAGCGCCACACGCCGGCGATGTACCTTCTCGTGCTGCGCCTCCTTGGGCGCTCCGGGCGCCACGCCGAGGACGTGGTGCAGGAGACCTGGATACGCGCCGCGAGCGCGCTCGGCAGCTTCTCGTGGCGATCGAGCCTGCGCACCTGGCTTCTCGGCATCGCCGTCAACTGCTGTCGCGAGGTCCTCCGCGCCGCGAGCCGAGACGTGGCAAGCGCCGTGACCCCGGAGGCCGATCCGGGGAGCCCTCCGCGCCAAGGTCCGGAGAGGATCGATCTCGAGCGTGCCATCCGGGAGCTGCCTGACGGCTATCGTGAAGTCTTCATCCTCCACGACGTGGAGGGTCTGACCCACGAAGAGATCGGCGGCCAGCTGGGAATCGACGCTGGCACGTCGAAGAGTCAGCTGTCGCGCGCGCGCCGCGCCCTGCGCGCCTACTGGACCGGCGGCAAGCCATGAACGGCCGCGTGGGAGTCCTCACCGATGAGCACTGAAACCGACAACGATCTTGATGAGCGGCTGCGGCGGGAGCTGGCACGCCTGCCCCGGGAGCTGGCCCCTCCCAAGGGTCTCGAAGCTCGCGTGGTGGCCGCGCTCCGCGAGAGAGGCTGGCTGGCGGCGGCGCGCCCGCGGCCCAACCCCTGGCGGCTCGGCGGGGCCGTTGCGGCCGGCCTGGCGCTGCTTCTCGCCGGTTTCTTGCTGGGCCGGCAGGGGGCCAGCCGTGGCCATCCGCTGGCCGCGCCGAGCTATCTGCTGATGCTGCGCGAAGGCGCCGATTACAACCGGGAGCGATTGCCGAGGGCCCGCATGGCCGCCGAGACCGGCCTGTGGGCTCGGCGCGTGCTCGGCGTCCGGCACTACGTCGTTGGCGAGCAGCTCGACATGGGCGGCTGGGTCCTCAAGTCCTCCCGAGTCGCCGGGATGTCCCCGGTGGATTTGCAGGATGCGCCTGACGGCTTCTTCCTCATCGTCGCGTCGAGCGACCAGGAGGCACTGGGCCTCGCCAGGAGCTGTCCTTTCCTGAGGTGGGGAGGCCGGATCGAGGTGCGCCGGATCCATCCGAGCTGAGCACTCGAACGCCTCGGAGGGACGTGGGCGTGGGTCTCCTTGCAGAGCAGCCCTTCGCCGCCTACTCGAACCGCAGCGCGTCGATCGGGTCCAGCCGCGCGGCCTTGCCGGCGGGGTAGATGCCGAAGAAGACTCCTACCAGGGTCGAGAAGCCGGCGGCGAGGGCTACGGCCCAGGGGGGGACGTGGGCGGGGGGGAGCTGGGCGGGGACGACGGCGGTGATGAGGGCGCCCAGGCCGTAGCCCAGGGCGAGGCCGATGAGGCCGCCGACGAGGGAGAGGGCGACGGCTTCGATCAGGAACTGCAGGAGGATGTCCTGGCGGCGGGCGCCCACGGCCTTGCGGAGGCCGATCTCGTGGGTGCGCTCGGTCACCGAGACCAGCATGATGTTCATGATGCCGATGCCGCCGACGAGGAGCGAGATCGCCACGACGCCGCCGATGACGGCGGTGAGACCCGAGAGGAAGGCCGTCACCTGCTTCAGGATCTCGTCCTGGACGATGACCCTGAAGTCGTCGGCGTCGCCGCGCTCGAGGCGATGGCGCCGGCGGAGGACCTGCTTGATGCCGTCGCGCACCTCGTCGACCCGGTCGGCGGTGGTTGCCTGCAGGCGCAGCTGCACCTGGTCGGCCGCCTCGCGCCCGAAGAGCAGCACCGCCTGGTCGAAAGGCAGGAAGACGAGGTTGTCGAAGTCCTGGCCCAGGGCCTGCCCCTTCTTCTCCATCACGCCGATCACCGTCGCCGGGTAGTTGCCGACGTAGACCTGCTTGCCGAGCGGGTCGCTGCCGAGCTCGAGGCCGTCGATCACCTTGCTGCCCAGCACCACGACCTTGTGCTGCGCCTCGACGTCGATCTTCGAGAAGAAGCGCCCGGTCTCGACGCCGTAGCTCATGACGTCCTGGAAGCTGTCGGCGGCGCCGATGACGAAGTCCGGCTTGTGCTGGCGGTCCCCGTACTTGACCTCGGCGGAGCCGGCGACCATGGGCGTGATGTCGCGGACGCCCGGCACCTGGTCGCGGATCGCCTGGCCGTCCGCCCAGGTGAGCTTGACCTGCCGCGCCCGCGCCTCCTGCGGCAGCTCGGGGCGCAGCGGAATGACGATGATGTAGGTGGCGCCGACGTCCGCGAAGATGCCGCTGGCCAGATGCTGCAGCCCCTGCACCACCGACACCACAGCGATCACCGCGCCGACGCCGATGACGATCCCGAGGGTGGTCAGGATCGACCGCAGCTTGTTGGCGGCGATCGCCCGCATCGCGAGCCTCAGGTTCTCGACGAAGATCACGACGCAATCCCTGCCGGCGCCGCCATTGTCGCCGTCATCGCCAGCGTCGCGGGCCCCGCCCGGCGGCAGCACGCGCGGCCCGCCGGCGGGGCGCCGCGCCTACTCATAGCGCAGGGCCTCGATGGGATCGAGCCGCGCCGCCTTGCCGGCCGGGTAGATGCCGAAGAAGATCCCCACCGCGGCCGAGAAGCCGAACGCCAGGACGATCGCCCACAGCGGCACGTGGGCCGCCGGCAGGTGGGCCGGCACGACCGCCACCACCAGCGCGCCGAGGCCGTAGCCGAGCGCCAGGCCGACCACGCCGCCGGCGAGCGACAGCGCCACCGCCTCGATCAGGAACTGCAGCAGGATGTCGCGCCGCCGCGCTCCCACCGCCTTGCGCACGCCGATCTCGCGGGTGCGCTCGGTCACCGAGACCAGCATCACGTTCATGATGCCGATGCCGCCGACGATCAGCGAGATGGCCACGACGCCGCCGACCACCGCCGTCACCCCGGAGAGGAAGCCGGTGATCTGCTTGAGCAGCTCGTCCTGGACGACGATGCGGAAGTCGTCCGCCCGCCCCGCCGCCAGCCGGTGCCGCCGCCGCAGCAGCCGCCGGACGGCGTCGCGCACGGCGTCCACCTGGGCGGTCGTCGTCGCCTGGACGTCGATCTCGACGCGGTCGGCCGCGGCGCGCCCGAACAGCTCGAGGGCGGTGCCGAACGGCAGGAACACCCGGTCGTCGAGGTCGGTGCCCAGCGCCTCGCCCTTCGTCTCCATCACCCCGACGACGGTCACCGGCAGGTTGCCGACGTAGATCTCCTTGCCCAGCGGCTGGCGGCCGAGCTTCAGCTTGTCGACGATCTTGGGGCCGATCACCGCCACCTTGCGGTGGTTCTCGAGGTCGAGGCGCGAGAGGAAGCGGCCGCGCTCGACGGCGTGGTTCATGACGTCCTGGTAGGCCTCGTCGACCCCCATGACGCTCCCCGGCTGGTGGCGGCGCTCGGCGTACTTGACCTGGGCGCCGCCGGCGGCGACGCGGGTGAAGAAGCGGATGCCGGGCACCTGCTCGCGCACCGCCTGCGCGTCCTCGGCGGTCAGCTTCACCTGCTTCGCGATCAGGCCCGGGCCGCGCTGCCGGTCCTGGTTCACCTCGACGTGCAGGAAGTTGGCGCCCACCCCCTCGAAGACGTCGGTCGCGAGGTGCTGCAGGCCCTGCACCACCGACACCACCGCCACCACCGCGGCGACGCCGATGATGATGCCCAGGGTGGTGAGCAGCGAGCGCATGCCGTTGGCGCGCAGCGCCGCGAGCGCGATGCGGAGGTTCTCTAGGACGACCATGCGCGATAGGCACCCCCGCGCGGCTATCTGGCGCCGGGGCCGCCTGCTTCGGTGCCCGCAGCGGTCTCCGAGGGCACCGCGGGTTCCAGCGGCGGAGACTCCTGTGTCACCGCGGCAACCGGTGCCGCAGGCGGCCCTCCTTTCTCGGTCGCCGCGTCGGAGAGCACCATGCCGTCGCGCAGGTTGACGCGCCGCCAGGCGTACTCCGAGATGTCCGGCTCGTGGGTGACCAGCACGACGGTGTTGCCGCCGGCGTGGAGCTGATCGAAGAGCTCCATGATCTCGATCGAGGTGGCCGAATCGAGATTGCCGGTCGGCTCGTCGGCGAGCAGCAGCGACGGGTCGTTGACCAGCGCCCGGGCGATCGCCACCCGCTGCCGCTGGCCGCCCGACAGCTCGTTCGGGTTGTGATGCATGCGGTCGGCGAGGCCGACCCGCTCGAGCGCGTGGCTGGCGCGCTCCCGCCGCTCGCGGCGCGGCATGCCGGCGTAGATCAGCGGCAGCTCGACGTTGTGCAGCGCGTCGGTGCGCGGCAGCAGGTTGAAGGTCTGGAAGACGAAGCCGATCTCCTGGTTGCGGATGGCGGCGAGCTGCGAATCGTCGAGCTCCTCGACGGCCACGCCGTTGAGACGGTAGCTGCCCGAGGTGGGGGTGTCGAGGCAGCCCAGCAGGTTCATCAGGGTCGACTTGCCGCTGCCCGAGGCGCCCATGATCGCCACGTACTCGCCGCGGCCGATGAGCAGGTCGATGCCGTTCAAGGCATGCACCTTCTCCGCCCCCATGTCGTAGATCTTGTAGACGTCCGCGAGCTCGATCAGCGCCGGCATCAGCGGTCCCCCCCGCCGCCCGAGCGCTGCCCGCCGGCGTTGCCGCCGCCGCCCGAGTCGCCGCCGCCATCGCCGCCGTCACCGCCGGCGCTGCCGGCCGGGGCGGGGGTGACGATCCGCACCGGGTCGCCGTCCTTGAGGTCGCGCAGGGAGCGGTAGGGTCCGGTCACGACCTTCTGGCCCACCTTCAGGCCGGCGAGAACCTCGACCCGCGTCTCGTCGGAGATGCCGGTGTCGACCTTGCGCTGGCGGACCTTGCCGGCGTCGACGACGAAGACCGCCTTGATCTCGTCGCCGCCGGGCGCGCCGAGCGGCGGCCGCTCCACCACCGCCTGGATGGGCACCACCAGCGCCCCCTTGTCCGCCTTGGTCTGGATCTCGGCACGCACCGACATGCCGGACCGCAGCTGGCGGTTGCTGTCGTCGAGCAGCACCTTGACCTTGAAGAAGGTGACGTCAGGCTGCGACGAGCGGTTGTAGCCGGAGCTGCCGACCTCGGTCACCTTGCCATGGTAGACGCGCTTCGGCAGCGCGTCCACCTTGAGCTCGGCGCGCTGGCCGGGCTGCACCTGCACGATCTCGGTCTCGTCGACGTCCACCTCGGCCAGCACCTCGCTCATGTCGGCGATGGTGCCGATCACCGACGCCGCGTTGTTCATGGTGCCGGACACCACCACCTCGCCTTCCTTGGCGTTGAGCGCGATCACCTGGCCGCTGATCGGCGCGTAGATCACGGTCTTGCCGAGATCGGTCTGGGCGCGCAGGAGGTTGGCGCGGTCCTGACTGACCAGGTCCTTGGCCTCCTCGAGCTGCAGGCGGGCGGAGCGCTCGGAGAGCTGCGCGTTCTCGAGCTGCTCGGCGGTGAAGGAGCCGCCGCTGTAGAGGAGCTGGGCGCGGCGTAGCTTGCTGGCGGTGTCGGCGAGCGCCACCTCCTGGCGCCGCACGGCGGTCTCGGCGCTGCGCAGCTGCGCCGCCCACTGGTCGCGGTCGGCGACGAAGACGTTCTGCTCGAGCCTCAGGAACGGCTGGCCCTTCTCGATCCAGTCGCCCTCGTTGACGAACAGCTTCTCGATCTTGGCGACGACGTGGGCGGAGATGTTGACCTTGATGCGCGGGTTGATCTCGCCGGTCGCCTTGACCACCTGCTGGATGTCGCGCCGCGCCGCCGCCTCGGCGTAGACGCGGACGCCCTTCTTGGCGCTGCCGGCCTTCATGCTGGCGGCCAGGATCCCGCCCAGCACCAGCAGGCCGCCGACGATGATGAGTGCACGTTTCACAGGATCCAGGCTCCTCGAGGATGCCCGATGATGCCCGTCGACGCCAGCCGAGCCCGCCGGAGGCTCGTCAACCGGGAAAGACGGCGACGAGCGCGACCTTCAGGGTGATGGCCAGCAGCCAGAGGCCCAGCACCACGCCCGCGGCGGCGCCGCAGGAGACGCCGGCGACGATACGATAGCCGATGACCAGCAGGACGATCGCCCAGATGCTGAAGAGGTCGACGCTGCCGAGCAGCGTGCGCGCCACCGGGCCGATGCCGTCCGGGGCCCACGCCGCCAGGTTGGAGGCCAGGAAGGCGCCGCTGCGCGCCTCGTCCTGGGTGAAGCTGGCGCGGTTCCAGATCACCGGGACGGCGAGCACCGCCTGGACCAGGCCGAGCGGCAGCAGCCCGTAGAGGAAGGTGGCGAAGCTGGCCTTGAAGCCCAGGTCGCTGCCCAGCAGCTTGAAGGCCACCCAGAGCAGCAGCGCGCCGACCAGGTAGATGGCCGGAGTGGCGACCAGTCCCTGGAACAGCGCCAGGTACGGCTGCAGCTTCTTCATCGTCTCGAGGCGCTGGTCGATCTGCTCGAGGCTCGGTTGGCTGCCGGTCGCCTCGAGCTGGTGGCGGATGACCTGCGCCATGTCGAGGCGCGCGGAGACCATGCCGGTGACCACGGTGGCGAGCACCGCCGTCACCAGCAGCGGCGCCAGCCAGGTGGGCCGGGCGGCGAGCGATCGGAAGGTGTCCCCGGGCGCCACCAGGGCGCCGAGCACGCGGCCGGCGCCCGAGTCGGTCAAGGCGCGCCGCTCGCTCAATGCAGCAGGTCCGCCCGGTGGAAGGTGAAGCGGTTGACCGCCTCCTTCGGATCGAGGATCTTGACTCCCAGCTCCGGCAGCAGCTTGCCGATGCTGCGGTAGTACTCGGCGAGCGCGGTGCGGTAGCCGACCACGGCGTTGACCTCGGACTGCTTCGCCAGCGTCAGCTGGTCCTGGATCTGGGTGATCTGGAAGCTGGTGGACATGCCGTTCTCGTAGCGCTTCCGCTCGGCGTCGAGGTTCTTCTCCTGGAAGCCGCGGGAGGCGTGCGCCGCGACGATCACCTTCTCCGCCGTCTCGATGCCGCGCACCGCCTTGCGCACCTCGTTGATCACGGTCTTCTGCTCCTGCTCGAGCTCGCGGTTGAAGCGGTCGACGTCGAGCTCGGCGACGGCGTTGGCGGCGCGGGCGGCGCGGTTCTGGATCGGGAACGCGAAAGTCAGGCTCAGGGTCCAGCCCGGGAAGTCGAAGGCAGAGACCTGGTTCAGCGCCGTGCCGAACGAGGTGGACGCTCCCTGGCTATTGTACAACGCGTTGAAGTTGAGGGCGGGCAGCAGGGCGTTGTGGGTCACCGCCTCGGTGATCTTGGCGCGATCGATGCTGAGATGCTCCTGCTTGACCTCGACGCGGTTGTCGAGCGCCGTCTTGATCGATTCGTCGAGATTGATCTGAATGGTGTCGGACTCCGGCGGCGTCGTCGGCAGGATGTCGTACTGGTAGAGGTCCTGCGGCAGGTTCATCGCCAGGCGCAGCGCGTCGGCGGCGTCGCCGATCGCCTCCTGGGCGGTGATGATGCCCTGCTCGCGGGTGGCGATGGCCGCCTGGCTCTGCACGATCTCGAGCGGCGCCAGGGTGCCGACCTGCACCTGGATGATGTTGCGCTCGTTGAGGTCGCGGGCGAGCTGCAGGCTTTCCTGCGCCACCACCAGCTGCTCGCGGGCGTTGACCAGGTTCCAGTAGGCGTTGATCACCTGCACCGAGATGGTGATCGACTGCAGCTCGAACTGCGCGCGGTTGCCGGAGCTGGTGTTGAGGGCGAGCAGGATCCCCTGGTCGACCACCGCGCTGCCGAAGCCCTTGAGCAGCGGCTGGGTGAAATTGAAGGTCCAGGTCGGCTCGTAGATCGCGACGTTGCTGAACAGGGATAAGCCGCCGCTCTGCTTGACGCGGAAGTTGTCCCAGGTGAAGGTCAGGTTGCCGCCGGTCGGGAACAGCTGGGCGAGCCCGGCCTTCGCCTCCTGGGCGGAGGATTTCGACGAGATGGTCTGGGAGACGGCCGGACTCTTGCTCTCGCTGGCGCCGGCGAGGCCGGTCAGGTTCAGGTCGTAGATGCCGAGGGCCTGCAGCACGCCGAGCCTGGCCTCGTTGCGGATGTAGCGTTGCAGGATGAGGGCGAGGTTGCGGCGCAGCGCGATCTCGACCGCCTGGTCGAGGGTCAGCGACAGCACGTTGTTGGCGATGTCGAGGTGCAGCTCCCCGACCTCCGGGTTCATCTGCATGACGTCGACGCTGACGCGATCGGAGGGCGCGAGGCCGCCGACCGCGCCGGGCGGCCCGGCCGCGGCGGGCGGCGGGGGGGTGGCGGAGGGGGCGGTGGCGGTGCCGAGCACGGTGGTAGTGCCTGGCGCGGTGGCGGCTCCGGGCGCCGTGGCGGCTCCGGGCGCGGAAGCGGTGCCGGGCTCGGTCGCCGCCGCGGGCCCTCCGGGGGGTGGGGGCGGCGGAGGTGGCGGCGGCGCGGGGCTGACCGGCGCTCCGGCCTGGTCGCGCGGCGTGTCGCTGCCGCTGGCGCTGCTGGCGCTGCCGGTGCCGCTGGCGCTGCCGGTCTGGCCGGAGCTGCCGCCCTGCGAGGTGTCGCCGCTGCCGGCGGTTGGCTGGCCGGAGGTGCCGCCCTGCGGGGTGCGGGCGGCCGCCGGGCCGGCGGCGGTGAGCAGCGGGAGCAGCAGCCAGGCGACGGCCTGGCGGCAGGCTCGCCGTGAATCGAAGCTACCGGAATCGCTCATGCGCGGGACCCCTCGAGATCGGAATCGGTTGACGTTTCAGGGTGAATTCGTCCGGTGCGGCACACGTCGAGCCGATCATGGCTCCTGTACGCTCCGCCGCCCGCAAAGTTTACGGTGCCGGCGACCCCTCCGATCGCGGCAGACCGGCAGTCGGCGCGGCGCCGATTCCCGCGCCGGACGCGGCGCCGGCGGCGGCTGCGGCACCGGCGGCTGCGGCGCCGGTGGCCGCACCTGCATCGCCGGCGCCATCGCTGCCGCCGGGTGGCAAGCTCCCCGGGAAAAAGCAGGCCACCAGGCGCTCGGAGATCCCGGCGCCCGTGGCCGGATGAGCGCCGGGCCCGGGCGCGGCCGGCAGCAGCTCGGGCCGCTCGACGGTGCAACGCGCCCGCGCCACCGGGCAGCGCGGATGGAAGGGGCACCCGGGCGGCGGCGCGGCCGGGCTCGGCGGCTCGCCGGCGAGCGGCGCCCGGATGCGTATCCGCGGCCGGTCGCCCGCGGCAGGCGCGGCCGTCGACGAGCCCGCGGCGGCGGCATTCGCGGCGGCGGCACTCGCGGCGCCAGGGCTCGCGGGGCCCGCGGCGCTCGCCAACGGCCAGGCGACCGGGACGGAGGCCAGCAGGCCCACGGTGTAGGGGTGAAGGGGGCGGGCGAACAGCTCGGCGCGCGGCGCCAGCTCGACGATGCGGCCGAGGTAGAAGACCGCGACCCGGTCGGCGAGCTGCTCGACGGCCGCCAGGTCGTGAGCGATCAGCACCACGGTGAGCCCCATCCGCTGCTGCAGCTCGGCCAGCAGGTTCAGGATCTGGCTGCGGACCGAGACGTCGAGCGCCGATACCGGCTCGTCGGCGACCAGCAGCTCGGGCTCGACCGCCAGGGCGCGGGCGATGCCGACGCGCTGGCGCTGGCCTCCCGAGAGCTGGTGCGGAAAGACGTCGGCCGTCGACGCCGGCAGTCCGACCGTGGCCAGCAGCTCGAGCGAGCGGCGGCGGGCCGCACGGCGCCGGCGCCAGGGACCTCCGGGCGCCCGGGCCGCGCCCGCGGGGGCCCCGGCCGCCACGGCAGGCACGCCCGCTCCCGGGCCGCTCTCCAGGCGATGCAGCAGCAGCGGCTCGGCGAGCGCCGCGCCGATGCGCTGGCGGGGGTCGAGGGAGTCGTAGGGGTCCTGGTAGATCATCTGGAAGCGGCGCCGGCGGCGGCGCAGCTCGCCGGCCGGCAGCGCCAGCAGGTCCTCGCCGGCGAACCTCACCCGGCCGGCGGTCGGCTCGATCAGGCGCAGCAGGCAGCGCGCCAGGGTGGTCTTGCCGCTCCCCGACTCCCCCACCACGGCCAGGCACTCGCCGCGCCGCACCTCGAGATCGACGCCGGCCAGGGCGGCCACCGATCCTCGCTGCCGCCCGAAAGGCGAGCGGCGCAGCGGATAGCGCTTCTCGAGTCCCTCGGCCGCCAGCAGCACCTCCGGCGCGGGCGCCCCCGGCGCGGCCATCGCGGGCACCGCCGGCGCGGTTCCACCCGGGCCCGGGCCCTTCATCGCGGCGGCCCCTTCATCGCTGCACCGGCGCGTGCAGCCAGCAACGCACCCGCCGCCTCGTGGCCTCCGGCGCGGCCGCGGTCACCGTCGCCTGCGTCGTCTGCGTCGTCTGCGTCGCCGGCATCGTCTGCATCGCGGGCGCCGTCTCCGGCGGCTCCTCGACGGCGCAGATCGCCATCGCCTCCGGACAGCGGGGGTGGAAAGCGCACCCCGGGGGCCGCGCCGCCGGCTCGGCCGGCATCCCGGGCAGGACCGGCAGCATCCCCCGCGCCGCCCGCTGCCCGAGCCGCGGCAGGGTGGTCAGCAGCGCCCGCGTGTACGGGTGGGCGGGCGCCCGGAACAGGTCCTCCACTCCCGCCTCCTCGACCACCTGGCCGGCATAGAGCACGGCCACCCGATCGCAGGTCTCGGCCGCCACGGCCAGGTCATGGGTGATCAGCAGCACCGCCAGCCCGAGGTCGCGGCGCAGCTCGTCGAGCAGCGCCAGCACCTGCGCCTGCAGCGTCACGTCGAGGGCGGTGGTGGGCTCGTCGGCAAGCAGCAGCTCCGGGCCGCCCGCCAGCGCCATCGCCAGCAGGACCCGCTGCCGCTGGCCGCCCGAGAGCTGGTGCGGATAGTCGTCCAGGCGCCGGCGCGCGTCCGGCATGGCCACCAGCTCGAGCAGCCGCAAGGCCTCCGCTCGCGCCGCGCGCCGGACAGTCTGGCCGCCTCGGCGATGGCCGGTACCCTCGTCGCGGCGGCCCGGGTGCGCGGCGACCGCCTCGGCGATCTGGAAGCCGATGGTGTAGAAGGGGTTGAGCGCCGTCATCGGCTCCTGGAAGACGATCCCGATGCGCGCTCCGCGCACCTCCCGCATCGCCGTCTCGGGAAGCGCCAGCAGGTCGGCCGTCCGGTCCTCGCCGTTGCCGTCCAGCAGCACGCGCCCCCGCACCCGTCCGGGCGGCGGCACCAGCCGGAGCACCGCGAGCGCCAGCAGGCTCTTGCCCGACCCCGACTCCCCGACCAGTCCGACGCACTCGCCGCGCCCGACGGTGAGCGACGCCCCGCGCACGACCGCCACCCGCCCCTCTTCCTCCTGCCCCTGGCCTGCGCGCGGGAACGTCACCTCGAGCCCCTCGATCGCGAGCAGCGGCCGACGGGGGTCGTGGGTCTTCGCCCATTGGGAGGCAGGGGACACCGACCCACGACCACGATGAGGGGCGTGGGCGGCGGCGACCGGCTCGAGCCTCGGCGCCGGCGCCGTCGGAAGCCTCGGGTTCGTCAAGCTGGATGGTCCTCTCGCTCTACTCGACGCCAGCCGCACTGCCGCAAGCCGGTCGCTCCCCACGGACGTCTAGACGGCGGCTGGAGCGGATCGGTTGCGCGCGCGCCGTCCCGCTCCACCGCCTGCCCCGGCCCGCCTCGACCGCGCCCCCGCCTCACCCGGCCTGCCGGCGCAGCCAATCGACCAGCAGCGCCACCCCGAAGCCGGTCGCGGCCGTGCCCCGGCCGTCCTCGGAGCGCGCGTAGGCCATTCCCGCGATGTCGAGGTGCGCCCAGCGCCGCAAACCGCCCACGAACTGCGACAGGAAGGCCGCCGCCGTGCTCGCCCCGCCCCACCGGCCGGCCGAGTTGCGCAGGTCGGCGTGCAGCGACTTCATCTCGTCCAGGAACTCCGGCAGCAGCGGCAGACGCCACAGCCGCTCGCCGCTGCCGGCCGCGGCGCCGTCGAGCTCGGCGGCCAACCCGTCGTCCGGCGTGAACAGCCCGGCCGCCTGGTGGCCGAGGGCCACGACGCAGGCGCCGGTCAGCGTCGACAGCTCGACCAGCGCGCCGCTCCCCTCCTCGACCGCCCAGGCCATGGCGTCGGCCAGGATCATCCGCCCCTCCGCGTCGGTGTTGGTGATCTCGACCGTCTTGCCGTTGTAGCAGCGCACGATGTCGCCGGGCCGGTAGGCCTCGCCGCTCAGCATGTTCTCCGCCACCGGCAGGTAGGCGCGCAGGTCGAGGTCCAGCCCGAGATCCGCCGCCGCGCGCATCGCTCCCAGCACGGCGCAGGCGCCGGACTTGTCGAACTTCATCTGCTCCATGTCGGTGGCGGGCTTGATCGAGATGCCGCCGGAATCGAAGGTCACCCCCTTGCCGACCAGCGCCACGGCCTGCCGCGGCGGGCGGTCGCCGCCCCCGCCGCCGCTCTCGCCGAGTGCGCCTAGAGCCAGCCGCAACAGCCGCGGCGGATGCTCCGACCCGCCGCCCACCGCCAGCAGGCCGCCCATGCCGCGCCGCTTCAGCTCCGCCGCGTCGAGCACCGTGAGCGTCAGGCCATGGCTCGCGGCCAGCTCGCGCGCGCGCTCCTCGATCCACGGCGGCGTCGCCTCGTTGCCCGGGGTGTTGGCGAGGTCGCGGGCATAGGCCACGGCCGCCGCCACCTTCGCGGCGGGGTCGAGGCTGGCGCGGTAGTCGGCCTCGGCGCCGGCCGGCGGCACCAGCACGACCGCCTCGATCCGTCCGTTGTCCGGCTCGCTGCGGTAGCGCTCGAAGCGATACCCGCAGAGCGCCAGCGCGCGGCAGATCCGCGGCGCCGCGGCGCCGGCGGTCTCGGCATGGCGCGGCAGCACCACTCCCAGCCGGCGCACGCCGCCGGTGCGGGCGTCGTCGGCGACCCGCCCCAGCCAGCGCGCCAGCTTGGCGAAGCTGAGCTCCCCCACCGCTCCCAGGCCGTAGAGCGCGACGACCTGGCCTCCCGGCACGGCGTCGGCCTGCCCGACCTGCTCCTCGCGGCCTTTCCACCCGGGACGGGCGGCGATCCCGAGCGCCGCCCGCCGCACTTCCTCGGGCAGCGCCTCGACCTCGGGCGCCGCGCCCTGGAAGCAGCCGACCGCCAGCAGCTCGGCATCGGCGCGGCCCCCGTCGGCCAGCAAGAGCGATGGGATCTCCTTCATCGGTTCGTCTCCTCGCGGTCCGCAACGACGCCAGAGTCGGTCGTGGCCCAGTTCGTCCCGCCGCCCCCCTGGCGAGGCACCCGAAGTCCGAGATCGGTGCCCTTCAGAACCCTCGCCCAGAGGGAGGCGGGACAGACTGAGCCACTCCTAGAGAGTCTAGCAGGTACGGTTTCGGCGGACGGGCCGGTATGCTATACGTGACCATTCACTTCCGGACCTGTCGACGCCAGAGCTGCCGCGCCAGCGCATGAACCCGTCGTCGCTCCTTCCGCTGCTGCCGGGGCCGTTCAACTTCCTGCGCCGCGACCCCGAGGAGATCGGGCGCCTGATGCCCGATCTGCAGCGCTCCCTGCCGGCCCCGCAGCAGGTCTTCCTCGACGACGAGGGCGCCACCCCGCTGCGCGGCTTCCCGGTGCTGCTCTCGGAAGGCATGCTGGCGCTGCAGGCGGCGCTGCGCCACTACATCCACTGCGAAGAGGGGGTGCAGCTCGCCATCCACCGGCGGGACACCTATGACCGTAAACTTTACAATACTGCCTGGGAGCGTTACCGCGCGCTGCTCACCCGGGCGGTCGAGAACGCCACCATCTCGAACTACGGCCGCCTCTACCCGGCCGTCTTCTGGCTGCACCACTCGACCGACGTCGCCCGCCTGCTCAAGGAGACGCCGAAGCGCGTGCTGCGGGAGGACCTCGAGATCGGCCGCCGCCTGGGCGACGCCATCAAGTACCGGGTCTGCGACCGCCTGCTCGACCGCGTCCTCGCCTGCACTTACGACCTGGTGCAGAGGGTCGCCGGCGCCACGGAGGAGGCGGAGGAGGGGCTCTTCCCGCGCCTGCTCACCCGCATGCGGGACAACGTGCTGGTGTTCACCGAGGACCACATCAGCCCGGACCTGGCGGAGCTGGGCAGCTACTTCAACGGCTACCTGAAGATCGACGGCCGCGAGATTCGCCAGCGCCTGGCCGACCTGTTCCAGTGGCACCAGGAGCAGCTGGCAAGCGACCACGAGCTGCGCGCCATCGCCTCGACGCTGCTCGGCGCCGATCCCGCGAACGGCGCCCGCGACCTGCTGAACCGCTCCGGGTACGTGTCGTTCCTCGCCACCCGCCAGGCCTACAACCCGGTGCGGCTGCTGCCGCCGATCCTGGTGCAGGTCTGGGAGAGCCTGCTGATCAAGCTCAAGGAGTTCGAGCTTTTCCACGCCGTGCGCCGCTCGCTGCTGCGCGTCGAGCCGCAGGCCGACGGCAGCCTGGTGGCGCGCGAGGCGCTGGGCGTCCGCGGCACGCACCGGGCGGCGCACGTGCTGTCGCCGGTCACCCGGCCGCTCGACTTCATGGCGCCCTGGGTGGTCGACCCGCGCGTCGAGCGCTTCGGCCTGATCTACGACATCAGCGAGTTCTCGCAGACCGTCTCCTACTTGCAGCGCTCCGCCAGCGAGAGCCAGGACGAGGCGTTCCGCGCCATGTTCCGCTTCCAGCGCCGGATCAACCGCCTGGCCGGCACGCGCCGCGTCAAGCTCGAGAAGTACCTGGGGGACGGCGCCTTCTACTCGAGCCGCGAGGCGCTCAACCTGCTGATCTGCGCCATCCATCTGCAGCGCTACTACGAGCAGGCGGTGCGCGAGGGCTTCGCCTTCGACCGCGGCATGCGCATCGCGCTCAACTTCGGCGCCTACCGCCTGATCCCGATGGGTAGCGGCGGCGCCCTGGAGGACGAGCGCTACGAGTTCTTCGGCCACGGCATGGTCGAGCTGTCGCGCCTGGTCACCGGCAAGGCGACCCAGGAGGTCGACGAGGTCAAGACCATGCTGATCAGCCAGGGCTACCCGGAGTCCACCGTGCACCGCTTCTTCGCGCCGCTCGCCGAGAGCGACCTCGACGTGGTGGACAAGCGCGAGGAGTCGCGCCGCTTCTACGCCTACATCAACCGCAACGGCACGCTGCTCAACAACGGGCTGGTGGCGACCGGCGCCTACGTCGCGCGCCTCGATCGCGAGATCGGCCCCAGCCCGCTGCACCGCGGCACCGACGGCACCCGCTCCTACGTGGTCTTCCACCTCGACGACGGCGGCGAGCGGCTGCCGGTGGGCCTGCGCAAGCTCGGCACCGCGCGCCTCAAGGGGCTCGAACGGCTGCCGGTGTATGAGATCGTGGACGGCGCCACCCTCGACCCGGCGTCGCTGCGCGTGCTGCGCGGCGAGCGGCTGGTGACGGCGGCCGACCGTGAGTCCACCCGGTCCCTGGCGCCGCAGGACTAGCGGGACCGGGACTAGCGGTACAGAGCAGCGAGCCTGGCACCATCGAGCTTGGCAGAATCAGGAGGACGTCCCATGCAAGAAGCCGTCTGGGCCACCGATCTCGCGGGCCTGCCGCCGCCCCGCCGCGGCAAGGTGCGCGACGTCTACGACCTCGGCGAGACCCTGCTGCTGGTCGCCACCGACCGCCTCTCCGCCTACGATCACGTCCTGCGGCCGGCGATCCCCGGCAAGGGCAAGGTGCTCACCCAGCTGTCGACCTACTGGTTCGGGCGCCTCGGCGACAGCGTGCCGAACCACCTGCTGGCCACCGATCCCGCCGACTTCCCCGCCGCCCTCCGGCCGCACGCTGCGCTGCTCGCCGGGCGGGCGGTGCTGGTGCGCAAGACCGCGGTGGTGCCGTTCGAGTGCGTCGCGCGCGGGTATCTCGCCGGCAGCGGCTTCCGCGAGTACCGGCAGAGCGGCCGCGTCTGCGGCATCGAGCTGCCGCCGGGGCTGGCGCTGGCCAGCCGCCTGCCACGGCCGATCTTCACCCCGGCGACCAAGGCCGAGACGGGCCACGACGAGAACGTCGACTTCGATACCTTCGCGAGGGGGGTGGCGGAGGCCGCGGCGGCGGCCGATTCAGCGCCGGAAGAGGTGGCGGCGGGAGGGACCGCGGCAACCCTCCCTGAGCGCCTGCGCGACCTTACTCTCTTGCTCTATGAGCGCGGCGCCGCCCGGGCGGCCGAGCGCGATCTGATCCTGGCCGACACCAAGTTCGAGTTCGGCCTGCTGCCGGGAGCGGCCGGAAGCGGAGGAGGCGCGCTCACGGACCGCCTTTTGCTGATCGACGAAGCCCTAACCCCCGACTCCTCCCGCTACTGGGACGTCGCCCACTGGCGGCCGGGCGAGGAGCCCGCCTCCTTCGACAAGCAGTTCGTGCGGAACTGGCTCGACGCCTCGGGATGGGACCACCAGTCGCCGCCGCCCGAGCTGCCGCCCGACGTGGTGCTCGGTACCCGGGACCGCTACGTCGAGGCGTTCCGCCGCCTGACCGGCAGCGAGCCGGACCTCTGAGGCGCGCCGCCGGCCCCGGGCACCCGCCGCGATGATCCCGCTGCCCCTGGAGCGCCTGGCCGCCATCGTCGGCGGCGAGCTGAGGGAGGCCGCGCCGGCGACCGGAACCGCAGCATCGACCGGAAGCGCGCCGCCGCCCGGGGACGCGGCCTCCCAGCCCGCGGCCGCCGCCACCATCGTCGAGGCCGTCGCCGTCGACTCGCGCCGCCTGCCGCGGCGGTCGCTCTTCGTCGCTCTGCGCGGCCGCGAGGCGGACGGCCACGACTTCCTCGGCCAGGCGGCGGCCAACGGCGCCGCGGCTGCCCTGGTGCGGGCGGACACGCCGCCGGCCGCCCTGCCGACCGTCGCCGTCGAGTCGCCGCTGGCCGCCCTGCAGCGGCTGGCCGCCTGGTATCGCCGCGCGCATCTCGGCAAGGTGGTGGCGATCACCGGCAGCAACGGCAAGACCATCGTCAAGGACGCCCTCTACGCGCAGCTGCTCGGCACCTTCTTCACCGCCGCCAGCCCGGGGAGCTTCAACAGCCAGCTCGGCGTGCCGCTCGCGGTGCTCGCCGCGCCGCCCGGCACCGCAGTCGCCGTCTTCGAGGCCGGCATCTCCGCTCCCGGCGAGATGGCGGCGCTGCGCGAGATCCTGGCGCCCGACTGCGGCATCCTCACCAACGTCGGCCTGGCCCACATCGCCGCGTTCGCGGACCGCCGGCACCTTGCCCGCGAGAAGCTGTCGCTCTTCACGGCCATGAACGGCCGCGCGGCGGCGGCCGGGGCCGCCGTGACTGCCGGAGCAGGTGCAACCGCCGGAGCCGCTCAGCCGGGCCTGGCTCGAGCGGACCCGGATCTCGGCTGGCTCCTGCTGCCGGACGGCGACGCGATGGTGGCCGAGGAGGCCGCCTGCCTCCCCTGCCGCCTGATCGGCTTCCCCGGCGACCCTACCCTGCCGCGGCTTGTCGCGCGCCGCGTGGAGGACGAGATCGGCGCCGCCAGCCGGCAGGGGGCCGCGGGGGTCGGCGAGGAGCTCGAGGTGCGGTTCCCGTCGGGCACGGTCCGCCGGCTGCGCGTGCGCACCCGCTCGGCCGAGATCGTCGAGGACGTCCTGCTGGCGGTCGGCGCCGCCCATCTCCTCGGGGTGCCCGAGGAGCGGATCGCCGACAGCCTGCGCGACTACATGCCGCCACCCACCCGGCTCGAGGTCTGGCGCTCGCCCTCCGGCGTCGTCCTGGTCAACGACCTGGTGAGCGCCGATCCGATCTCGGTGCGCGCCGCCCTGCGCACCACCTCCGAGCTGGCGGCGGGCGGCGGCCGCAAGGTCTTCGTCTTCGGCGGCATGCGCGAGCTGGGGCCGATCGCCGCCGCCGAGTACGCGGCGATCGGCGCCCTGGCCGGCGAGTACCGCTTCGACGCCCTGCTGCTGATCGATCGGGAGGGCGGCGGCGGCGAGCTGGCCGCCACCCGCGACTCCTACCTCGCCGCGCACCCGGACGGCCATGCCGCCGTGCTGCCCGGCGTGGAGGCGGTGCGGCAGCGGCTGCGCGCCCTGCTCGCTCCCGGCGACACGCTGCTGCTCAAGGGCCCCCGGCACAGCGGCATCGCCGCCGCCGCCGTCGACCTGATGGACGCGATGGCGCCCAACCGCCTGGTCGTCGACCTCGGCGCCGTCGCCGGCAACATCGCCAGCTACCAGCGCGCCATCGGCCCGCGCACGCGCATCCTGGCGATGGTCAAGGCCCTGGCGTACGGCAGCGAGCTGGTGCGGCTCTCGTCATGGCTGTCGGAGGCGGGCATCGATCACCTCGGCGTCTCGACCGCCGACGAGGGGGTCGAGCTGCGGCGGGCGGGCATCCAGCTGCCCATCCTGGTGACCCTGCCAACCCCCGAGGAGGCGGCGAAGCTGGCGCGCTTCGAGCTGCTGCCCGCGGTCTATTCCTTCGCCCTGGTCGAGCCCCTCGCCGCCGCGGCGCGCGCCGCCCTGCCGCCGGGCCGCCGGCTCGCCGTCCACCTCAAGGTGGACACCGGCATGCACCGCGTCGGCGTCGCCCCCGGCGAGGCGCTGCCGCTGGCGCGGGCGGCGACCGCGACCGGCGCGCTGCGAGTCACCGGCCTGATGACCCATCTCGCCAGCGCCGAGGATCCCGCCGCCGACGGCGACACCCGCCGCCAGCTCTCCCTCTTCGACCAGGCGCGCGGCGAGCTCGCGGCCGCCGGCTTCGGGGACCTGCTCTGCCACGCCGCGGCCACCGCCGCCGCCGCGCGCTTCCCGGAGGCGCGCTACGACATGGTGCGCCTGGGGCTCGGCCTCTTCGGCCTCTATCCCTCCGCCGCCGTCGAGAGCGCCATCCCGCTGCAGCTCGCGGTCACCCTGCTCAGCCGCATCGCCGAGGTGCGCACCCTGGCGCGCGGCGACCGCGTCGGCTACGGCGGCACCCACACCGTCACCGCCGAGCGCCTGCGGGTCGGGGTGCTGCCGCTCGGCTATCACGACGGCATCCCCTGGTCGCTCTCGAACCGCGGCGCGGTGCTGGTCGACGGCCGGCCGGCGCCCATCCTCGGCCGCATCTCCATGGACTCGATGGTGATCGACCTCTCCGCCGCCCCGGACGCCGCCGCCGGCAGCGAGGCGCTGCTCTTCGGCGTCCATCACGGCGACGTCCTCCGCCCCGAGGCGGTGGCCGCCCAGGCCGGCACCATCCCCTACGAGCTCCTCGCCCGCCTCGGCCCGCGGGTCCAGCGGGTCTACGTCGGGTTCTAGAACCGCGACGCCGCGCCGAGCAGGTACTTCAGGTTATCGTCCTTCCAGCGGATGCCGGCGCCGAGGAACAGCGAGCGCTGCTCGAGCGGGTCGTCGTAGCCGCCGATCACGTAGACGTTCGGGTGGAGCTGCCACTTCGCGGTCAGCCGCAGGTGCGCCCGCTGGTTCAGGGGGCGGCTGAAGTCGAAGGCCTCGAAGGACATCCAGATCGGGCGGCGCAGCCCGACGTTCCACGGGTACTCGACCTGCACCCCGCCCTTGCTCTCGATCAGGCCGCCCCAGAAGCGGACGTCGGCCCAGCGGCCGGAGTCGGGGGCGGTGCGGAAACCCAGCAGGGCGTTCCACCCCAGCTTGTCCTCGGTGACCTGGTCCTGCGTCGTGGTGGTGGAGGTCTGGCCTTGCTCGTTGGTGAAGGTGACGCGGTCGATGCGCGTGCGGTAGGTGCCGTTCGGGGTGACGGCGATGCCGACCCGGTACAGGCGCTGGCTGTCCTGCGGATCGATCAGGACGTCGAACGACGAATGCGAGTGCGAGAAGGTGCCCGCCTGCTTCTTCAGCAGGTAGCCCTGCAGGTCGAGGTCCATCTTGAAGCGCTGGATGGCGCCGATCGTGCCGCTCAGGCTCTCGACGCCGGACTTGATGCTGTCGAGGGTCGAGACGGCGCTCTTGTAGGCCTCGTCGCTGTTCACCAGCTTGCCGACCGTGCCCTGGCCGCTGGCGATCTCGCCGGTGATCTTGTTGAGGTTGTCGACCGAGGTCTGCAGGTGGCTGGTGAGCTCGCGGATGTTGCTCATGCTGGCGGAGACGTCGCCGCGGTTCTCGGCGATGACGCCGCCCACCTGGTCGAGGGCGCGCTGCGTCTCGGCGGAGATGCGCGGCAGCTCGCGGGCGAGGATGGCGGTCAGCGAGTCGAAGTTGCGCACCGACGAGGCGACGTTGGCGCGGTTCTCGGCCACCAGGGCGCGGATCTCGGCGCTGGTCAGGCGCAGGTCGTCGACCAGGTTGTTGATGTTGCCGCCGAGGTTGCCACCGCCGAACGAGCCGGTGACCTTCTCGATCGAGGTGCCGATGGCGTCGAGCTTGGCCATGGCCTCGTCGAAGGTGACCGGCGAGGTGCCGCGCAGCACCGCGTTCTCCGGCAGCGGCGGCGCGGTGGGCGGCCCGGGCAGGATCTCGACGTACTTGTCGCCGAGCAAGCCGAGGTTGGCGATGCGGGCGGAGGCGCCCTGGGTGAGCGGCACCGGCCGCTCGATCAGCAGCCGCAGCTGGGCGCTGCGCCCGTCGGCGGCGAGGCCGATGCCGTCGACGCGGCCGATGCGCACGCCGGCCATGCGCACCGCCGACTTGTCGTCGAGCCCGGCGACGGTCGGGAACACCGCCTCGAGGCGCCTTCCCTGCTTGCGGAAGGGATTGATGTCCTCGATCTTCCAGATCAGGACCGCCAGGATCAGCATGCAGACGGTCGCGAAGAGCCCGACCTTGATCATTTGCGCCATAGTGTCTCCACCTCTGGTGCTCCCCGCGGCGCCCGCCATCCCACGGCGCTTCCGGGAGCCTGCAGCCCGCGTCGATTATCCTCTCCGGTCCCCGCCGGTCAGCGGCCGAAGCCGCTCGCCTCCCCGCTGCCCGCCCCGCGCCCGGCCGGCTGGTCGGAGAGCGGGCCCTCCGCTTCGCCGCGGATGAACTGCTGCACCCGGGCGTCCTGCAGCTCCCTGAACTCCTCCGGCGGCGCCTCCGCGATGATCTTGCCACGGTCCAGCATGGCGATGCGATCGGCGACGCGGAAGGCGATCTGCATGTCGTGGGTGATCGTCACCATGGTCGTCTCGAGGCGGTCGCCGATGTCGCGGATCACCTCGCCGATCAGCGCCGTGGTCACCGGGTCGAGGCCGGTGGTGGGCTCGTCGAAGAGCAGGATCTCCGGCTCGTGGGCGATGGCGCGGGCGAAGCCGACGCGGCGCCGCATGCCGCCGGACAGCTCGGAGATGTCCCGCGCGCCCAGCCCTTCGAGGCGCACCATCGCCAGGCATTCGTCGACCCGCTGGCGGATCTCCCGGGACGACTTGTGCGACAGCCGGCGCAGCGGGAAGGCGACGTTGTCGAAGACGTTCATCGAATCGAACAGGGCGCCTTCCTGGAACGCCATGCCGAAGCGGCGCCGGAACTCGGTGATGCCGCGGTTGTCGAGCTGCTCGATCGCCACGCCATCGACCACCACCGAGCCGGCGTCGGGCTTGAGCAGCCCGATGATGTGCTTGAGCGTGACGCTCTTGCCGGTGCCCGAGGCGCCGATGATCACCATCGACTCGCCTTCCTCGACGTCGAGATCGAGGCCGTCGAGCACCCGCTTGCGCCCGAACGACTTGACCAGGCCGCGCAGCCGGATCCGGAGGTTCCCGGAGTCCGGGGCTGGGGCCGGGGACGGTCCGGGCGCGTCGTGCGCCGGCGAAGGCCGCTCGGCGGAGCCCCGGACGGGGGGTGGGGTGGGCGCGTCCATCTCAGAACAGCAGCTTGGTGAGGAAGAAGTCCGCCGCCAGGATGGCGATGCTGGCGAGCACCACCGCCGCGGTGGTGGTGCGCCCGACGCCCTCGGCACCGCCGGTGGTGTAGAAGCCCTGCTGGCAGCCGATGGTCGCCAGCAGGAGGCCGAACACGCCGGCCTTGATCAGGCCGGACAGCAGGTCGTTGAGCTTGGTGAACTGGAACGAGGTGTTGAGGTAGCTGACCGGGTTGTCGCCCATCAGCACCACCGAGACGAGGTAACCGCCGGCGATGCCGACGCCGTCGGCCATCGCCACCAGCAGCGGCATCATCAGGACGGCGGCCCAGACCCGCGGCACCACCAGGTAATGGATGGGATCGGTCGCCATCACCTCGAGGGCGTCGATCTGCTCGGTGACCCGCATGGTGCCGAGCTCGGCGCCCATCGCCGAGCCGGCGCGGCCGGCCACGATCAGGCTGGTGAGCACCGGGGAGAGCTCCCGCACCATCGACAGCGCCACCAGCGTGCCGACGTAGCTCTCGGCGGCGAAGCGCTTGAGCACGGTGAAGGTCTGCAGGGCGAGGACCATGCCGGTGAAGAGCGCGGTGAGCAGCACCACCGGGGTCGAGGTGACGCCCACCTTGACCATCTGGCGCAGCAGCTCCCGCCAGTCGTAGGGCGGCCGCGGCGTCCAGGCGAAGACACGGCCCAGCATGTGGACGAACCGCCCCATCTGGAGCAGGGGCCGCTCCACGAACGCCGGCAGGGCCGCGGCCTCGCGGCCTCCGCCGGCACCGGGCATAGGGCCGGCCCCGGCCGTCGCCGCGCCCTCGGGTTCCATGCGGGCCTCCACCAGCCTGGTCGCCTCCCTTCCGCTGCCTGCTGCGAGAGACTACTTCACCTGTAAACAGTTTCCAAGTCCACCATCTTGGCGCCTCGGCGCGGTGCGGAAACAGAGATGCAGCGGCAGTTTGGGGCGCGGACTGTCACATCGAGGTGGAACCCGAGGTGGAACCCGCGAAGTTACGCGATCCGTAACGTGGGGCTCGACACACCGCCCAGCGCCGGGAGGCGCCGCGCCTACTTGCCGCCCGGCGCCGCGGGCCCCGCGAGCTGCAGCCGGCGGTACCAGGCGCGGCCGCTGGCGGGCTCGACGGCCACGATCGCCCAGATCAGGCGGTCGCTCTTCCCCAGGTCCACCTCCAGCGGGTCGGCGGCGCCCGTTGCCGCCTTCTCGTGCAGGTCGAACTTCAGCAGCCGCGGGGTCTTCTCGCCGCCGGAAGGCTGGGCCAGGGCCACATTGTAGAGGTCCAGCTCCTTGCCGGCGAGCGCGGCCGGCCAGGCCGCCTGGTAGCGCAGGCGGCGCCCGCCCCTGCCCTCCGGGCGGCTCTGCACCGTGCCCTCCAGCGGCTCGACGCTCAGCTGGACGGGTCCGCGCTGCGCCTGCGGACCGCCCGCCGCCAGGTCGAGGACGAGCAGCTTCTTCTCGGTGGCGGTCAGCGTCTCCCAGGTGTCCCGCAGCCGCAGCGCCGCGGGCGCCCAGGTCCTCGCCCCCGGGCGCTTGACCGCCACCTCCACCGTCTCGCGCGCCGCCGTGGTCCGCCCCCGCAGGTAGAAGCCGGCCTCGTAGCAGGCCGCGGTGGTGGCGGCGACGCGCTCCGCGACGCTCGCGGCGTCGGCGCCGCCGGCGTAGAAGGCGCCGGCGGTCCGGGCCATCTGGCGGATCGGCCCTTCGGCGTCCGAACCGACCCCCTCCGGGGCGGTGGCGTTGACGAAGACGGTCATCGCGCCCGAGTCGCCGATGGCCCGCAGCGGCGCCGTGAAGTGGGTCATCAGCGGGCCGTACCGCTGCCCGCCGACCACGTAGGCGTCGCCGCTCGCCGGGTTCATCCCCATGTCCCCCTGGAAGAAGAGCTCGGCGTCGAGGCCCTGCCAGAAGACGAGCAGCAGCTTCGGCCCGCGCAGGTGCCGCAGCTCGGACGCCAGGAAGTCGAGCGCGCCGGCGAGCTCGCGGGCGACCCCTTCGTACTCGCTGCGGGCGGTGGTCTGCACGGAGTTGACCGTGCCCATGAGCTGTGAGGCGGGCGCTCCGTGCCGGCTCTTCGGCGCCGAGCTCATGCTGTACCCCAGCTCGGCGACCGCACCGGTGTCGAGCCGGTCGACCTCCGGCGCCAGCCTGCCGAGCGCGTCGAGGAACTGCCTCTTGCCCCGGTGGTCGGCGGCGACGGACGCCACCTTCTGCTCGAGACCGTGGGCCGCGCTGTGGGACCACAGCGACAGGCGCTGCCCTTCCGGGACCTCGCGCACCAGCTTCTCCGCCACCAGGCGCGCGTTGCGCACCCCGGACGGCGAGGTGAACGCGGAGTCGACGAGGAAGACGACGGTCCGCGCGGGGCCGGGAGGCGCCGGCGAGCGCCTGCTGTCAGGGGCGGCTCCAAGCGCCCCGCCTGGCGCTGCCGCCACGCCCGGCGCCGCCGCCGTGCGGTCCAGGGTGTCGACGGCCACCGGCCGGCCGCCGATGCGCAGCTCGATCTCGTCCTGCCGGAGGTCGGAGAGCGGCTTGCCCGCGGCGTCGACCGCGCAGAAGGGGACGATCCTGATGTTGACCTCGACCGTCTCACCGCCGGCCGACGGAGGCGGGGACGGCGGCGCGAGCGACGCGGGCGACGTGAGCGGGCGGGCGGCAGGCGGCGCGGCGGCCGCGAGCGGGAGCGGCAGCAGGAGAGCCGTCGCCAGTAGGAGCAGGAAGCACGCGAGCCGCTGCGGCATGTTCTTCTCCTCGACGTCCTGCCAGCGTAGCCCAGCCGATCCTCGATTGTCAATTGCGCGACAGACCATCTCGCTACGCCATTCCTAGACGCCCAGCACGCAAACCTCGAGGCTGGAACAGCGCTGCCTGCCGCCTCGAGCCCGGATCGGCGGTGATAGCATCGGCCGCAGCTTGCCGATCCCACCCCCCCGCCGGCGCGTGCCCTGGATCCAGGCCCTTCGGCCGCGTCTCGCGACGGACGCGCACGAGAGACGCGGGCTCGCGGCTGCCCTGGTCCTGCCGGCCGCCGGTCTCTTCGCCTGGGGGCTGCTCGTCGCTCTCCACTACGGCCGGATGGGCTACCTGCCCCTCGACCAGTCGATCGTCTTCGACGGCGGGTACCGGCTGCTGTCGGGCCAGCTGCCCTACCGCGACTTCATGACGCCGGCCGCCGTCGTGCCCGCGGTCCTGCAGGCGGGGTTCTTCCGGGCCCTGGGCGTCTCCTGGTTCGCCTACGTCCTGCACGCCGCCGCCGCCAATGGCCTGTTCGCGGTACTGGCCTTCGCGCTGCTGCGCCAGCTGGGGCTTCGCCTGGCCTGGGCCGCTTGGTGGGCGGCGCTGTCGGCGCTCACCTTCTACCCGCCGATCGGCGTGCCCTACGCGGAGCATCACGCCTTTCTCTTCGGCCTCGCCGCGCTGACGGCGGGCAATGCCGCGCGGCGGGCGCGCAGCGACGGCGGCGCCCTGCTGCTGAGCGCCCTGGCCGCGATCCTCGTCGCCGCCGCGTTCTTCAGCAAGGCCAACCCGACGGTCTTCCTCGCCCCGGTCGCGGGCGCCATGCCCCTGCTCGGAGTGCCGGGGCGCCGGCGCCTCCGCAATCTCTGCGGCCTGCTCCTCGGCACCGGCGCCGTGATCGCCGCCGTCTTCGCCTACCTGGCTCGCTGGGTGCCCGACCCCGGCGCGGCCCGCCGCTTCGCGCTCGCCATGCCGGCCGCGGTCGGCGCGGCGAGGATCCAAGAGCTGCTGGCGGGCGGCGGCCCCGGCTGGCCGTTCTGGCGGGAGATCCTGACGTTCTGGCCGGTCGCGTCGCTCGCCCTGGCCGTGGCGATCGCGCTCCACTCGCTGCTCGCCCGGCAGGGCGATGGCGACCAGCGGCTTGCCGCGCTCCTGGCCCTCGGCCTCGCCGCCGTCTCGGCAGCCTTCGCGGCGACGACCCTGCGCGACCCCGCCACCGCCGCGGTCGCGGTCTTCCTCGTCGCCGGCCTCGCCCAGGCCAGCCTGGGCCGCGGCATTCCTGCCGTTGCCGCCGCTGCCGGTGCCGCCGCCGCCGCTGGTGCCGCCGCGGCTGCCGATATCGCCACGACCGCCGCGGCCGCCCGCGAGCCGGCGCCTGGCCACCCGCCGGGAGTCGCCGCCGCCCCGCCGCCATCGGAGGCCGGGCCGGCCCGCATCGGCAGGGTGCTGCTCGCGCTGCTGGTGCTCGCATCGGCCGTCGAAGCCGTGCGCTTCGACTTGCTGGTCAACGAGACTCGGGCCGCCATCGGCGCGCCGCCCGCCGCCAAGGCCGCTCTGCTGCCCGCCGCGATGGGGTACCTGCGCTGGGGGGTGCCGCGCTTCGTCCACTACGGCAGCGGCGACCTGGCGGAGGTCGCGAGGTTCTTCGCCTCCAACCCCGGCAACTTCTGGCTGCTCGGCGACTCCTCCATCCTCTACGGCATCACCGGGCGCCCGTCGGCCAGCCCGGTGCTCTGGTTCCACCCCTACCTCACCGTCCCCTTCGCCGGCCGCCCGCAGCGGCGGGAATTCGATCGCTATCTCCTGCGCCGTCTCCAGACGTACGACATTCGCTACGTCGTGCTCGAGGGCGAGGCCACGCAGATGGGCGTCTCCCTCGCCGACTTTCCCATCCTGAGGCGGCGGATCGACGCGTTGCGCTGCGGCGAGGAGACCTTCGGCGGCTTCCGCGTCATCACTCTCTGCCGGCCGCTGCGGCCCCGCCCGTCCTGACCGGCGCGCCGCCGCGCTTCGCCTCCGCGGCGAGATCGCGTCCCAGCAGGTCGAAGAGGAAGGCGTCGTAGAGCGCGGTCTCGTGGAGGCGCTGGAAGCGCCCCGACTTGCCGCCGTGGCCGGCCTCCATGTTGACGTGGAAATAGAGCGGGTTCGAGTCCGTCTTGCGGGCCCGGAGCTTCGCGACCCACTTCGTCGGCTCGTAGTACTGCACCTGGCTGTCCCAGAGCCCGGTCGTCACCATCATCGCCGGGTAGGCCTTGCGCTCGACGTTGTCATAGGGCGAGTAGGAGAGCATGTAGTCGTAGTAGGGCTTTTCCTTGGGATTCCCCCACTCGTCGAACTCGTTGGAGGTCAGGGGGATGGTCTCGTCGAGCATCGTCGTCACCACGTCCACGAAAGGCACCAGGGCGAGCACTCCGCGGTAGCACTCGGGGCACTGGTCGACGACCGCGCCCATGAGCAGGCCGCCGGCGCTGCCGCCGAGCGCGAAGACCCGGTCCCTGGCCGCGTAGCCCTGCGCCACCAGGAAGCGCGTCACGTCGACGAAATCGTTGAAGGTGTTCTTCTTGTGCAGGAGCTTGCCGTCCTCGTACCAGGCGCGGCCGAGCTCCTGGCCGCCGCGGATGTGGGCGATCGCGTAGACGAACCCGCGGTCGAGCAGCGACAGGGCGTTCGGGTCGAAGACGGGATCGCTCGAGAAGCCGTAAGAGCCGTAGCCTTTCTGCAGCAACGGCGCGCCGGAGCCGCGGCGGAAACCCTTGCGATAGACGATCGAGACCGGGATCCGCTTCCCGTCCCGCGCCGGCGCCCAGACGAATTCGGAGGCGTAGTTCGCCGAATCGAAGCCGCCGAGGACGACGTCGCGCTTGAGGAGCTTCTTCGTCCCCGCCGCGAGATCGAGATCGAACTCCGACTTCGGTGTCGTCAGGGAGGTATAGACGTAGCGCAGCGTCGTCGAGTCCTGCTCCGGGTTGTCGCCCAGCTCGAAGGTGAAGGAGGGCTCGTCGGCGGCGATCAGCGACTCCTTGCCGTCGCTCCAGCGCTTGATGCGGATCCTGAGCAGGCCGTTCGAGCGCTCGCCGACGGCGAGATGGTCCTTGAGGACGGTGAAGTCGTCGACGAAAGCGTCCGCCCGCGCCGGCACGACGTCGCGCCAGGCGCCGCGGTCGGCGATCCGTGCCATCGGCACGCGCACGATGCGGAAGTTCGGCGCCTGCCAGTTGGTGCGCAGGACCCAGTCGTCGCCGAGGTCCTGGGCCTCGTAGTCGTGGTCGCGCTCGCGCGGCAGGAGGACATGGAAGGCGAGCCGCGGGTCGTCGGCGCTCGCCACCCACCGCTCGGTGGACACCGTGCTGCGGAGCGCGATGACCAGGAAGCGGTCGCTCGGGCTCTTGCTCACGGCGATATAGAACGAGTGGTCCTTCTCCTCGTACACCTGCGGATCGGCCTTCGGGTCGGTGCCGAGCAGGTGCTTGCGCACGCGGAAGCCGAGCAGGGTGACCGGGTCGTTCTCCACGTAGAGCAGCGTGCGGCCGTCGTTGGCCCAGGCGAAGGAGGGCGAGACGCCCGGGATCGCGTCGGCGAGCGTCTCCCCGGTCTCCAGGTCCTTGAACTTGAGAACGTATTGACGCCGGCCGACGACGTCCTCGCCGTAGGCGAGGAGCCTGCCGTCCCGCGTCACCTTCGTGCCACCGACCTGGAAGAAGCTGTGGCCGGCCGCCAGCGCGTTGCCGTCCAGCATCACCTGCTCGGGGGCGGTGGGAGAGCCCTTCCGGCGCGCGTAGATCGGATATTCCTTGCCCTCCTCGAACCGCTTGTAATACCAGTAGCCGTTCTTCCGCGTCGGGACCGTGGAATCGTCCTGCTTGACCCGCCCGAGCAGCTCCTTGAAGAGCAGCTCCTGCTCCGGCCGCGTGTGCGCCATCATCGCGTCGGTATAAGCATTCTCCGCCGCCAGGTACGCGAGCATCTCCCGGTTCTTGCGCTCGTCGTCGCGCAGCCAGTAATACTCGTCGGTCCGCGAGCCGTTCGGCGACCTCACCTCGTAGGGGTGAGCGGCGGCCACGGGAGGCGCGGGGGCCGCGGTCGGGGCCGCGGTCGGGGCCGGGGCCGCGGTCGGGGCCGGGGCCGCGGTTGGAGGCGCCGGAGCGGATGTCGCCGCCGGCGCGGGCGGCGCGGTCCCCTGCCAGGCGATGGCAGCGTGTGGAGCGTAAGCCGCGAGCGCGTACGCGGCAAGGGTCGACAGAACGAGGGGCAAGCGCTTCATCATCCGACCTCCGGTCCCGGCAAGGGAGCCGCGCCATTCTACCGGGGGGCGTGCTCGCGGCAAAGCTCAGGCCCCGGAATCGCTGGCAGCCAGGGCGTTCTCAGCGCTCCTTCATGCGATAATGGAGGGACTTCTCTAAGGAGGGTGAACGATGGCCAAGTCGGTGATTCGCCGCCTGGGCGTTCTGTCCGTTGCCAAGCTGCAAGGTACCCTGTACGCGCTCCTCGGCCTGCTCGCCGGCGCGATCTTCGCGCTCTTCTCCCTCTTCGGAGCGGCTCTCGGCAGCAGCCTGGGCTCGGACCACCAAGGCTCGATCCTCGGCGCCGCCCTCGGCGTCGGTGCGATCGTCCTCTTCCCGGTCCTCTACGGCCTACTCGGCTTCGTCGTCGGCCTACTGGGCGCGGCGCTCTACAACCTGGTGGCCGGCATCATCGGCGGCATCGAGATCGAGCTGAGCTGAGGTCGCGGTCGCATCGTCATGCCGGTTGCAGGGTCGCTTGCTCGCGCCTGCGAGTTCGCCTACCGCGTCGCGCCGCTGCAGCCAGGTCCACCAGCCGCAAAGATCACCTCCTTATGGCTCAGGATCGCCTGTCGCCGGAACGGGTTGCGCAGGGCCCCTTCCTCGACCAGATGGACTTCGCGTCCGAACAGCTGCCGTAGCTGCTCCCGCATCGTCACGAGCTCGAGCAGGCTCCACGGTGCGTCCGCAGCAAACGTCACCAAGAGATCCACGTCACTATCGGGTCGGAAGTCGTCCCGCAGCACCGAGCCGAACAGGGAGAGCTCCGTGATACTCCACTGCCGGCAGAGAGCCGCAAGATCTTCTCGATCGATCGGGAGCCTGGCGATCATCGCGAAGTCAGCATACCAACGAAGAACCGTTGCCGTCCCCGGGAGCGTCTTTGCGAATCCGGTTTCAGAGCGGGTTACGGCTCCCTATGCCCGTTAGGCCTCGATCGACGCTTCGCCTGCCAGCTTTGTCGGCTGTGGTGCCTCCGTTCGACCGGTGACGCTGTGCGTGGCGCCGAAGCTGGAAAAGCGCGCCGCACATCCTGCAAAGCACGTCCGCTCAAATTCGCTATCGATCTGATGGGCTCCGCGCGCCGAACAGCCCGAGCGATTGCTACCAGATTTGCGCCTCACTTATGCTATTCCTGCTTCAACCTCCGAAACACAACGACTTCACGGGTGATCTCGGAGTGTAGCACCTTACCTACCACGCGCTCCTCTACCTTGCCTTTCACACCTGATCCCCATGCACGCGCTATCAGCGCCCGAACAAAAACAGCGAGCTTCGATTTCCCCTCGGCACTTGGCGTACCAGGCCAACTGAAAGCCTTGGTGCGGAGAACTACCCCGTCATGCTGTGGTACAATTGCAACTTCCGGGCCTTGCACAAAGAACTCGCTGAACTCTTTCGGGTGAACGTCATCTAGGTCTTCATCGTAGTCAACCTCGCCATCAAAGCTTATTACCAACTCTTCAACCATACCAAGGCGTTCGGTGAATTCGCTATCGCATAGCCACCTTGCTCCCCACTTGACTACCCTCAGAGTTCCAATATCTCCACCAAAGCCGAGCACAACCTCGGCCGCCATCGCCTGTCGTTCCTCATCTGCGACTGATATTGAAATAAGCCGAGCCTGCTCTGACGCCCACTGAGTTAGCGCCTCATTCGTCGCAATAGGCTTTGCAACATCTCGCGCGGCGGTAGTGGCTGTTCCAAGTATGATACCTGCAACGTTGTTAAGGCTACTAGCGCGCAGACCTGAAACTGTAACCCATCCAGGAGGTGACAAGAATGTAAATTTGGTCGGATTAATGAATGCTCGGCCAAAGATCGACCCATCAGCGCTCACGATGGGCCTCAATAAATCGCGGCGAGACCTACCGCCAGCCCCTCCAGCCCTATCATATTCCGGATTGAGGCGCGTCACCAAAGCTCGCTCAGTCATCTTTAGCCAATCGCCTGGTCGCGCCACGGGTCGAAGCTCGCCTTCTTCGATTGTGGCGAGTGCAACGTCGAGATTTGGCGCAACTGCTCCCACAAGGCGAGAGAGCGATATTCCCTTATTCGAAAACACGGCCCGAGCTAGCAAACCACCAGCCTTGAAGGGGTCATCCTTGAGAAGCACCTCAACTCTCGTGCCGCCATCAATTGGAACGCTCTCGCCCCCGGCCGGGGATAAAATGGGTCGAGTACTGATGCCGCCACGGAATTCCAACAACCGCCCCGTCTCCTGACCTCTATCACATCGCCGCGAGTATACCCGGACGATTGGCCCCAGCATAAACACAGCAAAGAACCCAATGCCGAACCGCCCAATGGATTGCATTCCCGCAGCCATCAAGCCTGGGAATTCTTCAACGGCCGTCGAAGAGCGCCAAAACGACGTGCCGAAATCGAGAAGCGGACCAGTGAGTACTTGCTCCGACATGCCTATTCCATCATCCTCGACTACCAGCCAGAAGGCATCGCCACGCATAGGTATGCTCACTATTATCTGACCCCAATCTGCTGCGCGTTGTTGAAAGCGCCTTCGTGCCTGAACTGCATCTGCTGCATTCTGTATTAGCTCGCGAAGGGCCACCGTCTTATCGTCGCCATAGAGTCTTGCGCCGCCGAGGTGTTCGACAATATGTGGTACGTCTGAGACGTGAAGTCTCGCATCGACGGGCCGCCAACCCTTTGTTTGTACCGTGCGCGCGAGCAATTCAGGCGATCCAGCACCCTTGGCCCGGCGCGCCTTCAGGACCTCACGTCCCCTGCTTTGCAGCAAGAGATCAACATCTCGTAGTTCCCGATCGACAGCGTTAATAGTGTCGTATGCAAGCCACCATGCCTCAGTCTCAGATAGACCAAACGGTTGTCCAGTAGTGAAGACCACTGCGTCTAGCTCTACATGCGGCCGTGCCAGACGTTCCTGAAAGTCCCAGTGTAGCGACGAGACCGCGGATGGTTTCGTAAGCATACGAAGAAAGCGGGGCGCTCGGCGGCTATCGAGATTCAGGGCGTCTGCAATTCGCAGGAGGCATCCCAGTTTTACTCTATCCACGAGGCTCCGTGTTCGACTGGCAAACGCCCCTAAATCCTCTGATAGCTCTTGCTCAAGTTTTTGTACCGACCACCAATGGCTATGGGCGATTTGGCCGATTGTGGGACCATAGAATGCGCGCAGATCAGCGTCCTCGATGAGGAATCGCTGCTCCCCGCTCGGCGTACGCCACTCTTGCTCCGCTATGACTTCAGCCTGCGCGGCGTGCAGACGACGAAGAACTTCGGGAAGAATTTGCCTGACAACATGCGCAGGCGGATCGTCAATCGTCCAAAGACCCCCGCCACTGTCCTCTGCTGACAAGGCAGCACCTGCGAGAGCATCCCGCCAGACGATGGTCTGCCTTATGTCTGCCAAGCCTCCCGGGTAGGCCGCAAGGCTCATACCCGCGTCGTGCAACAGAATGCTGGTACCGAGGACAAACGCCTCTGCGGGGTTGACGCTGACCGCACCTTCAGCGACAGTTGATGCGGTGTCCCAAAGTGCATCGAGATGAGAGACATCATGAACAGTGAAATCAGGCAAATCATGAGCGATCCGCGACACTAACTGCCCGGCTCGATCTCGAATCGACAGGTACTGCGCTCGGAAGAACTCTTGCTCTTCGGTCGTGCTATCTGAGCGTTGGATTGCGAATGCCTGACGCCATAACCAGGTTTGGCGGAAATCTGGGCCGCTTATGGTCATCCATTTCTCTCCCTGGCGCGAGCATAAGGAGCGTGTAAGGTTGCTCCAAGGCGCGGTGCCTAGCAGTTGACATGCTAGAATCGCTGGGCCGCCATTGCAATCCTATCGCTACATAGGTCTAGGCGTATCAGGTCGGAAGGAGGCTTTTCAGCTCACCGGCGACTGTGCCGTCTTCGTCTGGCTAGGAGGAACCGTCCGCCTCTCGACGGGCTATGGTCATCGGCTCGGACGACGGATGCTCACTCGCCATACGGTGGTTCTGGCTCTACTCTCCGCGCAAGCAAGCTAATAGCTGCCAGTCCCGCCCTGTTCTTTTTTCGTGAGGACACCGCGACCTGGCAATCGTCACACCGGGTCCGTGTGGACCAGGACCCGCGAGCGCGGGAGGTCGTTCTCGATGGCCCGGCGGACTCGGGCTCCCCGGGCGTGGGCTTCTTCGAAGGTGACCTCCCGGGGAATCTCTAGATGGAGCTCGATCAGCCGGCGGCTGCCGCTGCGGCGGGTTCTGAGGTCGTGAAGGCCGAGGACTTCGGGGGCGAAGGTGGCGACGATCTCTTCGATGCGGCGGAGCTCTTGCGGGGGGAGGCCGCGGTCGGAGAGGTCGGCCACGGAGTCCATGACCAGGAGGGCGCCGGCGCGGAGGACGACGGCGGAGACGAGGAGGCCCAGAAGGGGATCGGCGGCGGGCCAGTGGGCCCAGCGGACCACGAGGAGGGCCGCCAGGGCGGCGGCGTTGACCCAGAGGTCGGCGCGGTAGTGGATGCTGTCCGCTCGCAGGGCGGGGCTGCCGCTGCGGCCGGCGGCTCTGCCGAGGTGCCAGCTGACGAGCCAGCTGCCGATCATCGAGGCCGCGAGGACGGCGACGCCGAAGTCGATGGCCCGCGGCAGCTGGCGTGACCGGAGGCGCTCGACGCCGGCGACGATGAGGCCGGTGGCGGCGCCGAGCAGGAGGAGGCCCTGGCCCAGGGCGGCCAGGGTCTCGAAGCGGCCGTGGCCGTAGGCGTGGTCGGCGTCGGGAGGGGCCGCGCCGCGGCGGACCACGAAGTAGTTGGCGCTCGAGACGAAGACGTCCACGGCGGAGTCGAGCGCGGCGGCGCCGAGCGCCAGCGAGCTCGTGAGCCAGGCTGCGACGCCCTTGAGCAGGACCAGGAAGCCGGCGGTGGCGACGGCCATGAGCTGCGCGCGGCCAAGCCCGCCGCCGGCCGTCCCTGCAGTCCCTGCCGGGCTTGGCGGCTCGGCGCTGGGAGCAGATTCGGCGGGTTCGCCGGGGGCGTCGACGGTGCCGCCGGGGGCGCCGGCGGCGCCGGACCTGTGCGGCACTTCCACGGGAGGCGCGGGCGGGGGACTGCCGAATTGCGGCACCATGGCCGGTGATCTGCGAGTCGCCGCGGGCGCCGTCGGCCCGCGGGAGCACGATCTTAGTACGTTCCGGCGCCCAGCCGCTCTCGCATCGGCGTCGCCGCGTTGCCGCATCGCCGGCCTCGCTGAGCCGGGGCCCCGGGAAGGCGCGCGACGGAGGCCCGGAGATCCTGGCGGTCCGCCTCGCCCTCTTGACGGGTCGGGTACGCTACTCATGCGCCCTGGTCGGGTTCCGACCCCGCGCGAAAGGAGACAGTCATGCCCGCCACGGAATGCACGCATCTCGATCAGATCCGCGAGGTCACGCCCAGCGGCAACGGCTGCAAGGAGTGCTTGGCGACCGGCGGCCACTGGGTACACCTGCGCCTCTGCCTGACTTGCGGCCATGTCGGGTGCTGCGACTCCTCGCCCGGCCGGCACGCCACGAAACACTTCCATTCCAGCCATCATCCGATCGTGCGCTCCTTCGAGCCCGGCGAGGACTGGGCATGGTGCTACGTCGACGAGGTGGAGCTGCTGCCGGGGTGAGGGCGGGATGACCGTCACGCCGGGCGCCGGCTCGTGCGCCGGGGTTGCCGCTCCCGGTGACTTCGAAGCCTAGATGTGGGCCAGGTGCTGGTGGATGAAGGAGACGGTGATCGAGCCCTCGCCGACGCCCGAGGCGACGCGCTTGACCGAGCCGTGGCGCACGTCGCCGGCCACGAAGACTCCCGGCACGCTGGTCTCCAGCAGGAACGGCTGGCGGTCGACGTTCCATCCCGCCGGCAGCTTGCCGTCGCGAACGAGATCGGAGCCGGCGAGCAGGAAGCCGTGCGCGTCGCGCTCGACCACCCCGTCGAGCCACGCGGTGCGGGGCTCGGCGCCGATGAAGATGAAGAGCGACCGCCCGGGCAGCGTCTCGACCGTGCCGGCTGTCGAGTCGGCGACGTCGATGGCTTCGAGGGTCTCGTCGCCATGCACGCCGACCACGCTGGCGTGGACACGCACCTCGATGTTGGGGGTCTGCAGGATCTGATCGACCAGGTAATGCGACATGCCCTTGGACAGCGAATCGCCGCGCACCAGGATGACCACGCGCCGGGCGTAGCGTGAGAAGTACATCGCGGCCTGGCCGGCCGAGTTGGCCCCGCCGACCAGGAAGACATCCTCGCCCTTGCAGGAGATCGCCTCGGTCATGGCGGCGCCGTAGTAGACGCCGGCGTCGGTCAGGCGATCGATCCCCGGCACCGCCAGCTTGCGGTAGGAGACGCCGGTCGCCACCACCAGGGCATGGCAGCTCACCTCGCTGCCGTCGGAGAGCGAGATGATCCGGTAGGGGTCCTCGCGCCGCAAGCCCGTCGCCTCCTGCGGATTCAGGATCTCCACCCCGAAGCGCTGCGCCTGGGCCACGGCGCGGCGCGCCAGCTCGGCGCCCGAGAGTCCTGCCGGGAATCCCAGGTAGTTCTCGATCCGCGAGCTGGTGCCCGCCTGGCCGCCGGGAGCGTCGCGCTCGACGATCAGCGTGCGCAGCCCCTCGGAGGCGCCGTAGACCGCCGCCGCCAGCCCCGCCGGGCCGCCGCCGACGATGACCAGGTCGTAGAAGCGGCTCTCGGCGCGGGTGCGCAGGCCGATCCGCTCGGCCAGCTGCGCGCGGGACGGCTCGACCAGGAAGCTGTTGTCGGCGAAGTACACCACCGGCAGCCGGCCGGCGGGGGTCCAGGCGACCGTCTCAGCGGCAGGCGCGCTCGCGGCCACCGCGGGTTCCCCCGCCGGGGCCGTATCCTCGACGCCCTCGCCCTCGCCCGCGCCCTCTCTCTCGCCCTCGCTCGCGGCCGCGGTCCCATGGGTCTCGCCAGCGGCAGTCCCGCCGCTGCCGTTCCCGGCGCTCGGCACGGCGCCTTCCCCGGCGGCGGCGGCCCCGCCGTCGCCGGACTCCTTCATGGCCAGGGCCGCGAGGCGCCGGGCCTCGGGCTCGGTCTCGACGTCCAGCCACTGGTAGGGGACGTGGTGGCGGGCGAGGAAGTCGCGCACCTCGAACGACCGCGGCGACCAGCGATGCCCCACCACCCGCACCCCCTCGAAGGGCGCCCGGTACGACGCCAGCCAGTCGTCCAGCAGGTCGTCGAGCACCGGGTAGAGCCGCTCGGCCGGCGGGTCCCAAGGCTTGAGCAGGTAGTAGTCGACGTGCGCCGAGTTGATGGCGCGGATGGCCGCGTCGGTGTCGGCGTAGGCCGTCAGCAGCACCCGCTTGGCGTCGGGGAACAGCGGCAGGGCCTGCTCCAGCAGCTCGACCCCGTTCATCTGCGGCATGCGCTGGTCGACCAGCATCAGGGCGACGGCGTTGCGGCGCTCTTGCAGCTGGTGGAGTGCGCCGAGGGCGCTGGCGCCCGAGCTGGCGCGCATCACCCGGAAGCGGTCGGAGTACTGGTGCCGCAGGTCGCGCTCGAGCGCCCGCAGCACGTCCGGGTCGTCGTCGATGGTGAAGAGAACGGGCTTGGGCATGACGGCGATGGGTGGCGATCGGTCCGGCCCGAGCTTCTCACGGGATCCTCCTCCATGCCCCGCGGCATCTTCTCGCGTGGAGGACCGTGCGAGTCCGGGCCAGAGACTCGCCCGGATCATATCCGAGCCGTCAAGCGGCGACCGGAACCAGGCCGCATGGCGGCGCCTTAGACTTGGGGCGTGCCTCCGTCCACCGACAGTTCGGTTCCCGCGGGGCGCGCGGCCCCCTGCAACTCTGTGCTGACGGCGCCGTAACCCTGCGGAGAGAACCTCGATGCCCGGCACCGGAACCGATCGCGCCGCTCGCCGCCTGCCGCCGGCCGCCGCCGCGCTGGCCGCCGGTGCGGCGCTGCTGGCGCTCGGCCTGGTCCTGGCGCGGGCGCGGCTGCCGGAGTGGCGGCTGGGCGAGCTGCCGGACCGGCAGGTCCTGGCGCGGGAGTACTCGGCGGTCGCGGCGCGCTGCGGCCTGCGGCTGGTCGGCGATCGTCCCCGCCTGGCGGTCGTCGAGGCCTCGCAGCGGCGGCGCCTGAGCAAGGAGATGGCCCTCACCAGCGCGGTGCCCGGCGCCGCCGTCGCGATCCGTGCCGAGCAGCAGGCCGTGAGCGCTCGCCCGGACGTCGCCGCCGGCGATGCGCTGTTGACGGTCTGGTTCAACGCCGCCGGCAAGCCCCAGGCCATCGACTGGCGACCCTTGGGCTTGGGGGGCGCGGCCGTCGCCACCCGCGCCGCCGCCGCGCCCTCCGCCGTCCGGCCGGAGCAGGCCGCCGCCGCTCTGCTCGCGCCGGGCGAGAGCCTCGGATCGTCCCTGCGGCAGTTCGTGGCCGGCTTCCCCGTCGATCTCTATCCCATCGCGGGCAGCGCTCCGCCGCAGCACGTGACCGTTGCCGCGCTCAGCGTCTTCCTCGAAGCCAGCCGCAACCCGGGCGGCGCGTCGCGCATCCTCTCCGATCGGGATCTCTTCGATCCGCTGGCGGGCGCGGGCGCGACCGCCCGGCGGCAGGGCATGCTGACGGTGATCGCCGTCACCTTCCTCGTGCTGGCGATCCGGCGCCGCATCGGCCTGGCGAACGCGGCCTGGCTGGGGGCCCTCGCCGGCGCGGCGGCGCTGCCGGGCGCGCTCGCCCAACCGGGCGCCGCGCCCGCGGCCCTCGCGGTCGGGTCGCTGGTGGCCGCGAGCGCCTGGCTGGCGGTCCTCTGGGCGGCGGCCGAATCGCTCTGGCGCGCCGGCGACCCGCGCTTCGACGCCAGCCTGGACCTGCTGCGCGCCGGCCGCCTCACCCGCCGGGGCGGACGTGCGCTGCTGTGCGGGACCGGCCTGGGAGCGGCCGCCGCCGGGCTCGGCCTCGCGGTCCACGCGCTCGCCGCGCGGCTGCCGGGCGTCGAGACCAACGCCCTGAGCGTCGATCTGCCGGTGCTCGACGGCTGGCACGGCCCGCTCGCCGTCGCCATCACCGCCGCGGCGATCGTCGCATCCCTGCTGGCTTGGGGGCGCCGGCTCTCGCGGCGCCGCTGGGTCCCGTACGCGGCCGCCGTCGTCGCCGCGCTCGCCTTCTCGCCGGTCCAGCTCAGTCCCTTGCCGCTGGCGCTGGCGGGCGGCGCCGCGGTGGCCGGAGCCCTGGTCGCCGCCGCCGAGCTCGGCGGCCTGGCGGCCCTGCTCGCCGCCGCGCTTGCCTACCGGCTGCTGCCGGCCGCGGCCTTCGCCGCCCTGCACCTGTCCTGGATGGCCGGAGGCTTCGCCCTGGCCGCCGGCGCCATGGCCGTGCTCATCGGCGCCGGTGCCGCCGGCGCCCGGCGAGGGCGGGAGGAGGAGGACGAGGCGGCGCGGCCGCCGGCGTTCATCCTGCGGCTCGAGCGCGAGCGCCGCCTCGGGGTCGAGATGGAGCTGCTGGCGCGCATGCAGCTCGGGCTGTTGCCGGGCCGCCTGCCGCTCGTGCCGGGTTGGGAGGTCGCGGCCCGCTCGCTCCTGGCCGACCGCGCCGGCGGCGATCTCTACGATTTCGTGCGCGACGGCGCCGGCCGCTGGTGGATCGCCGCCGGCGACGTGGCGGGACACGGTTACTCGTGCGCCATCGCCCAGGCCATGGTCAAGGCGGCGCTGGCCAGCCTGCTCGGCGCCGCGCACTCGCCCGCCGAGATCCTCGCCGAGACCGACCGGGTGCTGCGCACCGCCGCCGCGGCCAGGACCTTCACCAGCCTGGCGCTGCTGCGGCTCGACCCGGCGACCGGCGAGGCGCTCTTCGCCAATGCCGGCCATCCCTACCCGCTGCTGGCCGAGCCCGGCCAGGCCGTCCGCGAGGTCGAGCTGCCCGGCCTGCCCCTCGGCCAGGGGCCGCCACGCCGCTACGCCGACCTGCCGCTCGCCCTGGCGCCGGGAGCCACCCTGGTGCTCTGCTCCGACGGCTTCTTCGAGGCCGTCGCCGCCGGCCGGCGCGGCGGCGCGCAGTACGGTTACGAGCGCCCTCGCGTCCTGCTCGAGCAGCTCGGCGGGCGGCCCGCCGCGGAGGTCCTGGACGGGCTGCTCGAGGATTGGCGCCGCCACCGCGGCCCGGGGGCGCCCGAAGACGACACGACGATCGTCGTGCTGCGCCGGCTGCCCGGGGCCGCGGGCGACCGGTCCACCAGCGCTTCGTCTAAAGATCATTGAATCCGAAAGCCGGACACCAGCCAGCGACCAGCACGTTTCTCGACGTCGAACTGGACGACGTCGTTGTTCTTGAGCTCGACTCTCTTCTTGGCGGCGCCGATAGGCCTGATCTCCAAACCGCTACCGTACACAAAAGGCGGGATATCCCTGATGATCTTCAGCGCCACTTCACGAGAAGCACAGTAAGCCAGCAACGCGGGATAGTCATGGGCCTGACCGTACTCGATGACTCTGGCGACAGGCACGAGGTCCGGTCGGTTGAAGGCGCGATGAACGAAGCGAGCGCGATCCCGGGAGATGTCATAAGAGTCTACAGCGCAGAGGCTCGGATTGTTCCAGGTGTCGATTTGGGAGTGCCAGCAGTAGGGAAGCGTGATTAGCGCGCCAGCCGCCTGGAACCGGCCGATGGGAGCAAGGGAATTGGACCTGCCTTTCTCGCTCGGCTCCTCTCGGCTGACAGCGCCCTGCGCCTTGATGAATTCATCGAGAGCGCCGAGTTCCTCAGGAACCCATTCGTAGGCGTAATAGGACACGCCGACGCCGCTGCCGCAACCCGAGCGGTCAAACTTGGCCAGGAAACGAACCCGGTTGGAATGACCACGCCGCAGCGGGAACAAGCTCACCTCTTCATATCCCCCATCCCGGTCAAAGCGTCCGTCGTCCTCGGCACGAATAGCCCTCCACGCCGTATTCGGTCTCTGGTCGTCAGCGACGCGGGGAACGCCGAAGAAGGTGAACGTCGCTCGATTCCGGTAGGTCATCTTCACAACGAGGGCTGGCGGAACGTCGAGTACGTCGAAATGAAAGCGATTCCCCTCTGGCCAGTCTTTGTTGATCTCGGCGCTGGCGTGCTCCAGCGCTGTCAAGGCCCTGACGGCTCGATCCTTCGGCCGAGACGTGGAAGGACTTGCCGGTGGAGCCGTCCCATTGAGACCTTGCAGGACGGCCTCGTCGGCCTGGTCAAAGAGATCGTCCTCGAGGCGGCTGAAATCGGCTCCTCCCCAGTCGCACGAGTTTCCGGGTCCGGTGGACATCTCTTTCAACAGGTCCTCGAAACTTGCCGGTCCGGCGGCGGGTTGCAGGGCGTGAACGAGGCCTGGCGAACCGGCAGCCGATAGGAAAACGACAAGGATCGCCGGCGGCAGCCGAGAGCCCGCCATCTTCGACAGCCCCCATGAGAGCTGCCACCATGCTTCGCCTGCCAGACCCATCATGGCTCTCGCTCAGCCTCCTTTCACCCGGTCTCCCCCTGTCTCCAGATGCGCATTGCAACCAAGCCCCGGGCCACTCCTGGCGGGGCGCGACCCGCGCGCCAGGCCGGTCAGGCCGCGTCAGGGAGGAAGGGCCGCCGCGCGCCGCTCGCGGGCGAGACCGCGGTCCGCGCCCGCGGCCAGGGCCTGCTCGAGGTCCGCCAGCAGGTCGCCGGGATCCTCGATGCCGACGGCCAGGCGCACCAGGTCCTCGGGGAGGGCGCGGCTGCGGCGTACCTCGGCAGGGATGCTGGCGTGCGACATCCTGCAGGGGAGGCTGACCAGCGAGCCGACGCTGCCGAAGCTCACCGAGATGGTGAACAGGCGCGCCGCCTCGGCGACGCGGCGCGAAGCGTCGACGCTCCCGGTTTCGAAGCTGACGATGCTGCCCGCCCCGCTGGCCTGGCGCCGGTGGAGGTCGTGGCCGGGATGCCTGGCCAGGCCCGGGTAGTGGACCCGCCGCACGAGCGGATGGCGGGCCAGGAGATCGGCGATGCGCCCGGCGTTGGCCTCCTGCCGGTCGAGGCGGACGGCCAGCGTCTTCATGCCGCGCAGCAGCAGCCAGGCCTCGAACGGGCTCGCGGCGTTCCCCTCGGCGTTGCGCGCGAAGGCCAGCTCGCCGGCGAGCGCGCCGTCGTTCAGCGCCACCACGCCGGCGGTGAGGTCGCTGTGACCGCCCAGGCACTTGGTCGCCGAGTGGACCACGACGTCGGCGCCCAGCTCGAGCGGGCGCTGCCGGCACGGCGACAGCAGGGAGTTGTCGACCGCCAGCAGGGCGCCGCCGGCATGGGCGAGGCCGGCCAGCGCGCGTAGGTCGGCGATCCGCAGCAGCGGGTTGGTCGGCGTCTCGACCAGCAGCAGGCGGGTGCGCGGGCCGACGGCGGCCGCGACCGCGCCGAGGTCGGAAGCGTCCACGTAGCGCACGGCAACCCCCTGGCCGGCGAGCAGGCGCGACAGCAGGCGGTAGGTGCCGCCGTAGAGATCGTCGCCGGCCAGCACCTCGCCGCTGGCGGCGGCCACGCGAACGACGGCGGCAAGGGCGGCCAGGCCGCTGGCGTAGGCGAGCGCGTGGCCGGCCCCCTCGAGCTCCGCCACCCGCTGCTCGAGCAGGCCGCGGGTCGGGTTGCCGCTGCGCGAGTAGTCGTAGGTCCCGGACTCGAGCGCCGACTCCTGGGCGAAGGTCGCGGTCTGGTAGAGCGGCGGCGACACGGCCGACCAGGCGTCGCCGGGGGCCGGCCGGAAGCGGACGAGACGGGTCGCGAGCTTCATGCGCCCACCCCCGCCGCGCCCCGCGGCGCCGCCGCCAGCCGCACGGTCGGCCCGCGGTGCCGGAGCCGCATCACGTCGAGCACGTCCGCGATCGCCGCCTCGGCGGTCGGCCAGCGGCCGGCGCCGCGCCCGGCGAGCCGCAGTGGCGGTCCGCCCGCGCGCTCGATCACGCAGCGGTTCTCCTCGCCCCGCGCTCCGGCGAGGAAGTCCCGTGCCGGCAGGGCCACCGGCCGCACCTCGGCGCGCAGGGCAGCGCCCTCGCGCCGGCACTCCGCGAGCAGGCGGATCGCCTGGCCGCGGGCGCGCGCCGCGGCGGCGACCGCGCCGTCGACGGACTCGAGGCCGCGGCGGACCACGGCGCCGGCCGCCAGCTCGACACCGAAGGCGGCGCGCGCCAGGATGCGCAGCTTGCACGCGGCGTCGCGGCCGTCGAGGTCGCGGGCGGGATCGGCCTCGGCAAATCCCTTCTCCTGCGCCAGCCGCACGGCGGCCGCCAGCTCGCTGCCCGCGGCGAGGCGGTCGAGGACGAAGTTGCTGGTGCCGTTGAGGACGCCGCGAAGGGCGCGGATCTCCCCTGCCGCCGCCGCCCGCGTCACCGCCTCGAGCATCGGCACGGAGCCGCCGACCGCCGCCGAGAAACGCAGCTCGGCGCCGTGGGCGGCGGCATGGCGGAGCAGCCACTCGCCTTCGCCCGCGATGACCTCCTTGTTGGCGCTGACCACGTCGCGGCCGGCCGCCAGCGCGGCGGCGATCAGCCGCGCCGCCGGGTCGGTGCCCCCGAGCGCCTCCACCACGAGATCGCAGGGACGCTCGAGCAGCCGCCAGGGATCGCGCTCGAGCAGGGTTGCCGGGACACCCGCGCGGATGTGCGGCTCGGGGTCGCGCACCGCGGCGCCGACCACCGCAAAGCGGTCGAGCTGGGCCAGCAGGTGCCGGTACACGCCGCCGCCGACCGTCCCCAGGCCGAGCAGGACGACGCGCAGCGGCGCGGGACCGTGCTCGTCGATGCCGTCGACGTCCCTGGCCAGGCGGCGATGCTCGGCGCCCAGCCGGCGGGCGAGGTGGAGCGCCGCGAGAGGCGAGGCGCCGCGGCTTGAGATCCCCAGGCCGCCGCCCGCGGCCGCTGCCCCCTCTCCGCCGAGGCATCTGGGCACGACCACGACTGCCTGCCGCGCCTGCCGCGCCAGGCAGGCGCGCAGCCGGCCGGCGTCGAGGCCCCGGAGCCCGGCGTCGATGGCGCCGCCAAGCCCGGCGTCGAGCGGCGGATCGCAGGTCCTCGAGCGCGCCCGGCGCGGGTCGAAGAGCGCCGCCGGGACGCCGGCGCGGTCGAGCGCCAGGACCAGCAGCGCCGCCGCGGCCGCCTCGCCGGTGGCCAGCAGGGCGGCGACAGCGTGCGGCGCGAGCTCGGCGCCGCCGCTCACCCGCCGCGCCTGCTCGCGCAGCCGCTCGGTGCCGCGTCCGAGCGCCGGGACCACCGCCACGATCCGGCGCCCGGCGCGATACCGGCGGTAGATCTCGTGCACCGCGAGCGGCAGGTCCTCCTCGCCGGCAAGCAGCGAGCCGTCGAGCTCGAGGACGAGCAGGGAATCCTCGGCCGAGGGCGCGGCCGTGGCCATGGCCGAGGCGGCGCCTGCGATCGTGGCCTTGGCCGTGATCGCGGCGATCATCGTCCGCCCTCCTCGCCGGCGCTCAGCGCCCGCTCGAGATCGGCGACGATGTCGTCCGGATCCTCCAGGCCGACCGACAGCCGGATCAGGCCGTCGGCGATGCCCACCGCCCGCCGCTCCGCCTCCGGGATGGCCGCGTGGGTCATCGAGGCCGGATGGGTGATCAGCGATTCGGCGGCGCCGAGGTTCTCCGCCAGCGCGCACAGCCGCACCGCGTTCATCACCCGCTCCCCCGCCGCCGCGCCGCCCGTCACCTCGAAGGCGATCATGCCGCCGCCCGCCCGCTGCTGCCGCCGCGCCAGCGCGGCCTGCGGGAAGGAATCGAGCCACGGATAGGCGACCCGCGTGACGCGCGGATCGGCCTCCAGGAAGCGGGCCACGGCCAGCGCGTTGTCCGAGTGCCGCTGCATGCGCAGCGCCAGCGTCTTGATGCCGCGCAGGGTGAGCCATGCCTCGTACGGCGACTGGATGGAGCCGGTGGCGTTCTGAACGAAGCGCAGCTTCTCGACCAGCTGCTCGTCGCGGGCCAGCACCGCGCCGCCGAGCGTGGCGTTGTGCCCTTCGAGGTACTTGGTGGTCGAGTGCACCACCAGATCGGCGCCCAGCGCGAACGGCAGCTGCAGCGCCGGCGTCAGCAGCGTGCCGTCGACGGCCAGCAGCGCGCCGGCCGCGTGAGCGAGCTCTGCCGCCGCCGCGACGTCGGTGAGCTTGAGCGTCGGATTGGCCGGCGATTCGATCACCACCAGGCGCGTCTCGGCGGCGAGCGCCGCGGCCAGCGACGCGGTGCACGACGTGTCGACCAGCTCGGCGCGGACGCCGAACGGCCCCAGCACGCGCCGCAGCAGCCGCACGGTGCCGCCGTAGACCACGTCCGAGACCACCACGCGATCGCCGGCCTGCAGCAACGCCAGGCAGAGAGCGGTCAGAGCGGCCATGCCGGTCGCGAAGCAGACCGCCGGCAGCCCCCCTTCGAGCGCCCCGAGGTTGCGCTCGAGCGCCGCGACGGTGGGATTGCCGGAGCGGCTGTAGGTGTAGCCCTTGTCGCGGCCGATCGCCTCCTGGACGAAGGTGGTGGCCTGGTAGATCGGCGTGAGGATGGCGCCGGTCGCCGGATCGGCCTGCAGGCCGGCGTGGATGGCGCGGGTTGCGAAACCTTTTTCAAACGAGACCATGAGCGGTCCTCCTGTTCGCGAGTCGCGGGAAACGATTGCTTCGCCGGAAACGACGACGCCACCAGCCCGAGGCGGCCCGGGCGGTGGCGTCGTTCGCGACAGGAGCGAGAGATCAGGTCTTCAAGCGGCGGCGACGGCTCCGATCTCCACCCAAGCGGCAAACGCGCCAGCACCCGGGCCGGGCATCTGCATGGGCAGGGACATTCGCATCGTTCGCGCCGTGCGCGGCGCGGGCGAGATGCGCGCGATGCGCGCGGCGCGCGCCAGGGGGATCGGTTGCCGGAAGGTCGACATTTCGCGGTTCGCCTGGGCTCGAAGCCGGCGGCGCCAGGGTCTGCCGCCCGACTTGGCGCGAGAGCATAGCAGCCTTCCCTCCCCTGTCAAGTGGGCGTGTGGGCGTGTGCCGGGGTAGTGGGTCCGTCTCCCCTGCGCCCCTTTGGGCGAGGCGCCAAAGCCCTGCTCGCCAACCCCTATGGCGCCTCGCCCAAAGGGGCGCAGGGGAGACGGACCCACTACCTGTGCCGGCGCGCCGGCAGCCCTGGGTTCGCCCTTTGGACGATTTCCGGGTAGGATATCGGCCCTCGCGGCGGCGGATGGTCCGCGGCCGCGACCGATCTTCCGTTATCGCCGCGCCGGTCGCCGCGACCGCAGCCAGTGGCGACAGGAACCTATCCGAGGAATTCGACCCGATGCTCGACACCGCTTCTTCTCGACCGCCCAAGATCGTCTCTCTCTCGCTGGCCTTCCTGCTGGCCGGCCTGCTGGGCTGCTCGCACGGCTCTCAGGGCGAGCAGCCGGCGGGCGCCAAGGCCGCCGGCAGCGCCCCGGCCGCGAGCGCCGCGCCGGCCCCGGCCGCTGTCGCCGCGCCGCCTACGCCCGCCGCCCACGACAGCTCCGCGCCCGCGCCCCCGGCGGCCGCCGGCGCACCCGCGGGGACGGCGCCGGGCCAGGCGGCCGCGCCGCAGGCACTCGCGCAGGACAAGATCCCGGCGGTGGTGGCCAAGGTCAACGGCACGCCGATCGCCAAGGGCGAGCTCATCAAGGCGGCCGACCAGTTCCATGCCCAGGCTCCGGCCATGACCCAGACCGCCGAGTTCTACCGCAAGGTCCTCGACCAGCTGATCAGCAACGAGCTGCTGCTGCAAGAGGCCAAGACGTCGGGCGTCACCGCCTCCCAGGAGGAGGTGAACAAGCAGCTCGGCGACCTCAAGGGCCGCTTCCCCTCCCCCGAGAAGTTCCAGGAGGAGCTCAAGAAGAACGGCCTGACCGAGGCCGATCTGGTCAAGCAGATCCGCGAGACCATGACGATGCAGAAATTCGTCGAGACCAAGGTCGTCAACGACGTCAAGGTGAGCGATCAGGACGTCAAGGCCTTCTACGACAAGAACCCGGACAAGCTGACGCGCCCCGAGCGCATCCACATCCGCCACATCCTGGTGAGCGTCGCCAAGAACGCCACTCCCGAGGACAAGAAGAAGGCGCAGGCCAAGGCCGACGGGCTCCTCGTCAAGCTCAAGGGCGGCGCCGATTTCGCCAAGCTCGCCGAGGAGAGCTCCGACGACCCGGGTTCCAAGACGCACGGCGGCGACCTGTCCTGGGTGTCGCGCGGCCAGATGGTGGCGCCGTTCGAGAACGCGGCGTTCGCGCTCAAGAAGCCGAACGAGCTCTCGCCGGTGGTCGAGAGCCAGTACGGGTTCCACATCATCCAGCTGCTCGAGCACCAGGACCCCGGCAAGGTGCCTTTCGACGAGGTCAAGGACAGGATCGCGGGCTTCCTCAAGCAGCAGCAGCAGAAGGAGAAGTTCTTCGATCACCTCAAGACCTTGAAGGACAAGGCCAAGGTCGAGATCTTCATCTAGGCGGGCGGTGTCGGGGGGAGCGCGCGGCGCGCTTGCGGAGGCTCTCGCACGGCACTAGAGTAGCCGTGGGATGCGACAATACCTGGACTTGCTGCGGACCGTCCGCGAACAGGGCAAGCCCAAGCAGGACCGGACGGGGACCGGCACCCTGAGCATCTTCGGCCACCAGATGCGCTTCGATCTGGCGGCCGGCTTCCCCCTGCTCACCACCAAGCGGCTGCACCTGCGCTCGATCGTCTACGAGCTGCTCTGGTTCCTGGCGGGCGACAGCAACGTCCGCTACCTGCACGAGCACGGCGTCACCATCTGGGACGAGTGGGCGGACGCCGAGGGAGACCTCGGGCCGACCTACGGCCGCCAGTGGCGCTCGTGGCCGGGACCGGACGGGCGGACCATCGACCAGATGGCGGAGCTGGTCGAGCGCTTGCGCCGCGAGCCGGACTCCCGGCGGCACGTGGTCAGCGCCTGGAACGTCGGCGAGCTGGACCGCATGCGGCTGCCGCCCTGCCACGTGCTGTTCCAGTTCTATGTCGCCGGCGGCACGCTCTCCTGCCAGCTCTACCAGCGCAGCGCCGACGTCTTCCTCGGCGTCCCCTTCAACATCGCGTCCTATGCCCTGCTGACCCTGATGGTGGCGCAGGTGACGGACCTGCGTCCCGGCGAGCTGGTCCATACCTTCGGCGACGCGCACCTCTATCTCAACCACCTCGAGCAGGCGGAGATGCAGCTCGGCCGCGAGCCCCGGCCGCTGCCGCGGCTGCAGCTCAACCCCGCCGTGCGGTCGCTCTTCGACTTCCGCTTCGAAGACATCACCCTGCACGACTACGACCCGCATCCCGGGATCAAGGCGCCGGTGGCGGTTTGAGCGGGGCCGCGCCGGGGCCCCCGCGCCGGACGGCGGCGGCTAGCGCCGGCGAGACCACCGGCCGCGCGCGCCGTGATCGGGCGACGGGCGGGCCGGCCCGGGGCCGCAGCCGCGGCGCCCCGGCGCTGCTCGCCCTGGCGCTGCTGCTCGGCGTCTCCTGCTCCTGCAGCCGCGCCGCCACGACGGCCGCGCCGGCCGGCGCCGAGCCCGCGCCCGAGCCGGCGACGGTGGCGGAGCGGGTGCGGGTCTTCCTCATCGCGCCGCAGGACGGCGGCCGCTCCGGCCGTAAGGTGGCCTGCGGCGACAGCGCCGTGCCGCTCGAGGTGACACTGCCGCGCCCGGCCCCGGCCCTCGAGGGCGCCCTGCGTGCGCTGCTGGCGATGGGCGACCGCTACGACCGCGGCTCGGGGCTGCTCAATCCGCTCTACGCCTCGCGCCTCGAGCTGGCCGGCATGGAGCGCCAGGGCGCGCAGGTCAAGGTCCGCCTCACCGGCTACGTCGAGCTCGGCGACGCCTGCGACAACTCGCGCATGGTCGCCGAGCTCACCGAGACCGCGCTGCAGTTCCGCGGCATCTCGTCCGTGCAGTTCGAGATCGACGGCCAGCCCCTGCACGAGCTGCTGCTCGGTCGTGAGGGTCCGGCCCGCCTCTCCCGGGACGGCCGGCCGGACCAGCCGGGACCTGCCGAGCATCCGCCCTCGCGGTGACCGCCGCGGGCGGCGAGGAGCGCTCGCCGGCTATCACACAGCCAGGGTGCTTCTAGGGCGCTTCGGGGGCCCCGGAGGCGGGTGCGCCGGCCGGGGCGAGGGCGCCGGAGGCGGCCGCGTGACCGCGCGCGGCGCGGAACCAGGCGGCGGTGCGATCGAGGCCCTCGGCGAGCGAGAGCGGCGGCGGCAGGCCGAGCTCGCGGCGGATCAGGCGGCCGTCGATGACCGAGCGCTGCTGCTCGCCGGGCATGGCGGGGCCGTGCACCGGCGCCAGCGAGCTGCCGGCCGCCCGCGCCAGCGCCCGGTAGAGGTCGAGGACCGTCGTCTCGACGCCGGTGCCGACGTTGTAGACGTGGAAGCCCGGCCGGCCGGCGGCGGCGAGGTTGGCGCGCACCACGTCCGAGACGTGCACGTAGTCGCGGGTCTGCATGCCGGAGCCGTTGATCGTCGGCGCCCGGCCGGCGAGCAGCCGGTCGAGAAAGATCGCCACCACGCCGGCCTCGCCCTGCGCGTTCTGCCGCTCGCCGTAGACGTTGGCGTAGCGCAGGCAGGTGACCGCGATGCCGTAGGTGACGTGGTAGTAGTAGAGGTAGCGCTCGAGCGCCAGCTTGCCGACGCCGTAGGGCGACAGCGGCCGCGCCGGGTGGTCCTCCGCAGCCGGGAAGACCTCCTGCTCGCCGTAGATGGCGCCGCCGGTGGAGGCGAAGATCACCTGCCGGACGCCGCCGCGGCGCGCCGCCTCCAGCAGGTTCAGGCCGCCGAGCACGTTGACGTCGGCGTCGAACACCGGGTCGGCGACCGAGCGCCGCACGTCCATCTGCGCGGCGTGGTGGACCAGCAGGTCGACGCGCCCGCGTTCCAGCCGCTCCGCCGCCGCCCGCGAGCGGATGTCGAGCACCGCCAGCTCCGCCCCCGCCGACACCTGCTCGCGCCTGCCACTCGACAGGTCGTCGATCGCCAGCACCCGCCGCCCCGCGGCGAGGAAGGCGTCGGCCAGGTGCGAGCCGATGAAGCCGGCGCCGCCCGTGATGCACACCGTTCCCGCGCCCGCGCCGCCGTTCTCGGACATGGCGGACAGCTTAGCGCAACCCGCGCGCCCGCCGGGGGCGAGCAGAGCCGCGGTCGATGCGCTGGCCGCGGGCAGACAGGCTGGCGGCCACCGAAATTTCTGCCCGTGATAGCTTGCCGCAGCCGCCTGCCGGCCGCGGCTCCGCCTGTCGCCAGTCGCGGCACCCCGGCTGGGAGGCCGCGGCTCCGCCTGTCGCCAGTCGCGGCACCCCGGCTGGGAGCTGCCACCTGCGGGAACCGCGCCGCCGCGTGCGGCGGTTGAACCGTTCGATGCCTCCCGACGCCGCCGACGAATCAGTGCCTGACCGGCTCCTGGAACCCGCCACGCCACCGCGCCGGCCTGCCGCCGCGCTGGCCCGCTGGCTGCATCGGCGGCCGCTGCCGCTTGCCGGCGACCCGCGACGCGTGCCGCCCGACTCGCCGCCCGGGCCGGTCGACGTCATCGTCCCGATCCACGGCGCGGCGGACGAGCTGGGCCGCTGCCTCCGCTCGCTTCTCGCCCACACCGACCTCGCGCGTCACCGCCTGCTGCTGATCCTCGACGGACCGCAGCCGGCGGCGGTTGCCGAGACCTTGGCCGCCTTCCTCACAGACCTTGCCGATCCAGGCGGCGCCACGAGACCTACCGGTCCGGCCGCTGCCGTCGCGGCCTCCGGCCGCTGCATCCGTGTGATCGAGCTGCCGGAGCGCGGCGGCTTCGTCGCCGCGGTCAACCGCGGCATGGGCGAATCCAGCCGCGACGTGGTGCTGCTCAACAGCGACACGCGGGTCACGGCCGGCTGGCTCGGCAAGCTGCAGCGCGCCGCCTGGTCGGCGCCCGAGATCGCCACCGTGACGCCGTTCTCGAACAGCGCCACCATCTGCTCGCTGCCGCGCTTCCTGGCGGCGAACGCGCTGCCGGCCGGCTGGGACCTCGATCGCTTCGCGCGCCTGGTCGAGGAGCGCGCCCTCCCCGCGTACCCGCGGCTGCCGACCGGCGTCGGCGTCTGTCTCTACGTCAAGCGCAAGGCGCTCGCCCAGGTGGGGCCGTTCGACCGCCGCAGCTTCGGGCTCGGATACGGCGAGGAGAGCGAGTTCTGCATGCGGGCCCTCAAGGCCGGCTATGCCCACGTCCTCGACGACGCCACCTTCATCTTCCACGAGGGACAGAGCAGCTTCGGCTCCTCCCACCACGCCCGCGTGGCCATCGCCCATCGCCGGCTCGCCCGCCTCCATCCCGAGTACCTGGCCACGGTCGCGCGCTTCCTGCGCGACGATCCGCTGCGGCCGGTCCGCGAGCGGGTCGTGGCGGCGCTGCGGCCGCCGCGCCGGCCTTCCCTCAGCGTGGCCCGGGCCGGCTCGCCGGCGCGGGTGCTGCACGTGGTGCACGGCTGGCCCCCCTGGAGCCACGCCGGCACCGAGCTCTACGCCGCCTGGCTGGTGCGCCGCCAGGCCGAGCACCGCGAGGTGACGGTCTGGAGCCGCATCGCCGATCCGGCGCGCCGCCGCCTCGCCATCGGCGACGCCCTCGAGCTGATGGACGGCGGCGCCCGCGTCCGGTTGCTGGTGCGCAACTTCGAAGAGCGCGATCCGTTCTCGCGCAACGCCCTGGCGAGCCGGCCGGTCGAGCGCGATCTCGCCCGCCTGCTCGCCGAGGTCCGGCCGCAGCTGGTGCACGTCCACCACCTCGCCGGCCACGCCGCCAGCGTCCCGGGGCTGGTGCGTCGCCGCGGCATCCCGCTGCTCTACCAGGTCCAGGACTGGTGGACGCCCTGCGCGCGCGCCAACCTGTGCGACAGCGCGCGGCGCCTGTGCAGCGGGCCCGCTCCCGGCAAGTGCGCGGCGTGCCTGCCCTTGACCGGGCTGCCGCCGGCGCCGGCCTGGAACCGCCTGCTCTACCGCTACCGGGCCGCCGCCACCCGGCGCGCCTTGCGCGGCGCCGCCGCCTACGTCATGGGCTCCCGCTTCATCCACGACAGCTACCTGCAGCTGGGACTGCTGCGGCCGGGAGACCCGGTGCACGTCCTGCCCTACGGGATCGAGCTGGCGCCGCCGGCGCCCCGGGCAGACGGACCGCCTCGTCCGGGGGCGGGCGGCCCGCTGCGCTTCGGGGTGATCGCCTCGATCCTGCCGCACAAGGGCATTCACGTCGCGGTCGCGGCCTTCCGCGGCATCGATCCCCGCTCGGCCCGGCTGACCGTCTGGGGCGACGCGGCGATCGATCCCGGCTATGCCCGCGAGCTGGCGGCGCTCGGCGCCCGCCCCGGCGGCCAGGCCGGCGATGCCGGTGAAGGCGGGGCGGTGACGCTCGCCGGACCCTTCGAGGAGGCCCGCAAGGCGGCGGTCTTCGCCGAGCTGGACGTGCTGATCATGCCCTCGCTGGGACTCGAGTCCTTCGGCCTGGTGGCTCGCGAGGCGCTGCATCATGGCGTGCCGGTGCTCGCCAGCCGCCGCGGCGCCCTGCCGGAGCTGTTCTCCGGAGCCGCCGGTGCGGGCGACTCCGCCGCTTCCGCCCCCGTGCCGGGGCCGCCGGGAGACGGCGCCGGCTCGCTCTTCGAGCCCGGCGATCCGGCCGACCTGCGCCGCTGGATCGATCGCCTGATCGCCGACCCGGACCTCCTGGCGGCTTGGCGCCGGCGGCTGCCGCGGGTCAAGGGCGCCGACGAGCACGCCGAGGAGATCGAGGAGGTCTACCGCGCCATCCTTGCCGAGGCCGCGGCCGGCCGGCGCGGCGAGGCGCCGCGGTGAACGCGAGTGTGATCTGGCGGGTGGTGCGGGCCGAAGGGGTGGCGGCGGCTCTCGACCGCTTCCGCGACCGGCGGGCGGAGGCCCGGCGGCGGCGCTCCTTCCGGCCCGCGAGCGCGCCGCCCCCAGGCTTCGCCTGCGCCGTCCTGAACCTCGCCGCCGCCGCGCCGGCGCCGCGCCTGGGCGGGGTGCAGGCGCAGCTGCTCCGGCGCCTCGAGGCGGAGGCCGCCCTGCGGCCGGTTGCCCTGCTCTACCCCGAGGCGCCGGGCGGCGGCAGGGGCGGCGGCTACCGCCTCGAGCTGCAATCGCGGCGGGAACGGTGGGCGCTCCACCTATCGCCGGGGTCGCCGGGGTCGCCGGGGCCGCCGGCCGGCGCTGCCGCATCGCCAGGCACCGCCGACATGCCATGGCGCGGCATCGCGCCGGACGATCCCGAGCTCGAGCGCGCGGTCGCCTGGGCGGTGGGGCATTGCGGCGCGACGCTGCTGCAGGTCGAGGGGCTGGCGGCCATGTCGCTCGGCTCGCTGCTGCGCCTGCGCGAGAACGGCCTGCGCCTGGTGCTGGCGATCCACGACTTCGCCGCCTTCTGCCCGCGGCCCCACCTGCTCGAGAGCCTGCCGCCGCCGGCGCCGCCGCGCTTCTGCCACTACTCGCGGGACGCGCCGCGCTGCGCCCGCTGCCTGGGACGCGACGTGGCCGGGGCCGGACTGCCACCCGGCTTCCAGGAGGGCCGTCGCGAGCTGGCGCGCCAGCTGCTGGCGGGCGCCGCCGCGATCGTCTACCCGTCGTCCTTCCTCGCCCGCACGCACGGCGAGCTGTTCGGCGACGCCGGCAGCGCCGCGGCGCACGTGATCGCTCCGGCCGGATCTCCTGCCCGCCTCCGCGCCCGCGCACCCGCCCCACCGCGCCCGCCCCGTCACATCGCCTGGGTCGGGGCGGTCAAGCCCCACAAGGGCGCCCTGGTCTTCGAGGCGGCGGTCCGGCGCCTCGCGGCGAACGGGCGCCGCCCGCGCCTCTCCGCCTACGGCGGCGGCGACGCCGAGATCCTCGCCCGCTGGCGGCGCCTGCCCGGCCTGCGGGTGCGCGGCTACTACCGCGCCGGCACGCTGCCGGCGCTGCTGCGCCGCGACGGCGTCGACCTCGCGCTCCTGCTGTCCGTGGTGCCGGAGTCGTACGGCCTGGCGCTCGACGAGTGCGCCGCCGCCGCCGTGCCGGTGATCGCCTTTGACCACGGCGCCCTGGCCGAGCGGATCGCCGCCGCGGGCTCCGGCTTGCTCCTCGCCGCCGCCGTCGTGGACGATCCGCAGGCGGCCGGCATCGCCCTCGCCTCGCTCCTCGCCGACCTCCTCGACGGCCGTCTCGAGGTGCCGCCGCCGCCCCTCGCCCCACCCGGCCAGCTCCGGCCCGCGGCACCCCCGGCACTCTCGGCACCCGCGGCTCCTCGGCCATCCACGGCCGCCGCCGCCGTCGCGGACTGGCTCGCGCTCTATCGCGAGCTGGGACTCCGGTGGCCGGACCAAGCCGGGTAGTGGATGGAATGGACTCCGGTTTCCCCTGCGCCCCTTTGGGCGAGGCGCCAAAGCCCTGCTCGCCAATCCCTATCGCGCCTCGCCCAAAGGGGCGCAGGGGAAACGGACCCACTACCCTGAGCCGGCGGGGGCAGTTGACGCGGGCATTTGCGATAGAATCGAACTTCAGCCAGAACCCGCTTTCGCTGGAGGGCGACGACGATGCTCCACCGCTGCCTGCGCGCCGCCGCGCCTTTCGCCTTCGCCCTCGCCGCCGCCACCACGGCTGCGGCCGCGGCCTTCCCGCCGATCACCGACCAGGAGCGCGCGCTCACCGCGATGCCCGACCAGCCGGCCGCGCCGGCGGTGGTGCTCTTCCGCAACGGCGAGCTGCGCATGATGGACCCGTCCCGGCAGGAGGTGTCCTCGCAGCTGGTGGTCCGGGTGCGGCTCAAGATCCTCACCGAGGCGGGCAAGGAGCGCGGCAACGTGCAGATCGCGCACAGCGGCGCGGTGCGATTGCAGGACTTCGAGGGCCGCACCGTCCTGCCCGACGGCACCGTCGTGCCGGTCCCCAGGGACGCCACCTTCCGGCGCACCACCTCGCGCGCGCGGCGGTTCTACGTCACCTCGGTCGCCTTCCCATCCGTCCAGGTCGGCGCCATCCTCGACTACCAGTACAGCGTCCGCTGGGACTCGATCTTCTTCCTCGATCCCTGGTTCTTCCAGGACCGCGTGCCGGTGCTGCACTCGGAGATCGCCTACGAGATCCCCAGGAACCTGCAGGTCTCGGTCTGGCAGAGCGATCCGATGCACGCCGGCATCAAGTCCGAGACCGGCAAGACCGTCCTGGGCACGCGGGTGCGGGCGTGGGCCGATCGCCTGGCGCCGGTGCCGGAGGAGGTCAACAGCCTGCCGTTCGCGGACATGGCCGCCCAGCTGATGATGGTGCCCACCGCCTACGTCACCTCCTACGCGCTGGAGCGTCTCTTCGAGAGCTGGCCGGCGACCTGCAAGGTGTTCGAGGACGACTACGACCAGGCGCGGCGCAAGGACGGCAACGCCGCGCGCCAGGCGCGCGAGATCGCCGCCCGCGCCGCCGCCGCGGCGGCCTCGCCGGCGCCGGGCCCGAGCCTGCAGCGCCGGCAGGCCGCGGCGATCTACGATTACGTCCGCGACGAGATCGCCACCGAGGACGCCAACCGGGTCTGGCTGCCGCAGTACTCGACCGCCGGCGCGGTGCTCGACCGGCGCCGCGGCGAGCCCGCGGAGAAGGCGGTCCTGCTGCAGGCGATGCTGGCGGCGGTGCGCGTCGACTCCCGCCTGGTCTGGGCGGCCGACCGCGAGAACGGCGCCATCGACATGCGCGTCGCCAACCCCGCCTGGTTCGACCGCGTGCTGGTGGCGGCGCAGATCGACGGCCAGCGCGTCTTCCTCGACCCCGCCGACCGCGCTCTCGGCTTCGGCCGCCTCGAGCCAGGCTACGAGGGGACCCGCGCCCTCGTCTTCGACGGCAAGAAGCCCGAGTCGATCGTCCTGCCCGACCCGCCCTTCGCGGAGAACCTGCGCCGCGCCCGCCTCGAGCTGACCCTCGACTCCGGCGGGCGCGCCACCGGCACCGGCACGCTCACCCTGCTCGGCCAGGCGGCCTGGCGGCGCAGCCGCTGGACCGGCGAAGCCGCCACCGCCGCCGAGGCCTGGGAGCGCTGGCTGCGCGAGCAGTTCCAGGGCTTCGACGTCGGCGGCGTCACCGTCGCCGAGGCCCTCGACGAGGCGCGGGTGCAGGTGGCCTGGACCCTGTCGCAGCATCCCGAAGAGGCGCTCGGCGATCAGGCCACCCTCGTCGCCAGCCGTCCGCTCGGGCCGGTGCGCCAGCTCTTCCCGCCCGGCGCGAAGCGGCTCTCGGCCGTGGCCTTCGACTTCGGCGAGCGCAGCGAGGTGGAGCTCGCCGTGCACTGGGCCGCCGGCTGGCAGCCGGAAGTGCTGCCGCGCGCCTGGAAGCACGACAGCGCCGCCGGAGCGGTCGAGACCAGCATCGCCCTCGACGGCGCCGGCCGCACCCTGGTCTACCGGCGGCGCTTCGACAACGCCCACCGCCAGGCCGCCACCGCCGAGCAGTTCCGGATGGTGCAGGAGCTGTTCGAGGAAGCCCAGAAGAACGATGCCCAGCCGCTCGTCCTGTCCCGCCGCTAGGCCGTCGCCGGCGCCGGCGCTGGTGGCCCTGGCGGCGCTGCTGACCGGCGGCGCGCCCCTGGCGGCCGCCACCGTGCTGCAGAAGACGGTCGAGGTCGAGATCCGCGGCGACGGCAGTGTCGCCGAGCGCACCCACCTCGAGGTGCGCCTCGACGCCGCCACCGACTTCGACGCCTGGTCGCCCTACCCCATCCTCATCGACGACCACCGCGATCTCGGCGCCCTTGCCGCCTGGGTGCGCCGGCCGGACGGCTCCACGCAGAAGGTGGGGCGGCAGGGCTTCGACACCGCCGACGTCGCCGGCGAGGAGGTGCTGCACACCTCCGCCAAGGTGCGCCTGGTGCGCTTCCCCGCGGCACCTCCCGGCGCCGTGCTCGGCCTCGACTACGACCTGGTCGAGCATCCCTGGTTTCCGGCCGGCTGGCTCGTCCTCGGCGCCCACGACGCCGCCATCTCCCACCTGCGAGTGCGCGTCCATGGCGGCGGCGCCGGCTGGCGCTGGTCGATCCTCGGGCCGACGGCCGGCCTGCAGGTGAGCGAGTCGCCGGGCGAGGTGCTGATCACCGCCGCCGACCTGCCGCGGCCGGTGGACCTCGAGCACGCTCCCGACGAGGTGAGCGAGGGCCCGGTGCTGCGCTACGGCTGGCACGGACCGGCGACCTGGGCCGAGGTCGGCCGCTGGTACGACGACATCTCCCGCGGCATCGCCCGCCGGCGCGAGGAGGTGCGCCAGGCGGCACGCCGCATCCTCGCCGCCGGCGCTGCCGGCGACGCGGCTTCCGGCAACGCGGCTTCCGGCGATGCGGCTCCCGGCAACACGGTTCCCAGCGACCCGGCTGCCGGAGACGGCCGCCGGCGGCGACGCCAGCTCGAGGGCCTGCTCGCCTTCGTGCGGCACGAGGTGCGCTACGTCGCCGTCGAGGTCGGTGTGGGCGGCTACCGCCCGGCGCCGGCGCACGAGACCCTGGCGCGGCGCTGGGGGGACTGCAAGGGCAAGGTCGAGCTGCTGCTCGGCCTGCTCGACGAGGCGGGCATCGAGGCCTACCCCGTGCTGATCCAGCCCGCGCCGCGGGGCCGCATCGATCCCGAGTTTCCCAGCCCGAGACGGTTCGATCACATGATCGCCGCGCTGCCGGTCGCCGGCCTGGCGACCGGGCCGGACGATCCGGTCGCCGGCGGCCTGCTCTTCGTCGATCCCACCCAGGAACGGGGAGGGGTCGGCTGGCTCCATCCCTCGGACCAGGACCAATGGGCTCTGGTCCTGCGCGGCGAGCGCAGCGTGCTGGTGCGGACGCCGTTGCGGCCGCGGCTCGAGGGCTCCTCGCTGACCCTCGATCTCGAGGTGCGCCCGGACGGCGGTGCCGCCGGCCAGCTCCGCCTCGAGCTGCGCGGCGGCTTCGCGGCGGCGCAAGCCGACCGGATCGACTCCGAGCGTCCCGAGACCACCGCCGCCGAGGCGCACCGGTTGATCGGCGCCCTGCTGCCGGGCGCCTCCGCCAAGGCGCCGCGCTGGCGGATCGGTGAGGACGCCGGCGTGCCCGCCGCGACCCTCACCGCCGCCGTCGCGCTGCCGGCGCTGGTGGCGCTCGGCCAGGACGGCGGCGCGGCGGCCGCGGGAGCCACGGCGGCCGCGGGGACCGCCGGCGTGCCGGCCGCGGGCGCCGCTCCTGGCACGCCCATGTCCCTGCGGTCGCTGGCGCTCGGCGGACCCGGCGCCACCCCCTCGCCCGGCCTGCTGCGGGACCGCTCGGCGCCAGTCGTGCTGCGGCCGCACGTCGCGTCCGTCACCTGGCGCCTCGTCCTACCCGACGGCTGGTGCCCGGCCCAGAGCGACAGCTCCGGCGTCGACAATGCCGCGGGCACCTTCCGCCAGTCCCTGACCTGCGCCGGCGGCCGCCTCACCGTCGACCGCCGCACCGAGCTGCGCGAGCGCTGGGTGGAGCCGGCGCACCTGCCGGCGCTCGCCGAGCTGGCCCTGGCCGAGCACCGCGCCGCCGCCCGCCGCCTCCGCCTCGACCGCCTCCACGGCTGAGTGGGCGCGGGAGCGAGGAGGGGGACTGGCCGGCGGGCCTGGCAAGCCCGGGCGAGAGCTCGGACTGCTCAGCGGTCGTGGCGGACGACGGCGCCGTCTTTCAGCACGAACTTCACCGATTCCAGCACGCGGACGTTGGCGAGCGGGTCTCCGGCGACGGCGACGAGGTCGGCGAGCTTGCCGGGCTCGAGGGTGCCGACCCGGTCGGACCAGCCCAGCAGGTCGGCGGCGTTGACGGTCGCCGACTGGATCGCCTGCAGCGGCGTGAGCCCGAGCTTGACCATCACCGCGAACTCGCGGGCGTTGAGGCCGTGCGGGTAGACGCCGGCGTCGGTGCCGAAGGCCACCTTGACGCCCTCCCGGAAGGCGCGGGCGACGTGCTGGCGCGCCGCCGGGATGACGGCGCGCGCCTTGGCCGCCATGTTCTCGGTGAGGCCGAGCTTGGCGACGTTGTCGAGCAGCCAATCGCCGAGGTAGAGCGTCGGCACGAGGTAGGTGCCGTGCTGCTTCATCAGCCGGATGCCTTCGTCGTCGATGTAGCTGCCGTGCTCGATCGAGTCGACGCCGGCGAGGACCGCGTGCTTGATGGCGAGCCCGCCGTGGGCGTGCGCCGCGACCTTGCGGCCCAGGCCGTGGGCGGTCTCGACGATGGCGCGCATCTCCTCGAGGCTGTACTGCTCGGCCTGTGGATCGTCGCCCTGCGAGAGCACGCCGCCGCTGGCCATCAGCTTGATCAGGTCGGCGCCGTACTTGATGTCCCAGCGCACCTTCGCCCGCACGGCGTCGACGCCGTCGGCGACGCCCGAGGAGCGGTGGTCGTACTCGAAGGGCAGGAGGTTGTTGTCGGCATGCCCGCCGGTGATCGAGAGGGCCGGACCCGAGACCAGCAGGCGCGGGCCCTCGATCACGCCGGCGTTGATGCCGTCGCGGATGGCCACGTCGGTGAACCCATCGGCGTGGACGTTGCGCACGGTGGTGAAGCCGGCGAGGAGCGTCAGCCGGGCATTCTTCACGCCCGTGACGGTGGCGCGGGGCGAGGAGATGCCGAGCCCGCGGTAGCCGGTGTCCCCCGGCTCGTAGGTCAGGTGGACATGGGCGTCGATCAGCCCCGGCAGGCAGGTCGCTCCCGAGAGATCCGCCGGCGTCACTCCCGGCGGCGGCGCCGTCGAGGCGGCGGGGCCGACGGCAGTGATCCTGCCGCCCGCGAACACCACCATCTGGTCGGCCAGCACCTTACCCGAGCGCACGTCCAACAGCCTGCCGCAACGGACCGCGCCGGCGCCCGGCGCGGGGGCGGCGACAGCGGCAGCGGAGAGCGTGACCGAGGCGAGCAGCGAGCCGAGCAGCAAGCAGAGAGCCAGTGCCTTCTTCATGGGTTCCTCGCGGTGGCCGAGACTACCACCGATGCGGCGGCGCCGGGCACGAGACCCGCACGGTAGTGGCTTAGTGGTCCAGGACAGAAATCCGGTAACGTAGCCGCCGAGCCATCCGTGTTCCCGGCAAGGCGCGCCGACGCAAGCGTATCGGGAATACGCTGAGGAGGTGCAACGCCGCCGGGGGCGCGGAGGGCCGGTGGATACGTTGCCGGATTTCTGTCCTGGACCACTTAGTCTCCTCTGCCTCCCAATGGGCGAAGGCCGTGGATGCGGGGGGTGGAGGACTTTGGCGCGGCCGGCCCGCGCGGCGGGCCCGGTCAGGAGACGGACCCACAGCTGGTGCCGCGCAGGGCGAAGAGGCGGGCGCGCCCGTCGGCATAGACCAGCCGGAAGAGGCGGTCGAACGAGGCAGTGAAGATCGGCGGCAGGGCCGGATCGCCATCGACCGTCAGCAGGTGGTCGGCGCCGAGCGCCCGCAGGCGCCGGTAGAGGATCTCGGCGTCGCCGTCAACGGGGATCACCAGGCGGTAGGCGGCGGGACCGGTCAGGTCGCCGAGGAAGCGGCCGGCGGCGAGGTAGACCATGTTCTCGGCGTGAATCGCGTAGAGGGTGTAGGCGCCGCCGCAGGTGCGGTCGAGGTAGCGGATCGACGGCAGCAATGGCAGCTTGCGCGCCAGGAAGACTTCGCGCTCGGCGGGCGTCACCGGCACCGGGCCGAGGCGATGGAGGCTGAAGAGGGAGTAGCCCCAGCCCGGTAGGAAGATCGCCAGCGCCAGGAGCGCGGCGCGGGCGCCGGCCCACCCCGCGTCCGGCGGCCGCCGGGCGGCCGCGCCGGCGAGCTCCGCTGGAGACGCGAGCGAGGGGCTCGAGGCCGGATGCGCGAGAGGCAGCCGCGAGGCCAGCCACGCGAGCGACCAGGCCACGCTGTCGCCCACGGCCAGGCACACCAGCGGCAGGACGACCAGCAGGTAACGGGCGTCGGGCAGGACCGCCAGGACGACCGCCGTGTACGGTGCCGCCACGAGCAGCAGGGCGCGCACTCGCCGGCGGGCCAGCGCGCCCGCCACCAGCGCGGGCACGGCCAGGAGGAAGACCGGCGAGTAGGGCGCGTAGCCGCCCAGCCGCTGGCGCGCGAAGACCGCGTCCCACGGCAGGCGCAGCCAGCGCACCGCGACGTCCCCGGCGAGCGCCGGCAGGTCGATCGCGCGGCCGCTCGGCGGAGTCCAGGGCGATGCGCCGAAGAGTCGCGGCAGGTAGGGAAAGACGGGATTGCCGGTCGCCGCGAAGATCCGTCCGTACCAGGGGACCGTCACGATCAGGCACACCAGCGCCACCCTCCCCAGGCGGCGCCAGCGCGACACCGGCGTCCCGGGAGGCGGCGGCGCCGTCACGGCGGCCAGGGCCACCAGCCCGAGGGCATACAGTCCGAGGTACTTGGTGTCGGCGGCGGCGCAGGCGAAGATCGCCGCGAGCGTCAGCCAGCCGGGCCCGCCACCGTCCCGCCAGCGGGCGGCCGCGTAGAGCGCCGCGGTGGTGAACAGCGCCAGGCCGGGCTCGACGTAGGCGGTCCCCGCGAGGTAGATCGCCAGCGGGCTGCCCGCGTAGGCCGCCGCCGCGATCCAACCCGCCGCGGGCGAGAAGCGCCGCCCCCAGACCAGCAGCAGCGCCACCGTCAGCGCGGTGGCGATGAACGCGACCGCCTGGGCCGCCAGGTCGCCGCCGAACGGCAGCAGCATCGCGAACAGCGTCTCGAGCAGCTGCGGAAAGACCGGCATCCGGAGGTCCGGCAGGAACGGCAGCCCGCCGGACGCCGCGAAGGCGCGGGCGAAGGGGAGGTGGTAGAGCGTCGCGTCGAAAGCGGTCGGCGGGTAGAGAGTCAGCAGCGCGACGGGCAGCAGCGCGGCCGCTCCGCCCGCCAGCCCGAGCAGCCGCCGGCGCCGATACCGCCGCCGCCGCGCGCCATCCTCCTCGCCGCCGCCCTCCTCGCCGCCCTCCGCCTGGCCCCCGAGCCCCCTCGCAAGGCGGCCGATCCCGCGCCGCAGCGACCGCCAGCCCGGCAGGCTCGCGAGGTGGATACCGAGCGCGGCCAGGAGGATCGGTCCCGGCTTGAGCAGGCCGAGAAGGCCGAGCGCCAGCCCGGCGTGGGCCACGACGATCAGGCCCAGGGAGATCCCCACCGCCCCGGCCTCCACCGCCCCGCCCGCGCCCAGCCACCCTCGCGGTTCCGGCTCCGGCGCCGGTCTCGACACGCCGAGCCAGCCGAGCAGCGTGCGGCCGGCGACGTAGGCGGTGACCGTCAGGCCGAGGCAGACCAGCAGCTGGCGGAGCAGCAGGCTGGCCGCGGCGAGCGCTTCGCTCGCCAGGCTGTCGAGGCTCGGCGGGTGCACTCAGGAGAGCGTACCAGCACACTGACACACTACCAGCACCCCCGGCCGCTTGTGGTGCCCCCGCGAGTTGTTCTATAAGCACCAGTGCATGCAGACCGTCGCCATCCCCCAGCACCCCGTCCAAACCACCGACCAGACCTTCGCCGCCCTCGGCCTCTCCGAGCCGATCCTGCGGCTGGTGCGGGAGATCGGCTTCCTCCACCCCACCCCCATCCAGGCGGCGGTGATCCCGGTGGCGCTCGAGGGGCGCGACCTGATCGGCCTCGCCGAGACCGGCTCGGGCAAGACCGCCGCCTTCGCCCTGCCGCTGGCCGAGCGCCTCACCCACGGCCAGGGCCTGCGCGGCCTGATCCTGTCGCCGACCCGCGAGATCGCCCTGCAGACCAAGGCCTTCCTCGACCTGTTCGGCGTGGACCACCACCTGAGCACTGTCTGCCTCATCGGCGGCGTCAAGATGGGGCCGCAGATCCACGGCCTGCGCCGGCGCCCCGACATCGTGGTCGCCACCCCCGGGCGCCTCTACGACCATCTCGAGCGCGGCAACGTGCGGCTCGACGAGATCGAAGTGTTGGTGCTCGACGAGGCCGACCACATGCTCGACCTCGGCTTCCTGCCGCAGGTGCAGCGCATCCTGCAGGAGGTCCCGGACCGGCGGCAGACGCTGATGTTCTCGGCCACCATGCCGCCGATCATCGAGCGCCTGGCGGGACGCTTCATGCACGACCCGGCGGTCATCGACATCACGCCCGAGGGCAAGGCGGCGCAGGGGATCAGCCACCGGCTCTACCTCGTCGACCCGGAGAACAAGAAGGCCCTCATCCTCGCGCTGCTGCGCCAGGAGCTCGGCAGCACCCTGGTCTTCATCCGCCGCAAGAGCGACGCCGAATGGCTCGCCGGCGTGCTCGAGCGCGAGGGGCACCCGGTCGAGCGCATCCACTCCAACCTCTCGCAGGGCCAGCGGGTGCAGGCGCTGCAGGGCTTCCGCGAGGGCGAGCATCGCATCCTGGTCGCCACCGACATTGCCGCCCGCGGCATCGACGTGCCGCACACCAGCCACATCATCAACTTCGACATGCCGGAGACCGTCGACGACTACATCCACCGCGCCGGCCGCACCGCCCGCGGCGCCGCCGTCGGCCTGGTCTCCTCGATCGCCACCTGGATGGACAAGCCGCTCATCCGCGACATCGAGCAGACCCTGGGGCTCGAGCTGCCGCGCTGCACCATCCCCGGCGTCCCCCCCTACGTCGAGCACCGCCCCGCCCGCACCCTCGGCTCCTCCCGCCGCTCCCTCCCCACCCGCCGCCGCTGAGCCTGCCGCGGGCCTGCACCCGCTGATGCGGGCACGCGGCACGGCCGCGATTCGGTAGTGGGTCCGTTTCCCTGCGCCCCTTTGGGCGAGGCGCCATAGGGCTTGGCGGGCAGGGGCTTTGGCGCCTCGCCCAAAGGGGCGCAGGGGAAGCGGACCCACTACCCGCGCTTCCCCTTGGCCATATGCATCAGCGCACATAGCATAGACTCTCTGGCTATCGTGGAGGTGACCGCACACACCGGCCGCATTACCGGCGCCAGGCTTGCCCTGGTGTTGCTGCTGACTTGGGCCTGCGGGCTGCGCCTATGGCTGGCGGTTCCCGGGCTGGACGAAGGCCGCTTCTGGGATGAGCGGTACGGGGTGGAGAATCTCTGCTCGCTGCTGGTGGACGGGCAGCTGCGGCCCGCGAACGGCTTCCACCCGGGCCTTTCCTACCTGCCGCACGCGGCGGCGCTGGCGGCGAGCGAAGGGCTCCACCGCCTGACCGGCCGCACCGTCTTCGCAGTTCTCGCCGGTGACGACGATCTGAGCCCGACCGGTTACTTTCTGTGCCGATTGCTGCAGGCGCTCGCCGGCACGCTGTCGCTCTACCTCACCTACCGGATCGGGCGGCGCCTGTATTCGCCCAGCGTCGGCTTCACCGGCGCCCTGCTGCTGGCGGTGGTGCCGTGGCACCTCCGGCAGTCCGTGATCTTCAAACCCGACATCCTCCTGCTGACGACCACTCTGCTCGCCTTTGCCGCGAGCTTGTCGGCGGCGGAACGCCCAACGCGGCGCGGCTTCGCGGTGGCGGGAGCCGCGCTCGGGCTGGCCCTCGCCTCCAAGTTCAATGCCGCGCCGGCCGCGATCCCCGTCGTGGTCGCCGCACTCGCCGGCGGCGGCTGGCGCAGCCGGCAGCGTTGGGGCGCGCTGCTGCTGGCGTTCGCCGTGGCGGTCGCCGTCTGCCTGCTCTTCACACCCTACCTGGCGCTCGATCCAGGGCTTTACGCCTGGAGCTTCGGCATGACCCTGCGCGACTACGCGGCCAAAGGAGCCAAGACGGGCGGCTCACACCTGATGGTCCTGGCGACGGCGCCGCGCGCGCTGCTCTCTCAGCCTTTCCACGGGCCGGTGGTCGGGGCGCTGGGCCTCGCCGGCCTGGTGCTCTCGCCCATCGGCGCGGCCCTGCGCGGTGGTTCTCCGCCGGGCCTGCCAGCGGGCAAGCCCGCGGAGTCGCGGGCGCGGCGGCTCGGGCCGCTCATGATGTCGGCTTATGTTGCCGGCTACGCCCTGGCCTATGCCTTGTGCAGCACCAACGCGAGCAGCCACAACTGGCTGCCGGTGACCCCGTTCGTCGCCGTCGCCGCCGCCTGGACTCTGCTGGGGTCCTGGGAATGGATCGCGCCTCGCCTCGGCGCGCGGCAGCGCCTGGCACTCGGCGCGGCAGCGCTCGCGGCGGCGGCGCTCTGGCTCGTCGCACCGGCGAACGCTTACGTCTACGAGGCGTGCGTCCCGCCAACCCAGGAGCTGGCGCGGGATTACCTCCGCCACCGCCTGTGGCCGCTGGGATGGCGGGTGGTCGTCCGCGAGGAAGACAGCGATGCCCAGTGGTACAACGAACCGGCCATCGTCCAGGAGGTCAAGGTTCTCGACGAGATGGCCCCGGAGGATCTCGACCGCGCCGACGCCGAGATTTTTCCCGCCGACCGGCTCCACGGCCCGCGCGGCGGCTACTACCGCCGCCGGCTCGCGGCCCCCGGCGCCGACGTCGCCCGGTTCGAGCCCCGGCCGTTCCGCGCCCGCGGCCGGGCGGTGATCGTCGTCGTTCACCGCTGGATCGAGCAGGGCAAGCCCGAGCCGCTCGCCTTGTCACCCCGGGGACCGGCGCTCAGGCGCCTGGCCGCCGACCTTCCCATCGGCGCGGGTCCGCCCGCCGTGGCCTCACTCGAGGTCTCGCTACCGAGACGCGCGGAGCCCGAGGCACTGGTCGACGTGCTGATCCGCGGCAAACCGCTGGCGCCGGTCTTCGTGCGGCGAGAGTCAGGTTCGCCGCGCTTCCTCACCGAGCGCTTCCTGCTGCCGGCGGCGGCATCGCGAGTGATCCTGGTGCTCGCCCAACCCTTCCCTCCGGACAGCGGCGTCGGCATCCAGCTCCAGCGCTGGCGCCCCCCGGGCTCGTCTCGCCCCGCATCGCCGGCAACACCCGCTGCCCACCGAGTCTCGGGCGACCGGCGCGAACCGCTCCGGGGCGTCCCGCTCGCGGGTGCGGACGCCTACGAGCCGAAGAAGAACTGGAACGGGATGTGGGCGCGCATCGCCCAGGACTGCTCGTCGTGGCGGGCGCGCGGGAAGGCGAGGTAGAAGAGGTCCTCGCCGTCGCGGAAGCCGCGGGCGCGCAGGGTGTTGCGCATGATGCGGGTGGTCTCGTAGTTGTCGCGCGGCCAGCCGCTGTCGAGGTAGATCTTGATCGGCCGCTTCGGCTCGCTCTCGATCCGCTCGTGCAGGTCGTCGCGGAAGCCGAAGGTGCTCGACAGGCAGCCGGCGTTGCCGAAGACGCCCGGCCATTGCCAGGCGAGGAAGAGCGACACGACGCCCCCGAGCGAGGAGCCCATCACCGCGGTGTCCGCGGGGCCGGCGAGCGTGCGATGCTCGGCATCCACCCAGGGCTTCAGGTCCTCGACCAGGTAGCGGCCGAGCTCCTCATAGCCGGGGAGCGTATAGTCGGCCATGCGGTCTCGAGGGTAGACGCCGACGACGATCGCCTTGCGCACCAGGTTCATCGCGTCGAGCACCCGCAGGGTCTCGTCGATCATCCAGTGATGGCCGCCGAAGGCCTCGCCGGCGAAGAACAGGTTCTGGCCGTCCTGCATGTAGAGCACCGGGTAACGCGCCAGCGTGTTCTCGGCGTAGCCGGGCGGCTGGAAGACCCGCACCGCGTGGCTGCGCTCGTCTCGCGTCGAGGCGAGGTGGTGCAGGCCGCAGGCGCTGCAGCCCCGGTCGTCGAAGAAGTACGGATAGACGTCGATCGCGCGCCGGCCGCCGCCGGTGCCGTCCGCCAGCGCCAGGTAGTTCTCTCCCTGCGACCAGACGACCTCGTCGCCCTGCCGCAGCACCGGCTTGAAGTAGAGGTAGGGCCGCGACTGCTCGAGCTCGAGCGCGAAGTCGCAGCCGGTGCCGTCCGCGGCCTCCGCCGTGGGCTCGACGTCGGCGGCCCAGTCGTTCTCGGTGCGCAGGAGCAGGCGGCGGCTGGCGGCGGGGGCGGGCGGCGCGGACGGCGCGGGTGGCGCCGCCGCCAGCGGGTACCGCACGCGCACGGTCAGGGAGTGGGTCATCGATTCTCCTTACGGCGGTGGTTGGGCGCCTGGATGCAGGGGCTGGTGCAAGGAGACACTGCTTCGCACCGTGCCGATCCGTGCCGCACCGTATCGCGCTGCGCTGTTTCGCGCACCGTTCCGCGCTGGTTTGAGAGACAATAGCGCCACGCGGCCTGCGTCGCGTTGTGGCACCCTCGGCGCCGCCGGCGCCTCCTCGACGCCACCGGCGCCTCCTCAGCGCAACGGCGCCTCCTCCCCGCGATGTCACGCCAGGCCGCCTTCGCGCCTATCTCTCTCGACGGAGCGAATGGACGCCCGGGAAAGGAGAGACCGAGATGATGCGCAAGCTGATCTGGTTGGCCCTGGCGGTGGCGCTGGCGGCGCCGGCGGCCGCTGCCTGGGCCACGGACGCCAACGCCGGCGGCGGCGGCAAGGCCGACCCGCAGTCGTGTTGCTGCCCTCACTGCTGCGACCACGCGTGCCCCAAGTAGGACACCGGTAGGCCGCCGCGGGTGGAGCTCGTCGCGCGCGAAGCGCTGCAGCGCCAGCTCGAACGGCTGGCGGACGGGGACCGCGATGCGTTCCACCCGGTGTTCGTCCGCCTCTGGCCGCTGCTGCGCGGCTTCGCCGCCCGCTGCCTGCCTCGGGAGGACGTCGAGGACGCGGCGCAGGAAGCCTTGCTCCGCGTCTTCGCCCGCGCCGCCGAGTTCGACCGCCGCCGCGACGCGCTCTCGTGGGTGCTGGGAATCGCCGCCTACGAGATCCGCACCGTGCGCCAGCGGCGCCGCCGCCGCCAGCGGCGCGAGCATCCGGACGGCGACGCCCTCGCGGGCCAGCCCGACCCGGGCCGCTCGCCGGAGGAGATTGCGCTGGCATCCGAGCTCGAGCGCGCCCTCGGCGAGACGCTGGCCGCGCTCCGGCCCGTCGACGCCGAGACGCTGCTGGCGTATGCCCGCGGCGAGCGCCCCGATCTCCCGGGTCCCACCTTCCGCAAGCGCGTCGAGCGCGCCCTGGGCCGCCTGCGGAGCGCCTGGAGGCTGAACCATGACCGTCGCTGAATCCCACCTCGCCGACCGCGCCCGCGCCGCCTACGAGCGCGGGCGCCTGCGCTGGGCGCTCGGCCACGCCGCGGCGGCCGCCGCGATCAGCGCCGTCGCCCTGATCGGCTGTCCGTCGCAAGCCGCTCCCGGCGCCTGCGCCGCGGCGCTCGGCGTGGTCCTCGCCGCGTGCCTCTGGCGCGGCGGCGCCTGGGCGCACGGCGCCCGGCTCGGGTTCGCCGCCGGCCTCGCGCCTTGCCTGCTGCCGGCCGCCGTCCGCGCAGCGCACGCCTGCAACAGCAGCATCTGCGTGGCCATGCCGGCCCTCTGCCTCACCGGGGGCGTGGCGGCCGGGATCCTCCTGGGCTGGCTGGGACCGCGCCAGCGCGGGCATCGCGATCGCCGCTTCTGGCTTGCCGCGGCGAGCGCGGTCCTCCTGGCCGGCGCCACCGGCTGTCTCGCCGCGGGCCTCGCCGGCCTGGGCGGCATGGCGCTGGGCCTCCTCGCCGGCGCCGCCGCCCCGGCGCTCGCCGCCCGCGCCACCTGAGCGCGGCCTCCCCCCGGCACTGAAGCTGCTATCCTGGCGCCACGCGCCCACGCGCATCCCCGAGTGTCCCGCTGCGAAGGTGAACGGTTGAGCCAGGCGGTCTACTTCTACGGCACGTGCCTCGTCGACCTCTTCTACCCGGAGGCCGGGATGGCGGGCATCGAGCTGCTGCGCCGGGAGGGGCTCGAGGTGGTCTTCCCCCAGGGGCAGACCTGCTGCGGCCAGCCGGCCTTCAACAGCGGCTACTCCGAGGAGGCCCGCGCGGTCGCCCGCGCCCAGGTCGCGCTGTTCCCGGAGTCGTGGCCGGTGATCGTGCCTTCCGGCTCCTGCGCCGCGATGATGCGGTGCCACTACCCGGAGCTCTTCGCAGGCGAGGCCGATCTGCCGGCGGTCGAGGCGCTGGCCGGGCGGGTGCACGAGCTGACCGAGTTCCTGGCCCGCGTGCTCGGGGTGAAGCTGGTCGACCGCGGCCAGCCGGTGCGCGTCACCTGGCACGCCTCCTGTCATGCCCTGCGCGAGCTGGGCATCCGCGAGGAGCCGAAGTCGCTGCTCGCCCAGCTCGCCAACGTCGAGCTCGCCGGCCTGGCCCGCGAGCGGGAGTGCTGCGGCTTCGGCGGCACCTTCGCGGTCCGCTTCCCGGAGATCTCGGCGGCGATGGTCGCGGACAAGGCGGCGGACGTCGCCGCGACCGGGGCCGCCGAGCTGCTCGCCGCCGACTGCGGCTGCCTGCTGAACATCGCCGGCAAGCTCGAGAAGGCCGGCAGCACCGTCCGCCCGCGGCACCTCGCCGAGTTCCTGTGGGAGCGGACCAGGCCGCCGGTCGGGATCGGTGACCCGTGACGGCCCCGGCCGCCGACTTCCGCGCCAGCGCCACGGCCGCTCTCGCGGACCCCCAGATTCGCGCCAACTTCCGCCGCGCCATGGACGGCCTGATGGCCAAGCGCGCCGCGCTCTTCGCCGATCCGGAGGAGTGGCGCGCGCTGCGCGCCCTGGGGGCGGCGATCCGCGCCAGGAGCCTCGCCAACCTGCCCGAGCTGCTCGAACAGCTCGAGGAGCGCTGCGGCGCCAACGGCATCGCGGTGCACTGGGCCGAGACCGTCGCCGAGGCGAACGCCGCCGTCCTCGCGATCCTGCGCGCGCACGGCGCCAGCCGCGTCGTCAAGGGCAAGTCGATGGTCTCCGAGGAGATGCATCTCAACGACTTCCTCGGCGCCCACGGCGTCGAGTCGCTCGAGTCCGACCTCGGCGAGTACATCGTGCAGCTCGACGAGGAGACCCCGTCGCACATCATCATGCCGGCCATCCACAAGAACGGCCGCCAGATCGCGCGGCTCTTCGGCGAGAAGATCCGCGGCGCGCAGTACACCGAGGACGTCGACGCGCTGACCGGGATGGCGCGGCGCGTCCTGCGGCGAAAGTTCGAGGAGGCGGACGCCGGGCTGTCGGGCGTCAACTTCGCCGTTGCCGAGACCGGCACGCTGGTGCTGATCGAGAACGAGGGCAACGGCCGCATGTCGACCCACGTGCCGCCGGTCCACATCGCGCTGATGGGCATCGAGAAGGTGGTCGAGCGGCTCGAGGACGTGCCGCCGCTCCTCGCCCTGCTCTGCCGCTCGGCCACCGGCCAGACGATCACCACCTACACCAACCTTATCAGCGGGCCGCGGGGCCCGCGCGAGAAGGACGGCCCGCGCGAGGTCCACCTGGTGATCCTCGACAACGGCCGGTCGCGCATCTTCCTCGACCCCGAGCTGCGCGCGACCCTGCGCTGCATCCGCTGCGGCGCCTGCATGAATCACTGCCCGGTCTACACCCGCGTCGGCGGGCACGCCTACGGGACCGTCTACCCCGGCCCGATCGGCAAGATCCTCACGCCGCAGGTCGAAGGCTTGAAGGCGCGGCACGAGCTGGTGCACGCCTCGAGCCTCTGCGGCGCCTGCGTCGAGATCTGCCCGGTGCGGATACCGATCACCGAGATCCTGCTCCGGCTGCGGCGGGAGGCCTCCCACCGCCTGCCGGGCTCGACGGTCCGCGAGGCCGGCGAGGCGCGCAACCCCTGGGAGGACCGCACCTGGGCTCTCTGGCGGCGCGTCCACGCCTCGGCGGGCCTCTACCGCCTGGTCACGCGCCTTCTGGCCCGCCTGCGCCGGTTGCCGCCACCGCGCCTCGGCCCCCTCCGCGCCTGGACCGCCGCCAGGACCGCCCCGCGGCCGGCGCCGCGCACCCTGCACGAGCTGGCCCGCGACCGTGGGGTGCGCGATGCGTGACGGCGGGCAGGCGGCCCCAGACGCGCCGGCGGTGGCGGGCGGGCAGACCGCGCCGGAGGCACGCGAACGGATCCTCGGCCGCCTGCGCTCGGCACGCGCCGCGGCGGGTGGGCCGGCCGTGCATGCCGGCACCGCGCCAGCGCCCGGGGAGGCGGTGGCGCGAGCCGGCCACGCCGCGGCGCCGCGGGCGCAGGGCGAACCGGGCGCGAGACCGCCGGACACCGCGTTCCTGGCCGCCAAGGCCTGGCCGCCGGCGGAGCGGCTGGCCCGCCTGCGACGCTGCATGGAGGCGGTCAAGACGGAGTTCGTCGAAGCCACCGCTGCCACCTGGCCGGCGGCGGTGAGGGAGCTCCTGCGCTCCGCCGGCGCACGCAACGTGATGGCCGGCGCCGGCAGCGCGCTCGCGGCGCCCCTGGCGGCAGCCTGCGCCGGCGGCGACCCGCCGGCGCTCCTGCTCTACGACCGCCCCGTCGAGGAGCTCAAGGAGTCGCTCTTCTCCACCGTCGACGCCGGGATCACCAGCTGCCTGGGCAGCATCGCGGAGACCGGCGGCCTCATCCTCTGCCCGTCGCCGGAGGAGCCGCGCCTGCTTTCCCTGGTGCCACCCATCCACCTCGTGCTGCTGGACCCGGCGAGCATCTGGGACACCCTCTGGCAGGCCGTCCGCGAGCTCGGCTGGGCCAGGTCCATCCCGCCCAACGCCCTGGTCGTCTCGGGGCCCAGCAAGACCGCCGACATCGAGCAGACGCTCGCCTACGGCGTCCATGGCCCGAAGCGGCTGGTGGTCGTCCTGGTGGATGGCGGCGGCGCCGGCAGCCCTGCGCCGGCGCGATGAGCATGCGAACTAACCGACCGGGCCACGAACGGCCGGTCGAGGGAGGAACGATGTCCGCAAGAGGCAAAGGCGGCTGGACCGTGGGCTTTCCGATCTACAACGGCTGCACCCTGCTCGATTTTGCCGGCGCGACCCAGGTCTTCTCGTCCTGGGTCGCGGGCGGGTTCGAATCCGTGTGGTTGGCGCCGAGCCGCGACCCCGTGCGCACCACCGAGGGAGTGCAGGTGCTGCCGGGCCGGTGCTTCGACGATCCGGGGCCGATCGACGTCCTGTTCGTCCCCGGCGGCGGCGAGGACGTAGCGAAGGTGATGCAGGACCCCGTGTACGTCGACTTCGTGCGCCAGGCCGGCCAGGCGGCGCGCTTTGCGGGCTCGGTCTGCACCGGCGCGTTCATCGTCGCCGCCGCCGGCCTGCTGGACGGCTGCGAGGCCACGACCTACTGGAGCCAGCGCGAGAACCTGGCTCTCTTCCCGCGCGTCAAGGTCGCCGCCGGCTATCCGCGCTGGGTCTTCTCCGGCAACCGCTTCACCGGCGGCGGCGTCTCGTCTTCCATCGACCTCGCCCTCGAGCTGGTCGATCGCCTCGCCGGTCCCACCGCGTCGCAGCAGGCCCAGCTGTCGGAGCAGTACGCTCCCAAGCCCCCGTTCGACTCCGGCGATCCCTCCACCGCCCCGCCGGAGGTGACCGCCACCGTTCTCGCCGGCCAGGAGCAGTTCCTCGCGGCCATCAGGGAGGCGACTCTCGCGGTGATCGGCGCGGCGTAGCGGGACCGGCGGCCGCGGCCGGCTCGACGATGGCGGCGGTGGCCGCAGTGGTGGCGGCGGCGCCCGCGGCCGCGGGCGCCGGCTCGCAGGGGATGACGATCACCGCCTCGAGGCCGCCCTCGGGCCGGTTGCGGGCCGCGATCTCGCCGCCGTGCTCCTCGGCGATGCGGCGGGCGATCGGCAGGCCGAGGCCGGTGCCGGCGTCGTGGGTCGAGAAGTAGGGGTCGAAGATGCGCCCCAGCAGCTCGGGAGGCACCCCGGGCCCGGAATCGAGCACGGCGATGCGCGCCGACGGGCCGGCGGGGCCGCCGTCGCCGCCGCCGGAGCCTGCTCCGGCAACTCCGTCGCGCTCCACCCGCACCACCACCCGGCCGCCGCCGGCGCTGGCGCGCAGCGCGTTCTCGATCAGGTTGCGCACCGCCCGCAGCAGCAGCTTGGCGTCGAAGCGCGCCTCGATCGGGCCGTTCGGGGTCTCGAGCTCGACGCGGACGCCGTGCGGCGGCGCGGCGCGGTAGCCCTCCACCAGCCCGGCGACGGCGGCGGTCAGGTCGCCGGGCCGCGGATCGATGCGCGGAATGGCGCTGTAGGTCGAGAACTCGGAGGCGATCGAGCGCAGCTCCTCGACCTGGGTGAGGATGTTGGCGGTGCAGCGCTCGAACACGCCGGCGAAATGCTCCGGATCGCGCTGGTAGACCTCGCGCATGTGCTCGGCGGAGAGGCGGATCGGGGTCAGCGGGTTCTTGATCTCGTGCGCGATCATCCGCGCCATCGCCGCCCAGGCCAGCAGCCGCTGGCCGCGCAGCTCCTCGGTGACGTCCTCCACCACCAGCAGCGCGAAGGGCTCTCCCTGCCCCGGCAGCGGCACCCACACCAGCGACCACTCGTGCTCGCCCGCGGCGGTGCCGCCCAGCCGCACGGTGGCGCGCGCCATCTCGCCGCCGGCGGAGCGCAGGAAGGCGGCGACCGGCTCGAGGCGCGGCGAGCGCGCCACCAGGCGCTCCAGGCTCTGGCCCACCGTCACTCCGAGCAGCTCGGCGGCCACCCGGTTGTGCATCAGCACGCGCCTCTCGCGGTCCAGCGACACCACCCCCGAGGCGATGTTCTGCACCACCCGCTCGACCACCTGCTTCTCGCGCAGCAGCCCCTCGCGGCCCTCGGCGATGCGCCGCGCCATGTCGTCGACCGCCGCCACCAGGGCGGCGAGCTCGAGCTCGGTGGGCGCCAGGTCCAGCGAGCGGGCGCCGGCGGCGATGCGCCGCGTTCCCTCCACCAGCTGGGTGATCGGGCGGGTGAAGTTCTGCGCCAGCCGGGTGCCGACGGCGGCCAGCAGCGCGAAGAGCGCCGCGGTCACCAGGATGGCGTGCCGGCGCAGGTGGGTGATCTGGCGCTGCCCCTCCTCCTGCTGCGCCAGCAGCGGCAGAGACACGAACAGCCGCGGCTCCGCGGCCGGGTCGTCGCCGGCGAGGCGCAACGGCGCGTAGAGCTCGAGATACTCCACCTCCGCGACGCGGTTGGTGAGCGAGTAGAGGTTGCGGGCGCGCAGCGCCAGGCTCGAGTAGACCGGTCCCGGCAGGCGGGTCGGCAGCAGGCCGGCGGTGAACAGCTCGTGCTCGCTCGAGGCCGAGAGCTTGCTGCGCCCGTAGAGGTTCACCGGCCGCCGCACCAGCTCCGAGATGCCGGTGAGCCTGGGATCGAAGGTGCCGGGATCGAAGGCGTAGCCGACCGGCTCGGCACGGATCTGGTCGTCGAGCAGGCGCTCGGCGGCCGCCAGCGCCGCCTGCCCGGCGGTCTCCTGCCGGCGCAGGCTGTCGAGCTCGATCGAGCGCACCAGCAGCGCGTTGAGCGCCAGCAGCGGCAGCAGCAGCAGGAAGGTGTAGACGATCAGCAGGCGGCGCGAGTAGGAGCGCACGGTGCGGCGCAGCAGGTCGCGGAAGGCGCTCCGCGGCAGCGCCAGCAGCGCCGCGATTGGCGCCGCGCAGGCCAGCGCCAGCAGCAGCCCGACCGCCCAGTTGGCGGTGCGCTCGACCGCCGCCAGCGGGCCCTCGCCGGGCAGGTAGATCGCCTCCCATGCGCCGGCAGAGGTGGGATTGGGGCCCGCGACGGCCGGCACCGGCCGCACGTGGGCGCGGGCCCAGCCGGAGGGAGTGTCGACCTCGGCGCTCAGCGCATGGGCGCCGCGCAGCCGGGCCGGCAGCGGCGGCCGCTCCGCCCAGGGAGACAGGAGGGCCCGCCCGTCCGGAGCGTCGTAGAGCGCGAAGAGCCCAGGCGCGGCCAGCTCTTCGACCTGCGCCGGCGTCGAGTTGCCGCGCAGCAGCCCGACCTCGATCCGCACCAGGCGCCGGCGGTCCGCGAGGCGGAAGCCGGGGCGCGGCATGATCCAGTAGCGCGCCAGGCCGGGCCGGCCGTCGGCCAGCCTCACCGCCGCCTCGCCGGCGATCGGCCGCCACCCCGGCAGTCCCAGCCCCCGCAGGCGCTCGCCGTCGATGTCGCCCTCGCCGGTGAGCGGCATGCCGAAGGAGAACGACGACACCAGCGCGTTGCCCGAGCGCAACGCCACCGCCGACAGGGCGTTCGGCCGGGCGAGCGGCGAGGTGCGCCACAGCGAGTAGGCGAGGTCCTTGCGGTCCAGGCCGACCGGCGAGCGGGCCACCAGGGCGTCGAGGTCGAGGTGCGCGAAGTGGGTGCCGAGCTCGCGCTCGAGCGCCGCCATCTCGGCGGGCGACGGCGGCGCCAGCCGGTCGAGCAGCGCGGTCGCGGCGTAGGTTTCCAGCCGGGTGCGGTAGGCGGTCTCCCACACCGCCGCTCCGGCCAGCGCGGCGATCACCGCCAGCGCGGCGAGCACCGTTCCCTGGGCCCGCCGGCGGTGGTCGGCGAAGCGCGCCGCGCAGGCCCCGCCGGCCGCCAGCAGCGGCACCGCCGCCCAGGTGGCTTCCGACAGCGCTGCCCCCGCCAGCAGCAGGCCGGTCGCGAGCCACACCCAGGCGTCGCCGGCCGGGGACGCGCTCGACTCGCGCCTGCCTGCCAGGCTCAGCAGGCCCAGGGCCGCGCCGCTCCAGGCGAGACGGATGCACCAGTCTCCCGCCGGCACCATCAGCCCTTCCGCCGCGTCGAACGGGCCGCCGGCGAGCTGCGCGGCCCAGGCGGCGCCGAACAGCAGCCCCATCGCCGCCGCGCCCGCCGCCATGACCCATCCGGCGCCCGGATCCCGCACCCGGGCGCCCGCGGCGCCCGCGGCCTGCGTGGCGCCAAGCCGGCCGGGCCCGCGGAAGCCGGGCCCGCGGAAGCGGAACGTGCGCCGGCCATCGCCGGCAAGGCGCCTCAGCGTCACCGTTCGCGCGCGCGGCAGGACCAGCCCGAGCAGCGCCAGGGTCACTCCGATCTCCATGGCGACCAGCGGCGGCGCCGGCACGCCGGCGAGCATGGCGAGGGCGAGGAGCCCCCCGAGGAGCAGCGCCGGCACCGGCAGGCCGTGCTCGGGCGATCCCGACAGCGTCGAGGCCGCCGGCAGCGCCAGGCCGACGCCGCGCATCACCCCCAGCGCCAGCAGGGCCGCGGCGACGCCCGCCCAGGCCAGCCCGGTCGGCCAGCCGGGCCTGGCGCGCGCGGTTCCCGGCTCCTCGGGCACCGGCTCGACCTCCAACGTCGGCGCGCCGGCGAGCCGCACCTCGATCGCCCCGGCGTGGGCCTGCGTCGGGTTGTCGACCAGCGACCAGCGCAGCCGGCGGCGCGGCAGCAGGGCGTCCGCGGCCTGGCGGTACGCGCCGCGCACCTCCGCCGCGAGCGCGGCCGGCGTCAGCGCCGCATTTCCCGCGGCCGCCGCCGAGCCCAGGGCACGCGGCAGGCGGCGCGTCGAGAAGCTCGACCCGGCCACCAGCCGCCACGGCCGGCTCGAATCGTCCAGCGGCTCGGCGGCATAGAAGGTCACCGAGTTGAAGCCGGCGCGGTAGGAGAGGCCGGAGCGCGGCCACTGCTCGGGCTCGTGGACCAGTCCCTCGCCGGCCCACGCCACGGCGTTGCCGTCGCGGTCGATCAGCACCAGGGCGTGGCGCCCCTCGCCTCCCGCCGGCGTCAGCCGCCCCAGCCGGTCGAAGGCCGCGAGCGTCGCCGCCTGCACCGCGCCCTGCGGCGGCGGCGCCTCGGGCGGATGGTCGAGGACGTCGAGCGGGCTCGCCGGCCGCCGTTTCAGCTCGCCGGCCGCCGCGGCGGCCTCGGCGCGCAGTCCCTCCCAGACGCGCCGGTACTCGGGGGCCTGGCGCTGGACCCAGCGCCGGTCCGAGAGCCCTTCCTCGCGCGCGATGACGGCGTCGCCGGCCAGCGCCGCCACCGCCACGGCCGCGAGCAGCGCCCCCAGCGCCGCCTCGCGCCGCGGCGGCCGCGGGCGCTGGCCGAGCCAGAGCAGGGCGCAGGCGAGCAGCAGCACGAAGGAGTACGGCGCCGGCAGCAGCGGCGCCGCCAGCATGGCGGCGAACAGGAGGGGCTCGCGGATGCGGCGGAGGGTCGGGGGCACCCGCGGCGCCGCCTCAGCCGGCAGTGCCCGGCCCGGGGGCGAGCATCGGCAGGTCGATGCCGTGCTCGCGGGCGCAGGCGACCGCCGCCTCGTAGCCGGCGTCGGCATGCCGCACCACGCCGAGGCCGGGATCGCCGGTCAGCACGCGGTCGAGCCGGCGCGCGGCGGCCTCGGTGCCGTCGGCGACGATCACCATGCCGGCGTGCAGCGAGTAGCCGATGCCGACGCCGCCGCCGTGGTGCACCGAGACCCAGGTCGCGCCGTTGACCGCGTTGAGCAACGCATTGAGCACCGGCCAGTCGCCGATGGCGTCGGAGCCGTCGCGCATCGCCTCGGTCTCGCGGTTCGGCGAGGCCACCGAGCCGCAGTCGAGGTGATCGCGGCCGATGACGATCGGCGCCCTCACCTTGCCCGTGGCGACCAGCTGGTTGAAGACGCGCCCCGCCTTGGCGCGCTCGCCGTAGCCCAGCCAGCAGATGCGTGCCGGCAGCCCCTGGAAGGCGACGCGCTCGCGCGCCAGCCGGATCCAGCGGGCGAGGGCCGCGTCGCCGGGGAACGCCGCGAGGATCGCCTCGTCGGTCGCCGCCAGGTCGTCCGGGTCGCCGGACAGCACCGCCCAGCGGAACGGCCCCTTGCCGAGGCAGAACAGCGGCCGGATGAACAGCGGCACGAAGCCGCCGATCTCGAAGGCGCGCTGCTCCCCCGCCGCCAGCGCCTGGCCGCGGAGGTTGTTGCCGTAGTCGAAGGTCACCGCGCCGCGCCCCTGCAAGGCCAGCATGGCGCGCACGTGCGCCGCCATCGACGCCATGGCGCGCGCCACGTGGGCGTCGGGGTCGGAGCGGCGCAGCGCCAGCGCCTCGTCGAAGCTCAGCCCCTGCGGCACGTAGCCATGGAGCGCGTCGTGCGCCGAGGTCTGATCGGTCAGCACGTCGGGCACCACGCCGGCCGCCGCCAGGCGCTCGAGCAGGTCGACGGCGTTGGCCAGGACGGCGATCGACACCGCCTGCCGCCGGTCGCGCGCGGCGAGCGCCCGCGCCACCGCGGTCTCCAGGTCGGGCTCGAAGGCATCCAGATAGCGGCTGGCGAGGCGCCGCTCGATGCGGCTGCGGTCCACCTCGGCGACCAGGCACACCCCCTCGTTCATGGTCACCGCCAGCGGCTGCGCGCCGCCCATGCCGCCGAGCCCGGCGGTGACCGCGAGGCGGCCGGCCAGGGTGCCTCCGAAGTGCTGGCGGGCGCACTCGGCGAGCGTCTCGTAGGTGCCCTGCAGGATGCCCTGGGTGCCGATGTAGATCCACGAGCCGGCGGTCATCTGCCCGTACATGGTGAGGCCCAGCCCCTCGAGCCGCCGGAACTCGTCCGCCGTCGCCCAGTGCGGCACCATGAGGGAGTTGGCGATCAGCACCCGCGGCGCCTCGGCATGGCTGCGGAACACCGCCACCGGCTTGCCCGACTGCACCAGCAGCGTCTCCTCGTCGCCCAGGCGGCGCAGCGTCGCGACGATCGCCTCGAAGCACTCCCAGTTGCGCGCCGCGCGTCCCGAGCCGCCGTAGACCACCAGCTCCTCGGGCCGCTCCGCCACCTCCGGATCGAGGTTGTTCATCAACATCCGCAGCGCCGCCTCCTGCTGCCAGCCGCGGCAGGAGATCGCCGTGCCGCGCGGCGCGCGCACCGTGCGCGGCCCGGCGACGGCGCCCGCGCCGGCGCCCCCCGGGCCACTGCTCACGGGGGCGGTCGGAGATGGCGAGGTGGTCGGGCACATGGCCCGTATTCTACCCCCGGCCGGGGCGCAGGCCGTACGGCGCCGAGAGGCTTCCTGCCTACGGCACGACGTGACCGGTGTTGCAGGAGCTGTCGAGGCGATAGGCGTCCACGGCGACGGCGTGCCCGTTGGCGACATGCGCGGAGATCACGTAGGCCTGGGCCGCCGCCGTGTCGATCGGCGGTGCCGGGTTGTAGACCGCGCTGACGTTGAGATCGACGTACATCCAGCCGAAGTGGAACGGCACCGCCAACGTCGGGCCGCCGGCCCTGACCGCCTGGGTGGCCGCCGGGAAGGGGATGAACGGCGCGGTCGGCGGCTGCGGGCAGAAGGCGACCGTCTGCGGGACCGCCGGGGTCTCGCTCTCGTCGAAGATCACCAGGCCTTCCATTCCCAGGGGATACCACTGCGGCTGGACGTTCGCCGCGGCCGGGCAGGCGAACGGCTGCTGCGCGCCCTTCGGATCGCGCCAGACGATCAGGTCCGTGCCCGCATCGAACAGGCCGGCGCCGGCCTCGCTGCTGAAGAACTGCGCGGCGAAGGTGCTCGCCAGCGGCTCGCGGTGGTCCACCGCGCTCCAGCCGTCGTAGCGGCCGTAGAACGTGTAGCGGCCTGGCGTCGAGGTCGCGGGGTTCGAGGCATCGGCTTCGATCCCCACCATGGTGGAGCCGAGGACGTAGCTCTGCGGGACGTCGACGATGTACCAGTTGCCCCAGAGCGCGTTCTGGTCGGTGACGTCGGCGGTGCTGTCGGCGCCGAAGTAACCAGCGTCTCCCGGGACCCTCAGGGTGCAATTCCTCACCGTATCGACGGTGATGTAGCCGCGCGCGATGTTGTCGCCAAGATCCCGGCCGGCGCATTGGGCCTGCAGCAGCGGCGAGGGCTTGCCGGTCAGGGAGAGCTGCAGGTGCTGGAGGAAGGTCGGAGGCAGCGCCTTGGGCGGCAGCACGTTCTGGCAGCTCGCGAAGTTGATGCCCTGCGAGAGCGGGCCCTTCGGGCTGATGGTGCCGAACGTGTCCTGGCCGAACGAGGCGGTCTGCGGCAGATTGCCGAAGACGATGATGTCGCGCATGTTGATCGTCTGGACGTCGTAGCCGGTGAGATAGACGTCGAAGCTCATCACCGGGACCGACAGGTCGGACCAGATCACGACGTGGGCCAGGATCGCGCTCGTCAACGCGTTGTTGATCGAGAACAGCGTGGTGAGCCTGTTCGGGTTGCCGAGATCCACCTCGAAGAATGGTAGCAGCAGGGTCGCCGCCGGCACCGGATCCACGGCGCAGGTCACCGCGGCAGCCGGGCGCGCGGCCACGCCGAGCAAGAGCACGGTCCCCATCGCGGCCAGGCCCGAGCGCCAGGTGCGGGTAACGAAGCGACGCGCCGTCAAGACTCCTCGCGATGATTGCTGCCGCACGGGCCACCTCCCCATTGGATCGCAGCGAAGCGTTTCAGCCTGATCGATATGCTATAATATCATTGACAAGGGCAGGCGTCAATGATCGGGTGCAGCGGGCGCCGCAGCCGCTGGCGCGCGGGCGAGACGCATTCCCGCTCCGCCGCCCTCTCGTCCTTCTATCCCCGCAATCCCCGCAGGTCTATCCCCGCAGGCCGTAACGCTGCATCTTGATCGCCAGGCCGTTGCGCGACAGGCCGAGCACCCGGGCGGCCTGGGACTTGTTGCCGCGCGTGCGCCGCAACGCCTCGCGGATGGCCGCCTGCTCGGTGTCGCCGACCATCCGCTCGAGATCGAGATCGGAGGTCGAGTCGACGCGGCTGGTGGCCGTCAGGCCGCCGCGCCGCACTCTCTCCGGCAGCAGGCTCACGTCCACCGGCCGGCCGGCCGGCGACAGGTAGACCAGGTGCCGCATGATGTTCTCGAGCTCGGCGACGTTGCCCGGGTAGTCGTAGTTCAGCAGCGCCGACATGGCCTTGACGGTGATCCCGGTGAGCCTCTTGCCCGTCTCGTGGCAGAAGCGGTTGACGTAGGACTGGATGAGCAGCGGCAGGTCTTCCCGCCGCTCGCGCAGCGGCGGCACCTCGATGGCGAAACGCGACAGGTGGTACGCGAGATCGACCCGGAACTCGTCGCGCCCGACCGCGTCCTCGAGCGGCGCGCGGCTGCCGGCGATAATGCGCACGTCGACCGCGGTCGCCATCTCGCTGCCGGTCGGCTCGACCTCCTTCGAGCGCAGGAAACGCACCAGCCGCGCCTGCACGTCGAGTGGCAGCTGCTCGACGTCGTCGAGGAAGAGGGTGCCGCCGTGCGCCAGCAGCAGCTTGCCCTCGCGCCGCACCACGCCCCCCTTGCCCGCCACCTCGGCCCCGAACAGGTCCGCTTCGATCTGCTGCGGCCGGGCACCGCCGCAGATCGCGGTGACGAACGGCCCCTGGCGCCGCGGCCCCGACAGGTGCAGGGAGCGGGCGAGCAGCTCCTTGCCGACCCCGGCCTCGCCGCGCAGCAGCACGTGGCTGTCCATGCCGACGGCGACGCGCAGCTGCTCGGTGACCGCCTTCATCGCCGGGGATTCGCCCACCACCAGCCCAGGCGCGATGGCCAGATCCTGCTGCACCGGGTGCCCGGGCAAGATGGGCTCGTACCAACCGACGTGGTGCACCAGGCCGAACACGAGCAGGTGCCCGAGCGAGCGCATCGCGGCGAACGGCGACCAGCCATTCGGGGTGTACCTGGGCAACGCGATCATCAACGTGTAGATTCGGTCGAGGGCGGTGAAGGTGTGGTAGCAGATCCATGAGTCGCCGTTTGCCAGCTCACCGGTGAAGAAGGCGCCGTTGCCGCCCGGGCTCGCCTCGCGGTGGGACCGCACCTGGTCGAGCAGCTCGTCGCCCTTGCCCAGCCAGAGCGGGTCGGTCGACACCACCAGCTTGACCCCCGGCTCGTCCATCTCGCCGAGCAGCAGGAACAGCACACCGCCGCCGAACTCCGCCAGCACCTCGGCGACCAACTTCTCCGAGGACACCCGGCTGTCGGTGTCGGCGAGCACCCATTCGCTGATGCGGGTCAGGTGATCGATCATCCGATCCGAGGACATGCGCGGGGCCTCGGGGCGGCGATCGGCGGCGACGGCGGCGACGGCGATGCCGGCGGCGGTGCCCGAGGCGCCGGAGCCGGCGCCCGCTCCGTCGCCGGCCAGGGCGGCCGCCACCCCAGGGGCAGGCGCCGCCGAAGGCCCCCGCTCCGGCGGCGCCGCGACGTCCTCGAGCAGCAGCGTCACGTTGCCGATGCGGATCTCGTCGAGCACCTCGAGCGCCGCCTCGCGCACCTTGCGGCCCGAGATCAGCAGCCCCTTGCGGCTGCCCAGGTCCTCGATGCGCAGGGCGTCGCCCTCGAAACGCAGCCGGGCATGGCGCGACGCCACGCCGATGTAGGGCAGGCAGAGGTCACACTCGGGCGCGCTGCCGATCAGCATCTCGGCGCGGTGCACGGGGAAGCGGCGGACGCCGTCGGGTGCATAGGCCACGAGTCGAAGCATGGAACGACGATCTTAGCGCCGACGGGCGGAAAACGGCGAGACGAGCACAGATATGTTCTTATGGCTAGTTACGGCTAGGAGCAACTCCCCCCTGGCCCCTTCCCATCGCCGCCCTCTGCCGCCCTTTGGGCGAGGCATCGAAACTCTCCGGCGGTGCCAGTCAAGGCCTCGCCCAAAGGGCGGCAGAGGGCGGCGATGGGAAGGGGCCAGGGGGCGATCCCGTCCCGAGCCCCGTTCTACAGCATCTCGTGAAGGTGCGGGTCGACGTCCGCGCGCAGGAACTCCGCCGCGGCCGCCAGGTCCGGGGCCATCTCGCGGTCCTCGTCCCAGCGGGAGATCCGCGTCCGGAGCGAAGCGTGCAGCGCCTCGAGCGGCAGGCTGGAGGTGAGCGGGCGCAGCAGGTCGATGCCCTGGGCGGCGGCGGTGAGCTCGATCGCCAGCACCCAGCGCACGTTGTCGACCACCTTGCCGAGCTTGAGCGCGGCGCCCATCCCCATCGAGACGTGGTCTTCCTTGTCGGCGGAGGTCGGGATCGAGTCGACCGCCGCGGGGTGGGCGAGCCCCTTGTTCTCGCTCACCAGCGCCGCGGCGGTGACGTGGGCGATCATGAAGCCCGAGTCGAGGCCGGCGCCGCGCACCAGGAACGGCGGCAGCCCGGAGAAGGCGGCGTTGGTGAGCTTCTCGATCCGCCGTTCGCTGATGGCGCCCAGCTCCGCGAGGGCGATCGCCAGCACGTCGGCGGCCAGCGCCATCGGCTCGCCGTGGAAGTTGCCGCCGGAGACCACGGCGGCGCCGGCGTCCGGCGCCTCCGCCAGCTCCAGCACCAGCGGGTTGTCGGTCACGGCGTTGATCTCGATCGCCAGCTTGGCCTCGACGTCGCTCAGCAGGTCGCGCACCGCGCCGTGCACCTGCGGCATGCAGCGGACCGAGTACGGGTCCTGCACCCGCACGTCCCCGACGCGATGCGACTCGCGGATCGCCGACCCCTGCAGCAGGCGCCAGAGGTTGGCCGCGCTCGCCTGCTGCCCCGGGTAGGGCCGCAGGGCGTGGATGCGCGGATCGAACGCGCAGTCGCTGCCGCGCAGGGCGTCGGCGGAGAGAGCGCCGGCGAGGTCCGCCACCTTGACCAGGCGGCGCGCCTCGAGCGCGGCGAGCGCCAGCAACGAGGTCATCGCCTGGGTGCCGTTGATCAGCGCCAGCCCTTCCTTCGCCTGCAGCTCGAGCGGCGCCAGCCCGGCCCGCCGCAGTCCCTCCTCGGCGGACACCGGCGGGCCGCCGCTGCCGGCGCGCAGGATGCCGTGGCCGAGCAGCGGCAGGGCGAGATGGGCGAGCGGCGCAAGGTCGCCGCTCGCCCCCACCGAGCCGCGGCTGGGGACGACCGGCAGCACGTCATGGTTGAGCAGCCCGAGCAGCGCCTCGATCACCTCCGGCCGCACCCCCGAATGGCCGCGCGCGAGGGTGTTGGCGCGCAGCAGCAGCATGCCGCGGACCGCCGCGTCGGGCAGCGGCTCGCCCACCCCGGCGGCGTGGGACAGCAGCAGGTTGCGCTGCAGCTGCAGCAGCTTGTCCGGGTCGATGCGCACCTGCGCCAGCTCGCCGAAGCCGGTGTTGACGCCGTACACCACCGCGCCGCCGGCCAGCGCCCGCTCGATCGCCCGGCGCCCCTGCTCCACCCGCTGCCGCGCCGTCCGCGCCAGGGCGCAAGGCACGCGCCCATGCACCGCGTGGCCGAAGCCCTCGAGGGTGAGCGAGGTGCCGTCGATGGCGAGAGACCGAGGCATGGCCAGCCGCAGTATACAGAGCCGGCCTGGGTCCGGTCCGCCCGCCGGCCCCGGCGCCCTGAGCCGCGCCGCCCGGACCTGGCCCTTCGGCTCAGCACGTCTTGGCCTGTTGTTCAGGGCCCCAGGCAGCATTTCGCGGTAAAATAGGCACATGGAGCCTGTTCGCGATCCAACCGTCCTCGGCCGTATGCGTGCGACTCTCGATCTCTACCAGCTGGCGGAGGACATGATGCGCCAGAATCTCCGGCGCCAGCATCCCGGCGCAAGCGATGCCGAGATTGAGCGCCGGCTGCTATCCTGGCTGCACAAAGAGTCCCGCCACGAGCCTTAGCGGCACCCACCGCCCTCGGGGGCACACCTGACCCGGCTGGAACAGACCCTCATCCAGGCTGCGACGGACCTCCTGGAGCTGGGCGTGCGCTGGGCTCTCGTGGGTGGGCTCGCCGTCTCCATTCGCGCCGAACCGCGTACTACGCTTGACGTCGATTTGGTCCTCGCACTGTCCGGCGAAGAGGACGCGGAAGCCTTGGTGCGTACCCTTCGGAGCCGCGGTTATCGGGATAACCCGCGTGGGGCCTTGCTGGAGCACAGGGCCTCAGGACGCCTGGCGGGGTTTCGGTTGGTGGCTGCCGGAGCCGACCCGTATGATCCGCAGCACGAGGGCCTCCTGATCGACCTCCTGTTCGCCTCATCTGGGGTTGAGAGCGAGGTCGTCGCCGCCGCCGAGGAGCTCGAGGTCATCGCTGGCATCTCTCTGCCGGTTGCTCTTACCGGGCACCTCTTGGCACTCAAAGTGCTCGCTGGCAGGCCGCGGGACCTGGAGGATTGTCGTGTGTTGCTCAGGCGTTGCACTCCTGCGGATCGCAATCTCGCGATCCAGACGCTCGATCTGATCTCCAGACGCGGTTTCGACCGCGGCAAGGCCCTGCTCGTCGAGCTCGCGAAACTGACGAGGGATTCCGGATGAGCGCCGCGCGTCAACGCCGCAGGCGCGGAATCTCGAAGGACCCTTTCCATGCGCAGATCGTCGAAGGTCTGAATCACGCGCATCTCGACCCTGCATGTTTCCAGCGCTGCATGGCGGACCTCCTGCGAGATTCGTTCCCGAACCTCGTCCCGATCACCGGCAGCAGCGATGGCGGATGGGATGGCGCGATTGCGGACGGCAGGGGAGAGCCTTTCGCGCTCGTTTGCACGACCGGCGACGTGAAGCGCAACCTCGGAAAGAGCCTCGACTCCCTGAAAAGAGGCGCCCGGCCTCGGCGCAAAGTCGTCGTGGCGACATCGCGGCGGCTTACGCCGGCACAGCATGAGGCTCTCAAGGAAGTCGCCAAGGAGAGGGGATTCGCTCTGGTGCAGGCCTTCGACCAAGACGCCGTCGCAGACAGGCTCTACCACGATGCGGCATGGTGCAAGCGGCTGCTTGGGATCTCCGGTACACCGTCACCGCTTACCAGCGCTCCGCCAAGCCACCGACCGTCGTTCGAGCTGCCTCTGATCGGGCGAGATGCTGACACGGAATGGGTGAAGACGACACCGGGGGACCTGCTGATTGCCGGTCAGCCGGGATCGGGAAAGACCTACCTGGTGCAATCGCTGGTTCGCGGGGGGTGGGATGCGCAGTTCCTCATGAGGGGAGATCGGACCGCAATTGCTGATGCTCTTCGCCAGCAGCGGCCGGCTGTAGTGATCGTTGACGACGCCGATTCAGATCCCATCCCTACCAGGCTGGAAATCCTTGCCGGGTTACGGGAGGTACACGACTTTTCCATCGTTGCCACCACTTGGGAGGGAGGGAAGGATCGGGTGGCAGAGGACTTGGGGGGCCTACCCGCTACCCAGGTGCGAAGCCTGGAGTTGCTTACCAGGAACCAGATTCTCGAAATTATCATGCAGGTCGGAGTGGAAGCCGGCGAGAGGGTTCTGCGGGAGCTGGTCGATCAAGCAGCCAACCGGCCCGGGCTGGCGGTAACGATCGCGACTCTCTGGTTGCAAGGTTTCTGGCAAGAGGTGCTCGAGGGTCGTGCCCTAAGCCAAGCTCTCCTGACTCGTCTTCGGAAATTGCTTCGCCAGGATGCCCTAGAGGTCATCCTGGCGGCCCTTAGTCTGGGTGGCGAACGCGGCATGCTACTTGAAACAGTCGGCGAGCAACTTCAGATGAGCGTCCCGGAGATCCGCCGCTCCATGGCGGATCTCGCCATGGCAGGAGTGCTCTCCGAGGTCGGCGGAGGCGCCCTGGCGGTCCAACCTCCCCAGTTCCGGTCAGCCTTGATTCGCGCCGTGTACTTTCCGGATCATCCCCCGCGCCTGGACTACGATGGATTGCTGGCAGCTGTCCCTGATCGCGACTCGGCCATCGAGGCGCTTATCGAAGCGCGAGCCCGCGGCGCGGAAATCCCGGACCATGAGCTGGTACGACTTGTACGTCATTCTGCCTCACACCGGATCTGGTCAGGTTTCGCCCAGCTCGGCGAGGACTGCGCTCGGTGGGCGCTTGAAAATTACCCGGGCGATGTTGTCGACCTTGCAGCAAGCGCACTGCAAGCAGCGCCCCGGGCGACGATCCCGAGAATCCTCCAAAGAGCTGGCGAGACAATACGCAGCGGGGACATAAATCAAAGAGGGCCAGACCGCGCGATGAGTCAGCTGAGGAGGTGGGTCAAGGACCTCGAGGCAGGTCCGGCGAAGGGTCTCTCGCGTCGTCAGATGGTCGCGACTGACGCAAAGCGATATCTCGCCGGGGGCGGCGACCTAGCGGTGGGCACCCAGGGGATCTTCCTCGCGCTCACGCCATCTGTAGAAACCTCGACGCTCGACCCTGCGAGAGGCGATACCGTCAATCTCCGACTTGGTCTTCTACATCTGAATTACCTCCTGGAGATCAAAGCGATCTGGAGCGAGGTAAGTGGCGCGATCGGAACGATCGATCAATCCAACTGGCAGCACGTCTCGGCGACTCTCTGGGAGTGGATCTATCCGGAGTACGCGGCCAAGAGTGCCCAGGTGCCTGAAGAGACGAAGCACGCCATGCGTGACTTCGCGGGGCAGGTGCTGCGTGACCTGTGTCCACTCGCCGAGGGCAAGCCAGGGATCTCCGCGGGGCTGCGAGGACTTGCGGGGCGAATTGGCCTCGACCTGCCGGTGCCCGCCGATCCTGTCTTCGATCTCCTTTATGCCGAGGAGGATGCGGAGCCGGAAGCCAAGCAGGCACTGCGCGCATCGCGAAGGGAGGCGCTCGAGAAGATCGCCGAGACTTGGGCTCAGGCCTCCCCTTCTTCCGTCGCCGCCCGGCTCGCTTTCTACGAGCAACAGGCTGAGATGATCGGGCGGCAATGGGATCCGAAGGTCGTCGAGCTCTCCCGGATGCTCGCCGCAGAGGTCGAGGACCCTGAAGCCTGGCTCGAGGCCTTGATTGAGGTGGACCGTCGCGGGATGCTTGCGTCGTCATTTCTCGAGGAGATCGTCAAGCGCGCGGAAAGTGGCTGGGAATCGAGGCTCGCGCGATGTCTCGAACTGAGATCCCTCAAGTGGACCGCGACGTCGCTCATCCTTCAGCACTCGTCTCCTCCAGGGTGGTTGGTTCAGCGGGCGCTCACAGCCGCAGACGAGCTGCCAACGCTCGTCGACACTCTGTGCCTACGCCGAGAAGTGCCGATCCCGACGTTGAGGCTTCTCTTGCAACTCCCGACATGGGAGGCCGCAGTGTCTGCTGCCGTGGGTGAATGGGCTTCCGATCCTAAGGGAACGGTACGGCAAGAGGTCGGCTCAGAGTGGCGTTCGGCCATCCTCAGAGCAAAGACGCAGGATTACGACATGGTGCCCGCCGCCGGAGGGATCCAGTATTGGCTGGGTGTCATCTTGGCTAGAGATGCTGGCTTGGCCTTCGATTGGCTCCGGGCTCGTCTGGGTGATCCTGACCTGCCCGGCTACTTCATGGAGAACAGCCCCTTTGCAATGGCGCTGGGCGCCCTCTGCAACGAGCAACGAGTCAAGCTGTTGGAGGCGCTCGCGGCCGCTCCGATCCTTGAATCGCTGCTCCCGCTGCTCATCGGCAGAGACGACCGGCTCTACGAACGGTTGCTTGCCGCCGAACCGCTCGAGGACTACCACCTGGAGCCCCTGAAGGGACAGCCCGACGAATCCTGGGCGAGGCTGGCCGAAAAGGCGTTGAAGGCAGGACATGATCCGGCTGAGCTCGCGGCGATCTCCTTCGCTGGTGGCAGTGGCTTCGTCGGCACAGGATTGGAGCACTGGACCCGGTGGGACAGAGCTTTTGCCGAGCTCGAAGAGGGCGACAGCCAAGGTCTCCGGGAGGTCGCGCGCCGGGGCAGAGCCATGGCGCGCGACCTTCTTGACGGAGCCCGAGAGCGCCAACGAGCTTTCGAGATCCACGGGCTTGGCAGTCGTTGACAGCGAGGCGCTCGCCGCTGTCGATCTCGGGCGATGGCCCCGGCACCATGGCCGAGCTGGTGCGTGGTGCGAAGAAAATCGGCGATCTTCCGGTCTACGGCGCCTTTGATGACGCCGGCCCGGAGGAGGCAAGCTTGCGCTGGCTTTGCCGCCCGCGCCCGCCGCCTGTTCTCGACGTCCGCTCTTCGCGCTGCCCGCGCCAGGCGGCGTAGAGCCAGATCAGGCCTGCCAGCGCCATCATCGCCGGCAGGATCAGGAAGGCCTTGGCGAGCGAGGTGGCGTCGGAGAGGCGGCCGATCAGCGGCGGCGAGGGGACGTCGCCGAGCAGATGGATGACCAGGATGTTGAGGGCCATGGCGGTGGCGCGGTGGGCCGGCGCCACGACGTTGACCAGCGCCGAGTTGATCGGTCCGGTCGAGAAGAAGAGCAGCACCTCCGCGCCGACGATCGCCGCCATGTAGAGCGGCCGCGAGGCGGCGAGGAAGGCGAGCAGGGCGACCGGCGCGGCGGCCAGCGTGGCGATCCCCGACACCCAGAGGTAGGCCTCGGACCAGCGCCGCAAGAGCATGTCGCCGAGCCAGCCGCCGGCGAAGGTGCCGGCGAAGCCGGTGGCGACGACGATGATTCCGAACTGCACGGTGGCCTCACTGGCCGGCACGCCGCGCACCCGCTCGAGGAAGGCCGGCATCCAGTAGGCCAGCGCGCCCAGCGCGAAGGTGTAGGCGGCATAGCCCAGCACGATCAAGACGAACGGCCGGTTCCGCGCCAGCTCGGCGTAGACGGCGGCGAGGCCGGCGGGCCGGCCGCCGTGCTGCCCCGCCTCCTCCACCGCGGCCACCCGCGCCTCGTGCTCGTGGCCGGGCTCGCCACCGCCGCTCGCCGCGCCCGCTTCGACCGCGTCGCTGGCGCCGCGCGGCGGGTCGTGCAGGCGCCACATCAGCACCGCCAGCAGCAGGCCCGGGAAGCCGGCGACGAAGAACGCCGCCCGCCAGCCGAAGTGGGTCGCGACCAGGCCGCCCAGGATGTAGCCGGCGGCGGCGCCGATCGGGGTGGCGGCGTTGAAGATGGCGAAGACCCGGCCGCGCTCCCCGCGTGGAAACGAGTCGGCCAGCATCGCCGGCGAGATGGTGACGTACGCCGCCTCGCCGACCCCGACCGCCGAGCGCGCCACGAGCAGGGCGGCGAAGCTGCGCGCCAGGCCGGCGAGGCCGGTCGCCAGGCTCCACAGCGCGATGCCGGCGGCGACGATGCGCGGCCGCCGCCCCCGGTCGCCCAGCAGGCCGAAGAGCGGCGAGGTCAGCATGTAGACGACGATGAAGCCGGACATCAGCAGGCCCGACTCGGTGTCGGAGACGTGCAGCTCGGAATGCCGCAGGTTCTCGACCAGCGCCGCCGGCACGTAGCGGTCGAGGTAGTTGAACAGGTTGATCAGCGTGAGCACGCCGAGCGCCCAGCGCGCGGCCCGGACGGAGCCATCCGGGGTCGTCGTGGGCGCGGGCGCGGTCATGCCGGGGGCACGGGCTCGGTCATGGGCGGACTCGACGGCGAGACTATACGAGAAGCGCCCGCCGGCGGGGGGTCTCGAAGCGGTCTGCTATCCTGGCCCGGTGAACGACCTCTTCCTGCGCGCCTGCCGCGGCGAGCCCACGGAGCGCCGGCCGGTGTGGATCATGCGCCAGGCCGGCCGCTATCTCCCCGAGTACCGGGCGCTGCGGCAGCGGGTCGACTTCCTGACTCTCTGCAAGACTCCCGAGCTCGCCGCCGAGGCGACCCTGCAGCCGGTCGCGCGCCTCGGCGTCGACGCCGCCATCCTGTTCGCCGACATCCTGCTGCCGCTCGAAGCGATGGGCGCCGAGCTCGAGTTCGTGCGCGGCGACGGCCCGACGTTCCCGCGTCCCGTGCGGCGGCGCGAGGACATCGCGGGGCTGCGCCTGCCGGACGTCGAGGAGACGCTGGGCTACGTCTTCGCGGCGCTCCGGCTGGTGCGGCGCGAGCTCGCCGAGAAGGTGCCGGTGATCGGCTTCGGCGGCACGCCCTGGACGCTCGCCGCCTATCTCGTGGAAGGCGGCGGCTCGCGTCACTTCGAGCACCTGCTGGCGTGGAGCTACGGCGACCCCGAGGGGCTCGCGCTGCTGCTCGACCGCATCGCCGACACCTCCCTCGCCTACCTCCGCGGGCAGCTCGCGGCCGGCGCGCAGGCGCTGCAGCTGTTCGACACCTGGGGCGGCCTGCTCGACGCCGAGCGCTGGCGCAGCCTGGCGCTGCCGCCGCTGCGCAAGGTGGTGGACGGCCTGCGCGGCCAGGCGCCGCTCATCTATTACATCCACGGCGGCTCGCACCTGCTCGAGGCGATCGGCGACCTGCCGGTCGAGGTCCTGTCCGTCGACTGGCGGCAGCCGCTCGGCCGGGTGCGCCCGCTGGCCGGCGGCCGGGTGCTGCAGGGCAACCTGGACCCCGCCGCGCTGCTGGCGCCGCGCCACGAGATCGAGCGCCGCGTCGCCGGCCTGCTAGCCGAGGGCGCCGGCGGCGGCCACATCGTCAACCTCGGCCACGGAATCCTGCCGATGACGCCGGTCGATCACGCCCGCGCCTTCGTCGAGCTGGCGCAACGCCTCTCGGCGGAGCCCGTGGCACCGCTCGCGGCCGCCAAGGCCGGCAAACCGGCGCCGGAAGCCCGCGGCGGGCCCTGACGCGACCGCGGCCCGAGGCCGCCTCCCTGCCCGCCCCCCGTTCAGCGGCGCCCGTGACCCGGAGGCGCGCCCGGCGCGGCGTCCTTCGCCAGGCTGTCGTGGATGGTCAGGATCCAGGTCTTGGTGTCGATGAAGCCCTTGCCCCAGGGCGCGAGCTCCGCTGGCAGCCCCTCGGCCTGGATCTTCTCGAGGCTCTCGCCAGCCTGCATGCGCCGGCGCACGACGTCGGTCGAAGCCACCAGCATGGCGTGGAAGCGCTCGAGGTCCGCCCGCGTCGACAGCGGACCGTGGCCGGGAATCACCTTGGCATCGGCCGGCACCAGGGTCAGCGCCTTCGCCACGTTGGCGATCAGCCCCTGCACGCTGCCGCCGCTGCCGAGGTCGACGAACGGGAACATGCCGGCGAAGAAATCGTCCCCCATGTGCACGACGTGGGAGCCGGTGAAGAACACCACGCTGTCGCCGTCGGTGTGGCCGTGAGGGAAATGGACGACCTTGATCTCCTCGCCGTTCCAGTGCACCGACACCGCCTGGTCGAAGGTGACCACCGGCAGCGCCTGCTTCGGCGACGGCGGTATCTTCTCGCCGCGCACCGACTGCTCGGTGGACAGGCGCAGCCGGACGTTGGTCTGGGCGATGATCGGCGCCTCGAGCCCGAAGATCTTGTTGCCACCGGTGTGGTCGCCATGCCAGTGGGTGTTGATCACGAACTTGATCTTGCCGCCGGCACCGCCGCTGGCACTGCCGCCGGCAACGCCCTGCACCGCGGCGCGGATCCGCGGCGCCAGCGGCTCGAACTGATCGTCGACGAGCAGGATGCCGTCCTCCCCCGCCGACACGCCGATGTTGCCGCCGGCGCCTTCCAGCATGTACACCTTGCCGGCGACCGGGGTGACCTTGATCTCGACCTTCGAGAAGTCCCGCTGCTGCGCCACCGCCGCGCGCTGGCCGCCGGCGCCGCCGCCGCCGACCATCGCCAGCGCCACCATCCACCCCGCCGCCGCGGCCGCGGTCAGCGCGGCCAGGGCGCCTGCGCCCCTCGTCCCTCTGCCCATGAGCCCTCCTCGTCTGCTGGTCCGTGAGAACGACCCGCCGATTCTAACCGCCAGGCGCCGGCGATCGTAGCGATCGCGGCGACCGACTGTCCCACCCGCAAAGGACGGCGGCGGCCAGGCTCGCTATGATCGCCGGCATGGCCACGCCATCGCTGCCCGGCTCCACTCCCGCCTCTCCGGCCGCCGGCGCCTCTCCCGCCGTCGCCCCTGCCGCCGCTCCCGCGCCGGACCGCGCAGAGTCGGGCGCGCACCTGCGCTCGCCGGACTCCGGCAAGCGGGTGGCGCCGCCGCCTTTCGCCGGCGCCGCGGCACTCGCGGCCGAGCTCGCGGCCGGGGTCGCCGGCGAGGTGCGATTCGACGCCGGCAGCCGCGCCCTCTACGCGACGGACGCCTCCAACTACCGGCAGGTGCCGATCGGCGTGGTGCTGCCGCGCGACGCCGCCGACGTCGCCGCGACCATCGCCGCCTGCCGCCGGCATGGCGCCCCGGTGCTGGCGCGCGGCGGCGGCACCAGCCTCGCCGGCCAGTGCTGCAACGTCGCGGTGGTGCTGGACTTCTCGAAGTACATGCACCGGCTGGTGGAGCTCGACCCCGCGCGGCGGCTGGCGCGGGTCGAGCCCGGCATCGTGCTCGACACCCTGCGCCGGGCCGCCGAGCGGCACCATCTCACCTACGGCCCCGACCCCGCGACGCACGACCACTGCACGCTGGGCGGCATGATCGGCAACAACTCCTGCGGCGTGCACGCCCTGATGGCCGGCAAGACCGTCGACAACGTCGAGGAGCTCGAGGTGCTGACCTACGACGGCCTGCGGCTGCGCGTCGGCCCCACCTCCGACGACGAGCTCGCGCGCATCGTCGCGGCCGGGGGCCGGCGCGGCGAGATCTACGCCGGCCTGGCGTCGCTGCGGGACCGCTTCGCCCCGCTCATCCGCCGGCGCTATCCCGACATCCCGCGCCGCGTCTCGGGCTACAACCTCGACCAGCTGCTGCCGGAGAACGGCTTCCACGTGGCGCGCGCCCTGGTGGGCACGGAGGGCACCTGCGCCACCGTCCTCGAGGCGACGGTGCGGCTGGTGGCGAGCCCGCCCTACCGCACCCTGGCGGTGCTCGCCTACGCCGACGTCTACCGCGCCGGCGACCATGTCCCCGAGATCCTCGAGTGGGGGCCGATCGGCCTCGAGGGCCTCGACGACCGGCTGGTCGGCTTCATGCGCGCGAAGGGGTTGCATCCCGCGAGCGTCGCCCGGCTGCCGCCCGGCGGGGCCTGGCTGCTGGTCGAGTTCGGCGCCGACAGCCAGGACGAGTCCGACGCGCGGGCGCGGCGCATGGCCGAGGCCCTGCGGCGGCGGCCGGACGCGCCGCCGGTCAAGCTGATGGCAAGCCGGGAGGAGGCGCGGCGGATGTGGGAGGTGCGCGAGGCCGCGCTCGGCGCCACCGCGTTCGTGCCGGGGATGGCCGACGCCTGGGAAGGATGGGAGGACGCGGCGGTGCCGCCGGCCCGCCTGGGCCCCTACCTGCGCGATTTCCGCCGGCTTCTCGACCGGTACGGCTACGAGAGCGCGCTCTATGGCCACTTCGGCCAGGGCTGCGTCCACACGCGCGTCGACTTCGACTTCGAGAGCCGCGCCGGCATCGACCGCTACCTCGCCTTCATCGACGAGGCGGCCGACCTGGTGGTCCGCTACGGCGGGTCGCTCTCGGGCGAGCACGGCGACGGCCAGTCGCGGGCGGCGCTGCTGCCGAAGATGTTCGGCCCCGAGCTGGTGGGGGCGTTCGAGGAGTTCAAGGCGCTCTGGGATCCCGAGTGGAAGATGAATCCCGGCAAGGTCGTGCGCGCCGGCCGTCCGGACCAGGATCTCCGCCTGGGCGTCGACTACCGCCCCTGGGAGCCGGCCACCCATCTGAGCTTCGCGGCCGATCGCGGCAGCCTGGCGCGCGCCTCGCTGCGCTGCGTCGGCGTCGGCAAGTGCCGCCGCCTGCAGGCCGACGGCGGGGTCATGTGTCCGAGCTACATGGCGACGCTCGAGGAGCGGCACTCGACCCGCGGCCGCGCCCACCTGCTGTTCGAGATGCTCGAGCGCGACACCATCGGCCGCCGGGGCTGGCGGGACGAGAGCGTCAGGGAGGCCCTCGACCTCTGCCTGTCGTGCAAGGGGTGCAAGTCGGACTGCCCGGTCCACGTCGACATGGCGGCCTACAAGGCGGAGTTCCTCCACCACTACTACGCCGGCCGGCTGCGGCCGCGCTCGGCGTACGCCTTCGGCCTGATCCACTGGTGGGCGCGCCTGGCCTCGCCGCTCGCGCCGCTGGTGAACGCCGCCCTGCGGGCGCCCGGCCTCTCCGGCCTCGCCAAGGCGGCGGCGGGCATGGCGCCCGGGCGCCGCATCCCGGCCTTCGCCAGGCCGACCTTCCGCGCCTGGTGGCGGGCGCGCGCCCGCTCCGGAGAGCGCAACCCGGACGGGCCGCGCGTGGTGCTCTGGGCGGACACCTTCACCAACTACCTGCAGCCGGCGGCGGCGCAGGCGGCGGTCGAGGTGCTGGAGGCGGCGGGCAAGCGCGTGGTGGTGCCCGCGCGCCCGCTCTGCTGCGGCCGGCCGCTCTACGACTACGGCATGCTGCGGCTCGCGCGCCGCCAGCTGCGCCGGGTGCTCGGCGCCCTGCGCCGGGAGATCCGCGCCGGCACGCCGCTGGTCGCGCTCGAGCCCTCGTGCCTGGCGGTCTTCCGCGACGAGCTGCTGCAGCAGCTGCCGCACGACGAGGACGCCCGCCGCCTGGCGAGCCAGTCCTGGGGGCTCGCCGAGTACCTCGAGCGCCACGCCCCGGGCTGGCGGCCGCCACGCCTGGCCGGGCCGCGCGGCCAGCCGCTGAAGGCGCTGGTGCAGCCGCATTGCCACGCGCGCGCGACGGCGGCGATGGACGGCGGGCGGGCCGGCGGCGCGGGCGGCGCCGAGGACCTGCTGGACGGCCTCGGCCTCGACGCTCGCGTGCTCGACGCCGGCTGCTGCGGGATGGCCGGAGCTTTCGGCTTCGAGCGCGGCGAGCGCTACGAGGTGTCGATACGCTGCGGGGAGCGCGCGCTGCTGCCGGCGGTGCGCGAGGCGGGGTCCGACACCCTGATCGTCGCCGACGGCTTCAGCTGCCGCGAGCAGATCGCGCAGGGCGCCGGCCGCCGCGCGCTGCACCTGGCGCAGGTGTTGCAGCTGGCGCTACGGCAGGGCCCGGGGACGGGCGCAGGCGAAGCGCCGGCAGGCGGCGGCCCGAACGGCCCGCGCGGACCAGGCGGCCCGAACGGCCCCGGCGGCTCGGGCGGACCAGGCGGCCCGGATGAGCCGGCCACGCTCGACAGGAGGGGCGAGCCATGAAAGCGAAGCGAATGTCGGCCGGCGCCGGCGCCTCTGCCAGGCCGGCCGGTTCGCCAGCCAAGCCGGAACCGCCCGGCGGCGCGGTCTGGGCGCTGGTCTTCGAGCGCGGCGACGAGGCGATCGCCGGCCTGACCGCCTTCGCCCGCGAGCACGGCCTGACCGGCAGCCAGCTGACCGCCATCGGCGCCTTCTCCGACGTCACGCTCGGCTACTTCGAGCGCACCAGCCGTGAGTACCGGCGCATCCGGCTCGAGGAGCAGGTGGAGGTGCTGTCGCTGGTCGGCGACATCGCGCTCGAGAACGGCCAGCCGAAGGTCCATGCGCACGTGGTGATCGGCCGCGCCGACGCCACGGTGCGGGGCGGCCACCTGCTCGAAGGCCACGTCTGGCCGACGCTCGAGGTCGTCCTTCAGGAGTCGCCGCACCAGCTCGTGCGGCGCTTCGATCCCGAGGTCGGCATCGCCCTGATCGACCTCGACGCCGAGCCGCCGGCGGCGGCGACGGTCGAGGCGGCGACGAAGACCCCAGTGGCGTCCGGCCCACCGCGCACCCGGCAGGCAAGCTCGAAGCTTCGTTGACCCGACATTATCGGCGCTCTCGACCGCCTCACCGGCGGCCGGAGGCTCCGCATCGCGATCGGCCTGGACACCGCGCTCACGCCACCCTTCGACGACGACGGCGGCGGCGATGAGCGGCCGCGCTTGGCGGTCAGCCTGATTCACTCCGCTGAGCCGCCGCTCCGGCGCCGCCCGAGCCCGAGCCGGGCGGCGGCCTCCGCGATCTCGGGACGGCCGGCGAGCCCGCCGGCCACCAGGTAGAGGACGCCGTAGGTCAGCAGCACCGGCACCGCCTTGACCAGGCCGGAGAGCGACGGCGGCAGCAGCCGCCAGAGCAGCGCCGCGGGCGCCGCCGCGGCCAGCGCCAGCAGCAGGATGCGGAGGTCGTCCCGCCACGGCAGCCCGAACTCCGGCAGGCGCCGGCGCAGCGCGCTGCGCAGCCGCGCCAGCTCGAGCCAGGCGCCGGCCCCTGAGGCGAGCGACAGGCCGAGGACGCCCAGGAACAGGCGCTGCCCCGGCGGCTGCGCCCCGAACGCCGGCGGCACCGGGAAGCGGTCGAGCCAGAACATCAGCGGCAGGGCGACGAGCGCGGCGGCCCCGACCCGCTGGGCGGCGATCTTGGCCGGCGTGCGCGTATCGCCCAGCGCATAGAACGTGTTCTGCAGCAGCCGCGACGAGGTGGTGGCCAGGATGCCGGTGCTGTAGCCACAGAGCGCCAGGTAGACCAGCCCGTTGTCGGCGCCGCCGAAGCTGCCGCGGCGATAGACGGCGCCGACCACCAGGTAGCCGAAGGCCAGGTATCCGACCACCGTCGGCACGTTCAGGAACGCCACCGCGCCGAGCGCCCGGCGCACGCGCGCCAGCAGCGCCGGCGCCGCCGCCTCGCCGCGCAGGCGCGACAGCTCGGGCAGCTCGGCGGCGGCCACCGACATACCGAACAGGCTGATCGGCAGGATGTAGAGCATCTGCGCATAGCGGTCCGCGCCGGCGGCGCCGGTGGCGAGCAGGGTGGCCAGGAAGAGGTCGACGTAGCCCGCGATCTGGACCACGCCGCGCCCCGCCACCACCGGTCCCCAGGCGGCCAGCGCCTCGCGCACTCCCGGCACCCGCGTCGAGAGGCTGAAGCGGAAGCCGCGGATCACCCGCGCCACCAGCGGCAGCTGCACCAGGAACTGCAGCAGGCCGCCGGCCAGCGCCCCCCAGCAGAAGGCGGCGAGCAGCCGGTCGCGCAACGGGGCGGCGAGCACCTGCCCCGCGGCTGCGCCGGCGCCCGGCCCGCCGGACGGCGCGGCGGGCCAGATGCCGGCGGCGTGCCCGGCGAAGAGCAGCGCCGCGATCATCGCCGAGTTCCACAGCACCGGCGCGAAGTAAGGCAGGAAGAAGCGCCGGTGGCTGTTGAGCACGCCGAGCGCCCACACCGACAGCACCAGGCAGCCGGTCATCGGGAAGAGCACCCGCACCGCGCCGACCGCCAGCGCGAAGCGGTCCACCGCCGCCCGCCCCGCCGCCATCGCCCCGGCGTCGGCGAGGAACCCCGGCGCCAGCAGCGCCACCAGCGGCTTCGCCAGCAGGATGCCGCACAGCGCCAGGCCGGCGGCGGTGGCGAGCAGCAGGCCGAAGATGGCGCCGGCGAACCGCCCCGCCTCCTCGCGGCGGCCGGCCTCGAGCAGCCGGCTGTAGATCGGGATGAAGGCCGCCGACAGCGCGCCTTCGCCGAGCAGGTTCTGCAGCGCGTTGGGGACGCGCAGCGCCGCGGTCAGCGCGTCGGCGTGCGGACCGACCCCGAAGAAGAAGGCGACCGTCTGCTCGCGCGCCAGGCCCGCGAGGCGGCTGAGCAGGATACCGGCCCCGACGCTGGCGGCGCCGCTCCGCCGGCCGGGACCGCCGGGGGCGCCCGGGCCGCTGGAGCTACCCTGGCCGCCGGGGCCGCCGGGGCCGCCGGAGAGCGGCGGCGGCGGCGAGGCCGCGACGCCTGCTGCTGCGCTCCGCTCGGCGGCCTCGTCCATTGCCGCGGCGGATTCTACGCGATCCACCGCCGGTGCTTCGCCGGCGGCGCCGGCCGCGCTCTCCGCCGCTTGAAACGGCGGCGCCCGCCCGGCGCCGCGGCCGTCACCGCAGCCGGGCCACCACCAGGGTGATGTCGTCGGCCTGCTCGACGCTGCCTTTCCAGTTGGCGAGATCCGACAGGACGCTGTCGCGCACCTCGCGGGCGGTGCGGTTCGGCGCCGCCCTGGCGATGGCGCGCATCAGCCGCTCCTCGCCGTACTGCTGCTCGTGGTCGTTGTGCATCTCGACGATGCCGTCGGTGTAGACCACCAGCAGGTCGCCGGCCGCGATCCTGGCCTCGTTGCGGACGTAGCGCGGATCGGCGAAGGTCCCGAGCGGCGGCGCGCCGCTGCCGACCGCCGCGACCGTGCCGGTGGCAGCCCGGTAATGCAGCAGCGGCGGATGGCCGGCGCTGGTCACGGCCAGCGTTCCGGCCTCGTGATCGACCACCGCCAGCTGCAGCGTCACGTAGGTGCGCCGGTCGGTGGTGCGCCGCACCATGCGGTCCAGCCGCCCGAGCGCCTCGGCGGAGACGAGGTCGTCCTCGAGCAGGTAGAGGCAGCTGCGCACGCCCGACAGCAGCAGCCCCGAGGCCAGGCCGTGCCCCGAGACGTCTGCGACCACCAGCACCAGCCGTGTCGGGGTGAGACGGAAGGTGTCGTAGTAGTCGCCGCCCACCTCGGTGGCGGGCAGCGAGGCGGCCGACAGATCGAGCCAGGGAATGTCGGGCGGCGCCTGCGGCAGCATGCTCAGCTGGATCTTCCGCGCGTACTCGATCTCCTCGCGCATGCGCAGGCGCTCGCGAGAGCGGGCATGCTCGCGCCGCCAGACGCCGAGGAAGCGCCGCTTGTCGAACTGCGTCGCCGCGCCGGCAATGACCAGGCAGGCCGCCGTCACCGCCGCGATGACGATCTCCAGCTGCTGGACGCCGACCACCGCGCCGCCGCTGGTCATCGTCTCGGCCGCGGCGCCGCCGGTCGCCTGCAGGCCGCCGGGACCCCAGTGCAGCGCCTCGGCCACCCAGAAGGCGCCGTAGAGCAGCAGGTGCTCGAGCAGACGCAGCCGGAACGCCATCAGCACCAGCGGGAACAAGCCTCCCATCTGCAGCGACCAGTCCGCGCCAGAGCGCACGGTCCATAGCTCGGGCAGGCTCATCTGCACGAAGAAGTAGCCGACCAGGATCTGCCGGAAGTAGCGCTCGAAGAACTGCTCGCGGTAGACGGCGATGAACCCCAGGACGGCGGCCAGGTTCACGACGTAGAACGCCACCCGCAGCGCCGAGACCCGCGCCGCCGCGGCCACCGCCAGGCCGGTCAGCGCCATCGCGGCGACCAGCAGCAGCAGCCAGCGCAGCCGGCTGAAGTTCTTGGCGTCGAAGTGCTTCTGCAGGGCGAGCGCCTCGGGCAGCTGCACGAGGTCGTCGATGGAGGTTGCTCTCACGGCGGGATGGGGGGAGGTCGAGACGCCAGGGGCACGCAAGACAATACTATGCCGGGCGGCCGCCGGTTCCCGGTCGCGAGGGTGCTCGCCCCTCTCCGGCGGCTCTCCCTCCCTCTGCCGCCCTTTGGGCGAGGCATCGAAGTCCTCCGGCGGCGCCCCCGGTCAGACCGTCGCCCAATGGGCGGCAGAGGGAGGGAGAGCCGCCGCGCCGCCTCCGGGTGGGAGGAGGTTCCTAGCCCCGCGCGGCCTTGACCGCGGCGGTGAGCGCCGGCACCAGCTCGTGCAGGTCGCCGACCAGCCCGTAGCGGGCGACCGAGAAGATCGGCGCGCTCGGGTCCTTGTTGATCGCCACGATGACCGCGGAGCCCTTCATCCCGACCAGGTGCTGGATGGCGCCGGAGATGCCCGCGGCGATGTAGAGCCGCGGCGACACCGTCTGGCCGCTCGAGCCGATCTGGCGCTCGCGTGGCAGCCAGCCACTGTCGATCACCGGCCGGCTGGCGCCGATCTCGGCGCCGAGGGCGCGCGCCAGCTCCTCGATCGGACCCAGCTTGTCGGCGCCGCCCACCCCGCGTCCCACGGCGACGATGACGCCTGCCTTGGTGAGATCGACCTGCTGCGCCGCCGCCTCCTCGTAGCCCAGGATCTCGCGGTCCGGCCGCGCCTGCGACGGGTCGACCGCCAGCGGCCGGAGCTTGGCACCGGCATCGGCGTCGGCGGCGGCCTGAGGCGGGGCATCGGCCTGGAAGGAGCCCGACTGGACCGAGACCAGGACGGTCCCGGCGCCGCGCACCCGCACCGTCGCCTGGAGCTTGCCGCCCAGCACCGGCCGGGTCCAGACCAGGCCGTCCCCCCCGGCCGGCTCGCCGCCCGCCGCGAAGCCCGTCACCTCCGGCAGCAGGCCGGTGCCGGCGCGCTGCGCCAGGCGCGGCACGAAGTCGACGGTCTGGTAGGTATGGGGGAAGAGCACGTAATCCGGGCGCTCCGCGTCGATCGCCGGCGCCAGCACTCCGATCCAGGCGCCCGGCGTGTAGGACGCCAGCGCCGGGTGGTCGGCGACCAGGACCGCCGCGACCTCGCGCCGCGCCACTTCGCTCGCGGCGGCGTCTAAGCCCGACCCCAGGAGCACCGCGTCGACACGGACGGGGCGCAGCGGCGCCGGCGCCGCCGATCCGGCGAGCGCGCCCGCCAGCCGCCGGGCGGCCGCCACCGCCTCCCAGGAGACGCGCGTCACGCGGCCGTCGCGCAGCTGCGGCACCACCCAGATCCGCCGGCCGCGCCCGGCCGGCCCCCCGTCCTGCCCGGCCGGCCCAGCCTGTCCGTCCTGCCCGGCTTGCCCCTCCTGCGCGGTCATCAGAGCACCCTCGCTTCCTGCCGCAGCTTCTCCACCAGCGCAGCGGTCGCCGTCTTGGCGTCACCCTCGAGGATCTGGGCGCCCTCGCCCGCCGCCGGGAACGCCACCGAGAGGACCTCGAGCCGCGAGCCGGCCGCGCCGAGCTCGCCCGGATCGAGCCCGAGGTCGGCGGGCGACAGCACCGCGATCTCCTTCTTCTTTGCCTGCATGATTCCCTTGAGCGAGGCATAGCGCGGATGATTGATCCCGGCCTGGATCGCGAGCACGGCGGGGAGCGCCACGCGCGAGACCTCGTTGACGCCGCTCTCCATCTCGCGGGTCACCCTGGCGCTCGCCGGCTTGCCCTCGGCCGGCTCCAGCTCGACTCCCATCACCAGCCAGACGTGCGGCCAGCCGAGGTGGCCGGCGATGACCGAGCCGGTGGCGCCGAAGCCGGCGTCGTCGGACTGCGAGCCGGTGAGCACCAGGTCGAACGCCTCGCGCCCCACCGCCGCCGCCAGGGCGCGGCCGGTGGCCAGCGCGTCGCCGCCCGCGAAAGCCGGATCGGCAAGGTGCACGGCGCGCGCCGCGCCCAGGGCCAGCGCCTTGCGCAGCGCCTCGCGCACCCGCTCCGGCCCGAGGCTGAAGACCACCACCTCGCCGCCGGTGCGCTCGGCCAGGCGCAGCCCCTCCTCGAGGGCGTACTCGTCGCTCTCGTTGACGATGAAGGGCAGGTCCTCCTCGTCCAGCCACCTGCCGTCGCGGCTGAGCCGCAGCCGCGCCTCGCTGTTGGGGACCTGCTTGATGCAGACGGCGATCTTCATCCCATCCTCCTCACCCGCTCACCCGCCGGCGCGAAGGTCCCGGCATGCGGGCGGACGGTCGGCCGCGGCTCCGCCTGTCGCCTGTCGCGGCACCCCGGCTGGGAGGCCGCGGCTCCGCCTGTCGCCAGTCGCGGCACCCCGGCTGGGGAAGAGCGGGCCTCAAAACGCCGGCCCCGGCACGCGGACCGCCGCGCCGTTGACCGCGGCGGCGGCGGGGGTGCTGAGGTAGTAGATCACCTCCGCCACCGCCCGGGTGCTCACCCACTGCGCGGGATCGGCGGCGGGCATGGCGCGGCGGTTCGCCGGCGTGTCCATGGTGCCGGGCAGCACGGCGTTGGCGCGGCCGCCGAACGGCGCGACCTCGCGGGCCAGCGACTCGACCAGCCGCAGCGTCCCCGCCTTGGCCGCCGCGTAGGCCGCCACTCCGGCCTCGCCGAGCAGCGCCGCCGGCGACGACACCACCACCAGGGAGCCGCCGCCGGCGCGCTCGAAGCAGCGGGCGCACTCGCGCGCCACACGGAACGTGGTCTCGAGGTTGACCCGCATCAGGAAGCTCCAATCCTCGTCGCCGAGGTCGCGGAGCCGTCCGTAGCGGAAGCCGCCCACCAGGTGCGCCACGGCCGGCGAGGTCTCCGCCGCCAGCTCCTCGCCGAACAGCCGCTCGACCTCGGCGGTCGAGCCCAGGTCCACCTGCCGCAACGCCAGCCGGTCGGCGGGCGCCAGCCCGGCCAGGTCGCCGGCATGGCTGCCGTAGACCGCCAGCACCCGTTCGCCGCCGGCGAGAAAGCGCCGCACGACGCTGCCGCCCAGCGCGCCGCTGGCGCCGGTAATGAGCACTCTGCCGCGCATGCCGCCTCGAGCCTCCTCCTGGCCGCCACCGCCTGCCGGCGCCCCGGGGCCGGCGAGATTATCACGCCGGATCGCGAGCCGCCTCGGGAGCGGGTCCGGCCTGTCACCGGCGGAGCTACTTCGGGAGTGCCGTTCTGATAGACTTCGACGCCAAATAGCCGGGTCCCAGGATGCCGCGCTCGGCAGATCCTCACCACCCTTTCGCTCGCAGCCGTTCATGGCCGAGAATCCCAAGGACCCGAAGATCCCGCCGCCGCCGTTCGCTCCTCCGACGCCGCTGATCGGCAGCACGATCTCCCATTACCGCATCCTCGAACGCCTTGGCGGCGGCGGCATGGGGGTGGTGTACAAGGGCTGGGACCTGAAGCTCGAGCGGTACGCGGCGGTCAAGTTCCTCTCCCCGCACCGCAGCAGCAGCGACGACTTCAAGCGGCGCTTCGCCCGCGAGGCCCGCACCGCCTCGCGCCTCGAGCACCCCAACATCTGCACCGTCTTCGAGACCGACGAGACCGAGGACGGCCGCCTGTTCATCGCCATGGCCTTCTGCGAGGGCGAATCGCTCAAGCGCAAGATCGAGCGCGGGCCGCTGCCGCTGCCGCAGGCCCTCGCCGTCGCCGCCCAGGTCGCCTCCGGGCTCGCCGCCGCCCACGACAAGGGCGTCGTCCACCGCGACATCAAGCCGGGCAACGTCATGGTGGCCGACGACGGGCGGGTGAAGATCGTCGACTTCGGCATCGCCCGTCACGCCGACGAGACCCGCCTCACCCGTACCGGCGACGTCATGGGCACCACCGCCTACATCTCGCCGGAGCAGTTCCTCTCCGCCGAGACCGATCACCGCACCGACCTCTGGTCGCTGGGAGTGGTGCTCTACGAGATGCTCACCGGCCGGCTGCCGTGGGTCGACGGCGACGAGCGCGAGCTGATCGACGCCATCGTCAAGCGGCCGCCGCGCCTGGTCTCCTCGCTGCGGACGGGGGTGCCGCAGGAGCTCGAGCGCGTCGTCGCCCGCGCCCTCGCCAAGCGCCCCGCCGACCGCTACCAGCGGGCCGGCGAGCTGCAAGCCGATCTGCTGGCGGTCGCCGAGCTGGTGACAGAGCCGGCGTTCTACGGGCCGTACGAGCAGACCATGGTCGAGGCGCCGCAGGCGTCGAAGGAACGGCGCCCGACCTCGCCGCCGCCCGCGGCTCCGGACGGCCGCGCCGCCACGACGGCGCCCGGGCCGCTCTCCGGCGGGTCGGCGGGCATCGGGACGGCCCCGCCGCCGCCACCGGCCCCGGCGGCTCTCGCTCCCCCGCCGGCCCCGCCGATCGATGGCGAAGGCGGGCCCTCGCGCGGCGCCGTGGCGGCGGCCTCCCGATCGGGGGCCGTAGTTCCGCGCGGCGCGGCAGGCGACGGCGGCGCTTCCGGCGCCTCCGGCACCGCGCCGCGCACCGGCGGCATGATCGGCCGGGTCATCTCCCACTACCGCATCCTGGGCCCGCTGGGAGGCGGCGGCATGGGCGTCGTCTACCAGGCCCAGGACCTCAGCCTCGAGCGCGTCGTGGCGCTCAAGTTCCTGCCGCCCGAGCTCAGCCGCGACCCCGAGGCCAAGACCCGCTTCCTGCAGGAGGCGCGCGCCGCCTCGGCGCTCGACCACCCCAACATCTGCACCATCCACGAGGTCGGCGAGACCGACGAGGGCCAGCTCTACCTGGCGATGGCCTGCTACGACGGCGAGACCTTGAAGCAGCGCCTGCAGCGCGGGCCGCTGCCCATCGACGAGGCGCTCGAGACCGCCCAGCAGGTGGCGCGCGGCCTGGTCAAGGCCCACCGCTCCGGCATCGTGCATCGCGACATCAAGCCGGCCAACCTGATGATCACCGCCGACGAGATCGTCAAGATCCTCGACTTCGGCATCGCCAAGCTGGCCGGGGCCGCCGGCCTCACCCGCATCGGCTCCTCCCTCGGCACTCCCGGCTACATGTCGCCCGAGCAGGCGCGCGGCGAGGAGGTCGACCCGCGCACCGACGTCTGGTCGCTCGGCGCGGTCCTCTACGAGATGGTGACCGGCCGCCGCCCCTTCCGCGGCGACCACGACCAGGCGGTCCTCTACGCTCTCTTCAACCAGGAGCCCGACCCGGTCCTGCAGCTGCGGCCCGACGCACCGCCGGAGCTGGTCCGCATCATCGGCCGCATGCTGGCCAAGGACCCCGACCGCCGCTACCTCACCGCCGGCGAAGCCCTGGCCGACCTGCGCGCCCTCTACGGCCCGGTGACCGGCACCGGCACCCGCACCGGCATGACCGGCGGCCTGACCGGCACGACGTCGGCGCCGGCTCTGCCGCCGCCGGCGGCGCCGCGGGTCCGCCGCCGCCGGCGCGCGGCGCTGCTCGCCGCGGTGGTGGCCGGCGCCGCGCTCACCGCCTGGCTGGTCCTGGTCACCGGGCGGCAGGCGCCAGGACCCTTGCATCCGAACTACCGGCAGTTGACGTTTCTCCCCGGCAGAGAGGGCTTCCCGAGCCTCTCGCCGGACGGCCTCTCCTTCGTCTTCACCAAGTCGGAAGGCGGCCGATCGCACATCTACCGGCAGCGCGTCGGCGGCGCGAATTACAACGACTTGAGTAGCGATCCGGCCGCGGACGACACGCAGCCGGAGTTCTCACCGGACGGCGACCACATTGCCTTCCGCTCCAACCGCGAAGGCGGCGGCATCTTCATCATGGGCGCCACCGGCGAATCGCCGCGTCGCGTCAGCGAATTCGGCTACAGCCCCTCGTGGTCGCCCGACGGCCAGGAGCTCGTTTTCGCCACGGAAGGCGTGACCGACCCCAGGGGGCGCACCGGCGTCAGCGAGATCTGGCGCGTGCGCGTTGGCAACGAGGAGAAGAGCCTGCTCTATGCGGGCGACGCGGTCCAGCCCCGGTGGTCGCCGCACGGCCGCCGCATCGCCTACTGGGGACGCGAGAAAGGCAGCCGGCGTACGATCTGGACGCGGCCGGCGGGCGTCGGCCGCCCGGTCCGCGTCACCAACGACGATTACCTGAACTGGAACCCGGTGTGGTCGCCGGACGGCAACTTCCTCTATTTCACCAGCAATCGCGGCGGTCCGATGAATTTCTGGCGAGTGGCCATCGACGAGGACTCCGGCAGGCTGAGGGGCGACCCGGAGCCGCTGAACACTCCGGCCTCGAGATGTGCGTTCCTCGGTTTCTCGCGCGATGGCCGCAGCTTCATCTACGCCACCGAAGAGGGCACGTCGAACATCGCGCGCCTGACGCTCGACCCTCGCACCCGCGAGGTGCTCGGAGCGCCGGCCGCGGTCACGGCAGGAGCGCAAGCGGTGGAGGCGATCGACGTCTCCCCGGATGGCAAGTGGCTGGCCTTCAACACGGCCGCGCCGCAGGAAGATCTCTACGTCGTCCATCCCGACGGCACGGGCCTGCGGCTGCTGACCACCGGCGGCGCCAAGAACCGGGTGCCGCGCTGGTCGCCCGACGGCTCGCTCATCGCCTTCTACTCCGATCGCGGCGGCGGCTCGTTCCGAGCCTGGACCATCAAGCCCGACGGCAGCGCGCCGCAGCGGGTCAGCGACGCCAGCCCACTTTACAATCTGGTCTGGTCGCCCGACGGCAAGCGGCTGGCATGCAATGCCGGCATCGGCCAGGACCTCAGCCTGATCGACCTGACGCGGCCGTTCGGCCAACGCCAACCCCAACCGCTGCCGCGCTCGGCGCAGCCGCTCTATCCCTTTTCCTGGTCGCATGACCGAGAACGACTGCTCGGCGTCACCGAGCTGGACCCCGGCGTATTTTTCTATTCCTTCGCCGCACGGCGCTACGAGCGGTTGACGCACGGCTTGACGCGATCCGCGGAATGGATGAGCGACAGCCGCACCGTGCTTTATGTCAGCGGCGGCAAGCTGATGATCGTCGACGCCGAGACCCGCGTCCCTCGCGAGCTCTATGCGCCGCCCGCGAACTCGGAGATCAGGGCGGCGTGCGCGAGCCCCGACGGCCACGCTATTTATGTCGTGCAGTCGACGCAAGAAGGCGACGTCTGGCTGGGCACCATGCCTTGATCGCGCCGTCCCCGCACCGCAACAGCAACAAGCTTAGTGACATACTTGCATTTATATAAATAGAAAGCGATATAACCTCGCGGCAGGGGGTTGCTATTCACCGGATGGTGATATAGTGAGACCATCTTCCGGCAGCCTGCTGAAGCGCCGAGTTGCCCCGAGGCACGCGGGCTGATAGAGCAGAGATGTCAAACGGGTCGGTGCCCGGCCGCCACCGAGGCGGCTCCCGCCGAGCCCCAAGGAGGGAAACGATGACGTTTACGGTGCGTGACCTCATGCTCGATGTCCTACCTGCAGCCGACGCTGAAGGCTATCTGCTAGGCCCCTGCCTACCGATCACCGATCTACCAAAACCCAAGCCGGGGCCGAAGCCTGGACCGCATCCGAAGCCGAAGCCGAAGCCGGAATGCATGCCGATCAGCACGGGACCCGACGCCTACGCCGACGACCTCCTGGTCGCCGGTGCACGGTTGGCGCCCCTGTCAGCGCTCCGCGAGCAGCTGCACCAGGCGTTGCACCCCTGATCCGGCGCCGGCCGAAGGTGCGCGGCGCGCGGGCTCCTGGCAGCGGCTCCGCTGCCGCGGCCGCGCGCGCCGGCGCTCGCGCGGGCGCCCCCTCAGCGGTAGAACAGCGGGTAGCGGGCCGGGTCGGCCTCGTGCATCAGCTCGTAGACGGTCTCGAAGAGCTGCTCGCGATTGGGCTTGGACCAGTAGTCGCCGTCTGAGCCGTAGGCGGTGCGGTGCTCGGCGCCCGGGAGGGTGCGCGGCTCCGAGTCCAGCCAGGCGTAGCCGCCCTGGGCCTCGAGGACCTGCTGCATCATGTAGGCGGTGGCGCCGCCGGGCACGTCCTCGTCCATGAAGACGATGCGGTTGGTCTTGCGCAGCGAGTCGAGGACGCGGCCGTGGAGGTCGAACGGCAGCAGGGTCTGGACGTCGACGATCTCCGTCTCGATGCCCACCTGCGCCAGCCGCTCGGCGGCCTCGAGCGCCACGCGGCAGCAGGCGCCGTAGGTGACGACGGTCACGTCGCCGCCCTCGCGCAGCACCTCGGGCACTCCCAGCGGCACCGTCATCTCGCCGATGTTGGCCGGCAGCCGCTCCTTGACGCGATAGCCGTTGAGCACCTCGACCACCAGTCCCGGGTCGTCGCCGGCCAGCAGGGTGTTGTAGAAGCCCGCCGCCTGGGTCATGTTGCGCGGCACGCAGACGTAGATGCCGCGCAGCAGGTTGAGGACGCCGGCCATCGGCGAACCGGCGTGCCAGATGCCCTCCAGGCGGTGGCCGCGGGTGCGCACGATCACCGGCGCCTTCTGCTGTCCCTTGCTGCGGTAGCGCAGGCAGGCCAGGTCGTCGGAGAGGATCTGCAGCGCGTAGAGGATGTAGTCGAGGTACTGGATCTCGGCGATCGGCCGCAGGCCGCGCAGCGCCATGCCGATCGCCTGCCCCATGATGGTCGCCTCGCGGATGCCGGTGTCCGAGACCCGGAGCTTGCCGTACTTCGCCTGCAGGCCGGCGAAGCCCTGGTTGACGTCGCCGATCTGGCCGACGTCCTCACCGATGGCGACGACGTTCGGGTAGCGCTCCAGGGCGGCGTCGAAGCAGGCGTTCATGACCTTGTGGCCGTCCACGACCGGCGACTCCGCGGTGTAGGCCGCGGGCACCGCCGGCACCGCCAGGGCCGCCAGCGGCGTCGCGCTGTAGAGGTCGGAGTCGTAGCGCGCGGCGTTCTCGCGCACGCGCTCGCGCTGCCACGCTGCCAGCCGCCGCGCCGGCTCCGGCAGCTCCGCAGCAGGCCGGCCGCCGGCGCCGGTCTGGACGGCCAGGTCGACCAGCGCCGCCTGGGCTGCCGCCACCAGGTCGCGGCGCAGCACGACCGGCTGGCGGGCGAGCTCGGACCGCACCCGCTCGACCGCGCTCTCGGCGGTTTCGGCGATGTCGGCCGCTTCTCCCAGGAGCGCCAGCAGCTCGGACTGCTCCCGCTCGATCGGCGCGCGGAACGCCTTCCAGGCGGCCCGCTGCAGCCCGCGCACCCGGCGGGTGGCCTCCTCCTCGAGCGCGTCGAGCTCGCCGGCGTTGGCCAGCCCCTCGGCGATCATCCACTGCCGCATGCGGCGCAGGCAGTCGACCTCGGCCTCCCAGGCCAGCCGCTCCTTCGACTTGTAGCGCTCGTGGCTGCCCGAGGTCGAGTGGCCCTGCGGCTGGGTCATCTCGACGACGTGGACGATCGCCGGCACGTGCTCGCGGCGCGCGACGTCGGCGGCCTGGCTGTAGACGGCGCACAGCTCCGGGTAGTCCCAGCCACGGACCCGGTAGAGGTCGTAGCCATGGTTGGACCCGGGTGCGCGGCGGAAGCCGGCCAGCAGCTCGGAGAGGTCCTTGGCGACCTGCAGCTCGTTCGGCACGGAGATGCCGTAGCCGTCGTCCCAGATCGACAGCACCATCGGCGCCTGCAGCACGCCGACCGCGTTGATCGTCTCCCAGAAGAGGCCCTCGGCGCAGCTGGCGTTGCCGATGGTGCCGAAGGCCAACTCCTCGCCGTGATGCGAGAACTGGGTCATCGCCCGCAGCTCGGGCAGCTCGCGGTAGAGCCGCGAGGCGTAGGCGAGCCCGGCCAGGCGCGGCATCTGGGCGGCGACCGGCGACACGTCGGCGGCCGAGTTGACCAGCTCGGCGAGTTTGCGGAAGCTGCCGTCGGGCTCGAGCAGGCAGGTCGAGAAGTGAGCCGTCATCGAGCGCCCGGCCGAGCACGGCTCGCGCTCGACGTCCGGGTCGGCGTACAGCTGCGCGAAGAACTGCTCGACGGTGAGCAGGCCGAGCACGAACATCAGGGTCTGGTCGCGGTAGTAGCCGGAGCGGAAGTCCCCCTGGCGGAACACCTTCGCCAGGGCGAGCTGCGCCACCTCCTTGCCGTCGCCGAAGATGCCGAACTTGGCCTTGCCCGTCAGCACCTCGCGGCGGCCGATCAGGCTCGTCTGGCGGCTCTCGTAGGCGATGCGGTAGTCGTAGAGCACCTCCTCGCGGCTGAACGCGGCGTCGGCGGCGCCGGCGGCCGGAGTGCGGTCGGAAGCGTCCCGATCCAGGACGGAGATGGTCATGCAGGGGCCTCCGGAATCCCGCGGGGAAGCATCTGCGCGGGTGGACGTCGTCGCCGGGAATGCTAGCACGCCGGAGACCGCTTCACCGCCCCGCCGCAGTCTCGTAGAGGTGCATGCTAGGATCTCGCGCCGGATGACCGATCCCCTGGAACGCGCGCGCCCGGGACTGTCCGCTCGCGGGCTGGCGACGGCCTGCCTGGGCACCGCCTGCGTGCTCGCCCTCGCCGGCTGCGCGACCGGGGCGGGCGCCGCGGCCCGCGCCTCCGGCGACGGCACGGGCGCCACCGCGGGTGCCGCCGGGACCGCCGCCCCCGATCCCGCGTCGCCCCCGAGCCCCTACCCTTCGACCTATCGCCGCCGGCCGTCGCCGCCGGTCCTGGTGGCCCACGCCACCGTGCTCACCGCCACCGGCCAGCGGCTCGAGAGCGCCTCGGTGCTGCTCCGCGACGGCAAGATCGCCGCCGTCGGACCGGATGCCGCGGTTGCCGCGGCGGCCGGCGATGCGCAGCTGCTCGACGCCACCGGCAAGTGGGTGACCCCGGGGCTGATCGATCCCCACTCCCACCTCGGCGTCTACGCTTCGCCCGCGGTGGCGGCGAACTCCGACGGCAACGAAGCCACCAATCCCGACACCGCCGACGTCTGGGCCGAGCACTCGGTCTGGCCGCAGGACCCCCAGTTCCCGCTGGCCCTGGCCGGCGGCGTGACCACCCTGCAGATCCTGCCCGGGTCGGCCAACCTCTTCGGCGGCCGCGGCATCACGGTCAAGAACGTGCCCGCCCTGGGGGTCGACGCGATGAAGTTCCCGGGCGCTCCCTACGGCCTCAAGATGGCCTGCGGCGAGAACCCCAAGCGGGTCTACGGCGAGCGCGGGCGGGCGCCCTCGACGCGCATGGGCAACGTCGCCGGCTACCGCGAGGCGTGGATCCGCGCCGTGCGGTACCGCGAGCGATGGCGGGAGTACCACGACAAGAAGGCGCACGGCAAGGACGCCGACCCGCCCGACCGCGACCTCGGCCTCGAGACCCTGGCCGGGGTGCTGGACGGCAAGATCCTGGTGCAGAACCACTGCTACCGGGCCGACGAGATGCTCGAGATGATCGACGTCGCGCACGAGTTCGGCTACCGCATCGCCGCCTTCCATCACGCGGTCGAGGCCTACAAGATCGCCGGCGTGCTGGCCGCCAACGGCATCTGCGCCGACATGTGGGCCGACTGGTGGGGCTTCAAGATGGAGGCGCTCGACGGCATCCGGGAGAACATCGCGATCGTGGCCCACGCCGGCGGCTGCGCGGTCGTGCATTCGGACTCCGCGGAGGGCATCCAGCGCCTGAACCAGGAGGCGGCCAAGGCCATGGCCGCCGGCAACCGCGCCGGCATCGTCACCGCGCCCGAGGAGGCGATCCGCTGGATCACCCTCAACCCGGCGCGCTCGATCGGCGTCGACCGGCAGACCGGCTCGCTCGAGACCGGCAAGATGGCCGACGTCGTCGTCTGGAGCGGCAACCCGTTCGCCGTCTACAGCCGCGCCGAGAAGGTCTACGTCGACGGCGCCCTGATGTACGACCGCTCCGACCCGCGCCACCAGCCGGTCACCGACTTCGAGCTCGGGCTGCGCGACAACCCGGGGGAGCAGCCGGGTGCCCGGGAAGACGATCGGGCGGCGGCGGCGACCCCCGGCGCGACGGCGGCGATCCCTGGCGCGACGGCAGCGGTGACCCGCGGCAAGACGGCGGCGGCGACTCCTGGCGCGACGGCGGCGGCAGTCCCCGGCGATCCGGCGCCGGCCGCCGCGGAGATCGTCGCGATCACCGGCGCCACCGTCCACACCATGGGGCCCGCGGGGACTCTCCGCGGCGCGACCGTGCTCATCGCCGGCGGCCGCATCCAGGCGGTCGGCGCCGGCATCGCCGTTCCGGCCGGCGCCCGCCGCATCGACGCCGCCGGCAAGGTGGTCACGCCCGGCCTGTTCGACTCGCTCACCCAGCTCGGCCTGGTCGAGGTCAACGCCGTCGAGGACACCGAGGACGCCACCAACCAGGACCCGCAGGTGTCGGCGGGCTTCGAGGTCGCCGACGGCATCAACCCGCGGTCGATGCTGATCCCGATCAACCGCGTCGAGGGGATCACCCGCGCCGTCTCCGCTCCCACCGCTCCCGCCGCGGGCAAGAGCCTGTTCCTCGGCCAGGGGGCCGTGATCCAGCTCGGCGGCGGGCCGCGGACCGTGGTGCGCCGGTCGGTGGCGCAGTTCGCGGCGCTCGGCGAGGGCGGCGCCCGCCTGACCGGCGGCACCCGCGGCGCCGCGGCGATGCGGTTGCGCGAGGCGCTGCGCGACGCCCTCGACTACGACGCCAACCGCGCCGCCTACGACCGTGCCGGGCGCCGCCCCTACTCGCTGCCGCGCCTCGACCTCGAGGCGCTGCTGCCAGTGGCGCGCGGGGAGCAGTCGCTGGTGGTGCTGGTGAACCGTGCGAGCGACATCGAGCAGGTGCTCGAGCTGGCGCGGTGCATGAAGCTGCGCCTGATCCTCGCCGGGGCGGCGGAAGGCTGGGAGGTGGCCGGCCAGATCGCCGCCGCGCGCGTGCCGGTGCTCCTCAACCCGCTCGCCAACCTCCCCGAGAGCTTCGAGGAGATGGGCGCGACCCTTGAGAACGCCGCCCGCCTGGCGCGCGCCGGGGTGACGCTGGCGTTCCTCACCGGCGACTCCCACAACTCGCGCAACCTCCGGCAGGCGGCCGGCAACGCGGTCGCCTACGGCCTGCCCTGGGACGCGGCGCTGGCGGCGATGACCGTCAACCCGGCCCGCATCTGGGGCCTCGACGACTACGGCACCCTCGAGCCCGGCAAGGACGCCGACGTCGTCATCTGGGACGGCGACCCGCTCGAGGTGACCTCCGCCGCCGAGCGCGTCTTCATCCGCGGCCAGGAGATGCCCCGCGACTCGCGCCAGCTCCGCCTCCGCGACCGTTATCTCCCGCACGGCTAGCCTAGAAGCGATCCCGGTACAGAAGGAACCCGGGCCGGGAGGAACCCGGCCCTGCGAGAAACCCGGCTCAGAAGAGAAGCCGGCCCAGAAGGAACCCCGGCTCAGAAGGAACCCGGCTCAAAAGGAAAAGCCCGGCCGAAGCCGGGCTTTCCAGCGCGCCGGGAAGGCGCGCGACGGTGCGGCGGCCGATGCCGGCGCCGCCAGGGGGGTTGTGGGCTAGTGCCGGCCGGCGGCCGCCTCCTGCGCCTTGACCGTCCGCGCCAGCTGCTCGAGCTGCGCCTGCAGCGCGTCGATCTGGGCCTGGCGCTGCGTCAGCTCCGCGATCTGGCGCTGCTGCGCCTCGATCTGGGCCGCCTGCTCCGCCAGCTTCGCGTGCTGCTTCTGCACCTGCTCGAGCAGCATCGCGT
>Ga0207699_10000020_pt1 | contig 179154 bp, 134 predicted proteins | sample LARL51metaG_FD_184344 | JGI IMG/M metagenome (GOLD analysis project Ga0207699, IMG submission 184344) | Corn, switchgrass and miscanthus rhizosphere microbial communities from Kellogg Biological Station, Michigan, USA - LAR L5-1 metaG... | ecosystem: Host-associated > Plants > Roots >... | reverse complement strand
CACCTTCAGCATCGACGCGTCGGCGACTTCGGTGTGTTCGATCTCGGGCGCGGTGGTGTCGTTCAACCATGTCGGCACCTGCGTGATCGACGCGAACCAGGCGGGCAATGCCGACTACAACGCGGCGCCGCAGGCGCAGCAAATGTTCGGGGTGGGCAAGGGCGACCAGGCGATCGCCTTCACCTCGACGGCGCCGGCCAGCGCGAAGGTGGGCGGGCCGACGTACACGGTGACGGCGACCGGCGGCGCGTCGGGCAACGCGGTCACCTTCAGCATCGACGCGTCGGCGACTTCGGTGTGTTCGATCTCGGGCGCGGTGGTGTCGTTCAACCATGTCGGCACGTGCGTGATCGACGCGAACCAGGCGGGCAACGCCGACTACAACGCGGCGCCGCAGGCGCAGCAGTCGTTCACGGTGAGCCAGGGCATGCAGACGATCACCTTCACCTCGAGTCCGCCGGCGCATCCGCAGAACGGCGTGACCTACATCGTGACTGCGACCGCCAGCTCGGGTCTGGCGGTGACGCTCACGATCGACGCCACGGCGACCTCGGTGTGCTCGCTCTCCGGCTCGACCTCGGGATCGACGGTGTCGTTCATCAAAGCCGGCACGTGCGTGATCGACGCGAACCAAGCGGGCAACGCCGACTACACGCCGGCGCCTCAGGTGCAGCAGTCGTTCACGGTCTTCAACGTGCCGCCGACGCCGATCGCCAGCCCGAAGGAGAACTTCGACACGGTCGGTAACACCCAGCTCGAGTTCAAGGCCGCCAAGACGCTGCCGGTCTCGATCTTCGTCATGGGCAACCTGGTGGCGAACTTCACCGATCCGGACGGCCCGAACCCGCTCTCGGCGGTGCCGGTCTCCGGCGGCGCCACGACCAACGGCGGCACGGTGGACATCGCGTCGAACGGCGAGTTCACCTTCACGCCGAAGGCGGGCGACACCGCGGCCTCGGACAGCTTCCAGTACCAGGTCACGGATGGGATCGACACGGTCACCCGCACCGTGACCGTCAACCTCAAGCAGCGGGCTTGGTATGTCAAGAACAACGCTGCCGCCGGCGGCACCGGCCGCTCGCACCAGCCGTTCAACACCCTGGCAGCGGCGCAATCCGCGTCGCTCGCCAACGACTACGTCTTCGTCTACGGCGGCGACGGCACCAGCACCGGCCAGGCCGCGGGCTTCACGCTCAAGGCCGGCCAGAAGCTCTACGGCGAGGCGTTCGGGCTGACCATCGCCGACACCCTGAACGGCGTCGCCAACCCGACCCTGGTGGCGGCCAACGCCGCCAACCGGCCGGTGATCGACAACACCACGGCGGCAAGCGACGGCGTGACGGCGCTCAACGTCACCGGCACGGAGATCCGTGGTCTCTCCATCGGCGCCACGCAGCACGCGATCAACGTCACCACCAACGGCAGCAACAGCGGCGGCGCCACGATCACCAACGACGTCATCCGCCTGCCCGGCAACGACGGCATCCACGCGGCGGCCGGCGGCAGCGGCACGATGACCCTGGCCATCCAGAGCAACACGATCACCGGCAACACCAACGGCATCAACGTCCAGAAGACGGCCGGCACGCTCTACATCACGGGCTTCAACGACAACACGGTGTCCGGCTCGACGCCGGGGAGTGGCATCGTCGTCAGCGGCGCGATCTTCGACGCCGTGCCCGGCGGCGCCATCCAGACCGTCGCCGGCGGCACGACGAACATCGGCGTCTCGGGCGACGGCGTCGGCGCCAACGGCATGCTGCTGTCGGGCGTGGTAGGCGACCTGTCGTTCACCAGCTTCGGCATCTACAACTCGTCCGGCACCGGCCTCATGGTGAGCAGCACCGGGGCGCTCAACGCCGGCGCTGCCACCGGCTTCCGTGTCGTCGTCGGCGCGGGGGTGGCCATCATCAACAGCAACGGCGGGCCGGCGGTCGACGTCAGCAACGCCTCGGTGACCCTGCCGCTCAACTCGCTGACCAGCACCAACTCGACGACGACCGGCGTCTCGCTGGTCAACGCCTTCGGCGGGGTGGGCAACACCGCGCTCTCGTTCTCGTCGGGCTCGATCTCGGACCCGGCGGGAGCCTCCGGTACCGCGGTCAACGTGAGCGGCGGCACCGGCAACGTCACGATCGGGGTGCCGATCACCAACACCTCGGGCAACTCGGTCGCGGTGGCCAACCGCACCGGAGACACGGTCTCCTTCTCGAGCACCATCAACGACACCGGCAGCGGCATCTCGCTGACCAGCAACACCGGCGCGACGATCAGCTTCACCGGCGCGCTGACGCTGTCGACCGGCGCCAACGCCGGCTTCACCGCCACCGGCGGCGGCACGGTGACCGCGACCGACACGACCAGCACCGTCACCACGACGACGGGCATGGCGATCAACGTCGCCAACACGACGATCGGCGCCTCCGGGCTCAAGTGGAAGAGCGTGACGGCGGGCACGGCGGCATCGGGGCCGGCGAACGGCATCGTGCTCAACAACACCGGGTCGAGCGGCGGCATGACGGTCTCGGGAACCGGGTCGGCGGGTACGGGCGGGACCATCCAGAAGACGACGAGCCACGGGATCTCGCTCACCAGCACGAAGGGCGTCAGCCTGAGCTGGATGAACATCAGCAACAGCGGCGCGGACGGCATCATGGGGTCGAGCGTGAACGGCTTCACTCTCGACCATGCCGCGATCAGCGACAGCAGCGGCTCGAGCACCACCGACGACGGTGTCAACCTCAGCAACAGCACCGGCGGGGTCTCGATCACGAGCTCGTCGATCACCGGCTCGCCGCACCAGGGCATCACCATCGACAACAACAACACCAACCTCGCGAGCCTCACGCTGACCGGCACGACGGTGAGCGGCTCGACCGGCGGCGACGGCGTGCTGATGACGATACGCGGCACCTCGGTCCTCACCACCGGGACGATCAGCGGCTGCACGTTCTCGAGCAACTTCTCGACCGGGCTGCAGGTCTCGAACGCCGACACCGGGAACGTCCAGGGCCTGACGATCCAGAACAACACCGTCAGCGGCAACAACGCCGGCATGGACCTCGACCTCTCGCAGGGCTCGAGCATGACGGTCAACGTGCTGACGAACACCTTCAACAACCACAAGGCGGCGAGCCTCAACGTCTTCACCGCCAGCACGGCCACGAGCGGCACGTTTACCGCCAAGCTGCAGGGCAACGTCATCGGCACGGTCGGGACCAAGGACTCCGGCTCCGCCACCGGCGCCGGGATCCGCGTCATCACGCAGAACGGGAAGACCGGGGACTACACGATCGACGGCAACACGGTCAACGAGGTGCCGAACAGCTTCGGCCTGGACATCGAGTCGATCGGCCACACCTCCGGGGCCAGCGTCAAGGCCAAGATCACGAACAACACCGTGACCCGGCCGACCGGCACCAACACCAACATCGGCTGCGGCTCGCTCGCGCCCTGCCCGGAGAGCTCGATCTTCGTCTCCTCGGACACCGACTCGGCGTCCGAGAGCGTCTGCACGGTGATCACCGGCAACACGGCCTACGACCCGACGAGCTGGCCGCAGGGCGCCGGCTTCGCCGCCTACTACCTCGCCCGCCGCGGCCCGACGCCGCAGGTCTTGAACCTCGAGGGCAACACCAGCCAGTCGCCGCGGACGAACGTCCTGAGCAACAACACCGTGACCAACTTCACCTCCGGCGACTTCATCGACGAGTCGGGCAACGTCACGGTGGTCGCGGTGGGCACCTGCGGGTCATTCCCCTAGGCGCGGGGCGCGTCCTGGGAGCAGAGCCAGAGCTAGACGCTGGACAGACAAGGGAGGGACCTAGATGTCTGAACCGTTCTTGTCGGAGATCAAGATCATGAGCTTCGGCTTCCCGCCGAAGGGCTGGGCGCTGTGCGACGGCCAGCTGCTGCCGATCAATCAGAACCAGGCCCTCTTCTCGCTGCTCGGCACGACCTACGGCGGCGACGGCCGGGTGAACTTCGGCCTGCCCAACCTGCAGGGGAGAGCGCCCATGCACATGGGGAGCGGACACACGCTCGGGGAGCGAGGGGGCGAGCAGGGGCACACGCTCTCGATCTCCGAGATCCCGACCCACACTCATTCGCTGGTGGGCACCTCGAACACCGGCACCGCCGCGATCGCCCCCGGCAACCTGCTCGCGACCTCGGCGAGCCAGCTCTACCATGCGCCGGACAACAACCTCGCGGCGATGAACGCCGCGTCGCTCGCCAACGTGGGCGGCAGCCAGGCGCACCTCAACATGCAGCCGTTCCTCGTCCTCAACTTCTCGATCGCCCTGCAGGGGATCTTCCCGTCCCAGACCTAGGAGACCGGCGACATGTCACAGCCCTACGTTGGCGAGATCCGGATGTTCGCTGGCAACTTCGCTCCCGCCGGCTGGATGTTCTGCGAGGGACAGCTCCTGCCGATCTCGGAGTACGAGACCCTGTTCAACCTGATCGGCACGACCTACGGCGGCGACGGCCAGTCGACGTTCGCGCTGCCCGACCTGCGCGGCCGCATACCGCTTCATTTCGGCAACGGCTTCACCCTGGCCGAGACCGGCGGCGTCGAGACCGTCACGCTGACGGTGAGCCAGATCCCCGCGCACTCGCACCCCCTGCTGGCGACAACGACGGTCGCAGACCAGCCGAGCCCCGCCACGAACTTGGCCGCCGAGGCGTCGCTGTTCAGCCCGTACATCAACATCGCACCGACGGCTGCCATGGCGCCGCAGTCCTGCAGCTCCACGGGCGGCAGCCAGCCGCACGACAATTTCCAGCCCTACCTGTGCATCGACTTCATCATCTCGCTCTTCGGCGTGTTCCCGTCGCAGACCTAGGAGATCGACCATGGCGAACCCCTTCGTGGCTGAGATCCGCATCTTCCCCTTCAACTTCCCGCCCAAGGGCTGGGCGTTCTGCGACGGCCAGATCCTGCCGCTCTCCCAGAACACGGCGCTGTTCTCGCTGCTCGGGACCACCTACGGCGGGGACGGCAAGTCGAACTTCGCGTTGCCCAACATGCAGGGCAACGCGCCCATGCACCCGGGGCAAGGTCCCGGGCTGTCGCTGCACGACCTGGGCGAGACCGGCGGCTCGGACACGGTCACGCTGCTCGAGTCGGAGATCCCGTCGCACAGCCACAACCTGATGGCGTCGGCGCAGCCCGCGACCAGGACCGGCCCCGCCGGCAACGCGTTCGCGCGCGCCCAGGGCGGCGGGACCCCGTACCTGGCCCCGGCCGGCGCGCCGCTGGTGAACATGTCCGACAACGCCATCGCCCCGGCGGGGGGCGACCAGCCGCACAACAACCTGCAGCCCTACCTGACGCTCAACTTCTGCATCGCGCTGCAGGGCGTGTACCCGCCGCGCACCTAGAACCCTCGCGGGGGCCGGTGCCGCCGGCCGGCCCCCGTCGCCTCCCCTGCCCGCCGTTGGACAGCCGCATCTCTCTCCGCCCCGTCGCCCCCGAGGACCGGGAGCTCCTGGTGCGGGTCTATGGCAGCACTCGCGAGGAGGAGTGGCTAGCGGCGAGCCCCAGGCTGCCGAGCAGCTCGCCGCGGACGGCCAGCAGCTGCACCCTGGCGTTGAGCACGGAGGCGGTGGACTTGATCTCGTCCTCGCGGGCGTCGGCGAGGGCGGCCTGGCGGGAGTCGAGGGCGTCGGGGTCGGCGCGGCCCTCGGCGGCCAGGGCCTCGGCGATGCGCAGGTCTTCCTCGGCGACGGCAGCGGACTGGCGGGCGAGGTCGGCGGTGGCCAGGGCCTGGTCGAGGGCGGCGGCGGCGCGATGGACGTCGATCTCGAGCTGGTCCTCCCGGGCGCGCTGCTGCTGCTTCTGGCGGTCGAGGGCGGCAGCGGCCTGGGCAGCGGCGTCGCGCAGGCGGCCGCCGCTCCAGAGGGGCACGGTGACGGCGACGGCGACGCTCCAGTCGTCCTCGCGGAACTTGACGTAGAACTGGTCGATGCCGTTGGCGCGCGACAGGCGCGAGTACTGGGCGTCGGCGTCGAGGGTGATCTGCGCCAGGAAGCCACGGCGGAGCTGGATGGCGTGCTCGAGCAGCGCGATGGAGCGGGCCGCCGCGGCCAGGTCGGGATCGGCCGCCCGCGCCGCCTCGAGGGCGCCGGATTGAAGAGTGCTCGATCCCAGCTCGCCGCGCGCCGGCTCGGGCGTCTCCGCCAGCGGGTCCTCCGGCAGCACCACCGGCGCCTCGGCGGCCAGGCCGAGCCGCCGCCGCAGCTCCCAGAGGTCGGCGTCGCGGGCCGCCGCGATCTCCAGGCGGCGCAGGCGGGCCTTGGCCTCGCGCAGCCGCGCCTGCGCCAGGTCGAGGTCGGTCGCCCGCGCCTCGGCGTGGAGGGCGGCGGTGCGGCCGGTCATCGCCTGGTAGGCGGCGAGGCGGCGGTCGGCGCCCGCCAGGAGCTGCTGGCCGGTCCAGCAGCGCGCGTAGAGGTCGGCGATCTCGCGCGCCACCTGCACGCGCGCCCGCTCCCAGGCGGCCTGCGTGGAGACGCTCCTGGCTCGGGCTTGCAGCCCCTGGGCGCGCTGCTCGGTGTTGTAGAGGCTCTGGCGGAGGTCGACGCTGACGACCGCGGGAACGTGGCCGGCCACCGCGACCGGCAGGCCGCGGCCGACGCCGGGGGTGCTGCTGGCCTCGGCCGCGGGGCGGAAGAAGTCCGAGGCCAGGCGCGCTCCGGCCTGGTCGCCCTGCCACGCGGCGGCGGCGGCGGCGACCTCCGGGGCGTTCCCCAGCGCCAGCTCGGCGGCGCGCCGCAGGGTGAGCGGGGGGGAGGGCCCGGCAGAAGCAGCCGAGTCGGGCGGCACGGGTGGGGGAGCCGGCTGCGCCTGCGCCAGGCCGGCAGCCGTGGCGGCGAGCGCCAGCAGCGGTCCGAGCGTCCACGGGGCCATCCTCCCGGGCACAAGAAAAAAAGCTGTCCTACAGACGGCACGGCGCCTCCCTGGGCGCACCTTTCTATTCATGTCGCAGCGCCTCCACGGGGTTCATGTTGGCGGCGCGGTAGGCCGGGACGAGGCCGAACAGCACCGTGACGCCACAGGAGAAGGTGAACGCCAGCACGGTCGCCACGGCCGAGATCTGGATCTTGACGCTGTGGACCAGCAGCCGGGCGGCGAGCGGCAGGGCGAGCCCGCCGAGCACGCCCAGCAGCGAGCCGACCGCGCCGAGCGCCAGCGCCTCGAGCAGGAACTGCGTCAGGATGTCGCGGCGGCGGGCGCCGACCGACATGCGCAGGCCGATCTCGCGCGTGCGCTGCTCGACCGAGGAGAGCAGGATGTTCATGATGCCGACGCCGCCGACCACCACCGACACCGCCGCCACCAGGATGAACACCACCAGCAGGCCGACCGAGACGGTGTTGGCGACGCGCACCACGGCGCTCATGCTCTGCACCTCGTACTGCGAGCCGGGATGATGGCGCTCGCGCAGGATGTCCTGGACGGTGGCGACGGCGAGCGGCATCTGGTCGAAGTCGTGGACCTGGGCGAAGAGGGTGTCGACGCGATGGGCGGCGGTGAAGAACCAGCTGGTGGTGATGGGGATGAAGATGGTGTCGGGGGTGACGTCGCCCTGGCCGAGGGTGTCGACCGGCTCCACGAACTCGCCGATCACCGAGTAGGTCAGGCCCAGGGTGCGGATGCTCATGGCCTTCAGCTCGTCGCCCGGCCACAGCTGGTCGTAGAGGTGGCGGCTGACGACGCAGACCTTGGCCTGCTCGGAGACGTCGTCCTCGTCGAGGAAGCGTCCCTTCAGGATGCGCACGTTCTTGCGCACCAGCGGGTAGTTGGCGGTGGTGCCGAGCACGGTCAGGCTGACGCTGCGCGCCTGCACCGCGACCTGGCCGTGCAGGATGACCAGCGGGGTGACGCCGGCGAAGAGGTCGCGCCGCTCGGCGACGGCGATGGCGTCGGTGTCGCGGACCTGGTCGTCGAGCTTGCGCGCGGCGCCGGCGCTGGCGGTGCCGAGGTACTGGGCCCACAGCAGGTGCGAGCCGACGCCCTCGATCTGCGCCATGACGAAGTTGCGGCCGGTCAGGCCGAGGGCCACCACGACGATGATCGCGGCGGTGCCGACGAACAGGCCGATCAGGGTGAGCCAGGTCTGCAGCGGATGGGTGTAGAAGCGCTGGACCGCGCTCTCGATCACCTCGCGGTTCGGCAGCCAGTCGAAGCGCCGGCTAACGCGCCTGCTTGGCTTCCGCGACACGAACGTTCTCTTCCAGGGTCGGGGGGCCCTCGGCGACCACCCGCTCGCCCTCGTGGAGGCCGGTCAGGACCTCCACCTCGGCGAGGCCGATGAGGCCTACGGTGACGTCGCGGCGATGGGAATGATGGCGGCCTACGACGTAGACGAAGCGCTGCGCTCCGGTGGCGGCGGCTCCGGAAATTCCGGTGGGGCCACCGGCTCCACCGCTGCCACCTTGAACAGCATCGCCGCCGCCGGCGGCTCCGGCTCCGGCTCCTCCCTGGTCGACGTCGCGGCGCAGCGCCGAGCGCGGGATGCTGAGCACGCCGCGCTTCTGGGCGACGACCACCTGCACGTCGACGGCGGCGTTGGCCGGCAGCGTGTGCACGGGGTCGGAGAGCTCGCCGACGATCTCGCCCACCTCCCGGCCGCCGGCCTCGCGCAGGCCGGTGCCGACGCGCTGCACCGTGCCCTCCCACTGCCGGTCGGGGAGGCCGTTGAAGGTGACGATCAGCCGCTGGTTGGGCGCCACGCGCGGCAGGTCCGGCTGGTCGACGCGGCAGCGCACGTGCGGGTGGTCGGGGTCGGTGACGCTGGCCACCAGCTGGCCGGGCTGGACGGGCTCGCCCGCCGTCCGCGGCAGGCCGTAGACCATGCCGTCGAGCGGCGCGCGCACGGTGAGCGCCTGCAGCCGGCGCGCGAGCTCGGCGGCGGCGCCCTGGGCGAGGGCGAGGCGCGAACCGGCGCCGGGGCGGCCGGAGTCGGGAGGCGCGGCTTTCCCCCCGCCGCCGCCCCGCGGCGCGCCCGCGGCGTCGCGACCGGCGGCGTCCTGACCCGAGGGGTGGCCGGCCCCGTGCCGCAGGCCGTCGCGCCTGGCCGCGGACTCGCGCACCCGGTCGAGCGCCTGCTGCCAGGCCAGCTGGTCGGCGTCGAGGGTGGCGCGGGGGATCGCCCCCTGGGCGACCAGGCGGCGGTCGCTCGCCACCAGCTGCTCGCGCCAGGCCGCCTCGCGCTGCTCGCGGTCGAGCTCCGAGGCGATGGCGGTGGTGTCGGACTGCAGCTGCCGCACCTCGGAGCGCGCGTCGCGGACGCGGGCCTCGAGGTCGGGGTTGACCAGGCGCAGCAGCAGCTGGCCGCGGCGCACCCGGTCGCCTTCGTGGACGGCGATGGCGGTCACCGTGCCGCCGTCGGCGACGCGGATCTCGCCCCCTTCCGGCGGCTCGAGGCGGCCGTCGCAGATCACCCGCACCAGCAGGTCGCCGCGCACCACCGGCGCGAGGGTCACCGGCACCGCGCGGCGCCGCCAGGCGACGACCCCGGTGGCGATGCCGACCGCCGCGATCAGGCCCAGCAGGGTGAAGACGTAGCGCTTCCACGGCCGCCGCCGTGGCGGCCGGCCGAGGAGCCGCGGCGAGGTCTCGTCGACGCTCAGAAAGCGACCGTCATCCCGAAGCGCAGCAGCCGTGGGTCGCTGCGCAGGAGGGGCTGGCCGAAGGTCGGGTTGGTCTGGATGCCGTTGTCGGCCTGGAACCCGTCCTCGTTGAAGAATGGATTGACCCGCAGCACGGTCTGGTGGTTGAAGACGCGGAACAGGTCGAGGATGAAGTCGATCCGCACCGGGCCGGCGACGTAGGGGTAGTCCACGTGCAGGTCCAGGTCCCAGTCGGCGGGCGTGCGGCCGGCGCTGCCGCGCGGCAGCAGGAAGAGCGGGATCGGCGCGCCGTTGGAGAGGGCGAACGACCCCAGCTCGTCGAGCGGGATGCCGCTGCGGTAGTAGGCGTTGACGGCGGCGGTCAGGCCGAAGCCGAAGGTGTAGAAGCCGGTCAGCTTGGCCTGGTTCGGCCGGTCGTTGGCGAGCCTGCCGAAGGAGTTCTGGGTCAGCCCCGGGAAGTCGAAGTCGAAGTTGCCGTGCGGGTTCGACTGGCCGAGCTCGTTGAAGCTGCCGTCATAGTTGCCGCGCAGCCGCGACCAGGTGTAGGAGGCGACCAGGTAGGTGCGCGGCGAGAAGCGGTCCTCGGCGGTCAGCTGCACGCCCTCGTAGGTGCGGCGCGCCTTCGGCAGCGACACGCAGGGCTCGCTCGCCCGTCCCTCGCTGGGGTTCAGCCCGTTGGTGCAGAGGACGGGTCCGCTGAGGCCCGGAGGCAGGGTGACGTTGGCGAAGTTGCCCAGGCCCCAGGGGGAGAGCCCCGGGTTCATCAGCACGCAGCCGTTGGAGGTCAGGCCGAAGGCGGCGTCGTTGCCCTGCAAGTCGCAGCGATCCTCGACCGCGCGCAGCAGGCGCGAGTAGACCCCCCGGATGCCGACGGTCAGCTCGCTGCTCAGGCTGCGCCGGTAGCCCAGGGTGTACTGCTCCTCCGCCGGCGGCTCGAGCTTCGGGTCGGCCGGCTCGGTCAAGGTGTTCGGAAAGCTCTGGCAGCTGATCGAGGTGGGCCCGCAGTCGAAGGTGAAGCCGGCCAGGTCGGTGATGCTGAGGTTGGTGCCGTGGAAGGCGCCCGCCTGGAGATCGAGCGGGATCGCCTCGGTGAACCTGCCGTAGGCGAAGTCGACCTTCGAGAGGCCGTTCGACTCGGGGTCCCAGGCGATGCCGACGCGCGGCACGAAGTTGCCGGTCAGGTTGGCGACGGTGGCGCCGGTGACCGCGTCCTTGAGCTTGTACCGGTCGTAGCGCACGCCGGCGTTGATGGTCAGGTTCGGCAGGGCGGTCCAGGTGTCCTGGGCGAAGAAGGCCAGGTTGTCGGTCTTCGGGTTGCCGGTGGCCGACGGCACGACGTGGTCCTGGCCGAACTGCCCGCTCGAGTCGCCGAGCCAGGTCTGGGTGAAGAGCAGCTGGCCGTTGGCGAGCGCGCTCAGGATGCGGTTGTAGCCGGCGGGGATCGAGTGGGTCACGGTGCCGGAGATCGCCGCGTAGTCGGCGCCGATCTTCATCTGGTTCGGGCCCAGGAAGCCGGTGACGGTCCCCTTCAGCTCCTGGCGCGAGAAGTGCTCGTCGATCAGCGGCGTCGAGCCGGGAAGCGGGATGAACACCCACGGCGCGCCGGTGTAGCAGCCCGGCAGGTTGCAGGTCGCCAGGTTCAGGGTCGGGACCTGGGACGGGTCGGCGGTCAGGAACGGCGGCCGGAAGACCGGGTCGACATTGTTCAGCTCGCGATGGTCGAAGTACCCGACCTCGGCCAGGAACTGGTCGGTGACGCCGTTGGCGATCACCGACACGTCGGGGCGGCCGGAGGCGATCTCGATCATGCGGCTGGTGGAGGGGCCGTCCTGCACCAGTTGCGCGTGGTTGGTGGCGGGGTCGCCGATCACCGAGCCGACCACGTCCACCTGGCTCGTGGGGGTCCAGGTGAGCTTGCCGGAGTACAGGTTCTCCGCCTGGTCGCGGAAGCGGAAGGTGCTGCCGTCGAAGGGGCTGCCCGAGCCGGTGACCAGGGTGGTGTCGCGGGTGGTCTGGGTGCGGTCGTAGACGCCGAAGAACCAGAGCCGGTCCTTGACCAGGTAGCCGCCGAGGCTGGCGCCGTAGTCCTGGTCGCCCAGGCCGGCGAAGTTGCCGCCGACGACGCCGGGCTTGGCCTTGGCCTCGAGGTCCTGGTTCTGGAAGTAGCCGAACGCCTCGCCGTGGTAGGTGTTGCCGCCCGAGGGGGTGATGGCGTTGATCACGCCTCCCAGGGCGCGGCCGTACTCGGCCGGGTAGTTGGCGGTCTTGATCTCGACCTGCAGCAGGAACTGCTCCGGGATGACCTTGGACTGGGAGCCGATGCGGACGTCGGTGACGTCGACGCCGTCGATCAGGTACTGGTTCTCGAGGCTGGTGGCGCCGAAGACCGAGAGGCCGGGGTGGCGGTCGTCATGGCTGCTGTTGTTGTTGTCGAGGCTCACCCCCGGCTCGAGCAGCGCCACCGAGGAGTAGCCGCGCGACAGCGGCAGGCGCTCGAAGGCCTTGCCGTCGACGGTGTCGGAGACCTCGACCGACTTGAGGTCGATCAGCGGCGCCGCGGCGCGCACGGTGACCTCCTCGGCGAGCGACGGGCTGAGGTGGAAGTCGACGTGGGTGGTGGCGACGACCGACACGATCGCGGTGCTCTTCTGCGGCGCGTAGCCCTGCAGCTCGGCCCGCACCTCGTAGCTGCCGGGCGGCAGCAGCGAGAGGTGATAGATGCCGAAGCCGTCGGTCTCCGCGACGCGGCTGGCCGGGAGGGCGCCGGTGGCGGTGACGGTCACTCCGGGCAGGACGCCGCCGTCCGGGCCGACCACGCGTCCCTCGATGGCGCCGGTCGTCGTCTGGGCGGTGGCGGCGGCGGTCACCAGCGCGGTGGTGGCCACCAGCGCAGCGATGGCCGCCAGCGCGGCGGCGGACGGCAGCGCGGCGGCGGACGGCAAGAGACCGACCCTTCCTCGTCTGCTGGTCCACATCCCACGCCTCCTCCTGGGAATCGCTGCATGCATGCGTCCGTGCCAGGCGCGAGCGGAGGGAGCAGGTGCGGCGAGCAGATCGCTCGGGCGGCGGACGGAACAGGAGAAACGATAGCACGGCGCCTCCCCCGCGCTCTTGAGCGCTACGGCGTCATCGAGTACGGGCGGAGGGCGGTTCCGGCCGCGGCCATGGCGCGGAGGGCGGCGGCCAGGTGGGCCGCCCGGTCGTCGTCGCGGTAGGCGAGGCAGGCCTGGGCGGTCGCCTTGATCTCGGCGTAGGCGGTCGAGAGGGCGGCGGAGGCGCTGTGGAGCGGCGCCGGCAACGCTCGCGGATCGTCGAGCAGCGCCGTCGAGGCCGCGAGCAGCTTGCCGCAGGCGTCCCGCAGCCGCGACGGATCCCGCGGCTCGGCGCTGGCGGCGGTGCCGTACTGCGACAGGGCCAGGGTCACGGCGGCCGAGCGGTGCGAGTACCGGCGATACCAGGCGCGCATGTCGCTCTGCATCTGCGCGGCGTCGGACTGGCTCGCATTCTCCGGTGCGTCGCCGACGTGGGGCATGGGCGGCTCATCCGCCGATTGCCGGGCGCGCTGCCAGGCTTCGACCCTGGACCGCGCCTGCTCCTGCATGCGCTGCAGCTCCTCCCACTCGGCGCGTTTGCGCCGCAGCTCGTCGGCCGAGGTCGCCGCGACGTCGTGCGGGGGAGGCGGGCTCTCGGGGGGGGGCGGCGGCGGCGCCGTCGCGGCGGCCAGATCCCTGGCCGCCGCGGCGAGGCGGAGTGCAACAGCCGGGGGGACCTGCGGGGCGGCAGCCGGCGGCACGGTGGCCGGGGTGGCCCGCGGCGCGGCGGCAGGGGCGGACGGAGCCGGCGGCGCGGTGGCGGTGGCGGTGGCCGAGGGGGCCGCCGGCACGGCGGTCGGGTCGGCCTGCGCCTGGCGGTGGACCGGCTTTGGCGGCGAGCCGAGGTCGCAGGCGGCCACGGCCGTGAGCAGGGCGGCGACCGCTGCCGCACGCCCCCACGCCAGTCTCAGGTTCCAGAGCCCGCCGAGAAACGCAGCCGAGGATCGCTTGCCCATCGCTCCATCGCTCCTTTGCGTCGCCGCGCGTTCGGCGCCGCGTTGGTGGACGCCGGACCGGCGCACGCCGATACCGGAACCGGACCGGCATCGCGAGGACTCTCCGGTCGGCCGGCGGATTCGCCTCCGACCCCGCGGCGACGGCACCGCGGTTGGACGTGATGCAATCTATTATATGCTAGTTGGCAACCCTGACTGGTAGCGTGCAACTGGTCATTCGTCACGCGGCGGCCGCGAGGTAAACCATGGAGTATCGCAAGCGGACGGCGCTGGCCGCCCTGGTCGCAATGATCGCGGCGCTCGACCTGCCGGCCGCGGCCGCGGCGCGGGCGGCGGCCGAGCCCGCGACGGGGCCGGCGCCCCTGACCGCGGCGGAGCGCCAGGGCGTCCAGCTTGCCGCGCAATACATGGCAGGCGGCGCGGACGCCTGGTGGCCGGAGCTGGCGCGCGGCTCGTGGCTGCGGGCATTGGGCCGCGAGGCGGCCATTGCCGAGATCGAGACCCGCGCCGGTTCGGCGGCCGGCGCGCAATGGACGCTGCAGGCGACGCCGGCCGACTTCGCCGCCCATGGCGCGGCGTTCACGATCGTGTTCCCCTCGGGCGCGGACGACACGCTGCTGCTGGAGCTGGTGGAGGAGGGCGGCGCCTGGCGGATCGACTCGCTGCGCGTCTCGGCGGAGCCGGGGGGCGGGGTCGCGGGCGGGCTCTTCGTTGCAGAAGGCGTGGGCGGGCCCGCCGGGGAGGGAGGCGCGGTCTCGGCGGCGGACCGCACCGGCGGTGCGGCGGCCGGCGGGGGCCGGGGCGCCTGGCCGTGGCGGCGCATGCTGTCGCTGCCGGCGATCCTGCTCGCGGCGTGCGGCATCGCGGCGATCGTCGCGGGGCTCGTGCTGGCGCGCCGCAGCCGCCGGGCCTGGCAGGGGGCGCAAGCGCTCGGGCGGACCTCCTTCGCCGTGGCGCCGCCCGAGAGGCCCAAGAGCGTGATCGCACTGGGCGCGGCAGGCGGCGTGCTGCTGGCGCTGGCCGTCGTCGTCGCCGGCGTGGGCCTGGCCCGCGGGAGGGGACCGGCCGGCCGCGGCGCGGCAGCCGCGGCGGCGAGCACATCGGCGAGCACATCGGCGAGCACATCGGCGAGCATCCCTGCGAGCGCCGGCCGTGCGCCGGAGCACACGCAGCTGCGCGCCCTGCTGCCGTTGCGCCGCGCGCTCACCGCCCCCGCCACGCCGGCGGCCGGCGAGACCGCGGCCGTCCCGGTCGACGCCGTCCAGGCCGACTCCGCGCTGGATGCCCTGACCGCGGCGGCCGGCCGCGAAGGGCCGGCCGCCGACGTCGCCGTGCTCTGGCGAGCGCAGCACCGTATCGAGCGCGGCGACCTCGCCGGCGCGGAGGAAATGCTGCGCGGCTGGTCGAAGCGGCCCTTCCCGGCGCAGCTCGCCGAGCTCCTGCTGGCGCGCTTGTCGCTGCTCCGGTTGCGGCAGGTCGAAACGGGCGTCGCCTACGAGCGCGCGATCTGGGCCGGGGTGCCGCACGAGGGCATCGTCCTCGAGGCGGTGCAGGCGCTCTACATCCTGGAGTTCGAGGACACCGCCAAGAAATTCCTGAACGAGATCGCGGCGCTCGGCGGCCGCAACGCCGAGGCCTACTACGACCTGGCCGACCTCGCGCTGGTCAAGGACCATGCCCTCGAGGCGCACCAATACTTCCGGATCGCCTGGAAGTTGCAGCCGATCGCCCGCGCCGAGCTGCTGTCGGAGTCGATCAGCGCCTTCATGCTGCAAGACGCCGGCCTGCGCCACATGATGTCGCTCGGCACCTTCGCCGAGCCCATCGGCGCTTGCGACAGCAGGTCGCGCCGTCCCCTGGACCTGCCCGCCGGCGTCAAGGCCCGGTTGCAGGGCGAGGATCTGCGGCTGACCGCGGGCACCTCCGAGGTGCAGGCGCCGGGCGCTTGCGACCTGGCGCCGGACGGCACCCCCCAGGACGGCGCGAACGTCTGGCAGGAGGAGCGCGAGGCGGCGGCCCTGGCCCGCCTTCCCGAGCTGCGGCGGGTTGCCGGCTTCGCCGGCACGATGGCCCAACCGGTGCTGCGCCACCAAATGGAGGAAGCGGCGGCGGCCCTGGCCAAGCGGCAGCGCTGGCCGGACCTGATCGCGATCACGGAGAGCCTGGCCCAGCCAGCTGGCATCCTGCCGGCGCAGCTCACCCGGCTGCGCGCGGTGGCCCTGGCGCACTCCAGGCGCAAGCCGGAGGCGCGGGACCTGCTGGTGCGCCTGGCGCTGGGAGACAAGACCAGCAAGCGCGCCGACCCCGGAGCGCTCTACCAGCTGGCCGGTCTGCTCGAGGAGGAGGGGCAGTTCGACCAGGCCATCCGGCTGGTCGCCAAGGCCAACTCCGAGCTGCCGTCGCCGCCCGGCGGCGACCGCCTCCTGAGGTTGACGCTCGAGAAGCGCCTGGCCTCGTCGATGGAGCAGCTCAAGAGCCCGCACTTCGTCGTCAGCTACCCGCTCTCCCGCGGTCCGGCGTTCGGAGAGGAGGCGATGCGCATCCTGGAGGCGGAGCGCCTGCGGCTGCAGAAGTGGATCCCTCTGCCGCCGGGCGGTGGCACGCCGATCGAGGTCCGGCTGCTGCCGTACCAGGACTTCGAGCTGGGATTCAGCCAGGGCGGCCACGTCCTGGGCCTGTACGACGGAGTGGTGCGGGTGCCGCTCGGCAGCCTGCGGACGTTCATGCCGTTCGCGGTCTCGCTGATGACCCACGAGCTGGCGCACGCCATGATCGCGCAGCGCACCGGCGATCAGGCGCCGCACTGGTTCCACGAAGGCCTCGCGCAGCACGTCGAGATGCTGGCGGAGGGGCGCGTCAACTCGATCGCCGACTACCGCGCCGGCGACAGCCTGCTGGCGTTTCCCCTGATCGAGCCGGCGCTGCAGAGCTTCTCCTCGGCGGTCTGGGTGTCGGCCGCCTACGACGAGGCCCTGTGGACGATGAACTACATCGAGGCCCGCTACGGCGTCGGCGGCATCCGCCGGCTGATGGACGGGTTCCGCGCCGGCCAGACGACCGGCGAGGCGCTCGCCGCCGCCTTCGGCACGCCCATGTCGCGCTTCGACCAGGACGTCTGGACGTGGTGCACCAGCCAGGCGCCGCGGGCGTGGCGCACCGAGGTGGTGCGCTACGACGGCGGCGAGGTGAACCCGCGCAAGTTCTGAGGGGTACCGGCGGAGAGGGGCCGATGCCCCCTCCGAAGGAGGGGGCGGGATGGCCTGAGGCGGGTCGGCGGCTCAGCTGCGACCCGGAGACGACGGGGGCGGCGGCGGGGGCGGATTCTCCTGGTGCTTGGGCTTCTCGGGGGGCTTCTTGTTCTCCGGCTGCTGCTCACCCCGGCGCTGCTGCCCCTGACCCTGGCCCTGGCCCTGGCCCTGCGGCTGGGACGGCCGCTGCGCCGCCTGCTGCTCGGCGCGGTGACGGCTCTCGAGCTGCTGCTGCTCGCGCTGGTGCTGCTGCTGCTGCGCCTGGATCTCGGCCTGGTGCTGCCGCGCGAGGTCCTGGCGGTAGCCGGAGGCGCCGCGCTGCGGCGTGCCCTGGCCCTGGCCTTGGCCCTGGCCTTGGCCCTGGCCCTGGCCCTGGCCTTGCCGCTGCTGTCCCTGCTGCTGCTCCTGCTGCTGTCCCTGCTGCTGCTGACCCTGCTGCTGCTGACCCTGCTGCTGCTGACCCTGTTCTTGCTGCTGGCGCTCCTGGGCGCCAGGCTGGCGCCGCGGGTTGGGCGGCGTGCCGGGGCCCTGGGACTGCTGCTCGCGCTGGTGGATCTGCTGCAGGCGGGCGCGCTCCTGCGCCTGCTGCGTCTGCAGGGCCTGGGTCTCCTGCTGGTGCTGCCGCTGCAGGTCGGCGCCGGACGCCCGGGCGCGCTGGGGCGGGGGCGGCGGCGGGGTCGACCGCTTGACGATCGGCGGCTGGAAGACCACCAGCTGGTTGCCGCGCACCTGGGGGGAGCGAGGCGGCGTTCCCGACCTGACCGGGGCGATCTGCAGGCGTGGGACGCGCTGCTGGGTCACCTGCTCGACGTGCTGCACCGGGATGCCCTGGTTGACGACGCGGTTGTTGACCACCGTGTAGTTGGTGATGTTGGTGGTGTTGTGGATGATGGTCACGTTGCGCGCCGGCGGCTCGACGAAGGTGACGACGTTCGACGCCAGGAACGAGTGCTCCTGGACGAAGCAGAAGCGCGTGGGACCGAGCACGACGTTGATGTCGATGCCGCCGAAGTCGAGCCCGAAGCCGGCGCGGAAGCGGACCTCGGGGGGCAGCGGCGCCCAGCCGATGTAGCCGCCGCCGTTACGCCAGGCGACCCAGGCCGGACCCCATTCGTAGCCCGGGACCCACTCCCAGCCGTAGTCGGGGTCATACACCCAGCGGCCATAGTGATAGGTGGCCCAGCCGAAGGGCTCGTCGGACACCCAGGTCCAGCCGTAGTCGGTCATCACCCAGTGGCCGAGCGCGTAGGGCCGCCAGCTGACGCCGATCCCGAAAGGCAGCCAGACCCAGCCGTAGGCGCGGCTCCGGACCCAGTCCCCGTAGGGCGAGAGCTGGTCGTAGAAGAACGAGATGTCGACGCCGCCGCCCTGGTCCGGCGCGTACTGATCGTACGGCTGGGCGTCGTCCGACGGCAGCGCCGCGTAGGTGTCGGGCGGCGGCTGGGGCGCATAGGAATCCGGCGGCTGGGGAGCATAGGAATCCGGCGGCAGGACCTGGTCCGGAGGAGCCGGCGGCTGGGCATACACCGCGCAGCCGGTGCCGGCGAGGCTGAGCAGGGCCAACAGCGCGACTTGCTTGGCGTTCATTGGGTTCACCTCGAGTTTCCGTAAATCTCAGGTTGCATCCGTGGGTTCGGGAAGAAGGCCGATTCGCCCGGCAGCCGCCCTCAACGTCTCGTTGCACGCCTGACGGCGCTCACCGCCTTCGACAGGATGTCGTAATCAAAGATCGTGCCCGGCCCCGGGCAGGCCGCTGGCCGACCCCGGGCCGAGCCTCGGAAGTCGCTGAAAGTATTGGAGTTGATACGTTCGAGCCGCAGGGGGTGGAACCGTAGCGGCGGCCAGGCGCCACCCCGGAACGACCTATCCAGAGGACGCAAAGACGGAACCGGCCGTGGGGAAGGATGACCGCCACGGTGCGCCGCGGCCGCAGGCTAGTGGGACACCAGGTCACCTGCGGTGCAGCGCCACCGCGCCGCCGAGGAGGAAGAGGCCCAGCCAGACCGGCCAGGGGCCGCGGGCGCCGGCGAGGACGGCGCCGGCGAGGAGGCAGAAGCCGCCGAAAATGGTGCCGCGGAGGCCGGCGAAGGGGTTCTCGGGCGAGCGGCGGGTGGTCTGCTCGAGCAGGCGCAGGCCCTCGGTGATGAGGGTGGGCGCCTTGCTCACCGCCTCGAGCAGCTCGGGGAGGGCCTGCATGCCCTCGCGGGCGAGGGTCAGCGGGTTGAACTGGTCGAGGAAGATCTTCCTGGCGTGGGCCTGCGAGACCGCGGCCACGTCGAGGCCGGGCTTCAGGATCTGGCCGACGCCCTCGAAGGTCACCAGCGCCTTGACCATCAGCACCATCTCGACCGGGAAGTACATCGCATGCTGGGCGCCGAGGTTGACCGATTGCAGGATGAGCTGCGCCAGCGAGAAGTCGCGGAAGTTGGCGGCGCGGTTCCAGCGCTGCAGGATCTCGGTGACCTCGCGGCGGAAGGTCACCGGGTCGGCCCCCGGCCCCGGCTCGGCGACGTTGCCGAGATAGCGGGCGGCGCCCTCGGCGTCTCCCATCACCAGCGAGTAGTAGTAGTTGAGCAGCGTGCGCCGCAGGCGCTGGTCGAAGCGGCCGACCATGCCGAGATCGATGAAGCCGATCCGCGGCCCGGGGAGGACGAGCAGGTTGCCGGGATGCAGGTCGGCGTGGAAGAAGCCGTCCTTGAACAGCATGCGGATGATCGACGCCGCGCCGAGATCCACCAGCCGGTCGCGGTCCGCTTCCGACAGCGCCAGCGCCTCCGGCGCGTTGGGCTTGAAGCCGGCCAGGAACTCCATGCACAGGACGCCCTGGCTGCTGTAACGGCGGTAGATACGGGGGAAGTGGACGCCGGCGAGATCGTGGAAGTTGGCGGCGAAGGTCTCGGCGTTGTCGGCTTCCCGCCGCAGGTCGACCTCGCGCCGCGTGTACTCGACGAACTCGGCGATGACCCGCTTCGGTTGATAGCGCGGCAGCACCCTCTGCAGCGCCGAGCCGAGCATCTTGAGCAGGATGGCGTCGCGGGCGAGCGTCTCGCGGATGCCCGGCTTGACGGCCTTGATGATCACCGAATCGCCCTCGACGGTGGTGGCGCGATGGATCTGCGCGATCGAGGCTGAGCCGGTCGGCTGCGGGTCGACCCAGGAGTACATCTCGGCGATCGGCCGCCGGGTGTCCTTGACGATCAGCCCGAGGTAGCGCGGGAAGGGCACCACCGGCAGCCGGTCGAGCAGGTTCTTGAGCTCCTCGGTAATCGCCTCCGGCAGCAGGTCCTGGCGCAGCGCCAGCACCTGCCCGAGCTTGATGTAGGTGGGGCCGAGCATCTCCAGGCGGCGGCGCAGCTGCACCGGGAAGGGGCGGCCGACCAGGCTCTTGTCGACGAACGGCCGGGTCAGGAAGGCGGCGAGCGCGGCGAGCCGGTAGAGCAGGCGGAAGCGCCTGCCTGAGGCGGCGGTGGGCGCGCGGCGATTGCGCACGTAGACGTCGAGGCCGCCGAAGCTCAGGCCGACGAGATGGCGCTGGATGACGAAGAAGCGCCGCACCAACCCCTCCGGCGGCACGTCCGGGAGGATCTCGTACCCCGGCATCGGGTCGTCGGGGACGGCGGGCACGGGCCCGGGGGGAGCGGCGGCGGGGGCCTTGCCGGGCGGGGCTTCGCGGGCCTCGGCCGCAGGGGCAGCCTCCGCAGGAACCGTGCCCGAGGCGACTTCGACCACGGCGGGTTCGCCCGCTGGGGTTTGGCCGCCAAAGCCCTCGATCGGGGCCTCGCCTGGCTCAGCCTCTGTCGCAGACCCCTCCACTGCGGTGACCTCGATCACTGCGGGGGCTACGCTCGGTTCCGCCCGTACTTCTCGTGGCTCGACACCCAGTCGAGGGAGGAGATCGCGGCGGCCAGGGAGATCTCGCCGGCCAGCACGACGCCGGCCACGATCTCGGCGAGCTTGCCCACCTTGCCCTTGCCGGTGCAGCCCAGGATGGCCAGGCACTCGCGCTGCGTCGCCAGACCGGTGCCGCCGCCATGGGTGGCGACGATCAGCGACGGAATCGTGATCGAGAGGTAGAGGTCGCCGCCCGGCGACACCTCGGTGTAGACCACGCCGGCCGAGGACTCGGCGACGTTGGCGACGTCCTGGCCGGTGGCGATGAACATCGCGGTGATGCCGTTCGGCGAGTGGCAGCCGTTGTTGTTGGCGCCGGAGAGGAAGGCGCCGACGTTGGCGATGTTGGCGTGGTAGTGCACGGTCTCCGGGTCGACCCGCATGTGCTGCAGCAGGACGTCGCGCGGGATGGTGGCCTCGGCGGTGACGCGCTTGCCGCGGGTACGCATGATGTTGATCTGCGACGCCTTCTTGTCGGTCGCGAAGTTCGACTCGAGATAGAAATGCCGGATGTTCGGGGCGTTCTCGAGCACCCAGCTGCACGCGGCGAAGGTGGCGCGGCCGACCATGTTCTGGCCGGCGGCGTCGCCGGTCGTGTAGTTGAAGCGCAGGAAGACCAGCTTGTTGGAGAGGTACTTGTCGATGTAGGTCAGCTTGGCGACGCTCGAGGTCGCCTCGGCCTCGGCGCGGATCTCGGACAGGCGCTCGTCGACCCAGTCGGAGAAGTCGCGGGCATGGCGGGCGTTGTCGAAGACGAAGACCGGGGCGCGCTGCATGGCGTCGCCGACCACGGTGCAGGTGACGCCGCCCGACAGGTTGAGCACCTTGATGCCGCGGTTGTAGGAGGCGACGAGGGTGCCCTCGGTGGTGGCGAGCGGGATCAGGAACTCGCCGATGGCGTGCTCGCCGTTGACATGCAGCGGGCCGGCGAAGCCGATGGGCACCTGGGCGACGCCGGTGAAGTTCTCGATGTTGCCGCGGGTGACCGCCGGATCGAAGGAGTACCGGTTGATGTGCTGCAGCTGGACGCCGGTGTACTGCTCGACGAACTGCTGGCGCTCGGCGATGATCCGCGGCGACTGGTTGTCCTCCTTGTCGTAGGGCACCGTGGTGCGGCGCGGCGCCTCGTCGGCGATGGCGTCGGTGACCTTGAAGGAGAGCGCGCCGAACGGCTTGGCCTCGAAGGCGAGGGCGATCTCGTGGGTGCCGCGCGCCAGCGGCTCCATGAGCGCGTGGACGCGCACCACGCGGCGCAACGGGAACTCGAGGACGTTGTCGGGACGGATGCTCGTGGCGGTGAGCCGCGGCCCATCCTCGAACCCGAGGGTGAGACGCTCGAGCGGCACGCGGTTGCCGTTGATGCGGACCTCCGACAGGCCGGTGAGGGTGGCGTCGGCAAGGCGGTTCTTCAAGCTGAAGTGGACGCCGTCGGCGTCGTTCTTCAGGCTGCCGAACGTGTACATCTGCTTGAGGATGAGCGACGGGATCTTCATGGAATCGGTCCTCGGCTGTGGAACGCGGCCCGCGGGCGGCCAGGGGAGCTCGGGTCGTGGCGGTCCAGTGTACCGCGGACTCCCTTGCGGCTCAACAGGATAGCAGGGGGGGTCAGGATGCCGAGACGGGCTCGAGGTCAGGAGCCGGGGCCTGGGCGGCGGCTTGCATCGCGGCGGGGAGAGGGCGGAGGGCGGCGCCGTCGCGGGCGGGGATGTGGCTCATGGCGTGCTCGGCCATGGCGGTGATGGTCAGGCTGGGGTTGACGCCGAGGTTGCCGGGGATCATCGAGCCGTCGACGACGTAGAGGTTGTCGTAGCCGTAGACGCGGTTGCGGGAGTCGATGACGCCTTCCTCGGGCGCCGAGGCCATGGCGGCGCCGCCGAGGATGTGGGCGGTGGTGGGGACGTTGGCGACCACCTCGTTGATCGAGCTCGAGGGGAAGGCGTCGATGCGCCTGGCCAGGAAGCGGGCCGCCTGGTTGGCCACCGGGATGTAGCTCGGGATCGGCGGCTGGCCGGGGTCGCGGCGGCTGGTGAGGTGCTTGGCCAGGGGCCAGCTCCAGCGCCGCCGGCGCACCAGGCGCAGCGAGTTGTCGATCGATTGCATCACCAGGACGATGGTCGAGCGCTTGGCCCAGCCGAAGGGGTTCAGCGTGCGCAGGAAGTCGATCGGATGGCGCAGGCAGGAGGCGACCCAGCGCAGCGGCCGGCCGAGGCGGCCGCCGCCGTCGATCAGCAGCGTGCCGAGGAAGCTCATGGCGTCGGAGCCGCGAGGGTAGCGCACCACCTCCATGTAGGTGTCGGCGGCCGGGTGGAAGCCGGAGGCGATGGCGATGCCCTGCGACCAGTCGCGGGCGCCGCTCCTGGCGGTCGCGCCGCAGAGCGCTTCGCTGTTGGTGCGCACGTAGCTGCCGAGCGCCGGCGACAGCCGGTCCAGCGAGCCGCGCTCGCGGCAGGCCAGCAGCAGGTTGACCGTGCCGAGGGCGCCGGCCGCCAGCACCACGCCGCGCGCTCTCAGAGTGCGCGCGGCGCGCCCTGAGCGGCGGCGATCGCCGATGTCGCCGAAGGCGCCGAAGGCCCCGAAGCCGCCGAACGGCGCGGTCGAGCGGCGGGTGGTGAGGACGTAGCCGCCGCGACCGTCCTCGCGCAGGCCGGTGACCAGGGTCTCCGGGCGCACCTCGGCGCCCAGCTTCTCGGCGAAGTAGAGGTAGTTCTTGTCGAGGGTGTTCTTGGCATGGTAGCGGCAGCCCACCATGCAGCCGCCGCAGTAGACGCAGGTCTTGCGCGCCGGACCCTCGCCGCCGAAGAAGGGGTCGCCGACCGCCTCGCCCTCGCGCTCTCCCGGGCGGGCGAAGAGCACCGCCACCTCGGTCGGGCGGAAGGTGTCCTCCTTGCCGAGGCTCTTCGCGAACTCGAGCAGCTGGCGGTCGCCTTCCCAGATCCGGGGGGTGGTGGTGACGCCGAGGATGCGGCGGGCGGTGGCGTAGTGCGGCGCCAGCGCCCGCTGCCAATCGACCCCGCGCGGCCAGGTGCCGCGCTGGAACGCCTCCTCGCCGGGCTCGAGCAGGGTGTTGGCGTAGACCAGCGAGCCGCCGCCGACGCCGGCGCCGGAGAGCACCAGCACGTCGCGCAGCAGGGTCAGGCGCTGGATGCCGTAGCAGAAGAGGCTCGGCAGCCAGAGGAACTTGCGCAGGTTCCAGTTGGTGCGCGGGAAGTCCTCCGTCCGCCACCGCTTGCCGGCCTCCAGCACCACCACGCGATAGCCCTTCTCGGCCAGTCGCAGGGCCGAGACGCTGCCGCCGAAGCCGGAGCCGACGATCACGAAGTCGGCGTCGTACTCGGGTTCAGGGACGCCAACCGCATCGGCCATGAAGGTCAGGCGAGGCTCAGGAACAGGTCCGTCAAGTCGAGGGCCAAGGCCGGCAGGAGCGGCGTGGTGAGGACGTCGCCGAGCCCGTAGATCCGTTCCAGGCGGTAGGCCGGACTGGGGCCAGGGTCGAGATGGTAGACCTCGATGGCCTGCTGGCTCAGATCAACCAGCCAGTACTCGCCGACCCCGAAGCGGGCATAGGTGGCGCGCTTGATGCCACGGTCACGCCGGACGCTGGTAGGGGAGAGAAGCTCGGCCGCCAGGGCGGGCGGCCCCTCGACGCCGCGCTCGATCCGCGCCTGGCCGGCCGGCGTCACCAGGAGGAGGTCGGGTTGCAGCACCGTGTCCTCGGCGAGCACGACGTCCAGCGGCGCGATGAAGAGCTTTGATCGATCGCGGATCGCCGCTCGTAGCCGGATCGCCAGCTCGAGCAGGGCGGTCTGGTGCTTCGCGTTGGGGCTGGGAATGATGTAGGCCTCGCCGTCGATCAGCTCGTACCGGGGGCCGTCCTCGGGCATCTCGAGCAGGTCGGCGTAGGTGAGGCGCTGGGCAGGTGGCGATGCCATGACCGAATCATACTCTCTCCCCCCTCCTCTTGGCGCCATCGATTTCTTCTCATCTCCCTGTCTATCAAGACGGAAATCGCGTGGCGGATCGCGCAACGTTTTTTGCGGGGAGACTCGCCGGCCGGTATGATCCTGCGCGCAGCGAACGGTCCCCGCGGCGAGCGGAGGTGCGATGAGCGAGGGCGGCCCGGAGAGGGATGCCGGCGGCGGCGAGCCGCGCGTGGCGGTGGTGAGCGGCGGCGGCTCGGGGATCGGGCGCGCGGTCGCTCTCGAGCTCGCCCGCCGCGGCTTCGCCCTGGCGCTGCTCGGCCGGCGCCTGGCGCCGCTCGAGGAGACGCTGGCGGCGGCCGGCCTGCTCGCCTCGCCCGCCGGGCTGGCGCTGGCCTGCGACGTGCGCGACGCCGCGGCGATCGCGCGCGCCGCGGCCGCCGTGGAGGCGCGCTGGGGGGCCGCGGAGGTGGTGGTGCCGGCGGCCGGCGCGGCATTCATCCGGCCCTTCGCGGAGCTGACGCCGGAGCAGTTTGCGGCGACGCTGGAGACCAACCTGACCGCCGTCTTCCTGCTGCTGCAGGCGCTGCTGCCCGGCATGCGGCGGCGCGGCCGCGGCTGGATCTTCGCCATCCTGTCGGTGGCGGCGCGGCGCGGCTTTCCCGGCTGGGCGGCCTACTGCGCCAGCAAGTGGGGCCTCGCCGGCCTGCTCGCGGCGCTGCGCGAGGAGCTCGCCGGCAGCGGCGTGCGCCTGACCGCGCTCTACCCGGGCGCGACCGACACCCCGATCTGGCAGGGCATTCCGGGCGACTGGAACCGCGGCGTCATGGTGCCGCCCGCCGAGGTGGCGCGCGTCCTGGGCTGCGCCCTCGACGCCGATCCGCGGGCGCTCGTCGAAGAGATCCACCTTGGGCCGGCCGGGGGCGCGCTGTGAGCACGGCGCGGCGCGACTGGCAGTGGCTGGCGCTGACGCCGCTGCTGCCGCTGGCGGCGGCGATCCCGGCCGCCGGGCGCTGGCTGCTGCCGCTGGTGGCGCCGCTCACCGTCTACCCGGCGTTCGCGGCGCGGGTGCGGCGCGGCGACTACGAGGCCGCGTGGCGGGTCGCGATGTCGTGGGCGGCGCTGCTCAGCCTCGGCGTGATCCTGCTGGCGGAGCTGTGGCCGGCGGCCGCCAAGGCCGGCATCCTCAACGGCGAGCCCTACCGCGCGGAGATGTTCGGCTGGATCGCGACCGGCGCGGCGCCGGAGAACGACTGGCGCCAGTTCCTGCCGATCCACCTCGAGCACCTGGGACTGTTCCTGGTGCTCACCTGGGCGAGCGGCGGCTACCTCGGCCTGGTCATGGGCGCGGCGCTGGTCGGCTGGATGAGCTACTTCGTCGGCTGCTTCGCGCTGGCCGGCGGCCACCCGGTGCTGGGCGCGGCCGCCGCCTGGGTGCCGTGGGCGGTGCTGCGGGTGTTCGCCTTCGTGCTGCTCGGGGCGCTCTTCGCGCGGCCGCTGCTCGTCCGCCGGCCGTGGCCGTTCACGCGCCTGGAGTACCGCCTGATGGCGCTGGCGGCGGCGGGACTGGTGGCGGACGTGCTGGTCAAGACGACGCTCGCCCACACCTACGGCCTGTGGCTGCGCCAGATGGCGCGCCACGCCGCCGCCGCGCTATACTCTGGCGCCTTCAGGGCCTGGGGATGAACGGCATCGGAGAGACGCGAGGGGACCTGGCCGGCGCCGGTCGCCGCTTCGGCATCGTCGCATCGCGGTTCAACAACCCCATCGGCGAGGCGCTGATCGTCGGCGCGGCCGACTGCCTGCGGCGCCACGGCGTGGCGGCGGACGATGTCCTGCTGGTGACCGTGCCGGGGGCCTGGGAGATCCCGCAGGCGCTGGCGGCAATCGGGGAATCGATTCAAGGGACGCCGGCGCGCTCACCCGGCAGGGTCGGCAGGCTCGACGCGATCATCGCCCTGGGGGTGGTGATCCGCGGCGAGACCCCGCACTTCGACTACCTGGCGCGCGAGTGCACCGCCGGCATCGCCCGCGCCGGCGAGCGCCTGGGAGTGCCGGTGGCCTACGGGGTGCTCACCTGCGACACCGCCGAGCAGGCGGAGGAGCGGGCGGGCGGCAAGGCGGGCAACAAGGGGTGGGAGGCCGCCCTGGCCGCGCTGGAGATGGCGGACCTGTTCGCGCGGCTGCGGTCCTGACGTCCCGCGGACCGCGAGGGATCGCAGGCAGCTCCGGCACATCCGAGAGACGTCGACCATCCTGGACGTCCCGACCCCTTCGCAGACCGAAGGCAGGCAGGCGCGGTTACTTGATGGGGGATCTCGCGGCGGTGGCTCAGTCTCCTCTGCCTCCCTTTGGGCGAGGGGCGTGGCCAAGGGGGCGGGAGCGAGGCCTTCGGGCGCCTCGCCCAAAGGGAGGCAGAGGAGACTGAGCCACTACCGCGAGATCCCCCGGGATCTTTGAGACGAGGGCGATGACTGCAGGCAAGCGGCACACGGCGCGCGAGATGGCGGTCCAGATGCTCTACCAGAGCGATCTCGGGGGCAGCGAGCTGCCGCACATCTTCTCGACGTTCGATCTCTCCGACTACCTGGGCGGCGACCTCGGGCGCCACAAGCGCCGCGTCGACGACGCCTTCGAGTACGCCCAGGCGCTGGTGCGCGGCACCGTCGGCCACCGCGACGAGATCGACGCGATGATCCGCGGCCAGGCCGACAACTGGCGGCTGGAGCGGATGCCGGCGGTCGACCGCAACATCCTGCGCCTGGCGATCTACGAGATGCTCTACGAGCGGGACACGCCGAAGCTGGTGGTCGTGGACGAGGCCATCGAGCTAGCGAAGAAGTTCGGCTCCGAGCAGTCGGGGCGCTTCGTCAACGGTCTGCTCGACGGCCTGCTCAAGCAGCACAGCTTCCCCGGCAGCCTGACTTGAGCCGCGGTCTTGGATCGGCCCGCGTCTCCCCTCGCAGCCCTTTGGGCGAGGGGTTCCATGCGAACCAGGGGAGGGAAGACTTTGACCCCTCGCCCAAAGGGCTGCGTGGGGAGACGCGGGCCGATCCAAGACCGCCCCGCGGGAAGACTGGGCCGGGCGGCCGGGTTTCGAGGATAATCCAGGCGCCCGGACGCCCGCGCGCCGGGAAGGGCCGCCGGCGGCCGTTCGATTCGTCGACAGGAAAGCGAGAGCGCGATGAGCACGCCATACGACCCGAAGGCGGTGGAAGCCAAGTGGCAGGATCGCTGGGAGAAGCAGCGCGCCGCCGAGGTCGACCTGCGCCACGCCGAGGGCAAGTACTACATGCTCATGATGTTCCCCTATCCGTCGGGGGACCGCTTGCACGTCGGCCACGGCCGCAACTACATCCTCGGCGACGCCCTGTACCGCTACCTGCGGATGCACGGCAAGCGGGCGCTCAACCCGATGGGTTGGGACGCCTTCGGCCTGCCCGCCGAGAACGCCGCCATCCAGCGCCGCGTGCACCCGCGCGACTGGACCTTCGGCAACATCAAGGTGATGAAGCAGCAGTTCCGGCGCTGGGGCATCCTCTACGACTGGAGCAAGGAGATCGCCTCCTGCACGCCGGAGTACTACCACTGGAACCAGTGGCTGTTCCTGCGCATGCTGGAGCGCGGCCTGGCCTACCGCAAGCAGGCGCCGGTCAACTGGTGCCCGAGCTGCCAGACGGTGCTCGCCAACGAGCAGGTGGTCGAGGGCGCCTGCGAGCGCTGCGGCACGCCGGTGGAGCAGCGCAATCTCGAGCAGTGGTTCCTGCGCATCACCGACTATGCCGAGCGGCTGCTGGCCGGCCTCGGCGACCTGCCGGGTTGGCCCGAGAAGGTCAAGACGATGCAGCGCAACTGGATCGGGCGCTCGGAGGGGGCGGAGATCGACTTCGCCGTGCCGGCGCTCGGCGAGACGGTGACGGTGTTCACCACCCGCCCGGACACCCTGTACGGCGGCACCTTCCTGGCGCTGGCGCCGGAGCATCCGCTGGCGGCGCGGTTGATCGCCGGCCATCCGCGCCAGGCGGACGTCGAGGCCTGGATCGCGCGCGTCCGCAACACCCCGCGCATCGAGCGGGAAGGGGAGGGGAGCGCGAAGGAGGGGCGCGACACCGGCAAGACCGCGGTCAACCCGGCGACCGGCGAGGAGATCCCGATCTGGCTCGCCGACTACGTGCTCCCCGACTACGGCACCGGCGCCATCGGCGGGGTGCCGGCGCACGACACCCGCGACCTGATGTTCGCCCGCCAGGAAGGGCTGCCGGTGCGGTTGGTCTATCACCCCGAGGAGGAGGCGGAGGAGGGCGGTCCGGCTCCCGATTGGCCGGCGATCGCCGCCAACCTGACCGAGCCCATCCTGCACGGCGGCGTGATCCGCCACTCGCCGCCGCTCGACGGCCTGCGCGACATCGGGGAGGCGGTGCGGCGCGCCGTCGAGTGGTGTGAGGCGAGCGGCTTCGGCCGCCGCAAGGTGGTCTACCGGCTGCGCGACTGGCTGATCTCGCGCCAGCGCTACTGGGGAACGCCGATCCCGGTGCTCTACTGCGAGCGCTGCGGGGTGGTGCCGGTGCCCGACGACCAGCTGCCGGTCGAGCTGCCCTACGACGTCGAGTTCACGGGGCGCGAGGGCAACCCGCTGGCGCGCGTGGCCTCGTTCGTCCACGCCCGCTGCCCGGCTTGCGGCGGCGCCGCGCGGCGCGAGACCGACACCATGGACACCTTCGTCGACAGCTCCTGGTACTACCTGCGCTACCTGTCGCCGCGCGACGGCGCGCGCATGTTCGACGGCGCGATCGCCGACCGCTGGGCGCCGGTGGACCAGTACATCGGCGGCATCGAGCACGCCATCCTCCACCTGCTGTACGCTCGCTTCGTCTGCCGCGTGCTGCACGACTTCGGCATGGTGGGCTTCGAGGAGCCGTTCGCTAACCTGTTCAACCAGGGCATGATCACCCGCTACGCGGAGATCTCGGGGCGGGTGGAGAAGATGTCGAAGTCGCGGGGCAACACGGTGTCGCCCGACACCCTGATCGACGAGATGGGGGCGGACACCGAGCGCGTCTACACCCTGTTCATCGGGCCGCCGGAGAAAGAGGCGGAGTGGAGCGACGAGGCGGTCAGCGGCGCCTACCGCTTCCTCGGCCGCATCTGGCGCATGGCCGAGAAGCTGGCGGAGGCGCCGGCCATCGCGCCGGCGGACGCCGAGCTCGAGCGCGACCGCCACGCGGCCATCCAGCGCGTCACCCACAGCATGGAGCGCTTCCACTTCAACACCGCGGTGGCGGCGTTGATGGAGCTCGGCAACTCGCTGTCGCGCGCGCTCGAGGAGAAGACCGCCTCGCGGCTGTGCTGCGAGGAAGCCTTCGACACGCTGCTGCAGCTGCTGCACCCGATGGCGCCGCATCTTACCGAGGAGCTGTGGGAGCGGCGCGGCCACGTCGAGACGCTGCTCGACACCTCGTGGCCGGAGTTCGACGAAGCCAAGCTGCGGCGGGCGCGCATCAACCTGGTCGTGCAGATCGACGGCAAGCTCCGCGACCGGGTGGAGGTGGACGCCGGCGCCGCCGACAAGGAGGTGCGCGCCGCCGCCCTGGCCAGCGCCAAGGTGCAGGAGCACCTTGCCGGCAAGGAGGTCGCCAAGGCGGTGGTGGTGCCCGGCCGGCTGATCAACCTGGTAACCCGGAGGTCCGCATGAGAACCCGTTCGCTGTTGCCGCTGCAGGCGGCCGCTGCCGTGGTGGCCCTTGCCGGAATCCTGGCGCTGGCCGGCTGCGGCTATGCCCTGGTGGGGCGCGGCAACGCGCTGCCGCCCGACATCCGCAAGGTGTACCTCAAGCCGATCGAGAACCGCACCGGGCACCAGCGTGTGGACCAGGCGGTGACGCTGGCGATCGGCGACGAGCTGGTGAAGCGCCAGCGCTTCACCCTGACCACGTCGCGCGAGGGGGCGGATGCGGAGCTGTCCGGAGCGGTGGTGGGGTTCGGGGCGACGCCCGTCACCTTCGACGCGGCGGGGCGCGCCACGGCCTACGAGCTGTCGCTGACCGCCTCGATGGTCTTCAAGCGCACCAGCGACGAGAAGATCATCTGGCAGAACGCCGCCTACAACTTCCGCCAGAACTTCCCGCTGACCGCCTCGAACGCCTTCGTGGACCTCGAGTACAGCGCTATCGACCAGGCGGCGAAGGCCTTCGCCCAGACGCTGGTGAGCGATCTGCTGGAAGGGTTCTAGCGGCAGCCGGCGCCGGGACGGCGCTCGCTCAGCCGGGGAGCGCGTGGACCTGGGAGGCGAGGCGGGACTTGTAGCGCGAAGCGGTGTTCGGGTGGATGACCTTCTTCTGGGCGGTGGCGTCGATGATGCTCAGGGTGGCCGGGAGGAGGTCCGCGGCGGTCGCCGTGTCGCCGGCGGCGACGGCCGCTCGCAGGCGCTTGATCGCGGTGCGCAGGCGCGAGCGGTGAGCCCGGTTGCGATCGCGGGCGGCGGCGTTCTGGCGGATGCGCTTCTCGGCGGACTTGGTGTTGGCCATTCGTGGTTGCTCCCTGATTGCCCCTACTTGCCCCTGACAAGGAAAAGTCGCACCGAAGTGCGACCGAACCGAGTTTATAGCAGTTCGCGGGCCGGCCGTCAAGACGGATGATGCCGGATCGGAGGACCGGTTCACTCGAGCATCGAGAAGCCGGCGGAGCTCCTCAACGCGCGGTCGAAGGTGAAGGTGGTCTCGGCACCGAAAGCTTGCGCGCTGGCGCCGATCAAGTGATCGGCGAATTGGGCGCGGCCTTGCCGGTAGGCGGCGAGCGCCTGCAGGAGTGCATTGCGGTTCTCGAACACGAACAGAGGATCCTGCACCAAGCGCTCGATCGCTGCCAGCACCTCCGCTCTCGAAGCTCGATAGCTGCTGGCGAGAACCCATTCCAGCTCGCACAAGACGGGCGCGCTCACGAAGCAAGTGGAGCCCTCGTCAATGGCGCCCTCGAGCAGGCCCTGGGCCAGAGTAGTCTGCTCCGGATCATCGGAGACGAACAGGCGGACGAGCACATTGGTGTCCACCGCGATCATCGCTTCGTCTCGCGGCGGAATCTCTCTTTCGCCATTGCCAGCACTGCCTCGTTCATCTGCTCGACGCTGACCGGGTGCTCACCGGCGAGATGGTGCAGCAGGCCGACGAGGTTTCCGAGCGGACTTGGACTGGCAGGCTCCATGATCAGCCTGCCCCTTTCGTCGAAGCGCAAGATGAGCTGATCTCCCTGCTTGAGGCCCATTCGCTGCCGGACCTCCTTCGGAATCGTCAGCTGTCCTTTCGACGTCAGCGTAGCCTTGGGCATCGCTGTCTCCTTACCTACGTCATAATAATCGACTGATGGTAAGGAGTCAAGCGCGATGGTTAGCGGGGCTAGTGGCCGTCCACGCCGATCTCGCGCAGGCGCTGGCGGGCGAGGTTCGCCTCGTCGCTGGTCGGGAACTGCCGCAGGACGTGCTGCAGCTGCACGACGCCCTGGGAGCGCTCGCCCAGCTCGAGGTGGGCGTAGCCCTTCTTGAGCAGGGCGCTCGCCGTCTTGTCGCTGCGCGGGTAGCGGTTCAGCACCGCGTCGTACTGCTCGATCGCCTGGCGGTAGCGCCGTTGGCGGTAGTAGCACTCGCCGATCCAGTAGGTGGCGTTGGCCGCCAGGGTAGTGCTCGGGAAGCTCTCGAGGTACTGCTGGAAGCCGCGCAGCGCCAGGTCGTAGTTGCCCTTGAGGTAATCGTTGTAGGCGGCGTTGTAGAGCGCCTGCGGATCGCCCGCCGAGCGGTCGCTCCGCTCCGAACGCTCGCCGGGCGGCCCCGCGCCGGCCGGCGGCGGTCCGGCGCCGCCGCCGCCGTCCGGGAGCGGCTGACCCGCCGGGCCGGCGGGGACCGCGGGAGCGGCGCCGCGGAAGCCCTTGAGCTCCTGGTTGGTGGCGGCGATCTGCTGCGACAGCTGCGCCAGGCGGTAGTTGGTGTCCTCGAGCTTGGCCTGCAGCGCCTCGATCTGGCTCGAGAGGTCCTGCAGCTTCACCTGCATGTCGGCTTCGGTCTTGAGCAGCGAATCCATCTGCTTGCCGACCGAGGCTTCCAGGCTCTGGACCTCTTCCTTGCTGGAGCTCTGCTTCTGCACCTGCAACACCTGGCGCTGGACGTCGGTGAGCTGCGAGCGCAGCCCCTCGATGTCCGACGAGGTGACGCAGCCGCCAGCCATGCCAGCCATGCTGGCAACGCCGGCGATGACCACGGTGCCCGTCGAGCAGGCAATACGGGCGAGAGTGGCGGCGAGCCGTCGGCTGGAGACCACTTGGCGCCGGCCTCGTTCTAACCCTGGTTGGTGCGGCCGGTGATGACCATGTGCGCGCGGCGGTTCTGCGACCAGCAGCTCTCCTCGTGCTCGGTGCAGACCGGGCGCTCGGAGCCGTAGCTCAGGGTGCGCATGCGCTGTTCGGCGACGCCCAGGGAGCCCAGGTAGCTCTTGACCGCGCTGGCGCGGCGCTCGCCCAGCGCCAGGTTGTACTCGGCGGTGCCGCGCTCGTCGCAGTGGCCCTCGATGGTGAGGTTCAGGCGCGCCTGGGCCTTCAGGAGATCGGCGTTGCGCGACAGCTTGGCCCGCGAGTCGTCGGTCAGGGCGGACTCGTCGAAGGCGAAGTAGACGTCGGGGCTGAAGCCGCGGCGGCGCAGCTCGTCGTTGACGATCTGCATGTCCTGCGACAGCAGCGGGTCTTCCGTCTGGTCCTGCCGGGTCTGGTCGCGCGGCGGCTGCACCTCGGTCGTGGGGCTGGAAGGCGGCGCCACGGTGGTGGTCTCGACGTTGAGGTCGGACGGCTTGCTGGCGGGCTTCTTCTTCGGGCAGCCATACAGCATGGTGAGCAGCAACGGCGCCATCACCCAGATCAACCGCTTGTGGATCATTGTGGGGCCTCCTCTCGCTCTCGGAACCTGTCGAGCGCCGCCGGCCCCGGGGAGAGGACGGCGGCTGGTTTGGAATATATCATCTCGGCCTCTCGGATCGCGATATTCCCCGCGCGCCCACGTCCACGCGCGCCATCACTTGTCGAAGTTCTGCCGCGACCAGTCGGCCAGGTCGTTGTCGCCGGCGTCGGTCAGCTGGCGGACGTTGCCGCCGTCGCTGGCGTCCATCACGTAGAGCTGCTTGGCGCCGGTGCGGCGGGAGGTGAAGACGATCTTGCGGCCGTCGGGCGAGAAGGCGGGCGACTCGTTCTGGCCCGGGCCGGTGGTGAGCAGCCGGGTCTCGAGCGAGCCGACGCCGACCACGGCGATCTGGAAGACGCCGTCGCGGCGGCTGGTGTAGGCGATGCGCTCGCCGTCCGGGCTCCAGGCGGCGCCGTCGTTGTAGGTGCCGTCGAAGCTGATGCGGTGCTGGTTGGCTCCCTCGGCGTCCAGGATGTAGATGTGTGGATTGCCCGCGCGGCTGGAGGTGAAGGCGATCATGTTGCCCTTCGGGCTCCAGGCCGGGTTGGTGTCGATGGCCGGCGAGTTGGTCAGGCGCCGCAGGTTGCCGCCGGAGCGGTCGCAGGTGAAGATCTCGACGTTGCCTGCGACGGACCGGGCGAAGGCGATCTGGCTGCCGTCGGGGGAGAACGTGGGGCTGATGTTGAGCGAGCCCGAGGTGACCAGCGGGCGCTTGCGGCCGGCCGCCAGGTCGGCGAGGTAGATCCCCGGGAAGCCGTTCACGAAGGAGGTGTAGGCGATGGCGTCGCCGGTCGGGCTCCAGGCGGGCGACATCGAGGTCGACCGGTGGTTGGTGATCCGCCGCTGGTTGTGACCGTCGTAGTCCATGATGAAGATCTCTTTGCGGCCTTCGCCGGTGCGGTCGGAGGTGAAGGCGATCGCGGACATGGCGATCCCCGGCGAACCGGTGATGTAGCGCACCACCTCGTCCGCGAAGGTGTGCGCCATGCGGCGGGTGACGGTGGTCTTGCCGCGGTAGCGCTTGGCGAGGATCGCCTTGCCGCTGCCGACGTCGAACAGGCGCCCCTCGAACACCAGCTTGTCGTCCTCGGCCTTGGTGTCGCCGAGCAGCACCACCTGGGCGCCCGTGCCGCGGTAGGCCGGGAGGTCGCGCTCGACGTCGCCGGTGAGCGAGATGCCCTTCCACGCCTCGGCACCCTGGATCTCGAAGTACCCGGAGAAGTCGAGGTCGGCGCGGACCGTGGCCTCCAGCTCGCCCCCCGCCGCCGCCATGTCGCCGCCCAGGCTGCCGGGACGGAACGGCGGCAGCGCCAGCTTGATCTTCGGAGTCTGACCCTTGTGGGACTCGATCGTGACCGACGAGGGCGGCGGCTGCGGCTGCGCCCCCGCTGGGGGAGAGGCCGGAGCGCCCTGGGCCGGCGGGGGGGGCTGGCCCGAGGAGAGGAGCGCGGGGGCGCCGAGCGCGGCGCCGGCGAGCGCGGCCAGCAGCGCCAGCCGGGCGGGAAGTCGTGGGCTGACGGGTCTCGATCTCATGTCACCGCCTCATCTCATCACCGCGTCACCGCGCGATCCATGTGACCTCCAGAGAGGTGTGGTTGAGGGTGTAGGCCCGCGGCAGCGGCGCGAAGGGGGCCGCGTTCTGCACCGCGCGCAGCGCCGCCAGGTCGTAGGTGTCGAAGCCCGACGAATTGCGCACCCGCAGGTCGCTGATGCTGCCGTCGCTGTGGATCGTGAAGAGGAGGACGGCGTGCGCGTCGGCGCCGACCGGCGACCGCGTCCAGGCCGCCTCGATCCGCGACTGGATCTGGGCGTAGTAATAGTTGTAGGCGAACTCCTCGTTCACGGGATTCACGGTCAGCGAGCCCACCGGGGCCTTGCCGGCCGCGGAGCCGGTGGCGGCGCCGGGGGCCTCCGCCTGCTGCGGCGGCGCCGCGGGGCCGAGCTTCTTGGCCAGCACCTCGCGCGGCGGCGGCAGGAGCTTGGGCCGGGTGGTGGGATCGACGCGGTCGTCCGGCTGCGGCGGCTTCGGCTTCTCGGGCTTCGCCGCCTTCGGCGGCGGCTTGGGCGGCGCCTGCGGGCGCGGCAGCACCGGCGCCTCGGCCGAGCGGGGCGGCAGCGGCGGTTCCTCCTCGGCCTTCGGGGGTGGCGGCTGCGGGCGGGGCACCGGGGGCCGGCGCTCATTAGCGGGGGCGGGGCGCTCGGCGCCGAGGCGCTGGGACGGCACCAGCTGCACCGCCACGTACTCGAGCGGCGGCGGCGCCGGCACCAGCCGCGGCAGCAGGATGAGCAGGGCGCCGACCGCGACGTGCAAGCCGGCCGCGGCGATCAGGCTCGCCGCCGCCGGTCCGGAGCGCGCCAGCCGCTCGCGCTCCGCCAGGACCTGGTCGACCGCGAGGTCCATGAGGCTAGCTCCGCGACCCCTTCGGGGGACGTTCGGTCACCATGCCGACGTGCACGATGCCGCTGCGGTGCAGGCGGTCGAGGACCTCGATCACCCGGCCATAGGGGACGCCGCGGTCTCCCTTGAGGAAGACCGTGTCGTCCGGGCGGCCGGCGAGCCGGTCCTTGACGCGGTCGGCGAGATCGGCGAGCGGCACCCGCGCGTCGCGCAGGAACACCTCGCCGTCGCGGTTGATCGACAGCACGATCGGGTCCTGCACCTTGAGCGGCAGGTTGCGGGCGTCGGCCCGCGGCAGGGCGACCTGGATGCCCTGGTGCAGCATCGGGGTCGCCACCATGAAGATGATCAGCAGCACCAGCATCACGTCGACCAGCGGCGTCACGTTGATGTCGCCCATCACGTCGTCTTGCTCGTCGCGCAGGTGGAAAGCCATGGCCGTGCCCGTCCGCTCAGGTCAGGTGAAGTTCCGCTCCGCCAGGTTGAGGAACTCCATCACGAAGTCTTCGATGCGGGCCCGCAGCTGGCGGCCGCTGTGGGCGAAGTAGTTGTAGGCGACGAGCGCCGGGATGGCGGCGCCGAGCCCGGCGGCGGTGTTGATCAGCGCCTCGGCGATGCCGGGCGCGACCGAGACGATCGAGGTCGAGCCGGTGTTGCCGATGTCGCGGAAGGCCACCATGATCCCCCAGACGGTGCCGAACAGGCCGATGAACGGCGATGCCGAGGCGGTGGTGGCGAGGAACGGCGTCCAGCGCGCCACGTTGCGCAGCTCGACGGCAGCGGCGCGTTCGAGGGTGCGCTCGAGCGCCGCCAGCGAGGTGATGCGGTAGCCGCGCCGCTCGCCCGCGGTCTCGACCTCCTGGGCGCTCTTGATCTGGCTGTCGATCTCGGCGTAGCCGGCCTGGAAGACGCCTACCAGCGGCGAGTAACGCAGGCGGTTGGCGAGGGCGTTCACCTCGCTGAAGCGGTGGCTGCGGTGGAAGGCGTCCAGGAACTCGCGGCTCTGCCGGGCGGCGCGCCGCATCTGCCAGGTCTTGCCGAGGATGACCGCCCACGACACCAGGGAGAAGAAGGCCAGCAGTGCGAGGATGGACTTGGCGACCGGGCCGGATTCACGAAAGAAGTCGAACAGCCCCTGCTGCTCGAGCGGAGCCGGGGCTTGCAAGAGTACGAGGCTGATCAGACCCATTCCCGGTTACGCTCTCCTCTGGCCCTGGCTCTCGATCTCGCAGCGACTGCTTGGCCCTTCTTCGGCGGGGTGCCGGCCCTGGCCGGCGCGCGCCACCGTAGCACGCGGCGGCGGGCGTCTCCAAGCGCCGTCCCCGCACACACGCGCGCCGCTGAGGTGTCGTTATGGCACGAACTCACCCCGCGAGCGGGTCGAACCAGGGGGAGCAGCAAACCCTATGCCTTTGTCTCGAATGGGCCGCCGTGGCCGGAGTCGGCGGGGCTGTCACCGCCGCCGTGGCCATCGTCGCCGTGGCCATCGCCGCCTCCTCCCTCTGCGGCGCTCCCGGTGCTCGCGGCGGGTTCCGGGGTGCCCGGCGCTCCCGGCGTATCCGGCGTGCCTGCTGCGTCCGGGGCGCCGCGGCCGCGCTTGCGCTTCCGGCCTCCCCGGCGGCGCTTGCGCCCGCGCGGGGCCTCCGGCTCTTCGGTGCCCTTCACGAGAGGGTCGAGGGCGGTGCCGGGGGCCGCGGCTCCGGCGGCCGCGGCAGGGGCGGCTCCGGCCGCGGCCGCATCGGCGCGCGGGCGGCCGGGCTGCGGGCCGGCCTGGCGCGGGTGGTCGGCCGGGGACCGGCGCTCGCGGTGCGGCTCGCCGCCGGGCCGGGCCTCGCCGGCTCGGCGGCGCCCTCCTCGCTGCGCGCGCGCGGGACGGTCCTGGCCGCCCGCGCCGCGCCGGCGGCCACGGCGGTCGGCGTCGCCGTCGGGAGCGCCGCGCCGGCCGGCTGCCGCGCGGGGCGCGGGCCCGGACCGCCCGTGCCGGCCGGAGGTGTCCCGCGGCTCGGCGATGCCGGCTCCGGCCCCCGCGTCGAGGTCGTCGTCGCCGCCGGTGCCGGCTTCTTCCGCCCCGCTGCCGGCGGCGAGCGCCAGGTCCCAGGGCTTGAGCGCCGCGACCTCAGGCTTCGGGCGTTCCCGCCGCATCGCCCTGGTGGCCGCCTCGCCGGCGGCGGGGTGGTCGCGCTTGGACCACTCGATCTGCTCCTCAGGCCGATGCAGGCCGGCGGCGGCGATCACCTCGATGCGGAGGTCGAACTCCCGCTCGAGCTCGGCCAGCTCCTGCCGCCGGCTGTTCTGCATGGCGTCGGCGAGCTCGGGGTGCAGGCTGATGCGGACGCCCTGCACCAGCCCGGAGGCGGCGCGGGCCTCGATGCGCCGCAGCAGGCTCAGGGTCACCATCTCCGGGCTGGCCAGCCGGCCGGTGCCGGCGCAGGTGGGGCAGGGGCGGTGGGTGCGCACCTGCAGCGCCTGCTGGATGCGCTGGCGGTTGATCTCGAGCAGCCCGTTCGAGCTGATCCGGCCCACCGAGGAGCGCGCCTTGTCCGCCTTCATGGCGTCCTTCATCTCCTTCTCGACCCGGCGCTGGTTCTTGCTGGCGCGCATGTCGATGAAGTCGACCACCACCAGGCCGCCGATGTCGCGCAGCCAGAGCTGGCGCGCGACCTCGGTGGCGGCCTCGAGATTGGTGTGGAGCGCGGTCTCCTCCTGGGTGGCGGCGCGGGTCGAGCGGCCGGAGTTGACGTCGATGGCGGTCAGTGCCTCGGTGCCGTCGATGACGATCGAGCCGCCGCTCGGCAGCTCCACCCGCCGCTCGTAGATGCGGTCGATCTGCGGCTCGAGGTCGAAGCGGCTGAACAGCGGCACGCGCTCCTCGTAGCGCTCGAGCCGGATCTTGGCGCGCGGCAGGAAGGCCTCGACGTACGCCTGGACCTTCTGGAACGCCGCGTCGTCGTCCACCAGGACCTCCTCGATGCTGCTGTCGAGGTGGTCGCGCAGCGCCTGCACGATGAGGTCCTGGTCGCTGTAGAGCAGCCGGCTGCTCTTGCCGTTCAGGGCCGCCGCCTGCACCCGCTTCCATAGCCGCAGCAGGGCGGCGAGGTCGCGGCCGATCGCGGTCTTGTTCTGGTCCAGGGCGTTGGTGCGCACGATGACGCCGCAGCCGGGGGGCAGCTCGAGGTTGGCGACCAGCGACTTGAGCTTCTTGCGGGTCTCCTCGTCCTCCACCTTGCGCGACACGCCGCGGGTGTCGTCGAAGGGCGTCAGCACCAGGTAGCGGCCGGCGAGCGACAGGCTGGTGGTGAGCGACGCTCCCTTCTGGCCGACGGCGTCGCGGGCCACCTGCACGACGATCGGCTTGCCGCGCTCGAGCACCTCCTCGATGCGCGGCTGGCCGCCGCGCGGCGAGTGGTAGTAGGCCTCGGGGACGACGTCCTGGATGGAGAGGAAGCCATGGCGCTCGGTGCCGTAGTCGATGAAGGCGGCGTTGAGGCTGGGCTGGATGTTGACGATCGAGCCGCGGTAGATGTTGCCGCGGGTGAGGCCGGACTCGGCGACGTCCACCTGGAAGTTCTCCAGCGTGTGGTCGCGGACGACGGCGATGCGCAGCTCTTCCGGACGCTGCGCGTTGATCAGCATTCTGCGCGTCAAGTCTCGCTCCCTTCCGGGGTGTTCAAGGCAGGGCCACGGGAAAATCGGCCGGGGGACAAGCCGGAGACAAGCAGGCGGGCGAACCCCGCCGCCCCTCCCATTGTCCTCCGCCGGCGCCCATTCCCGCAAGCCCGGCGGCGGGAATGGGACGTAATCGGGATCGAAGGAAAAGACGGGGACTTCAAGCTCGCCGTCCGCATCACGGCCATCAGCCCTGGGATTCAGGCGAGCCTCGACGCGATCAAGATCGCCGCGCGTGGCGAGGTCTCGATCCGGTCGGTGGGGCGCGTAGTCAAGCAGCAGCTGACCACTCGGGTACGCCCCCTCTTGATGGGCTACTCGGTCGGCCACGTCAGGATCACGGCCGGCACGATCGGGTGCTTCGTCTCTTCGCAGCTGGCTACCGAGACGGGGACGTTCATCCTCTCGAACAATCACGTGCTGGCCGACGAGAACCGGGCCCAGCCGGGAGATGACATCGTGCAGGCCGGCCCAGCCGATGGCGGCCGCTCGCCAGGAGACGCCGTCGCACAGCTGACCCGGTTCGCAACCTTGACGCTCACGGGCAAGAACAGCATCGATGCAGCCGTGGCGCTGGTGGCGGCCGGAATCGCAGTTGACGTCCAGACGCTGCAGGGCCTCGGTGCACTGGCGGGCGTGCGAAGCGCGCCGCCCCAGATGGGCGAGACGGTGTGGAAGGTGGGACGCACGACCGGGCTGACCGAGGGTAGGGTGACCGCGACCGAGATCGACGACCTCACGGTGGGCTACGACATCGGAGACCTGGTGTTCGACAATCAGATCGAGAGCGGACCTGCCGTTGCTGGTCAGCCATTCAGCCTGGGTGGGGACAGCGGATCTTTGATCGTCGATTCGCAGCGGCATGCGGTCGCGCTGCTGTTCGCGGGGAACGACGTGGACGCCACCTACGCCAATCCGATCGCGCCGGTCTTTTCCGGCCTCCAAGTACAGCTCTGAAGACGTGGTATGATATTGCAGCATGGATGATGAGGTCCTCGGGCTCGAAGAAGCGCGGGCAGCGAAGCCGCGAGCCAAGGAGCTGTTCGGCCGGTTCGGCGTCGTCAATGGGGTCGGGTTGACGCGGCTGGGGAATCGCTACGCGGTCAAGGTGAACTTCGAGACCGAGCCGCGCGCCGGCGGGGACCTGCCGCGCGAGATCTCTGGCGTGCCCGTCGTGGTCCAGGTGGTGGGACGGGTCCACAAGCAGGAAGGCTAGCCGGCGGTTTCCCCCGGCTTCCCGGGAAGGCAGGAAAGAAGTAGCAGGCGCTCGCCATCGGGTCGAAGCTGAAACTTCAATTCAAGGAATCTGGCGGTATGGTTTCCAGAGTCCATCTCGAATGTGCTCGTGCGCGCCGGCAGCGGCGGCTGGCCGGCGCGCTGCTGCTCGCGGCGATGACGATCGGCGGCGCCGGGCCGGCTCTCGCGGCGGCGGCGGCGGCGGCGAGGTCGGGCGTGCCCGCCGCATCCGGCGTGACGCCGGGGTGGCAGAAGGTGAGCCTGCCGGCGGCCGGGTCCTACTTCGAGCTGTACGTGCCGCCGTCTTGGGACGGCACGAAGGCGCTGCCGTTGGTGGTGTTCCTCCATGGGTCGCAGGGCACGCCGGAGGAGTACGAGTCCTTCCTCTCGCCGGCGGCGGATGCGGTGGGATGCTTCGTTGCGGCGCCGAAGTCCTCGTCCGACGTCGGCTGGGGCTTCGGCGACGACGACCAGATCGTGGCGCAGACGTCCGTCACGGCGGCGGGCATGGTGCCGGTGGACCCGGCGCGGGTGAGCATCGCCGGCCATTCGGCGGGCGGTGCGGAGGCCTACCTCCTCGCCTACGGCACGGTCAGCCATTACAGCGCCGTGTTCTCGATGTCGGCGCCGTTCTACTCGGTCGGCGCGGTCGCCGACCCGGCCTACAAGGCGCCGATCCACATGTACTACGGCACCACCGACCCCAACTACACGACCTACGGCGCCTACACCGCTCTGCAGCAGCAATGGAACGCCCTCGGGGTGCCCTGGGAGAGCGACGTCGAGACCGGCTGGGGGCATAACAACTGGCCGCCGCAGTCGATGACCCTGGGATTCCAGTTCCTGGTGGGCAAGACCTACGGCACCTGCGCCGCCGATGCCACCCACGCCTGCCTGCAGCAGAGCCGCTACCGGGTCGGCCTGACCTGGCAGGACGCCGGCGGCCGGACCGGGGTGGGCTCGCCGGTAACGGGGGCGGTGTCGCCCGACTCGGCGGTGCTCTGGTTCTTCGATCCGAGCAACTGGGAGATGCTGGTCAAGGTGCTCGACGGCTGTGGCCTCAACCAGCGGGTCTGGGTCTTCGCCGCCGCCACCACCAACGTCGCCTACACCCTGACGATCACCGACACCGTCACCGGCAAGGCCAAGACCTACCAGAACCCCGCCGGCCGGGCTGCCGCCGCGATCACCGACACCGACGCCTTCGCGACCTGTCCATAGTTGGCGGGCGGGGTCCCCCCCGGCGGCTTTTTCCCCCCTCGGCGCACTTTGGGGAAGGGGGCCGCGCCCAAGGGGACCCGCTCACCCCTCAAGCGGGCGGCGGGGCGGTGGCGCGGGCCAGGCGGCCGTCGAGGTCGAGCTCGGCGGCGACCTGTTGCATGGCCGCGAGGACGTTGCCGACGTGCGGCCAGAGCTCGAGCTCGCCGCCGAAGCAGGCGCGGCTGAACTCGGCGGTCGCCTGGGCGACGTGCTCGCGGTCCACGCCAGCCGCGAAGGCGCGCTCCTTCCAGCGCTTCTGGATCGACTTGAGCTCGACCTCGCGCAGGTCCTTGCTCGGCCGCACCAGCGCCGCGGCGATCACCAGGCCGGTCACCTCGTCGCAGGCCAGCAGGGCGAAGTCGATGGGCCGCTCGCGCTCGACGCCGGTGCCCTCGGTGTTGTGGGAGAGGATGGCGCGGACCACGTTCTCGCTCGCTCCCTGCTGCCGCAGGATCGGCGCCCCGGCGGCCGGGTGCCGGTCGAGAGTCGGGTGGATCTCCCAGTCGAAGTCGTGCAGCAGCCCGGCCAGCCCCCACTCCTCGACCTCGCCGCCCAGCCGCAAGGCGTACCCGCGCATCGCCGCCTCGACCGCCAACATGTGCCGGCGCAACCCCAGCGACTGCACGTTCTCGACCACCAGCTCCCAAGCCCGCTGTCGCTCCATCCGGTTTCCCTCCGTCGCCAAGTCCAATAGGATAACCCGAGTAAAAAAAAGCCGATCGCTGCCCTTTTCCGTCACCCGCGACGGTCGCCGGAGAGATCACCAAGCGGAGCGCCCCCGTAGTACTCTTCCGCCGTGCACAAGATCACCCTGATCACCACCGGCGGCACCATCGAGAAGATCTATGACGAGCAGAGCGGGGAGCTGGTCAACCGGCGCTCGATCGTGCGGCGCATGCTCTCCGAGCTGCGCCTCGAGGACACCGAGGTCAACGTCTTCGAGTTGATGAGCAAAGACAGCCAGGACATGACCGAGGCCGACCGCCTGCGTATCCTCGAGGCGGTGCGCGCCAGCGGTCCCAGCGGCGAGGGCGACGCGACCGGCATCGTCGTGCTGCACGGCACCGACACCCTGCAGGCGACCGGCGAGAAGCTGGTCGCCGAGATCCCCGCGCCGCGCATCCCCATCGTGCTCACCGGCGCCATGCGTCCCTTCGACATGAAGCAGTCGGACGCGCTGCAAAACCTCACCGAGGCCCTGTTCGCCACCGGCGTCCTGCCGCCGGGGGTCTACCTCGTCGCCCACGGCCGCGCCCTACCCTTCCCGGGCGTGCGGAAGGACCGCGAGCGCGGCACCTTCACCCGGGATCGGGCGGATTAGGCGCCGTCCGCGAAAGGCAGCCGCGGCGGTGCCCCTCGCGGGCCGCCGTCGTAGACCAGGCGGACCCGCGCGGGGTCCGGCGCGCCGACGACCCTGGCGTTGGCGTCGAGCTGGTGGCGCTCGGCGCGGCCCGGCCCCAGGAGGTGCAGCACCTCGGCGCCCGCGGCCGTCGCGGCGTCGGCGATCAATCGCCGGTGGCAGCGCCACGGCACCGCCTCGGCGCACATCATCGCCGTCCGCGACTGCGCCGCCGAGCGCAGCAGGCGCTCGAGCCCGCCCGCGAACGGCTCCGAGCCCATGTAGTCGGCGTAGCCGCGGAAGGCGGCGACCCGCCAGGCGGTGTTCGGCGAATCGGGCCGCGGCTGGCGCCGGCCCCCGAGATCGGGCTCGTGGACGTAGGCGATGCCCGCGGCGGCGAGGCTCGCTGCCAAGGCTTCGCGCGAGAACTGCGGATGGCGCCTGGAGGCCGGGAACCGGCGGACGTCGACCAGCGTTTCGATGGCGTGCTCGGCCAGCAGGGCGAGCAGCTCGCCGATCCCGCGCGTCGAGTGCCCGATGGTGAAAAGAGTGACCGCCATCCGTTTACTATAGACGCGCGGCGGTCGCTGGGGCCGCCGATCGCCGATCGCCATTCGCCGTAGGGGGGGCCGGCGCGGAGAGTGCGGATTTGCTGATCCGAATCGTCACGTACAACATCCACCGCGCGATCGGCGTGGACCGCCGCTTCAAGCCGGAGCGCATCGTCCGCATCCTGCGCCATCACAACCCCGACCTGGTGCTGCTGCAGGAGGTCGACGAGGGAGTGCCGCGGTCGCGCGAGCTGGACATGGCGCGGGAGCTCGCCGCCGAGCTCGGCTTCGCCCACTTCGCCGTCGGCCACAACGTCAGCCTGCGCAAGGGCCGCTACGGCAATGCCACCCTCAGCCGGTATCCGATCCTGCGCGAGCGCAACATCGACCTGTCGGTCCCCGGCGGCTGGATCCGCCGCGGCTGCCAGCACACCAGCATCGCGGTGCTCCCGGGGCGCCCGGCGCTCGAGGTCTTCAACCTCCATCTCGGCCTCTCGGCGCGCGAGCGCGACCGCCAGGTGGAGCTGCTCGCCCACTCCTCCGAGTTCGCGTCCCTCGGTCCCGAGGTCCCGTGCCTGGTGGCCGGCGACTTCAACGACTGGCGCTCGCTGCTGCGCACGAGGTTCACCAACGGCCTGGGATTTCACTGCGCCACCGACGGCCGCACCGGCCGCCACCGGCCGCTGGCCACCTTCCCCGCCTTCTCGCCCCGCGGCGGCCTCGACCGCATCTACTACCGCGGACCGCTGCGGCTGCTCGGGGTGCGCCGCTGCCGCCTGCAGGTGGCGCGCGTCGCCAGCGATCACCGGCCGGTGATCGCCGAGTTCCAGCTCCACGCTGCTTGAAATCCTGCCGCAGGGGGTATGCTTGCGGCAAGATGCCCAATGTCGCGTGGTGAGCGTAAAACCTTGCGAATACACGTGTCTGCTCGATCGTTGCGCCAGCGCCGGGCTCCGGCACCGCTCGCGCGGTCCGGCGCCTGCCGAGCCTGGTAACCCCGGTCCACGGCCATGCCACGTCCCGCCGTCCTCGTCGTCGAGCCGCAGGCCGCCCGCCGCAGGGAGCTCTCCCGCGGGCTCACCTCCCTGGGCTACGAGGTGATCCCGGCGATCGACGAGCAGCAGGGGCGGCGCTTCGCGGAGGAGCTGGAGCCGGCGGTGGTGGTGGCGCCGCTGGGCTTCACGGGCACCGGCGGGACGCTGCTGCTGCTCGGCGACCGCGACGAGGACGGGCAGGACCTGCCGGAGGAGGTCTCCTACCTGGCGACCGGCGGCCTGGCGCCCGGCGAGCTGGTGCGCCGCGTCCATGTGCTGCTGCTGGGCCGCGAGGTCGGCGTCGAGGCCGACTCGCAGCTGTCGTCGCTGGTCGGCGACCTCGAGCTGACGCCGCTGCTCGAGCTGCTGCGGGCGCTGCAGCGCGCCGAGGTCTCGGGCCGGCTGGTGCACGCCGCCGGCGAGGTGACGCTGATCGGCGGCCAGGTGGTGGCGGCGGCGGCCGGCGCCACGCACGGCGTGAAGGCCTTCTGCCGGCTGAGCCATCTCGACTCGGGGCCAGTCCGGGTAGTGCCGGCGGCCGCCGACGACGAGGCCGCCCTGGGCCGCGGCGGCGGCGAGCCCGAGATCCGCGAGGACACGAAGTCGCTGATCATCCGCGCGCTCGAGGACCGGGTGCACGACTGCCCGGCGCCGCGCGCCCGGTTGCGGCTCGAGATCGGCGCCGACTTCTTCGAGCGCAGCTTCACGCCGCTCCAGAAGGAGGTGCTGGCGGCCATCCCCGCCGCGGGCACCGTCGGGCGGCTGGTCGATGCGCTGCCGGCGACCGACGGCGAGGTGCTGCGGGCGCTCGGGGAGCTGGCCGCGATGAAGGTGGTCGAGGTGGAGGAGCCCGAGGCGGCGGTCCGGGTGGTGACCGATTCCACCTCGGACCTGCCGGCGGAGCTGGCGCGCGCGCACGGCATCCAGGTGGTGCCGCTGCTGGTGATCTTCGGCGATCGCATCTACCATGACGGCGTCGACCTCGGCGCGCGCGAGTTCTACGAGCGCCTGGAGACCGGGCCGGTGTCGCCGCGCACCAATCCGCCGCCCCGCGGCGACTTCCTCAAGGTCTACCGCGAGGTCGCGGCGCGGCAGGACATCTTCTCGATCCACCTCTCCGAGAAACTGTCGCAGACGGTGGTCAACGCCCGCGCCGTCGCCGAGGAGGCGCGGCCGGCGCTGCAGGCGCTGCGGCCCGCGGCGGCCGCCAGCCCGCTCGCCATCGAGATCGCCGACAGCGACAGCATCAGCCTCGGCCTGGGCTTGCAGGCGCTGTTCGCGGCCCGCATGGCGCAGCGCGGCCTCGACCTGCCCACCATCGGGCGCCGCATCGCGGCGATGCGCGGCCGCATGCACGTGCTCTTCGTCGTCGACACGCTCGACTACCTGGCGCGGGGCGGCCGCATCGGCAAGGCGCGGGCGGTGCTGGGCAAGGTCCTCGGCGTCAAGCCGATCCTCGGCGTCGCCGACGGCGAGGTGGTGGCGGTGGACCGGGTGCGTGGCGGGCGCGCCGCCCACCCGCGGCTGATCGAGCTGTTCGCGCAGCGCGTCGACCCGCAGCGCCCGGTGGTGGCGGCGATCGGGCACTCCAAGGCGCCGATCTGGGCCGACCGCCTGCGCGCCCTGCTCGAGGAGCGTTTCAACGCCGCCGAGCTGATGGTGACCGAGATCGGACCGGTCGTGGGCACCCACGCCGGGCCCGGCACCGTCGGCGCCGCCCTCTTCCAGCCGACCGCCGAGGAGTTGCCGCTGATCGCGCCGCTGGGCGAGCCCGCCTGAGCCGCCCTCCTTCTGGCGAGGGATCTCTCCCCTTCCTCCCGTTGGGCGAGGGTGTACGTCTAGACGGGGAGGCGGAGGACTGCGGACCCTCGCCCAAAGGGAGGAAGGGGAGAGATCCCTCGCCTTAGGGGAGGGCGCCGGGTTTTCGCTTAGACTGTCCGCAGAGGGGAGGCCGCGATGTCCGACGACCGCAAGTACCGGCAGAGAGGCTACCAGGACAGTGACCGCAGCCGCACGTCCCCGGGACCGCGCGGGCCGCAGCCGCCGCGGCCGAAGCCCGAGGGGCCGCGCGGGCGCGGGCTCGGCGCGCCGACCGAGAACGTCTTCCGCTGCGCCGCCTGCGGCGCGAAGCGGCTGGTGTCGGCGGAGACCGGGCACCCCGATTTCCTGGCCCCGGATGCCACCTGCGCCCGCTGCGGCACCGACCTGCACACCTGCACCAACTGTGTGAGCTTCGACACCGGCAGCCGCTGGGAGTGCCGGCGCAACGCCGAGCTGCCGGCCCGCGTCGCCAAGAAGAGCGCCCGCAACGACTGCCCCCTGTTCCTGCCGAAGCTGGCGCAGGAGTTCGGCGCCGACCGCGACCGCCCGCAGGGGCCGTCAGGTCCGTCCGATCCGCGGGCGGCCTTCGACGCCCTCTTCAAGATCTGATCCGCGCCGCCCCGGCCGCCCCGTGGATGGGACGGACCCGCCCATGATCCAGGTCGACGACGACTTCGCCATCCCCGAGGAGGAGCTGACCTTCGCCACCTCGCGCAGCGGCGGCCCGGGCGGCCAGAACGTCAACAAGCTCGAGACCCGGGTCACGGTGCGCTTCGATCTCGCCTCGCCGAGCCTCGACGACGCGCGGCGCGACCGCATCCGCGAGCGGCTGGCGACGCGCGTCTCCCGCGCCGGCGTCCTCGCGGTCACCTCCCAGCGCCATCGCACCCAGGCCGCCAACCGCGACGCGGCGGTGGCGCGGCTCGTCGAGCTGCTGCGCGAAGCGCTCGCCGAGCGCCAGCCGCGCCGCCCGACCCGCCCCGGCCGCGCCGCCCGCGCCCGGCGCCTGCACGCCAAGCGCCTGCGCTCCCGCCGCAAGCGCGAGCGGTCGGCGGCGCCGCCGGAGGACTAGGCCGGCTAGCCTGGGCGGGGCCTCGAGGAGAAGGGGATCCTAGGCGGCCCGCCGGCGCAGCACCGCCAGGGCCGACAGGAGAAGGACGACCGTCATCACGATCGTCGCCCACTCCGAGAGCGTGGGGATCGCCGCGGAGAAAGTCGGAAAAATCGGACCGCTGCCGCCGGTGAGGCCACCGCTGCACACGGCGACGTTGCTGTCGTCGAGCGTGACGGCGCCATTGCGCGCCAGGACTCTTCCCGACACGCTGGCGCCGGTGTTCAGGGTGATGCTGGTGAGCGCGACGATGCTGCCCAGGAGCGCGGTGCCGGTCCCCAGGGTCGCGGAGCTGCCGACTTGCCAGAACACGCCACAGCTCGACCCGCCGTTGATCAAGAGCACGGACGAAGCGCTCGCGGTGGTGAGCGTGCTGCCGATCTTGAAGACGAAAACGGCGTTGGGGTTGCCTTGCGCGTCGAGAGTGAGCGTGCCCGTCAACTGGGCCGAGGTGGAGAAGCAATAGACGCCCGCCGTGAGCGTCTTTCCCCCCAGGTCCTGGCCCGTCAAGTCGGTGTTGCAGGCCGCGCCTGCCAGGTTGTTGTAAGTGGTCGTGAGGTCGCTCTGCGCCTGGGCTGCGACCGCGTCGGCGGCGTGGATCGTCCCTCCGATCACGACCCCCGGAGGAAAGCCGGTGACCGCGCTGCCCGGGCTGACGCCCAGGTTGCCGTTGACGATGGTCGGAGTGGCGGTATTGGTCACCGTCGAGCCACCCAGCACCGCGAACGAGCTCAGTTGGGCCAGAGCCGTGGAATGGCCGTACAGAAGCACGGCGCACCCCAGAACCAGGACAATCAAGCAGGTGCGCTTCATACCTACCTCCTTGCCGCCAGATGTCAACTCCCACGGTAAGGGAGAAGCCCTGTCGAAGTCAAACAGGCCGTGAGGGCGTGGGGTCGGGGAGGCACCCAGGGCCCCCCAGGCCCCCCCGGCCGCCCGATCGTGCTCGATGTTCCCAGGGTGCTCAGGGACCTCAGCGATGCGACCAACTACGGTTCGACATCGTGGCCCGGCGCAGGGCGTGATACGCGACGAGCAGGACGACCGCGCCGACGATGGCGACGAGGAAGCTGTAGGGGTTGAGCCCGGTGACGCCGGACTTCCCAAAGTAGCTGAGCACCCAGCCGCCGACGACCGCGCCGATGACTCCCAGGGCGATGTCCAGGAAGAACCCCTCGCCCGTCTTGTTGACGATCTTGCTGGCAATGAAGCCGGAGATCAAACCGAGGACTATCCAAGCTAGTAACGACATGACGGCCTCTCTTTCTTGTCACTCTCAGGTCGATGGTTCCCAGGGTCAAGAGACGCGTCGTGCTCTCGCGACATTGCATCGCCCAGGATGCCGCTGGCGCGCCCACATGGCAATCGTCGGCACTCGACCGGGAGAAGAGCAGTTCCCATGCCACTTTGCCCGCAATGAATCGAATCGAATCAGGCAGCATCACTGCGGTCCGCGGCCGGCCCCGACACCCGGGCGACACGTCCTCGCCAGCGGGCCGCCTCCAGCGCAGGATCTGCACAAAAATTGCAATTCTTGACGCCGACGCGGCCCGGCGCGGCCCCGGGTCCGCGGGCAGAAGACGAGGGCTTTCGGCTGTTCTCCGACGGCTCAGGCTGCCGTTGCCGTCGACAGGCGGTTCATCTGGCGCAGGGTCTGTTTCCACTCCCGCAGCGCCTGCTCCAGGGCATGATGGATCATTCCCAGGCGGGTCTCCGGCAGATCGTCCCCAGCGGCCGCGTCGCGGGCCGGCCGGCGCTGCAGGGCAAGCAACTCGTGCAGGGCAGATTGCAGCCTCGCATAGCCATCCTGCAGACGCTGCTCATAGGTGTCGCGGGAACCGCTGGCCACCCGCGCCATCTTCTCCTTGGCGGTCTCGAACTGCACGTCGATCCTGGCCTTGAGAATGGCGGCGTCGGAGGCGCGGCGCAGGTCGCGCGCGAAGCCCAAGCGGGAGAGACCGAAAATCAACCACTTGGCCGGATCGAAATGCCACTGCTTGATGCCGTTGCGGTAGTCGAAGGGAAAGCTGTGGTGGAAGTTGTGGTAGCCCTCGCCGAACGCGAGCACGGCCATCACCGCGCTGTCACGCGCGCTGTGTTCGCGGCTGTAGGGCTGGCGTCCCACCATGTGGCACAGGCTGTTGATGAAGAAGGTGCCGTGGTGACTGATCACCACCCGCAGGACGCCGCCGATCAGCAGGCAGCCCAGCACACGGCCGGTGGCCAGGCCGACGGCGAGCGGGATGCCGAAGGCCACGGCCACCCCCAGCTCTTTGTACCAGCGGTGCTGCCAGCGCACCAGCGGGTCTTCGAGAAGGTCGCGGACCACGGTCTGGGGGACCGGCTCGTTCTCGTAGAAGATCCAGCCGATGTGCGCCCACCAGAAGCCCTTTTGGATGTTGTAGGGATCGCGGTCATGGTCGACGTTGGAGTGGTGAACGCGGTGGTCGGCCGCCCAGTTGAGGACCGAGTTCTCGAAAGCGGCGGCTCCGAATACCAGGTAGAAGAGGCGCACCGGCCAGGCCGCCTGGTAGGTCTTGTGGGTGAAGAGGCGGTGGTAGCCGGCGGTCACCGAGATGCCGACGACCAGCCAGATCGCCACCAAGACGATCACCTCCGGCCAGCGGAGTCCGCGGGCGATGACGTACCAAGGCGTCCCCACCATGGCGATCAAGAAGGTTCCCGTGAGAAAAGCGATATTGGGAAGGTTGGGTTGGACTTTCGTCGCATCGGTCACGTTCGTTCTCCCGAGAGATTGGGAAGGCTCCTCATCGAGAACGTCAAGAGCAAGAAGGCCGCCAGAGCCGGCGGAGCGGCCGGCTCGCGGCGGCACGGTTCTTGAAGATCACCCCTGGCATCTCGAGGGCTTCCCCATGACGAATCGAAAGCTGCTTGGTCTCATCTGGGTGCTGCCGATCCTCGGCGTGGCTTCGCCCCGAGCCGATGGAGCGCAGGCCGCGGTTGCCGCGGGGCTTGCCGACTTCGACCATCAGCTGGAGCGCTTCACCGAGCTCGCGATGGAAGGGAAGGTGGCTGCCGCCGAGGGCTTCCTGCGCGAGCCGGCCTTCATCCGCTCCGTCGACCGGGAGGGGCATACCGCCCTGTTCGCTGCGGCGGTCGCCGGCAACCTGCAGGTCCTGGAGCGGGTCCTGGCCCTGTCGCCCAACCTCGACGTTTGCGACGTTCACGGCGCGACCGCGCTGTTCTACTCGGCCACGGGCGGCACCGCGGTCCTCGAGCGCCTGATCCAGCGCGGCGCGGACGTCAACTTGCAGGACCAAAGAGGCAGGAGCCCGCTCATCGCCGCGGTGCTGATGAATCGCATCGACTCGGCCGGCCTGCTGCTCGCCGCGGGCGCCGACGTCAATCGCCAGGACCGCCACGGCGCGACGGCGCTTTTCTATGCGGCGGACGCGGGCTTCTTCAAGCTGGCGAAGCTACTGCTCGAGCACGGCGCCAATCCCGAGCTGGCCGACGACAGCGGTATCACGCCGATGCAGATCGCCGCGGACAAGTCGTTTACCAAGATCGCGCACCTCCTGCGTTACTGAAATGAAGCGAGCGAGAACGGAAATCCGCAGCACGCGCGGTTTCCTCCTGCTGATTGCCATCGCTTTGGCGTCCGTTGAGCTTGCCGCGGCGGCGCCGGCGGATCAACCGGCGCCGTTCCCGCCGCCGCCGGCCGACGCCCAGATCCTGCTCGACCGGATCAGCTTCTCGCCGGGGATGATCGACGGCAGCTGGGGCAACAACTCGCGCAAGGCAGTTGCGGCCTTCCAGAAGGCCCAGGGCCTCCCGGCCTCGGGGCGCGTCGATCGTGCGACCTGGCAGAGCCTCCTGGCGGCGAGCACCGACCAGGTCGTGGCGCTCTACACCATCAGCCCGGACGACGAGAAGGGGCCCTTCTACCAGATCCCGGGCGACATCGAAGAGCAGGCCAAGCTCCCGGCGCTCGGCTATGCCTCGTTGCTCGAGATGCTCGGCGAGCGGTTCCACTGCTCCGAGAAGTTGCTCCATGAGCTCAATCCGGGTGCGCGCTTCGCGGCCGGAGAGGCCATCCGGGTGCCCAACGTGCGCCAAGTCGCCGAGGGCGTGACCCGCTCGCGGGCGGCGACCGCCCAGGTGCGGGTCGTGGTCTCCAAGTCGAGGCACGAGTTGACCGTGGACGACGGCAGCCATCTCTTGTTCTTCGCGCCGGTCTCGGCGGGCAGCGAGCACGACCCGCTGCCGCTCGGCACCTGGAAGGTGCGCAGCATCGTCCGAGACCCGGTGTTCCATTACGATCCCGACCTGTTCTGGAATTCCGATCCCGGGCGCGCCAAGGCCACGCTCCCGCCCGGCCCGAACAACCCCGTCGGCCGGGTCTGGATCGACCTCTCGAAAGAGCACTACGGGATTCACGGCACGCCGAGCCCGTCGAAGATCGGCACCTCGTTCTCCCACGGTTGCGTGCGCCTGACCAACTGGGATGCCCTGACCCTGGCGGGCCTGGTCAGGAAGGGCACCCCGGTCCTGTTCGCGCCCTGACCCGCGCCGCCGCCGTGCCGTGCCTGGGGGTCGTCAAGCTCGGGAGCGAACGCCTTGACGGAGCACGCCATCACCCCTGACCGTCACCCCTGCCGTCCAACCGGGCGGCAGCTCGCCGGCCTGTCCCTCGGCGCCCTCGGGATCGTCTACGGCGACATCGGCACCAGCCCGCTCTACGCGATGCGCGAGTGCTTCCACGCCTCCCACGGCGTCCCGGTCACCAGCGAGAACATCCTGGGAGTGCTGTCGCTCATCTTCTGGACGCTCATCGTCATCGTCACTCTCAAGTACCAGGTCTACGTGCTGCGCGCCGACAACCGCGGCGAGGGCGGCATCCTGGCCCTGATGGCCCTGGTGCGCGCCAAGATCGCGGGCAAGCGGCGGGTCGCGCTGTTCATCGGCCTCGGCCTCTTCGGCGCCGCCCTGCTCTACGGCGACGGCGCGATCACGCCGGCGATCTCGGTGCTTTCCGCGGTGGAAGGCCTCAACGTCGCGACCAGCGTCTTCACCCCCTACGTGGTGCCGATGACCGTCGCCATCCTGATCGGCCTCTTCCTCTTTCAGCGCCGCGGCACCGGTGGCATCGGCAAGGTCTTCGGGCCGATCATGGTGGTCTGGTTCGTCACCATCGCGCTGCTCGGGATCGGCGGCATCGCCCGCCACCCCGCCGTGTTCGCGGCGCTCAACCCCGTGATCGGCCTCCACTTCCTGGGCCGCAACGGCTTCCACGGCTTCCTCGCCCTGGGCGGAGTCTTCCTGGTGGCGACCGGCGGCGAAGCGCTGTACGCGGACATGGGGCACTTCGGCGGGCTGCCGATCCAGGTCGACTGGTTCAGCCTGGTCGGCCCATCGCTGGTCCTCAACTACTTCGGGCAGGGAGGCCAGCTGCTCGACGATCCCAAGGCCTACGACTCCCCGTTCTACCACCTGGCGCCGGCATGGGCGCTCTATCCGCTGGTGCTGCTGGCGACGGTGGCGACGGTCATCGCCTCCCAGGCGGTGATCTCCGGCGCCTTCTCGCTCACTCTTCAGGCGGTCCGGCTCGGCTACCTGCCGTTGATGAACATCATTCATACCTCGGCGCGCCAGATCGGGCAGGTCTACATCCCCGGGGTCAACTGGCTGCTGATGGCGGCCACCATCGGCCTGGTGCTGGGCTTCCGCACCGCCGCCAACCTCGCTGCCGCCTACGGCATCGCCGTCAGCACGACGATGGTCATCACCACCGTGCTTGCCTACTCCGTGGCCCGGCGCGTCTGGAGCTGGCCCCGCTGGCTGGCGTTGCTGGTGACTGGCGGCTTCCTCACCGTCGACCTCGCCTTCTTCGGCGCCAACATGGTCAAGGTGGCGGACGGCGGCTGGTTCCCGCTGCTGGTCGGAGGCCTCGTGTTCCTCGTGCTGTCGACCTGGAACCGCGGCCGCACCGTGCTCGCCGATCACCTGGCGCGGGAGACGCTGCCGCTCGAGGACTTCGTCGCCCAGGTGCGGCCCGGTCAGCCGCCGCGGGTCGCCGGCACCGCGGTCTTCCTCTCGAAGAGTCCCCAGGGCACGCCGCGCGCGCTGCTCCATAATCTCGAGCACAATCATGTGCTGCACGAGCGGGTCGTCTCGTTGATGGTCGAGACCGAGGAGATCCCGAAGGTCGGGGAGGCAGAACGGGTCGAGGTGCGGCCGCTGGGCGCCGGGTTCTTCCGCGTCATCGCCCGATACGGCTTCATGCAGAGCCCCGCCATGCAGGACGTCATCGAGCAGGCGAAGGGCAAGGGGCTCGACCTCGATCCGGACCGGACCACGTTCTTCGTGGCCCGCGACTCGCTGGTGCCGAGCCGCAACCGCCAGATGTGGATGTGGCGCGAGCGGCTCTTCTCCTACCTGGGGCGCAACGCCCTCCACCCCACCGACTTCCTGGGAATCCCGCCCGCCAGGGTCATCGAGCTGGGAATGCAGGTGAAGCTCTAGGCTGCGCCAACTTCGAGCCCGGCAGGGGTCAACGCCTCCTATACCTTCTATAGCCCCAGCCACCACCGCCGAACAGAAGTACGATGACGAGTATGATCAGAATTAGCTCCACGGTTTTCTCTCTTTCTTCTAGTGCCACACAGGATTTTCCCGGTGGCGATGCCTGCTGGATGCCTGCCGCTACTGCGCCAGCTTCTCTTCGGCGCGGCCGATCTGCTGCTGCGTTCTTCCCGCGTGCTTCTGAACCGTGCCCTTGAGCTCCTGGCCGCGGTCGCCTGTCGCCGCGCCGATCACTTCGTTCACCTTGCCCTTGACCTCGTTCGCGATGCCCTTGGCCTGGTTCTTCGCACCGTCGTTGCCGATTCCCATAGTGACTCTCCTTGTGACCCGGCCCGCCGTGACGACGAGCTTCAAAGTCTAAAGAGTGCAAGGCCCGAGCCATGCCGGCCTCTCGATCTCCGGTCAACGCGGCGGCGGGCCTCCTGTCACGGCGGCGGTAGCGCCGGCGAGGAACCGCCCGCCGCGGGGTTGATGCGGCTGCGCATGGCGCCGAGCAGGGAGAGCGCCAGGGCCAGCGCGATCGGACCGATGAAGATCCCGAGCAGGCCGAAGGCGGGCAGGCCGCCGAAAACGCCGAAGAAGACGACCAGCGTGCTGAGCTGCTCGGAGCCGCGGACCAGCCGCGGCCGCAAGACGGTGTCCGAGAAGAGCGAGACGGCGAGCAGACCCCAGATGAGGAGGAAGATGCCGGCGCCAGGATGGCCTTGCGCCCACGCCCAGATGCCGCCGGGCAGCCAGACGATCGCGGTGCCGCCGATCGGCAGCAGGGAGAAGACGGCCATCGCCGCCCCTGCCAGGGCGGGAGAGCCGAGCCCCGCGATCCACCAGCCGACGCCCCCGATCACGCCCTGCACGAGCGCGCAGAGCAGCGAGCCGCGGAAGATCGCCACCAGCATGTTGCGCAGCGAGCGGCTCAACTCGGTGCGCGCCTCGTCGTCGATCGGCAGCAGCTCGAGAGCAGAGCTGGCGATCTGCGGGCCGTCGCGGAAGAGGAAGAAGAGCACGAAGAGCGCGATCGCGAAGGTGACGATGACGTCGAAGGCGCCGAGCAGCACCTTGGCGCTGAGCCCGGCGACGACCGACGAAGCGGTGGCGGCGAACCCCTCCGCCATCTTCTGGAACTCCTCCTGGGAGATGCCGGCCTGAGCTTTGAGCCCGTCGAGGAGATGAGCGACCCGCGGCAGCGCCACCAGGTCCGAGAAGGAGGAGACTTTCTTCACCTTGAGCAGGGCGAGGCCCTGGCTCGCCACGTCATTGGCCTCGTTGACCACCATGCCGACGAAGAAGGCCGCCGGGAGGAGGACCAGCAGGGCCAGCGCCATGGCAAGCAAGGCCGCGGCGAGGCCGCGGCGGCGAGGCATCCGGCGTTCCAGCCGGCGCCAGGCCGTCCAGGACGCCGCGGCGAACACCACCGCCCAGGCGATCCCGCCGAGGAAGGGCAGGAGCACGCGCCAGCAAACGTAGCCGATGACCGCGATCACGATCACCGAACCGAAGATCCGGGCCTGACTCGCCTCTTGCTGTGCGCGCATCGAAGCCTCCTCGCAGCGCCGCCCCCCGGGGCCGCGAGCGGCAGGGAGGCGGGGCTCGGAGTGCTGGTTGAGGTAGAGGAAGCCGACCGAATCCCGTGGTGCCTGGCCTAGCGAGTGGACCGCGGCTTCTGGCCCTGCGGCTGTTCGGTGCCCGGGGGTGGTGCCTGCCGGGGCTTGGCCTGAGCCGGCGCATGCGCCGGATGCTGGGTGGCCGCGACCTGGTGAGGTGGCGGGTTGGACCTGGCCGAGCTCCGCTGCGTGCCACGCTGCGGTGAATTGGCGCCTACGACATGGCGAGGTGGCGGGTTGGATCGGGCCGAGGCCTGTTGAGTGTGGTGCCGTGGCGGCTTCGCGGCCGCTGCGCGAGAGCGTGCCGCGGTGGCGCCTGGCGCGGCGTTAGCCTTGGCGGATCGAGTGGTGGGCGCCTGGCGGTTGGCGCTCCGGCTGCCGGCCGGGACTGGACGTGTAGCCGCCGATGTTGCCCGCGGTGCCGGGCGATTGACGAAGGTCTCGCTCCTGGTCTGCCGCGCCGCATTGGTCACCGCGGCCGGCCGGTAGAAGGCCGCCTGCTTGGCGACCTGCACGCGCGGTACCGCACTGCCGCGCAACTGCTCGATGCGCTGCACGCTCATGCCCTGGTTGAAGACGCGGCCGTTCACCACCCCGATGCCTTGGATGCTGCTGGTGCTGCGAAGGATCTCGACGTTGCGCGTAGGGGAAACGAGGAAGGTGCCAAGGCGCGGTTCCAGGATGGAGCGCTCGGGCACGAAGCAGTAGTACGACGGGACGAGCGCGGCGTTCAGGTCGAAGCCGCCGAAGCTGACTCCGACACCGATGGAGAAGCCTGCCTCCGGAGGCAGCGCCGCCCAGCCTACATAGCCGCCGCCGTTCCGCCAGTCGACCCACGCCGGTGCCCAGACGTTGCCTGGCACCCAGCCCCAGCCCAGCACAGGGTCCTGGTACCAGCGGCCGTAGTGGAAGGGAGCCCAGCCCCAGGTTTCATCGGCCGCCCAGGTCCACCCATAGTCGGTGTAAACCCAGTGGCCCGTGGTGTACGGACGCCAGCCGGCCGCGACCCGCGGTCTCCAGACCTCGCCGTAGCTCCCGTGCGTCTCCCAACGGCCGTAGGGCGAGAGCCGCTGGTGGAAGTAGTGGGTACCGGCATCCCTTTGCCCGTCGCCGTCCCTGCGGTCGTCGGCCCGGGCATTGCCCCGGTCGTCGCCGCGCTCGTCGGCCCGGGCATCGCCCCGGCCGTCGCCGCGCTCGTGGCCCTGCCGGTCCGACGGCAGGGCATGGGCCATCCGGCTCCCGACCAGGGTGCCGAGCAGCAGGAGTAGTGCAAGCTTCGTGGTCCGCATGATTTTGCCTTCTACGGTCGCGACAGCGAGAGGCGCTCATCGCCCCGCTCCGTCGGTTCCGGTTGCAGGTTCCCTGGGGGTGGAGGAGCCAACTGAAGCCAACTGCGGGCTGGCTGACGACTCGACCTGGAGGTCTACCCACGGATTGGTCAGGGCAATTCCCGCGCCAACCTCGCTACGAGATAGAAAGGTCGAGCTCTGCGGGATCGCTGCGAGATCGAAGATCGGCTCAGAATGCCGGCGATGGCAGGACGTGCACGCTTTCGTGCAGATCCAGGCGTCGAGCAGCCCGCCGCGTGTGCCGCTATCGTATCGATGGCCGCCTGGAAAACCGATATATCAAAATCGAGGCGAGGCCGCCGCCGCCGATCGCGGTCGGCGGGGCCAGCCTCACCCCGGGTTTTCGATCAATTCACTTCAGGATCGCGTCGCGCTCAGCGCCTGCTGATCGTGAACTTGCTGAGGCTGACCCCGAGCTCCACGCCCGTCCCGCTGCCGGTCAGCGACAGCGAAACCTCGCCCTTGGTCAGGGCCTGCGCCTCTGACGACGGACCGGCGCCCGCAGCGGCGCCTGCACTGGCGTAATCACCGAACAGCTCGTTGATGTCCGCGACCGGAGTGAACTTCCCACGACCGTCCCGGACGGCCGATTTTCCAGCCGTGAGGCCTCCCCCCGTCGTGTGCAGCTTCACCTGCGCCGTCTGGCCATTGTCGCAAGCGATCGTTCCCGCGCCCTTCGCGGTCTTGTAGCCTGCCGACCACCCCTTGAGCGTGAAATCCATCGTGCATACCGTCGTCTTCTCGGCGGCGGCAGGTGCCGCGGCGATCAGCAAGAAAGCCATGCCCGCAAGACCAATAGCGATGTGTCGTCTCATGTCAGTGCTCCAATCGGAAAGAGTATCGTCTGGTCGCGCCCAGGTCCCTCCGGCCGCTCGAGCGCCGAAGTTCTCGGTAGTGCTGGACCGGTGCGCGCACTTCTGCTGCACCTCGTGCAAGTGCAGGGCACATGCCACCATTGCATCGCGCACTCTGGCAGGGGCGAATGACGGGGTGAGGATCAGGAGAGCTGAAGACTGGAAAGGCGCCGGCCGGCAGGGGCCGGGCAGGCGGCGCCCCGGCCGCCGGAGCTACCCGGCGTCGTACTCGTGCAGCCGGTTGTAGAACGTGCGCAAGCTCACGCCCAGCGCCTCCGCGGCCCGGCGCTTGTCGCCCCCGAAGTGATCGAGGGAGGCGAGGATCAATCGATGCTCGGCTTCGGCAAGCGTTTCGATCGACCCCGGGAACCGTGCGCCGCCCGCCGCCGGCCTCTGGCCGGACAGCTCGGGCGCGAGGCACGAGGGCCCGAGCTCGCCGCTCTCCTCCTGGGTCAGTATGAAGGCGCGGTGGACGACGTTCTTGAGCTCACGCACGTTGCCGGGCCACGCGCAGCGGCGCAGGATGGCCACCGTCGTGGGCGCCAGGGTCTTGCGCGCGCCCTCCTGCCGATTGAGCTCGTCGAGGAAGCTCTCGGCCAGCGCCCCGACGTCTTCGCTGCGCTCGCGCAGCGACGGCAGATGGATCGGGAAGACCTTCAGCCGGTAGAGCAGATCCCTGCGGAACTTACCTTCCGCCACCGCGGCGTCGAGGTCGCGGTTGGTGGCGGCGATGATGCGCACGTCGATCTTCACCAGCTTCTCGCCGCCCACGCGCGCCAGCGCCCCGGCTTCCAGCACGCGCAGCAGCTTGGCCTGCAGCTCGGGCGGCATCTCGCTCACTTCATCGAGGAACAGCGTGCCGCCGTCGGCGCGCTCGAAGTAGCCGTGGTGGACGCGCTCGGCGCCGGTGAAGCTGCCGCGCTCGTGGCCGAAGAGATCGCTGTCGATCAGGTTGGCCGAGACCGCAGCGCAATTGACCACCAGGTAGGGCTTGCCCTTGCGCCGGCTGAGCTCGTGCACCGTCTGCGCCACCAGCTCCTTGCCCGTGCCGCTCTCGCCAGTGATCAGCACGCTGGCGGTGGAGGGCGCCACCATGGCCACGTGGTCATAGATCTGCTGCATTGCCGGCGAGGAGCCGACCAGCGGCCCGAAGCGCCCGAGCTCGAGCACCTGGCGGCGCAGCTCGCCGATCTTGGGCCGCAGCTCCAGGGTACGCGCGAGGTTGGTGAGCATGGCCCTGAGCCGGGCGGCGTCGACCGGCTTCGTCAGGTAGTCGCAGGCGCCACAACGCAGCGCCTCGACGGCGGTGCTCACGCTGGCCTGGCCGGTGATCACCACGATCTCCGCGCGGTCCGTCTGCTGCTTCAGGTCCTCAATGAGGTCGAAGCCGGTGCCGTCGGGGAGGATCAGGTCGAGCAGCACCACGTCGGGCGGCTGGGCGAGCAGCCGGCCGCGCGCCTCGCGCAAGCTGCCGGCGGTCTGGGGAGCGAAGCCCAGCTCGGCCACCAGCGCCGCGAGCGCGCGCAGGGAATTCTTGTCGTCGTCCACCAGCAGGGCTTGCAGCATCGCGGTCATCCACCCGGCCCGAGCGCCGGCACGCGCAGCCGGAACTCGCTGCCCCGGCCCGGTGCGCTGCCGACGCTGATCTCGCCGCCGTGCGCCTCGACGATCGAGCGCGCCACGTAGAGGCCGATGCCGGTGCCGCTGGTCTTGGTCGTGAAATGCATGTCGAAGATGCGCTGGCGCAGGTCCTCCGGGATGCCGGGTCCGTTATCGGTGATCAGGACCTCGGCATGCTCAGGGAGCGCCTCGAGGCGCAGCTCGAGCGCGCCGCCGTCGGACATCGCCTCGAGGGCGTTGATGGCGACGTTGAGGATGGCCTGTTTCAGGCGGTCGCGCTGGCCAGCGATCCGCAGCGCGGTCCCCGGCAGGCGGGCCTCGAGAGCCACGTGCTGCAGTCGCGCCTGCGGCAGCAGCAGGCGCTCGATCTCCTCCACCATGGTGCGCGCGTCGAACTCCTCGCGCCCGCGGCCGGCGGGGGTGGTCTCGGCAAGCAGGGTGAGCAGCGAGCGGTCCAGCCGTTCGAGCTCTTCGCGCAGCACGCCGAGATACCCCTCGCTGTCCTCGGCCTCGCGCGCACCCTCGCCGCGGCGCAGCGCGCTCTGCAGCAGATCGAGGTTCAGCACCATGGCGTTGAGCGGCGCCTTGAGGTCGTGGGTGACGGCGCGGTAGACGCGGGTGAGGGCGCGCAGCTGGCTCGCGAGCAAGAGATCGGTCTCCAGCGCGTCGAGCATCGCCCGGTCGCGGAGCAAGAACAGGAAGACCTGGTGCTCTTCCTCGCCGAGAGTATAGGCCTGGCAGCGGACGGCCCGCGGTGCGTCCGGCCCCGGCACGTCGAGATCCAGCCGCGAGGCCCGCCGATCCACCGGTCCCAGCGCAGGGTCGAGGAGCCGGCGTGTCTCGGACCAGCGCCGCTCCAAATCTGCCGCATCCGTGCAGCCCAGCAGCTCGCAGGCGCGGGGATTGGCGAACTCGAGGTCGTGCGCGCCATCGACCAGCAGCACCCCCACGTCCATGACCAGCGACAGCGCGCTGAGGCGATGCCGCGCCTGGGCCCCGCGCTCGCGCTCCAGGTGGAGCTCCTTCCCCACCCGGGCGGCGGCCGCGAAGGCGACGGCGAAGTCGTCCTTGACCTGGGGCACCGCCAGCGGTTTGCCGGCGACCGCCCCCTCGAGCAGCTCGGCGACCTCCCGGCTGCGCCGCACCAGCAGCAGGTACAGTGCGAGCCCCAGGCCGCCGGCCAACGACAGGGCGCCGAGAGCGCCTCTTCCGAGCCGGCGCATCCGGCGGCCGTAGAGGTCGGACGAGTGCGCCGCGTCCGTGAGGGCGGTCTGACGGGCGGCAGCGATCTCTTGGCGCTGCCAGAGCGCGAAGGCGCCCACCAACGTGAGGTAGATCAGGAAGAGACCGACGGCGTTCCGCGTCAAGCGCGGCAGGGCGAAGAGGGATCGCTCGCGAGGACCTTGGCTGAGCACGTGTCACCCGGCGCGGGTAGATGGCCGCAATTCTACCACTGGGCCACTTTCCTGACGTTCTCTGCGTTCGGCCGGTAGTGGGTCCGTTTCCCCTGCGCCCCTTTGGGCGAGGCGCCAAAGCCCTGCTCGCCAACCGCTACGGCGCCTCGCCCAAAGGGGCACAGGGGAAACGGACCCACTGCCGTTCGGCCAGCCGGTGGTGACGGCGCCAGGCGGCGGTACCTAGCGGCGGCCGATCTGGTTCACCGAGCGGAACTCGTCGGAGTCGACGATGCTCTCGACCACCGCGGGGAGACCCTTGCGGTGCAGGGCCTCGACGTTGGCGCGGAAGCCGGGGTCCTGGTGCCAGAGGTCGCGGTCGCCCTGCTGGCGGTGCAGGAGGTCGCGATAGAGGCCGGCGAGCCGCTCGACGTCGCGCTCCTGGTAGCCGCGGTCGAACGCAGAGCGCCCCAGCCCCCGCTCCTCGGCGCGGCGCGCCAGCTCCGTGGCCACGGTGAGCACGCCGCCGTAGCCCTCGCGGTAGATCCGGTCGGCGTCGACGCGGGCGCGCTCGCCGCGCGGCTCCTCGCCGAGGATGGCGCGGTAGAGCATGCCGTCGAGCTCCCAGGCCCGCCGCCAGCGCAGGTGCTCGTAGCCCTGCGGCGGCACGGGCTCGGGGCCGGCGGCCAGGCCGGGCGCTCCGGCCGCCGAGGCGGCGGCGCCGATCTTGAAGGTGAGGCGGCCGCTGGCGAGACCGGGCCGCATCCGGTAGTTGCCGGCCGTGGTGTAGCCCAGCTGGCACAGGCCGTTGCCGCCCCCGGCGTTGACGTTGACCACGGCCCAGTTCGGGCCGGTGCGCCCGAGGGTGCAGTCGGCGTGGCCGGCGACGATGGAGAAGCGGGCGTCGACGGGCACTTCCCGGCCGGCGCCGTTGAAGATGCCGGTGCCCAGCAGGGAGACCCGCAAGCGCTCGCCGACCCCCGCGGGAATGCCGTCGCCGATCTGAAACTCGCCGTTGGTGGATCCGTTCTGGCTCTCGACCCTGGCCTTGAGGGTGATGACCTCGAGCGGCGCGGCGGCGGCCGCTGCGGCCGTCAGCGCCAACATCCCCGTCAGGACGGCGCAGGTCATGGAGAGACAAGCTCTGCGACTTTGCATGGGATTCCCCCTTGAGGTAGGAGCAGGGGCGGCATCCCGCCGCCCACGCGGGTGTCCTCTGCAAGGTTCCCGCCACCTGGCCGGCGGGGGCGGCCGGGGGGTGCCGGAGCTACTCGATCTCGAGGTTGCGCAGGTCGACGGCGGGCTTGCGGTAGTGCAGTTGCATGCCCTCGAGAGTCTGCACCAGGACCGAGGCGACGACCAGGTTGCGGTACCACTTCTTGTTGGCCGGCACCACGTACCAGGGCGCCGCGCTGGTCGAGGTGCGGGTGACCGCCTCCTCGTAGGCCGCCATGTAGGCGTCCCATTGCTTGCGGTCTTCGAGGTCCGAGGCGCTGAACTTCCAGCTTTTCTCGGGGTCGGCGAGGCGTTCCAGCAGGCGCCGGCGCTGCTCGTCGCGGTCGATGTAGAGGAAGAACTTGAGGACGCTGGTGCCGCTTTCGGAGAGCAGCCGCTCGAAGTCGTTGATCTGTGCGTAACGCGCCTTCCAGACCTTGGCGGGCACCAGGTCGTGGACGCGCTCGACCAGCACGGACTCGTAATGGCTGCGGTTGAAGATCCCGATCTCGCCGGCGGCGGGCACCTTCCGGTGGACGCGCCAGAGGAAGTCGTGGTCGAGCTCCTCCTGGTTCGGCGCCTTGAAGGACGTCACCTTGACGCCGAGGGGATTGACGCCCTGGAAGACGTGGGAGATGGTGCCGTCCTTGCCGCTGGTGTCCATGCCCTGCAGCACCACCAGCACCTTGCGGTCATGCTCGGCCCATAGCAGGTTCTGCAGTGCGTGCAGGCGCCCGTTGAGGTCCTCGAACTCCTTCAGGGTCTTGCGCTTGCCGCCGCTCCAGCCGGCGGTCGAGGCGGCGTCGACCTGGCGGACGCGGAACTTGCTGCCCGGCTCGACTCGATGGCGTTTGATCATCGGCCCTCCTGCGGCCTCCTCGCGGCGTCGAAGCTAGCATAGCGCCGCCGCGTGGAAGCTTGGGGCCCTGGCGGTTGTTATGGATGCTGACGTGACCCCTCGCAGGGGGAGATCGGAAGGAACACGGACATGGCCAGCCACCCACATCACCGCCCGGCGCCCGGGGAGTCCCAGGGGCTGGTGCGCGCCTGCCCGGCGTGCGGCAAGAAGAATCGGCTCCTGGCCTCGCGCCTCGGCGCGCCGGCGCGCTGCGGCGCCTGCGGCGCGGTGTTGCCGGCTCCCGCCGAGCCGCTCGAGGTCGACGGCGGCGGCGAGCTCAGCGCCTGGCTGCGGCAATCGACGCTGCCGGTGCTGGTGGACTTCTGGGCACCCTGGTGCGGTCCCTGCCGCAGCATGGCGCCGGAGGTCGAGAAGGTGGCGGCGAACCAGGCGGGGCGCCTGCTGGTGCTCAAGTGCAACACCGACGTCGATCCCGCCGTCGGGGCCGAGCTGCGCATCTCGTCCATCCCCACTCTGGCGCTCTTCCGCAACGGCCGCGAGCTGGCCCGCAGCAGCGGCGCGCGCCCGGCCGCCGCGATCGACGCCTTCGTCCGCCAGACCCTGGGCCAGGCCGCTTGACGCGGCCGTCTCAGAACCGCCGCGTGAGGCGGCCGTTTCAGCATAGTCGCTTGACGCGGCCGTCTCGGGACAGCCGCCTCGAGGCGGCCGTTGCAGAACCGCCGCGCGACGCGGCCGGCCGCGCTTTTCCCTTCGCGCGACCCCATCTCGTTCCCACCCCCGCACACGCTGCACCATTCACTGCTATGATAGGCGCGCTCCGCCAGCCCAGGGGACGGAACTACGTGTGTCCGCCGCCGCCGGCACGGCCCATTCGGGGCCTGGCGCGCGAGACCGTCACACGGAGAAGACTGTGCCCGAAGCTACCGTAACACCCCGCCGCGTCAACTGGCTGAACGTCGCGTTCCTGGTGGGCACGCTGCTCATCGCCGCCGTCGGCACCCCCTGGTACCTGGTCACGCGCGGGCTCGGCTGGCCCGAGACGATCACCTTCGCCGCGCTGTGGCTGGCGGTCGGCCTGTCGGTGACCGGCGGCTATCACCGCCTGTTCGCCCACAAGACCTATCGCGCCGCCTGGCCGGTGCGCCTCCTCTACGTCGTCTTCGGCGCCGCGGCGCTCGAGAACTCCGTCCTGAACTGGACGGCCGACCATCGCGTCCATCATTCCGAGGTCGACCACGACCGCGACCCCTACAACATCCAGAAGGGCTTCTGGTGGGCGCACATCGGTTGGATCTTCTTCGAGAACGAGACGCCGCCGGTCACCGTGGTGCGCGACCTGCTCGAGGACCCGCTGGTGCGCTGGCAGGCGCGGTGGTACGCGCCGATCGGCCTCGGCGTCGCCTTCGGCATCCCGCTGATCGTCGGCTTGGCCACCGGCCGCGTCCTCGGCTGCCTGCTGATCGCCGGCGTGCTGCGGGTGGTGGTGAGCCATCACGGCACCTTCTTCATCAACAGCCTCTGCCACATGGTCGGCCGCCAGCCGTACAGCCGCGAGCACAGCGCCCGCGACAGCCCGGTCATGGCCGTGCTCGCCTTCGGCGAGGGCTACCACAACTTCCACCACAGCTTTCCTTTCGACTACCGCAACGGCGTCAAGGGATGGCACTTCGACCCCGCCAAGTGGGCCATCTACGGCCTGTCGATCGTCGGGCTCGCCGGTGACCTGCGCCGCGCTTCCGACGCGGTCATCCTGAAGGCCCGCGTCGACGTCCAGTTCGAGCGCGCCAAGGAGCGGCTGGAGCGGCTGCAGAAGAACCGCCGGGTGCTGGCGGAGGCCCGCGAGAGCGTCGAGCAGCGCCTCCACGAGACCTACGCCAGCCTGCAGGCGGCGCTGCGCGAGCTGGTCGCGGTGCAGCGCCAGCGCCGCCCGGCGGTCGCGGTCCCCAGGGTTGCCGCGAGCGAGACGGGGGAGACGCCCGAGGGGCGCCTGGGCACGATCCAGCACGCTCTCGAGCAGGCTTTGTGGGACTGGAAGCAGGCGTTGCGGCAGATGAAGCGGCTGCCGGCCGCCGCCGTTGCCGCTTGATCGCCGACGGGTTCCCTCCTGAAGTGAGCGCGCCGGCGGCCCGCCGGCGTGCCCACCCATCCGTAACCCATGAGAAACGAAGAGGACCTTCCATGCCTTGCATGCCTTGCCTGAGAGCCGCTGCATCGCATCACGTCGCCGTTGCCACCGCGTGGCGCACCCTCGCGCCGGCCCTGCTGCTGATCGGGTTGATCGGCGCCGTGGCCGGGGCGATCCCGGCCGGCGCCCAGGGGTCGCGACTCGGGGCGCCCCCGGCCGGTCCGCCGCCCGAGGGCAACATGCCGCCGCCGACCGCGCAGGTGCTGGCGGACGACATCCAGGAGACGGCCGTGTCGCTGCGCGACGGCGCCCTCAAGGGGACGAAGGCCTGGAACCTGCTCTCGTCGCTGACCACCGAGGTCGGGCCGCGCTCCGCCGGCTCTCCCGGCGACCGCCTGGCGGTGGCCTGGGCCGTGCGCACCCTGCAGGGGCTCGGCTTCAGCAACGTGCACACCGAGAAGGTGACGGTGACGCACTGGGTGCGCGGCGAGGAGAGCGGCGAGATCGTCGCCCCCTACCCGCAGCGGGTGGCCCTGGCCGCCCTCGGCGGGAGCGTCGGCACGCCGGCCGCCGGCATCGAAGCGCCGGTCGTCGAGGTCGCCGGCCTGGACGCCCTCGACCACCTGGATGCCGCCAAGGTCAAGGGCAAGATCGTCTTCTTCAACACGCCGACCGATCGCACCCGGGACGGCACGGGCTACGGCAAGTCGGTCCCCGTCCGTGCCCAGGGCCCGTCGCGCGCCGCCAAGCTCGGCGCCGTGGCGGTCGTGCTGCGCTCGATCGGCACCGACTCGAACCGCCTGCCGCACACCGGCGCCCTGCGCTACGACCAGGGCGCGCCGAAGATCCCGGCGGCGGCGCTCTCCGCTCCCGACGCCGATCTGCTGGCGGCCGAGCTGGCCGGCGGCAAGGCGGTGCGCTTCCGCCTGCGGCTGGGCGCCCGCACACTGGCGCCGGCCGAGTCGGCGAACGTGATCGGCGAGATCCCCGGGCGCGAGAAGCCGGAGGAGATCGTGCTGCTCGGCGCGCACCTCGACTCCTGGGACCTCGGCACCGGCGCCATCGACGACGGGGCCGGCTGCGCCATCGTCGTCGAGGCGGCGCGGCGGATCGGCGAGCTCAAGACGCGGCCGCGGCGCACGCTGCGGGTGGTGCTCTTCGCCAACGAGGAGCTGGGGCTGTCGGGCGCCGAGGCCTATGCCAAGGCGCACGAGCGCGAGCTGCCGCGGCACGTGCTGGCGCTCGAATCCGACCTCGGGGCGGGGCGCGTCTGGCGGCTCGAATCGCGGGTCCCGGTCGAATCCATGGGCTGGGTCCGCGAGCTCGACCGGCTGGTCTTCCCGATCGGCGCCGGCTCGGGCACCAACCAGGGCGACGGCGGTCCCGATCTCGGGCCGCTCGGGCGGGCCGGGGTGCCGACGGTGACGCTGATGCAGGACGCCACCGCCTACTTCGACTTCCACCACACCGCCAACGACACGCTCGACAAGGCCAGCGCCAGGGACCTCGACTACAACGTCGCGGCCTGGGCGGCGGTGGTCTACGCGGCGGCCGAGCTGCCCGGCGACTTCGGCCGGGTCAAGCCTCCACCGGCGCAGCACTGAGCCGGAGCAGGAGCTCCTCGGCGAGCAGCTGGTAGGCGGCGGCGCCGGTGGCGGACGGGTCGAACTGGAAGATCGTCTGGCCGGCCCGCGGCGCCTCCGCCAGGCGGGTGTTGATGCGGATCTCGATGGCGAAGACCAGGCTGCCGAGCTCGCCGCGGATCAGGTCGATGGTCTCGCGGGTGGCGCGGGTGCGGTAGTCCACCATGGTCAGCAGCACGCCCAGCGGCCGGGTGCGCACCCCGGCGTCCCAGGCGACGCGCTGCGCCGCCGCGAGCAGGTTCGGGATGCCGGAGGCGGCCAGGAACTGCGGCACCACCGGCGCCAGGAAGGCATCGGAGGCGACGACCGCGTTGACCGGCAGCAGCGACAGCGACGGCGGGCAGTCGAGGAAGATGAAGTCGTAGGCACCGGCGACGGGCGCCAACGCGGCGCGCAGCCGCCCCTCCCGGCCGCGGGAGCGGGCGAGGTCGGCGTCGGCGTGCACCAGGTCGACCGAGGCGGTGACCAGGTGGAGGCCGCCGATGGCGGTCTCGCGCACCGCCTGCTCGACCGTCACCCCGCCTGCCAGCACGTCGGCGACCGAGGGCGCCAGTGCGCCGCGGTCGACCCCCAGCGACAGCGAGGCCGAGGCTTGGCTGTCGAGGTCGATCAGCAGCACGCGCTTGCCGGCCCGGGCGAGCGCCGCCGACAGGTTGACCGCGGTGGTCGTCTTGCCGACGCCCCCCTTGCGACTGATCAGGGCGATGATCACTGGCCGCGGAATCTACATCAGCACGGTGCTTCCCGAGTAGCCCCCTGAGTAGATCCCGAGTAGCCCCCTCTATCGCTTGCCATCTTGCCATCTTGTTGCTTTTTGCTTTTCCAAAAAAGCTCGCCATCTCAAGGTGGCTTGGGTGGCGTCTTGGCCTGGTCGCCGGCGGTGGGCGGCGGCGCGGGCGGCGGTATGGCGGTATGCGGCGGGCTCGGCTCGATCGCAGCGGAAGGGGTAGCCGGCTCCGGCGGGCCCGGCTGCGAAGACGCCGCAGGGGGCCCTGCGGCTCGCAGGCGGGCGAAGAGGTGCTCGAGGTTGACGCCGGTGAGGGATTCGATGACCGGCGGCAGCTGCGAGAGGACGCGGGCCACTTCGGCGGTGACTTTGGAGGCGCCGAGGTCGCCGTTGCCGCCGGTCGCTACCATGGTGATGCGGTCGATGCGCGACAGGGGCTCGGCGACGGCGCGGGCGATCTCGGGCAGGACCGGGGCCAGGATTTGCAGCACCGCGGCCTCGCCGTAGTTGCGCCAGGCCTCGGCCTTCTTCTCCATGGCGAGCGCCTCGGCCAGCCCCTGCGCCTGGCGGATCTGGGCCTCGGCGATGCCGCGCGCGCGGTCGGCCTCGGCTTGCGCCAGGCCGGTCGCCCGGGTGACCTCCGCCGCCGCCAGCCCGCGCGCCTTCTCGCCCTCGGCGACGGTGGCCAGGCGCGAGCGCTCGGCCTCGGCGCCGGTCTCGACGCGCTGGCGCTCGGCCGAGGCCAGGGTCTCGATCTCGTAGCGCTTGGCGTCGGCTTGGCGCTTGACGGTGGCGTCGAGCTCGCGCTCGCGGCGCTTGATCTCCTGCTCCTGGATCTGGATCTCCATCGTCTTTTTCTGCAGGTCGTAGGCCATCTCGGCATCGGCGCGCTTGCGGTTGGCGATCGCCTGCTGCTCGGCGATCGCCTGCGCCGCCTGGGAGTTGGCGATCTCCGCCGCCCGCCGCGCCGCCGCGTCGGCTTCCTGCTGGCGGCGGCTGCGGTCGGCCTGCGCCTCGGCGACGGCGGCGTCGCGCTTCGCCTCGGCTTCCTGGGCGAGGCGCTGCGCCTCGGCCTGGCGCTCGCGGGTCTCGCGCTCGGCGTCGGCCTGGGCGATGGCGGATTCCTTGGCCGCCACCGCCTCCGCCACCGAGGCGGTGCGCTTGACCTCGGCGATGCGCGGCTTGCCCAGGGCCTCGAGGTAGCCGTGCTTGTCGCGGATGTCGCGGATGGTGAACGAGTCGATGCCGAGACCCATGTTGCCGAGGTCGCCGGCGGAGATCTCCTGCACCTTCTGGGCGAACTGGTCGCGGCTCATGTAGATGTTCTCGACGGTCAGGGTGCCGAGGATGCCGCGCAGGTGCCCCTGCACCGTCTCCAGGGCGATCTTGGCGATCTCCTCCGGGCGCTTGCCGAGGAAGCGCTCGGCGGCCGCGTGCAGCGACGCCTCGTCCTTCTTGATCTTGATCTGCGCCACGCCGTCGACCGCGATCGGCACTCCCTGCGAGGTGTAGACCTCCGGCGTCGTCACCTCGAGGGTCATCACCTCGAGCGAGAGGCGGTTCCAGGTGTGGAACAGCGGCACCACCATGCCGGCGCCGCCGCTGATGAAGTTCACCTTGCCGCGCCCGGAGACCACGATCACCTCGTTCGGGCCCGCCTTCTTGAGGAAGGCGAGGTAGGCGATGACGTAGCCCACGGCCACCACCGCCAGCACCGCCACCGCGCCGAGCACCAGCACCGAGCTCATTCCCAGGCTACCCATGCGATCGATCTCCCTTCGGCGTGTTGCTCCCGCCATCGGTGCCGCCCGCGCCGGCGGCGGCATCGGCGGTATGGGCGGCGGCCGGGGCCGGCGGTCCGGCCCTGACCACCAGGGTCGGCCCCGCCGTCACGATGGTGACCGCGGCGCCGCGTGGCACCGCCAGGCCGGCCGCCTCGCGCGCCGGCGCGGCATAACGCTGGCCGCCGGCGACCGTCATCGCCTCGCCGACGCCGCCCGCCGGGATCGGCACGGTGACCTCGGCGGCGGCGCCGGCGAGATCCTCGAGGCGGATCATGCTCGAAGAGGTCGAGCCGCTGACCAGCCGCCAGCCGACGTACGTCACCCCGTAGGCGGTGAGCACGGCGGCCGGCACGGCCATGGCCAGGCTGGCGCCGTCGCCGGCGCCGAGCGCGGCCTTGGCGATCAGCCCGTAGCCGCCGATCGCGGCGACGACCGTGGCCAGCGCCAGCGGCGAGAAGAAGGGGAAGTGGAAGCTGGCCGCCCCCGGCGCCGTGGCGTGCACCCCGCCGTGCCCGCCGACGCCGTAGGCCGTGTCGCCATGGCCGGCATGTCCGCCGGCATCCGCCGCATGGCCCCCGCCGCCGGCGCCCGAGGAGTCGTGGTCGAAAGCGTCCGTGACATGGCCGAGGAACGCCGCCAGCACCACGTACAGGCAGCCCAGGCCCGCGAACGCCATGTACACCAACGTCAGCAATCGCACCTCCGCCGGCCGCCCAGCGCGCCGGATCGTCGAGCCGAGTCCTGGAGACGATTCTATGCCTCGGCCGGCGCTTCTCACAGCCCCTGCCGTAGGCCCCTGCCCAGGACCCCCGCAACCCCGCCGTCCCGCCCTCCGCCGTCCCGCCGCGGGCGCCTGTCGGCTTCCGGCCTACGGGCGGCAGCCGGCCTGGACTACGGCGACCGGGGACCCGGGCCGATACCGCGTGCCCGTGACGCGCGTCACACTGCTCTCCATCGCGGGACAGCGCATCGAGATCCCGCGAGAAAGGAGCCCAGATGGACGTGCGACCCTACCGGCGCCGGTTCACCGGCGAGCTGGCGATCGATCCGGCGCTGTACGAGCTGGTCATGCACACCGGCTCGCTCCTGGATCGGCTGCTCTGCCGATCCTCGTCGCCGATCCCCGTGGAGCCGCCGGCGCCCCGCCCGGAGGCCCCCGCGCCAAGTGCGCCAGGTGTAACGTGTAACGCGATAGGCTCCACCCCTATATTTGACAAATGCTTGAAATGCAATTAGGGTCTTCTCGGTAATTCTGCCGTCAGTGGTGGGGAAGTAGGTCGTCAGGGCCGAAAGGGGAAGCCTTGTCGCAGCCGTACCCCAACTCGCGGTCGGCTCTCGAGCCGGTGCCGCTCCTCATAGCTGGTCACTCCCCCCTTGCAGCGCGAGCTGCCGTTGCGCCCGGTCCGAGCCCGTCACCGTGGGCCGTCCAGTCCGGGGCGCCGGCGCCAATCGAGAGGCGACGCCGCCGTCCGGCGCGAACTCGCCCTGCTCCACCCACCGTCGTGAGACAGGCGTAGAACGCAGGAGGGTAAAGTCATGTATTACAACGCATTGGGCGAGAGAGTCTCGCGGAGACGCTACCGCGAGATGCTCGCCGCGGCGAAGAACCGGCGGGAGCTGATCGCGGCGGGTCTCCACAACCGGCGAGACCTGTTCAAGATGGGGCTGCTGACCGGCACCGGCATGCTGGTGGCCAAGCACGGCCTGAGCTCCCGGGCCTGGGCCCAGCCCTTCCAGCAGGGGACCCCGAATCTCTGCGCCGGGGCGGGCCTGCCCGCCAGCCCGCCGACGAGGTCGTTCGTCGTGCCGCTGCCGATCATGCCGGTCGCGCAGACGGTCGCCTCGCTGAGCCCGGCGCCGACGATCGCCCCGAACACCGGCGCCGGCGAGGTGCGCGCGGCGCCTCACCAGGCCCCAGCGCTCGGGTTCCCGTTCCCGCCGCCGAAGCTCTACCGCTTCACCCAGCAGGCGATCCAGGTCTCCCAGTCGCCGGACCTTCCCCTGCAGACCATCTGGGGCTTCAACGACGGCTTCAACGCCACCAGCCCCGGGCCGACGTACGTCGCGCACTACGGCACGCCGCAACTGACGCGCAACATCAACGCGCTGCCGCCGGTGACCCAGAACGGCGGCTTCGGCATGCCGTCCGTCACCACCCATCTCCACAACGCGCACAACCCGTCGGAGAGCGACGGCAATCCGTGCGATTTCTACGAGATCGGGCACTTCTGCGACCAGTACTACCCCAACGTGCTGGCCGGCTTCAACTCCGACCACCAGCCCAACGGCGACATCAACGAGTCGCTCAGCACGCTCTGGTATCACGACCATCGCGTCGACTTCACCTCGCAGAACACCTACAAGGGGCTGGTCGGGTACTACCTGCTGTTCAACCAGTTCGACACCGGCGACGAGACCACGGGCTTCCGCCTGCCGAGCTTCCCGCAGTTCGACGTCCCGCTGGTGTTCGCCGACAAGGTCTACGACCCGGTCAGCCATCAGCTGGCCTTCGACCTGTTCAGCCTCGACGGCATCATGGGCGACAAGTTCCTGGTGAACGGCCAGATCCAGCCCTTCTTCCAGGTGCAGCCGCGGCGGTACCGCTTCCGCCTCCTGGACACGGGCCCCTCGCGTTTCTTCGAGTTCTTCCTGACCGACCTCAACAACCTGGGCGCCACCAACCCGTTCTGGGTGATCGGCAACGACGGCAACCTGCTGCCGGCGCCGGTCCAGGTCCAGAGCGTCCGCATCGGCGTCGCCGAGCGCGTGGACATCATCATCGACTTCAGCCAGTTCGCCGGCAAGACCGTCTACCTGGAGAACCGGCTGAACCAGTTGAACGGCATGGGTCCCGTCAACGCGGGGCAGTGCACGGACGCCAACGGCAACCCGGTCCCGACGATGCTGCCGGCCGGGCAGGGCAACCTGCTGCTGCAGTTCCAGGTCCGCGGGGGGGGCGCCCCGGATGGCAGCGCGGACCCCAGGACGCAGACCTTCTACCAGCTCCCGAGCACCAACGCGACGCCCAGGATCACGCGCACGTTCAAGTTCGACCGGCTGAACGGCCAGTGGTCCGTCAACGGCCAGTTCATGGACTGCCACACCTTCCGGTTCCAGGTGCAGCAGAACAGCGTCGAGAACTGGATCCTGACCAACGCCACCGGCGACTGGACGCACCCGGTCCACATCCACCTCGAGGAGCACCAGATCCTCTCGCGCAACCGGCAACCGCCGCCGCTGGCGATCGAACGCTCGCGCAAGGACGTGACGCAGCTGCACCCGAACGAGCGCGTGCTGCTCTTCTTCCGCTTCCGCGACTGGCTCGGCAAGTACCCCATCCACTGCCACAACGTGGTGCACGAGGACCACGCCATGATGGGGCTCTGGCACGTGCAGGCGGTGGGGGACAACGTGCTGGTGCCGTAGGCGCCGGCGCCCGACCGCGTCCTCCCGGAACGGAGCAGACGGGAAGCAGAAAGGAGACAAGCGAGTCATGTACCAACCTTCGAGAAGGAAACTATTGAGCCTGGCGGGCCTGGCGTCGTTCGCCGGGGTCGCCGGCGCCGCGGGCGGCCTGGCCGCGGCCGGGACCGCCGCGGCGCCGGAGGCCGCGCCGTCGCCGCGTGAGCGCATCCGCCGGCTGTATTTCCCCAACGTGGCACTGCGCACGCAGGACGACCAGCCGGTGCGCTTCTACGACGACCTGCTCAAGGACAAGGCCGTCACCATCAATTTCTTCTTCGCCAGGTGCGAGGAGATCTGCCCGCTGGTCACGGCCAACCTGGCGAAAGTCCAGAAGCTGCTCGGCGACCGGGTCGGCCGCGACCTGTTCATGTACTCGATCTCGCTCAAGCCCGAGCAGGACACCCCGGCCAGGCTCAAGGCCTACGCCGAGATGCACGGCGCGCGGCCGGGCTGGACCTTCCTCACCGGGGCGCCCGCCGACGTCGAGCTGCTGCGCAGGAGCCTCGGCTTCACCAACCCGAGCGCCAAGGTGGACAAGGACCTCAACCAGCACATCGGCAACGTCCGCTACGGCAACGAGCCGCTGATGCTGTGGGCGGCCTGCCCGGGCCAGGCGAGCGCCGAATGGATCGTCGAATCGGTCTCGTGGGTGATCCATCCGGAGGCGAAGCCGGCGATGAGCCAGGGCTGAGGCCCGGCGTGGTCCGGCCATGAGCGCGCAGATGAGAACGCGGAGACGATCATCCGTCAAAGACTTCTTGATTCCGGGCGCCGCTGTGCTCAGCAGGCCCGGGAGGAGGACCGAGTCGTGAGAAACATAGGCAGAAACGCGCCGGCCGCTGCCGGGGCCGCGGCGCTCACCTGGGGAGCCCTGCTCCTCCTGGTGCTCGCCGTGCCGGCCACCCGGCTGTCGGCGCAGACCGATGCACCGGCGTCCTTCACCACCTTCAACCCTCCGCCCTTCGATTTCAACGATGCGTTCTACACCGCGAACGGCATCGACGTGACGCAGCTGGACACCGCGGGAGCCGCGCGCTTCGGGCTCTTCCGGCAGACGGGACCGCCCGCGCCCAGCGGCCATGTGAACTGGCTGGTCGACAACACGGGCACCGATCCCGACCGCAACAACATCCGCATCCTGGCGACCACCGGCGGCTACATCGACGACGGCACCGGCGCCCCGACGCAGTTCATCTCCATCATCGCCTTCCTGTTGAACCAGAACTTCTTCACCGGCGTCGCCAACGCCCGCGGCATCCAGATGGCGGACATCGTCGGCAACTTCGAGGCGTACGCGGCGCCCAGGCAGTTCGACTCGCACGGCCACTTCCAGGGCACGCCGTGCGGCACCATGGGGACCGGGAGCAAGTCCTGCTTCCCGGTGACCAGCGTCGCCACGCCCACCCTCAGGCAGGACTGGCGCTTCGCCACGAACCGCAACCCCGTGGACGGCACCGCGCCGTTCGGCTACTTCTGCGACGACATCCTGGGCATGTGGATCATCACCTACTTCTGGTACGTCGACACTGGCTTCGGCCCGCACCAGACCTCGCAGTGTCACCAGATGCTGGCCGCCCTGGCCACCAAGAACGGCCTGTCCCTGGACGGGACGCCCATCATCAAGACCGCCGACGAGCTCAACTTCCTGGAGGGGACCGTGGTCGGGTCGAACCCGATCCCCGGCTTCCTCGGCACCAACCCGCCGAACCCGCCATGCACGGCGGAAGGGCAGGAGGACACGGGCGGCGCCGACGGCGGGTCGGTCTGGCTCATCTGTCCCGCGCTGCCGGACCCGCGCAACGGCGCGATCACCCTGGATGCCTTCCTCGACACGGTGCACCAGCCCAACGGCTCGCCGCTCGATCCGGCCTTCACCAACAACTTCCGGTGCCTGCAGAGCTCCGGGGCCTTCTGCAACGAGCTATAACAGGCGCGCTCGCTGCAGTCGGCAGCTTCGCGATAGCCTGCAGCCGTGCGATGAGTTGAATCCTCGATGGACCGCCCTGCCGGGGACCGATGCCCCGGCAGGGCCTGTCGTATGAGATGTGAGGAGAGACAGGCATGATGCCCAGCGGCAAGGAAAAGAGGGTCTCGCGCCGGGACTTCGTGAGGCTGGCGGCCGCCGCGGCGGCCGCGGGGCCCCTGCTGCGCTTCCCCGGCGGCGCGTGGGCGCGGGAGGCCGGGCGGAAGACGCTCAGGATCGCCAAGTGGGCGCACTTCCTGCCCGAGTACGACCGGTGGTTCGAGGGCGTGCTGGCCAGGGAATGGGGCGAGCGGCACGACACCGAGGTGATCGTCGATCACATTCCCGTCGAGGAGGTGGCCGCGCGGGCGGCGGCGGAGGCCGCGGCGGGCAAGGGTCACGATCTCTTCATGTTCCCCTGGCCGCCGGCGCAGTACCGGCGGCACGCGATCGATCACACCGAGATCTACCAGGCGGTGAGCTTCCGGCACGGCAACGTCGATCGCCTGGGCCACAAGTCGACCTTCGATCCCGGGACGAAGCAGTACTTCGCCTTCGCCGATTCCTGGATGCCGGCGCCGCTGTGCTACTTCGAGGACTCCTGGGCCACGGTCGGCATGCCGCTCGGGCCGCTGCATTACGGCAGCCTGCGCAGCGGCGGGCAGCGGCTGCGGGCGAAGCTCGGCATCCCGTGCGGCCTGGCGCTCGCGCCGAGCCTCGAGAGCAACGTCACCTTGCACACGCTGCTGCTCGGCTTCGGCGGCGGCGTCCTCGACGCGCAGGGCAACGTCATCGTCAACACCGGCGCCCGCACGATCGCGGCCTTGCAGTACGTCAAGGCGCTGGTCGAGGACGCGGGCTCTCCCCAGCAGCTCGGCTGGGGCGCCGGGGGCAACGTGTCGGCGATGCTGGCGCGCAAGACCTCGTGCACCATCAATGCGATCAGTCTGCTGCGCGCGGCGGAAGCGGCCGAGCCCGCCGTCGCCGCCAAGATCAGGCTCAGCCCGCCGCTGGTCGGCTCCGCCGGCGTGCGAGCCGTGCCCCACGTCACCAACTGCTCGGTGGTCTGGAAGTTCGCCCAGAACGCGGCGGGCGCCAAGCAGTTCCTGACCGAGCTGATCGACAGCTCCAAGACCGTCTACGAGCAGAGCCAGGGCTGTAATTTCCCGATCTATCAGAAGACGGTCCCGGACCTGATCGTGCGGCTCGAGAACGACAAGCGCGGCGACCCTCCTTACAAGTACAAGGAGCTGAAGGACGCGCTGCACTGGACCGCCAACCTCGGCTTTCCCGGCTTCGCCAACCCGGTGGCGATGGAGGTCTGGAACACCTTCGTCGTCCCCAGGATGTTCGTCAGCGTCGTCAAGGGCGAGCTCGCTCCGGAGGAAGCGGCGCGCGCCGCCGAGGCGGAGGTGAAGCGGATCGCCGAGAGGTGGCGGCAGGCTTGACGGCTTGGCGGGACACTGGCCCGGGCGAGGTGGAACCATGCGTGCACGCAAAGCAGCCGGTGCGGGTCTCTGGCTGGCGCTCGCGGCGTCGTGGCTGGTGGCCGCGGCGCCCGTGCCCCGCCAGGCGCCCGCGTTCGCTTTTGCCGACATCGACGGCAAGCAGGTGCAGCTCGCGAGCTTCAAGGGGAAGGTGGTGGCGGTCGAGCTGCTGCTCACTCGCTGTCCGCACTGCTGGCGCGTGGCGCAGACCCTCGGCAAGCTGCAGGGGGAGCTCGGAGCGCGCGGCTTCCAGGCGATCGCCGTCGCGTTCGACAACGATGCCAGCGGGCCGCTGGTGAGAGACTTCGCCGGGCACGCCAAGATCGCCTATCCGGTCGGCTACACCACCGCGGACAGGGTGGACGCCTTGCTCGGCCGCGAGCAGATGGAGCGCTTCCGGGTCCCGCAGCTGGTGGTGATCGACCGCGCCGGCGTGATCCGCGCCCAGAGCCTGCCGGCCGGCGAGACCAGGCTGGAGGACGAGGCCTCGCTGCGTACCCTGGTCGACGGCCTGCTCAAGGAACCCGCACCCGCACCTTAAGCCCAGGGAAGGGACTCCCGGGCCGGGTCTCGAGGCTCCGTGCGACAATGCGGTCGCCATGGCCGACCTGCCGCCGCCCGCCACCATGTCGGCCGCCGCCCTCCCGGGGGCGGCCGCGCCGCCGCCCGCCGGGCCGCCCGCGCCTCCCGCACCGCCCTCCGTGAGGGCCGCCCGCCCGTCGCTCGCCGCGCGCCTGCCGGGACCCGGGCCCGAGGGCCGCCGGCGAGAGGTCGCGCCGGAGGAGGTCCTGGACCGCTTCGTCGAGTGGACCGCGGACGCCGGCTTCGCGCTCTACCGGGCGCAGGAAGAGGCGTTGCTCGAGATCGCCGCCGGGCGCCACGTCATCCTCAACACTCCGACCGGCTCGGGCAAGTCGCTGGTCGCCCTGGGGCTCCACTTCAAGGCGCTGTGCGAGGGGCGGACCTCCTTCTACACCAGCCCGATCAAGGCCCTGGCGAGCGAGAAGTTCTTCGCGCTCTGCGACGACTTCGGGGCCGAGAACGTCGGCATGCTGACCGGCGACGCCGCCATCAACCCGCGCGCGCCGATCGTCTGCTGCACCGCCGAGGTGCTCGCCAACATGGCGCTGCGCCGGGGCGAGGAGCTCGACGCCCCGTACGTGGTGATGGACGAGTTCCATTATTACTCCGACGCCGAGCGCGGCGTTGCGTGGCAGATCCCGCTCATCACCCTGCCGCGGACCCGGTTCCTGCTGATGTCGGCGACGCTGGGCGACATGAGCGCCATCGCCGAGCGGCTGCGGGCCCAGACGGGCGTCGAGGCGGCGCTGGTGACCTCCACCGAGCGCCCGGTGCCGCTCGACTTCGAGTACCGCGAGACGCCGCTGCACCAGACCATCGAGGACCTGCTCGACGCCGGCAAGGCGCCGATCTACGTCGTCAACTTCACCCAGCGCGAGTGCGCCGAGCTGGCGCAGTCGCTGACCAGCCTGCGGATCGCCGGCCGCGAGGAGCGCGACCGCATCCGCGAGGCCATCGGCGGTGCGCGCCTCGACACGCCGTACGGCAAGGAGTTCCGGCGCTTCCTCTCTTTCGGCATCGGCGTCCATCACGCCGGGCTGCTGCCGAAGTACCGGCTGCTGGTCGAGCAGCTGTCGCAGCAGGGCCTGCTGCGCGTGATCTGCGGCACCGACACCCTGGGCGTCGGCGTCAACATCCCGATCCGGACCGTGCTCTTCTCGCGCCTCGCCAAGTTCGACGGCCGGAAGGTCGCGATGCTCTCGGTGCGCGATTTCCAGCAGATCGCCGGCCGCGCCGGGCGCAAGGGCTTCGACGACCAGGGGAGCGTCGTGGCCCAGGCCCCCGAGCACATCGTCGAGAAGCGCCAGGCCGAGCGGCGCGCCGCCCAAGGCGGGGCGGGCAAGAAGCGGCGCAAGCCGGGGGCGGCGGCGCCGAAGGGCGAGGTGTCGTGGAACCGCGAGACCTTCGACAAGCTGATCTCGCGCCCGCCCGAGACGCTCCGGTCACGCTTCCGCATCACCCACGGCATGGTCCTGAACCTGCTGCAGCGCGACGCCGAGCGCGACGATCCGTCGCGGCGCAACTTCGACAGCCTGCGCGAGCTGATCGCGCGCAGCCACGAGGAGGAGGGGAGCAAGCGGCGGCTGCTCGCGGAGGCGGCGGTCCTGGTGCGCTCGCTCTACCGCGCCGGCGTCGTGCACATGGCGCGCGACACGGCCCGGCCCTACCTCTGGGTGGTGGTCGACGCCGACCTGCAATGGGACTTCTCGCTCCACCAGGCGCTGTCGCTGTTCCTGGTCGAGGCGCTGGGCCAGCTCGACCAGCAGTCGGAGAGCTACGCCGCCGACGTGGTCAGCCTGGTCGAGGCGGTGCTCGAGGACCCCGAGGTGGTGCTGCGGCGGCAGGTGGACAAGCTCAAGCAGGAGCTGGTGGCGAGGCTGAAGGCCGACGGCGTGCCCTACGAGGAGCGCATGGAGCGGCTGGAGGAGATCGGCCCGCCGCAGCCGCCGCGGGAGCTGGTCGACTTCTTCCACGGCGCCTTCCACCGCTTCCGCGGCGACCACCCCTGGGTCGGCGGCCGCGAGATCCGCACCAAGCTGATCGGCCGCGAGATGCTGCTGGACTACCTGGGCTTCGGCGATTTCGTCAAGCGCTACCACCTCGAGCGCAGCGAGGGCGTGCTGCTGCGCTACCTCTCCCAGCTCTACAAGACGCTCAAGCAGAGCGTCCCGGAGGCGGTGCGCACCGAGGCGGTGTTCGACGCCCTGGGGTTCTTCCGCGCCCTGCTCGAGCGCACCGACACCAGCCTGCTCGAGGAGTGGGAGGAGCTGCTGCACCCCGAGCTGCGGCGCGAGCGCGAGCTGGAGCACGAGGCCGCCGAGGCGCTCTGGATCCGCGAGCTGGTCGCCGACCCCAAGGCCTTCGGCGCCCGCGTGCGCGCCGAGATGCACCTGCTGGTGCGGACCCTGGCGGCCCGCGACTGGGAGGCCGCGGCCGAGTCGGTGCGGGGCGGGGCGCCGGCCGGCGGCCCTGGCGAGAGTGGCCCAGGCGCGAGTAGCGGCGCTGCCGGCGCTGCCGGTGACGACAGCGAGGGTCGCGACGAGCGCCGCTCAGGCGGCGAGGGCGAGGGAGCGTCGTGGGACGCCGAGCGCTTCGAGCGCGAGCTGGCGCCGTTCTTCGCCGAGTACGGCGAGCTGCTCTTCACCCCCGAGGCCCGCCGCCACCAGTTCACTCACATCCAGCGCACCGGCGACCGCACCTGGGAGGTGCGCCAGACCCTCCTCGATCCGCAGGGCGACAACCTCTGGGCCATCGCCGGCGACGTCGACCTCCGCGACCCGCACGCCCTCGATGGCCCGCTGGTCCGGCTGCACGGGATCGGGCCGTAGGCCGAGGCGTTCCGGGCCAGGCCTAATCTCTGGTTGCCGAGCTGGCGCGCCAGCGCTCGCCACCGGCGACTGATGACGGTCCAGCGAACCACCCAGGAGACTCAGAGCCGTATGGCAAGTCGAAGCGATGTACTGATACCGTCCTACCGGTGAAGATCTTCCGCAGTGATCACCCGGCGGAGCTCTTCGCGGAGCACCTCAAGTTCAGCCAGCATGGCAGTGGAACCGGAGATCTCGCAACCCGTCGCCTGCTCGGGTGCCCGGTGGCTCGAAAGCGCGGCACAGACGCGCGCCGGCCGTGGTGGCTTTGGCCATGGTTTCGGCTTTGGTCCTGGTTTAGGTTTTGGTACGTAAGTGATGGGTTCGCACAGCAGCACCCCGCGGTACTGGGCATCGTCGTTTGGCAAGATCGATATCGTGAGGTCCAGAACTCGAAAGGCCATCGCCCTCCCCTCTTTGGGCATCCGCCCCACATCGTGGGTTGATTATACCGAAGTGCCTGCCCTCCCTATGACTCCGCCATGGCATCCCCGTGAACAAGCTTCGCACGGACACCGGGAGATGTGAAGCTTACACCGCTCCACGGGGCACCTCTCTACCCGCATCGAGCTCCGCTATCAGGTCCAGCCGGCCGATGGCAGCCCATGCGTGCCGGGTTGCCGCCATGTGCTCACTCTTCTCGGAGTCGCTCTCTGACAATCGGGAGAGCGACCGGTGCGTTGCGCCAATCGAGAGCTGGTTTGAAAGCCGCTCGTAGAGACTGAGAGCTTGGCAGAGCAGCTCGCGGGCGAGTAGGGCATGGCCTTCCACGCCAGCGAGGTCGGCAAGGTCGGTGACGCAGTCCGCCTCTCCTGGAAGATGACCGAGATCATGATACAGGGCCCGAGCATGCTCGAGATCCAACCGAGCCTTGCCATAGTCGGAGCTCGCGAGCGCAAGCCTTCCTAAACTCAGGATGCATGCGGCCTCGCCGTCGGTCGATCTCTCCGTCTCGTAGCGTGCCAGGGCATCTGTGAACTGTTCCTTGGCCGTCTTTAGATCCGAAGTTCTGAGGGCGATCGTGCCGAGACTCAGAATACATCCAGCCTCACCGAGAGCGTCTCCCGCTCGCTGATAGATGCCGCGGGCTTCTCGGTAATAAGCGCAAGCAGCTTCGAAGTCGGAACTGCGGCCGGCCACGTCGCCGAGCTTCTCATTGCAGTTGGCTTCGCCGACGACGGAACCGCTGCGACGATCAAGCCTGAGAGCTTCTTCATAGCTGAGCCTGGCGCTTTCGTAGTCGCCTGCTTGCAGAGAGATGTCGCCCAACCCTCTCCTGCATCGACTTTCCCCAGCGATAGAACCAGCCTGCCGGTAGATCTCGAGTGCCGCCTGGTAGGCGGAGACCGCCTCGTGATGCTGGAAACGCCGAAAGGCGATGCCGGCGAGTTTCTCTGTAACGTTGGCGACATCGAGAGTATAGCTGCTGACGCCATATAGACGCAGAGCGTCCTCGTATTGGATTCGAGCTGCGTCATAATCCGAGCGCTTCTCGGCGATGTCTCCGAGGCTCTCGATACAAGCGGCTTGTCCGCGGGCATCCTGGATTCCAGCGTACAATGTGTGAGCCTCCTTGTATCTTTTCTCGGCAGCCAGCAGGTGGAAGTGTAAGGAGTCTAGATAACCGAGCCCCTTCAAGCAATCTGCTTCTCCTGCCTTGTTTCCCAAGCTGTGAAAGAGGCCAAGCGCCTCCTCGTAGGCCGATTGGGCAGTGCTCCCCTCGCGTCCGGAAGCCAACTCGCCAAGTGCGAATTGGCATCGCGCGGTCAGCGAGTCCAGGCGTGCTCTCTTCGCGATGTCGATCGCTTTGCGCACAAGACTGTAGCCTCCCAGCCCAGTGAACGCCTGGAGCTGACTAAAGCTCAACACGCCATCGAGGGCGGGCGTGGGATCGATCTTCTCGAGCGCGATCGAGAGGATGGCGTCCAGGTTCCCGATTTCGGGGGTAAGTCGCCGCACCGCTTCGGCCTCGCCGGAGGCTCCCACGGCATCGGCGAGCTTGACCAGGCCAAGAAAATAGGCGGTGATGGCTTCCCGAGCCGCCGATGGAGGAGGGCTCTTGCGGAGGAGGACCTCGCGAATGGGCGCCAGCAGCCGTAATCGACGAGCATCTGCGTCGACCAAACCCATCTCGCGCAAGATGATACCGGGGTTCCAGGCGTCCTTGCGGAGAATCTTCGTTAGATCCGCCACCTCGGCTCCATCTGGCAGGATCGCTAGAATGGATGCGAGCTTCCTTGCCAGAGGACTCATCCGGGGGCTGCGGAAAGAAAGCATGACCGAGGCCTCGACGCTGGGCTCAGCCGTAGAACGATCGGCACGTTGCAGCAAAGTCTTCCAGCGCTGATGAAGTTCCTCCAGGTCGGGTAGGACTTCGGCATGGTAGGCGATCAAGAGCAGCGCCAGCGGTAGCCCATCGACCGCACTGACGAGCTGGTCGAGATAGGGATCAGTTCGATGTCGCGCGCCTGTGACTTCGAGGAACATCTTGCGAGCATCAGCGATCGCCAAGGGGCGAATGTTAACGGTTTCGCCCCAGTGGACCCTCGCCGGACGCCGGTTGCCTCGAAGAGAGACCACAAGGGCGAGGCTTGCCACGGCGGCAAGCTGGGCCAAAAAGGCCTCAACGCCCTGCCTATCGGACTCCCAGGGCGTTTCCAGGTTGTCGAGGATCAGCAGTGAGGGCGCCCGCTCGAGGTCTTGGATCACCTGGTCTTTCGAGATCTCAGCGATGGAGGGAAGGGCCGCTGCGGTGGCCGCAATGAGTGCGTCGAGGTTACGGGAGCCGTTACAGCGCACGAAGTAACGGTGGTCGCCGAAGCGCGTGATGACACCCTTGTCGTGGAGGCACATGAGCGAGAGATTGGTCTTGCCCACCCCAGGCGGACCAAGAAGGGGAATAGGGAGAGGACGTTCGGCGAGGACTGCCGCAACCAACCCCGAGAGCTGGTGCTCGCGTCCGATGAAATGTGGCGGCGGAGGCGCCAGGTTGGGCGAAGGCACCTTCCTCGGCGATTGCTTTAGCGACCGTAGCCGCTCGAGAATCTGCCCGGCGATGGTGGCGGCGTCGAGGTGCGCCGCATCGAGATAGCCGTCAATTTCAAGGACACCCGAAATAGGGACCTCGTCGACGCGGACGAGCATGATCTGATCCGATGCCTTCTGTAAGATAAGATCTCTTACGGCCCGCCATTCAAGGCCACACCACTCCTTGTCCTCGTAGTCCTTGCTGAGGAAGATGACGACAAGCTCCGAGCGGTTGCGGTAGATCTCTTCTAGATAAAGATCCAGGTCGGGCCTGGCCAGTTCCGCTGCGAAGTAGCGGTCGTAAAAGACATGGCCCGCGCCGAGCTTAGCCGTAAGCCAGTCGGCGACGTCCGAAACCAAAGGGCGTTGGGCGCCAGCAAAGGACAGAGCAATCTCAAAGTCTTGCATACGCGGTCATGGAGAAGCCTGTTGGAGTGTACCACGGAATGCTGATGAAGGAGCAGCCGCGGTGCGGTTGAAGAGGAACGCAGACGGCGCCGACCTATCCGCAGCCGCTGCCAAGCAGGGGGTCGATCACCCACTCGCCGCAGGCATTCCTCGGGCGATGTCCTGATCGTGACGCAGCTCCCGCACGGCTCCCCTAGGCGGCGGTAGGTGGCGTCCGTGGAGCATGGCGGCCGTCGATGCGTGCCTGGCGGTCAGGTGCCATGGCTGGGCACCCGGCCGAGAGGGTTCGAGAGAGGCTCTGAGAAAGCGCGATAGAATTGCAGGATGTGCTGGTGCCAAGCCCGAGTTGCAAAGAGGCTGAGAGGGCGGCCTTAGCTCGGCCATGGTTTCGCCAGGCGGTTCGGCCGCCCTCTACGGAGTCCTTTACCAGCTCCTAGCCAGCTTGCACCACGCCGTCCGCCTGCGGCTCACGCGGCGGGATGGTGAGGTCGTTGCGGCTCGGCTCGTCGTCGAGCCGTCACAGGGCGGAGATCTTCGGATCGAGCTGCCCGGGCGCAGGATCGTCGAGCAGTGGAAGGCCCGAACGACGGGCCGGCGATGGGGCTTGCAGGAGATCCTCACCAAGGTTGTTCCGGACCTCTATCGAGATCGGGCGCTCGACCTCCCCGACGACCGAACGGAATATGTCTTCGCGACGGAGGGCCTCGCAGGAACGGAGGCGCTGGCTTTCTTCCTGAGATTGCGGACTCCGTTCCCTGATGCGGGAGGGCCGCTCGCGGGACTGTCCGGGGAGGACCGGAGGGTCTTCAGGGGTGCCGCCGCGGCGCTCAGGAAGCGACGGAGCAGCCGCTCGGAGCCTCTGGCTGTCACGCACAGAAGGCTCCGGCGCCTCTTGGGCCACTTCGAGATCCAGGAGGGAAGAACGGCGGATCGGCTGAGCACAGAGATCGATCGCCTGCTCCGGTCCGTGGTCGACCATGTCGATGACCTCGCGTCGATCAGGGACGGCCTGTGCACCTTGATCCTGCGCAAGGCGTCGCAAGGAGAAGTCCGGCTCGTGCCCGAGGACTTGTTGATAGAAGCCGGCGTGCGCGCGATCTCGCTCGCCGACGCCGACGGTCTCAGGCGTGCAGCCCGGGAGCTCCTGGTGAGGGAGCTGGAGCGCCGAACATACCGCCGCGAGTACGACGTGCGCGGCGCGCCAGCATGGCCCGAGGGCCGGCGATTCCTCGTCATCTCTGGTGAAAGCGGACAGGGCAAGACATGGCAGCTCTCGCGCCTGGCCATCGACCTGGCGAGCGAGGAGGACGGCGGCCCGCTGGTCGTCTTCCTGGAGTCGACGGGTCAGGCGGCGGGGGACCTGCAAAAGGCCTCGGACCTGCTCTGGGGGGCCTGGGGACACGACCAGTCGATCTCTCTCGCTCGACTGGCTGCACGCTGGCGAGAGAGTCAAGGCGTGGCGCGCCGCTCGTGGCTCGTAGTCTGCGTGGACGGCGTTCAGACCTCGAGTGACGCGCGCAGCCTCATCGATTCCTTCGACTGGGAGCGTTGGGACCTGCGGCTTGCCCTCTCCGCACCGCGGAGCGTCGGCGAGTTGCTGGGGCGGGAGCGGCCGGACCAGATCCAGCTCCTGGTGATGCGGGACTTCTCCGTGGTCGAGCTGCGCCAGTGCCTGCTGCAGCTCGGGCATGCCTGGGAGTCCGTGCCCTTCGACGTCCGCGACACGCTGAGGCGGCCGCTGCTCGCCAGGATCTATGGCACCGTGAGCGCCGAGCAGCGGTGGGTGCCGAGGCGAGAGTATGAGCTGTACGAGGGCTACTGGCGCTGGCTCCAGAGTGTGCGCGACCAGAGCGACCACCCCGAGGACTTCCTTCACTTGAAGCGGCTGGCTTTGACGTTGCTCTCCGAGGAGGCCCGCTACCCCTGGACCCTCGAGCAGCTGGAAGGCGCCGGCGTCACAGGTGAGGCCAGATCGCGTCTGGAGCGTGCGGGCTGGTGGAACCGGACTGACGGGGGCGCGGAGGTCTGGCATGACCGGCTGCTGAGCTGGTGCGTCGCCGAGGCGTTGGCGGAGCGTGCAGCGGAAGCGGACTTGCCCGAGCGTCTGGTGCACTGCATCAAGGCCCGCGGTCGCACCGGCCGCAGCTTGGGCTACGTGCCCATGGACGTACTCTGGCTCCTCTCCAACAAGCCGGGTAACACGGGCCTGGTTGCCGGGCTGATCGCTCGCTTCGAGCGCCAAGACGCCTTCGGGTATCAACCGACCTATCAAATGTTGTCCACCCTGGGGCCGCGGATCGTACCGGGCCTCCTCGAGCACCTGGGAAGAGTCAGCGACGAGAGGTTTTCCGTCCCGGTGCGTCTGGTTGCAGAGACAATTACCGGCATCTTTGCCGAAGACCGTGCGCTCGGCGAGCAGCAGCTGCCGCCGCTGCTGGAACATGCCGGAGCGGTGCGCGACGTTGCCGTCGAAGTCCTCGGATCGTGCCCAAGCGCCGCCGCCATCCCGCGACTCTGGGAGATCCACAAGGCGCGCGCCCTGGCGCTCGAACCGGACAGGGAGCTCGACGACCGATTGGCTTACCAGAAGAGCTTCAAGGCGCTCGCCGCCTGCCTGGATCTGGACCCCAGCTTCCTGACGCCCAGGATCGCGCAGAGCGAGCCGGAGGCTGAACCCATCTGGGAGTTGGCCAAGGTGCTCGCCGAGCTCGAGCACCCGCTGGCCGGCGCGATCTGGAAGCAGGTAAAAGGGGATCTGTTCCGCAAGGTTCCGCCCGCGCGCCGGCGGCCGCTGGCGAGCTGCATCCGGGCGTTCGACGACCGGGAGGAGGTCTCACGGCTCGAGTCCTGGCTGTCCATCGAAGAGGACTGGACAAGGTATTTTGCCTTCTGGGCTCTGGCCTGGGTGGCGCCCGACCGTGCCGTGGTGCGGCTGCGGGACGTGCCCGTCGACATCCTGGCAGAGGACATTGCCGGATCCTGGTTTGGCGTGGTGCTACCACGTCGGCCGGAGGCGACCCGCAACGCATTGCGAGGCAGGATCGCGAGCGCCGGCGCGGATTTCTGGGAGGTGGCGGATCGCTATCGGTGGCACGAGCAGGATCTCGATCGCGCGACCGTGGATCTCCTGCTCGAGCGCCTGGCCAGCGACGTGGCCACGTTCTCAGGAGATGCCGAGAGCGCAAGGATCGCCTTCTCCCGGCCGCTGCGACGGGTGTCGCGCATTCATCGTCTGGACCTGCTCCGGGCCTTCGAGCCGCTGGCAGGCACGGAGCTGGATCGGCGGCTCGGCGAGCTGGGCGCTGCCTGGCTCGCCGCTCCTCGCGAGCACGACCTCGACGATCTGCGCTCTGTCCTGCTCAAGATCGGCGGCGAGGGCTACCGGCGCCTGATCCGGGAAGGGCTCGAGTCTGAAAAGCCCGAACGTCACGAGGAGGCGCTGACCTGGGGCATGGCCACGCCCGAGGAGGTGACCACCAAGGCGGCGCGAGGTGCGTGGGCGCTTGCCGCGGTCGGGCCCGACCGCGCGCTGGTGGAGGATCTCCTGGTCGTCGAGAGGGAGATGACCAATGACTTGTTGCGCAAGCTCTGGCGTCTGAGGCGTGCCCGGCCGCCGATGAGCGACGCCGACCTCGCGCCGGCGCTGGATGCGCTGGCGAGCCGGGAGGCCACCCGGCGCCGCCGGGGCTTGGCCATGGTGTCGATCAGCGGTCGCGCCGACCTGCTGGCGCACCTCTCGACCTGGTTGGAAGGATTCGAGACGACGGAGGCTCGGGAGCTGGACGCAACCGCCGCGTTCCTGGTCCATCGCCTGGGAAACGAGAGTCCCGCGATCGTGCGGCAGCTTGCGCGCTCTCTCGACATCGAGCTCTCGCCCTACACGTTGGTCACCCTCTTGCCAAAACCGGGAGCTGAGGAGCTTCCCGCTCGCCTCGAGCGGCATCTGTTGGCGTCGCTCGCCCACTTCGGTGAAGCGGAGATGTGGCTCGCTCTTTCCCTCAGGCAGGTGAAGGAGCTCGACCCCTCCCTGCTGCGGGCCATCTGGCGATACGGCCAGCGTTATCGCCACTGGAACAACGAGGAGTTCTGGGCGACCGTGGCCCCGCTTGGCGCCGAGGGTGTCCACGATGAGGTGCTGAACGTATCCCTCGACCGGGGTATATCGCACGAGCGCCGCGCCGGCATCGCGGGCCTGCGCTTCTTGGACGCTGCGGCCGCCTTCACGATCGCCGAACAGCACCTGCGTGGAACGGACCAGGGGAGGGGCGACTTCGTTCAGCTGCTCCTGGATCTGGACGCCAGCAAGGCGATCGATGTCTTGCTGGAGCAGGCGGTGAGAGAGCGGCAAACGGAGGTGCTGTGGACGATTGCCAGAGCGCTCCGGCGGGCAGGACCCGAGGTCGAGGTCCAGGTTCGAGCACGTCTGGAATCGCCGGATTCCCGGGTGCGCATGGCAGCCGCCCATCTCGCCGGCTGGCAGGGTCCCAGCTTCCTTCAGGCGGAACTGAGCAGGCTGGCTGAGAGCGATCCGAAGAGGGGCGTCCAGTGGGAATGTCTGAGAGCCTTGGACCGGCAAGGCAGGGAGCGCGACGTCTTCGAGCTGATGGACGCCTTCCGCGGCACTCGAGGTACCGCCCGCTGGAGCTATCTGGAGTCCATCCTCGAGCTGGCCGATCCACGGCTCCTGGTGACGGAGGGCGACCCTCTGTGGCTAGCCCAGATCTTGCCTCCGGAGCTGGGCGTCCTCGAAGTGCACGCGAACTGGCGCCTCGAGCAGCGATTCAAAGAGGTCAAAGGTGCGGCCGAGCTGCGTGACCGTAACCTCGACGACTGATTCCGTCAGTTCGAGCGCGAAACGAAAGAAGGATGCGGGGCCGCGGAGCGTCCGAAGCGGGCACGCGCTTGCCTCGAACTGCGTCGATCAGCTTGACCAGCAGCTCGGGGTTGCCGGGGCTGAAGAACCAGAAGAGGCCGCCGCGGTCCACGCCGAGGGTGCCGAGGGGGATCGCTCGGCCGTCGCCGGCGCGCCCGCCGGCCTGCGTGGTCTGGTAGTGCGCCCGGATCTCGAAGCGCGCGTCCCCGGGCAGGTCGTCGATGCAGAGGGTCGTGGCGCCGGCGACGCAGGGGCCACCGGGGCCGCTGGCCGCCAGGGCGAAGAGGTGGCCGTCGTTCTCGGCGTAGATCCGGCCGTCCTCGCCGATGGCCAGCGGGGTGTACGACGCGCCTTCCGCGAGCTGCAGGAAGAGCTGGTCGCGCAGGTTCCCCTCCCGGTCGATCGAGTAGACGTTGCCGTCCTCGCTGTTGGCGTAGACGACGCCGTCGCCGTCGACGGCGGGGCTGTTGATGCACCACTCGAAGCCGTGCGGATGGTCCGCCACGCAGCTGGGCTGGCCGCCGGGCCGCGCGTGCAGGAGAGGGTGTTGGCGTTGCGGTACCGCCACTCGGGGACGAGGCCGCTGCTCAGCCGGGTGATGAAGTGGGCTTCGGGGTTGGCTGGGTCGCTGGCCGTGCGGTCCGCCGGGCAGACGGCCGGGTCGTCGCAGTACGACCCCAGGCCGCTGTAGCGGTTCTCCTTGGTGACCACGGAATAGGTGCCGTCGTGGACCCAGATCGCCGGGGTGACGTCCCAGCCGAAGGGGTAGGCGGCCAGGAACCGGCTGTCCGGGCCGAACTTCATCAGGTGCCCCTGCGCCCAGTCGTAGCGTTCGTCGGTGCCGAGGAAGATGCCGCCGTCGGGAGCGATCACCGGCGAGGCGGTGCCGTCCTCGACGATCCGCCCCGCTCCCGGCCGGTTCTGGGCCGGGCCCCGGCCGCCAACGTCGCGATCGTCGCGACCGCCGCCGCCGGCAGCAGGGCCGCCGGCAGCGTCCACGGCTTGCGGCGCATGGTTCGTCCGCGGCCCTCAGCGCCGCTCGGCGGCCCGGGGGCGAGGTCCCGCGGGCGGCGGCTCGCCGTCGCCCGCGGCGTGCGCCTTGGCGGCATCGGGCGGCAGTGGCGGAGGCGACGGCGCGGCGGCCTCGGCGGGCGCGAAGATCGACAGCGGCGACGCGGCCGCGGTCCGCCTGGGACCCGCGGTCGCGGGCTCGGATCCCGCGCCGGCGGTCGCGGGTGATCCGTGCGGGGTTGCCGAGCCGCCGGTGGCGCCGGTGGCGGCGGCGCCGACGGCGCGCAGCTCGGCCTCCAGGCCCGCCTCGCTGACGTAAGGCAGCTGGCGGTGCTGGTAGCGCTCCGCCTGCACGATGAGGCGGTTGAGCAGGCGGGAGTGGCGCCAGTCGTAGACCAGGCGCTTGATCTCGGGATAGAAGAAGGCGGCGGCCGCCAGCACGAAGGCGAATGCGTTCTCGAAGATGGGGATGAAGGGCGCCTTGACGATCAGGCCGCCGACCGTCAGGCCGGCGAGCCCGAGCGCCAGCCGGGACAGCGGGTCCCCCTGGCGCCACAGGCCGTAGTGGTCGCGCTCGAGACGCGTCTGGGCCGCCGCCGCCCGCGCGTACTGGGGCAGGGCGGTCTCGAGGACCTCGCGCTCGAGCTCGCGCCAGTAGCCGGGCGTGCCGCCGGCCTCCGCGTAGCAGGGCGCGATCTCGGCCAGCTTCTCGCGCGCGATCTCGGCCAGCTTCGCCGCCGCCTCGCCGTCGTCGGGCGGCAGGCTGCGCCGGCGGTGCTCGCAGTCCTGGAGCACCGCGAACAGCACGGGCCCGCAGTCGTACTCGCGGCCGGCGAGGTTCAGCACGGCGGACCCTCCCGGGTCATGGCTGCGGGTTCGGCGGGCTGGGCGCCGGGCTCGGCGTCTCGGCATCGCGTCCCTGCTGGTAGCGCAGCACGCCGAGCTGCTGCAGCAGCCGGTTGCCGTCGATGATGATGTTGCCGTTCGGCAGCTTCGGGATCTGGCGGATCTCCTTCTTCTCGAGCGCCTCGATCAGCCGCAGGTTGACGTAGGCGTCGCCGGCGCTGCTGTTGAGCGCCGCCCGCTCGCGGCGGATGCCCTCGGCGCTGGCGCTGCGCTCGGCCAGGGTGGCCTGCGCCTCCTGCTGCCGCTTGACCAGGTAGGCGTCGGCTCCCCGCTTCGCCTGCTCGTAGCCGCCCTGGGCGGCGGTGAGCTCCTGGGTGAGCTCCGCCACCTTGGCCTGCAGGTTCGCCTGGTTGGCCTCCTGGGTCGCGTGGATCTCGGCCTCGAGCTTCTCGGCCTGCTTCTCGGCCTCCTTGCGCTGGTTGATCAGCCGCTGGTACTCGTGCTTGAAGGAGAAGTCGCCGAGCAGCACCGATTCGACCATCACGCCGTAGGGCTGCAGCCGCTCGTTCAGCAGGTTGGCGGCGTCGTTGGCGGCGGCGAAGCGCAGCTTGGGGTTGTAGAACTCCTCGGAGTCGAGGCGATTGAGCACGTCGCGGACGTAGGTGCGGGCCAGCGGCCGCACCAGGCGCTGCTCGACCTCGTCGCTGCTCGGCGCCACGTTCTTCCAGATGTCGCCGATGCGGCTGGGATCGATCCGCCAGCGCACCGTGACGTCGGTGTCGATGTCGTTGCCGTCGCGGGTCTTGAAGCGCAGGTCGTCCTTCTCGCGGCGGTTGCCGCTGCTCATGTCGGCGTTCATGATCAGGCTGCGCTGCGAGATGTCGTAGGTGTTCCAATCGTTGACGAAGGGCAGGAAGAAGTAGGTCGCGCCTGCCGGCTTGATCTCGAGCGAATGGGTGAGCTTGTTGAACACCGCGCCCACCTCGGTGGGCCCGGTGTGGTGCGGCGTGCAGGCCGTGGCGGAGAGCAGCGCGAGCGCCGCGAGCGCCGCCTGCGCGGCGAGCGCGACGAGGAGCGGCGAGGAGGTGGTGGAGCTCGTGGTAGAGGAGCGTCGCATGACTTTCGGTTCTCCGCTGAGCGCGCGTACCCGGTGTCAGTGACTGGACACGATCTTCGAGAAGTCGGTGGGGTCTTCCGAGATGTAAATCGGTCCCTTGATGCTGTTGAGCAGGGCGAGGCCGCGCTTCAGCCGCAACAGCTTGTCGGAGCCGGCGCCCTCCATGGCGCGGTTGATGGCCTCGGTGCCCGACGCCTCGGCGCTGCGCACCAGCAGGTCGGCCTCGGCGCGCTTCTGGCGCTCGTAGAGGTCCTTCTTGGCGTTGATCTCGGTGATCTGCGCCGCGAACTCGGCCGCCTTGACGCGGATCAGGTTCTGGCCTTCGGTGGCGACCTGGTTGAGGCGCGTCTGCACCTCCGCCTGGCGGGCCAGGGCGCGGTTGGTGAGCACCGACTGGTCCTGGATCTTCTTCTGCTCGGTGAGCGCCTGGAAGGTCGCCGGGTAGTCGTACTGGCGGATCAGCACGTCGGCCAGGGCGAGCCCGTTGTCGGCCAGGCTCCGTGCCAGCGCCACCTTGAGCGCGGCGACCCGGAGGAGGCGCTCGTTACCGTAGAACTGCTCCGCCAGCAGCTCGCCCAGGAACTGCTTGACCAGCGGGTCGGCGAAGCGCACCACCACCGCCTCCTCGTAGGCGTTGCCGAAGCCGAACTTGGAGACCACCAGGAAGGGGTCCTTGATGTGGTAGAGCACGGTCACGTCGAGGTCCACCGGGTAGCCGTCGACGGTCGGCACCTTGATGGCGGCGCCTTTCAGGTGGCCGGCGCCGGTCTCCTGCGGGTTGTTGGTGAACTCGACCACCTGCAGGTCGTGCGGGAAGGTGCGGATCTGCTCGTAGCCGCGGATCTCGCGTCGGTAGCCCGGGCGCACCAGCTCCTTCTGCAGCCCCTTCTCGGGGCCGAAGGCGACCTGGCGCATGCCGATCCGGTCGGGCGGCACGTAGGTGATGAGGCAGGCGCGGACGAACAGCAGCGGCACCAGCACCGCGGCGAGCGGCAGTGCAACCCGGCGCAGCCGGCCGCGCAGGATCTGCAGCAGCGGCGACTGGACGCGGAAACGAGGCACGGCAGGATTGGGCATGGAGGTTCCAGTCTGGCGGCCGCGAGCGCGGCCTGTCGATGGGTGCGTCTCCGACTATATCACCGGCGTAAATGGGGCGCGAGCGGCTCTGTCCCGCAGCGCCTGCCGGCCGCGGCACTACGGGCCGTAGCGGCGCTCACCGCGCCGCCGTCTCGCCGGCGCCTCAACCCACGCCCTGGGCGGGGTAGGGGAAGCCGGCGGGCGGCGGCGCGGTCTTCTCGACGAATGCCCGCATCGCGGCGTCGCAGATCGCGTAGCCCCAGTTGATCAGGCGCTCCTGGATCGCTTGCGGCACCTTGGCGAGGCGCGTCGGGTACCGCGCGAGGACGTCGGTCTTCTCGGGCGGACACGGCAGGGCGCCGGGCACCTTGTACGACGCGATCTTGGTGGCGATCCCCCAGTAGGCGCCCTTGCGCGTCCCGTTCTTGTAATAGCTCACCAGCGTGCGGGTGCGCAGGGCGCGCACCTGGCTCTGGATGACGTTGAGGACGCGCAGGGTCTGCCCCAGCTTCGCGGCAGTCGGATTCGGGTCGGGGGAGAAGGGCTGGCCGCCGTCGCTCACCAGGATGGTGTCGTAGCTCTTCCAGACCGGCTCGAGCCCGAGGTTGTCGTAGACCCCGCCATCGTCGAGGAAGACGTCGGTGGTGTAGGGCGGCCGCTGCAGGTCCTTGCCGCTGTGCGGGACGAAGTCGCTCTCCTTCAGCTTCAGCCGGACCGGCGACAGCACCGGCGGGAAGGCCGAGGAGGCGGCCACCGCCACCGCCAGCTCGATTCGTGGGCGCTCGATCACGCCCACCCGGTAGTCCGCCATGTAGCGCTTCAGGAAGCGCCACAGCACCCCCGATTGCTGGTTGGTGGCGTCGATCACGAACTCTGGACGGTCCGGCAGGTCCTGCAGCGTGCGGTGGCCGAAGAGGTGCTTGCGGTACTCGGCCTCCACCCTGCAGGAAGCGCTGAGGCCCGGCAGGAAGCCGATCAGCGCCGCGATCACGTCGACGTTGGTGTCGGCCATGCGCCGCACCGGCGTCACGAACTGCTCGTCGAAGTTGGTCGCGACGCCGCGGCTGTCGAACTTCAGGCCGCTCCAGCCGACCGCCAGGGCGCCGGCGGTGATGCTGCCGCCCGAGACGCTGGAGATGCGATCCAGCTTGGGGAGGTAGCCGAGCTCGTTCAGCCGCCAGAGCATGCCGACGTGGAACAGCATCGCCCGGTAGCCCCCGCCCGACAGGCAGAGGGCCAATCCATGGGGCCCCTTGGCGGCAAGCTCCGCCGGTTCCTCCGCCGCCCCGGTCGTGATCTCCCCCGGCGACGGTGCGACCGCCTCGTCGCTCGCGATGCCCTCGGCTGCCGGCTCCGTCGCCGGCTCCGCGGCGCACCTCGCCGGCCGCGTGGGCGCCAAGAGCGGCATGAGCCACAGGCTGACCGCCAGCCAGACTCCCCACCTGCGTCGCGGCGTGTTCATGTCGATCGTCCCCCTTGGTTACCCTTCAGCGGGCTGGCGCGAGGGCCCGGCCTCAGCCTCTGCCGGCGTCCGCGAGGATCGCGTCGGCGGCCTTCTCGCCGATCATGTAGATCGAGCTGGCGATGAAGAAGCCCGGGATGCGCGGGAAGACCGAGGCGTCGACCACCCGCAGGCCGGTCACGCCGTGCACCCGGAAATCGCTGCTCAGCACGCCGCCCGCCTCCCGCTTGCCGATCGCGCAGGTGCAGGAGGCGTGGTGGCCCCAGGCGTGGTCGCGGACGAAGGTGCGGAGGTCCGCGTCGGTCTGCACGTCGTCGCCCGGCAGCTCCTCCTCGGCGATGAGCTTCTCCTCCTTGAGCTCCGCGGTCATCTTGCGCACGAATTTGATCGCGTCGACGACCGAGTCGAGGTCCTGTCCCGAGGTGTCGCTGCCTTCCTCGAAGTAGTGGAAGTCGACCGCGGGCGGATCGCGCGGATCGGCGGAGCGCAGGGTCACCTCGCCGGCGCGGTTCAGGGTGTGGGCCTTGAGGATCGCCCAGGTCAGGTAGTTGAGGTGCTGCGGGAAGAGCGTCGAGTAGGTCGGGAAGTAACCCCGGAACAGGCCCAGCAGCGCGAAGCAGAAGATGTCCGGCAGCGGCCGCTCCCGCGCCGCACGCCGGATCACCGCCAGCACGGCGCCGTTGGTCGTGTAGACGCCTTCCCGCGGCGACCCCGCCCACTGGTTGTACAGGGGGTCCCCCTTGGCGAACTTGGCCCCCTTGAGCACCGACCAGGCGGAGAAGTTCATGCGGTTCACCACCCCCACCTCGTAGCGGTCCTGGAGGTTCTTGCCGACGCCGGGGAGATCCACCCGCACCGGGATGCCGAAGCGCTCGAGCGCCGCGCGCGGCCCGATGCCGGAGAGCATCAGCAGCTGCGGCGTGTTGAAGGCGCCGCCGGCGAGGATCACCTCGCGCGAGGCGTGGATCTCGCGGCGCTCGCCGCCCGCCGGGTTCGGCGCGACGTGGGCGCGGTACAGCCGCGGGCCCTTCAGGTATTCGACGCCAATGGCCCGGCGGCCGCGGCCGGTCTCGTCGAACAGCACCCGGGTGACCAGGGCGTCGAGCTCGACGCGCAGGCGGTCGGGGTACCGCTGGGCGGTCTCGACGACGCGCTCGCGGGTGCCCATCCGCTGGCGGCCGCGGGTGGTGAGCGGGACGAGGCGGAGGCCCACGGCGTTGGACTTGACCAGCCGCCAGTCGTTCGGGTCGGCCAGGCTCTGGAACAGCCAGCGCAGGCGCTCGCGCAGCCGGCGCTCCTCGAGCGCCGGGATCAGCGCCGAGCCGATCACCTTGACCAGGTCGCGGTCCTCGAGCGCCGCCATCGGGACCGCGACCTCGGTGTGCAGCCAGCCCTTCCAGCCGTGGCGGGTCGGATTGATGCCCAGCTTGGCGAGCCAGCGCCAGACGGGCCGGTATTCGCAGTCCTCCAGGCGCTCGAAGTAGCGGCGCATGTTCTCGGCGCGGAACGAGCTGTCGCCGGTGGCATCCGCGAGATCGTTCCAGTCGGCCTGGTGGGGGTAGATGGTGATCAGCGCGTTGTGCGCGGTGCAGCCGCCCAGCGTCCCAGCGCGCGGATAGAGCACGCCGTCGACCCGCTTGCCGTTCCAGAATTCGCGGTACTTCGGGTCGCGGCGCTGCAGCTCGTCGCTCTGGTAGTGACGGACGAAGAAGTCCCACTTCATCGCGTCGTTCTCGGTCGAGATGGCGTGGAACACCGGCACGTCGTAGTCGTCCGGCAGGCGGTTGCCCTGGGGATCGACGGCGTCGCCGCCGGCGAGCAGGCGCGGGTCGCCGCCCGCCTCGAGCAGCACCACCGTGCGGCCGGCCTCGGCGAGCCGCGCCGCCAGCGTGCCGCCGCCGGCGCCGGAGCCCACCACGACGTACTCGCAGTCGGCTTGCGCGTTCATTCCTCTCCTTCGTCCGGCGGCGGCGCCGGCCAAACTTGCATGTTGTCTTAAAGGAACTCTATCACAACGGCCAGCGCGGCGGTTGGCCTCGATCACCCGCCACCGCCGCCGGCAGGGCCCGCAGGTCGGCGAGATCGCGGCTGGCGGTCACTTCGATCGCGGCCGGCTCGGTCGGTGCGGCTGTCCCGATGGGCCCGATGGGTTCGGTTGGCTCGGTTGTCTCGGTTGGCGTGGCGGGCTGCGAGAGGCCGGCGGCGCGCTGGCGCTCGCGGTGGCGGGCGCCGCGGTAGGTGGCGGCGAGGAGGTCGCGGGCGGCTCCGGCGTCGAGGCGGAGGCGGGTGCGCACGGTGACGTGGCGGACCAGCGCGAAGTCGGCGGCAAGGGTGGCGAGGGCCGGCTGCAGGCGATCTCGCAGCCGCCCCTCGCCCAGCACCGTGGCGCGCAGCTCGACGAGGTCGTCGGCGGCCGGGACGGCGAGGAGCAGGAAGCCGCCGGATTCGCGCGCGGCCGGCGCGGCATCGGCGGGCGGCAGGGTCGGCGCGGCGGGCGCGGGCGGCATGGCCGCGGCCGGCGCGAGCACGCGGCGCAGCTCCGCGGGGTTCAAGCGAGAGGTGAGCGCCAGCGCCAGGTCGAAGGAGCCGGCGGCATAGGGGAGGGTGCGGTCGGCGTTGGCGACGATCCAGGTGACGTGCGGATAGCGGCGCGCGGCGAGGTCGACGGCCGGCGCCGAGATGTCGAGGCCGTGGGCCTCGATCGGCCGCTCCCGCGCCAGGGTGCCCAGGTAGAAGCCCTCGCCGCAGCCGACGTCGAGGACGGCGGCGCCTGGCGGCAGGCGAAGCGCGTCGAAAGCGGCCAGCAGGTGGGGCACCAGCCAGTCGCCGAGGCCGCGGTCGAAGAGGCGGCGGCGGGCTGCCAGCGCGGCCGCGGAATCGCCCGGCCGCCGCGAGCGGCGCTGCTGCGGTTGCAGCAGGTTGTGGTAGCCGCTGCGGGCGCGGTCGAAGCGATGGCCACGCGGGCAGACGAGGGCGCGGTCGGCCCGCGAGAGCGGGGCGCCGCAGCCGCGCACCGGGCAGATCAGGGTCACCATGGGAACGCGGCCGGGCCGGCGCCAGCGCCGCGTCTAGCCCGGGCCGCCGGCGTGCCCGGCGCGCATGTAGATCGGCCAGCGGACGGGGCGCGCCGCGGCGGGGTCGCCCCAGGCGGCGACGAGCTCGTCCTGCAGCATCTTGATCGGATCGCGGCCGGTCGCCTCCCGGTAGCGCCGGCAGGCCGACCAGGTGGTGACGTAGCGCAGCAGCCGGTCGAGGTCCCAGCGCGCCTCGTTCTCGAGGCGCGGCACGGGCACCTCCGCGAAGGGAAAGGGCAGGGTGCGGTACTCCTCGTCCACCCAGCGTCGCTCGGGCGGCCAGTAGGGTCCGACGACCTCGCGGGCCAGGCGGTCGAGCACCCGGTCGAAGCCGGGATCGACGCGGACGAGGTTGTAGGTGTAGAGGGCGACGGCGCCGCCCGGGGCGAGCACCCGCCGCACCTCGGCGTAGAAGCGGTCGAAGTCGAACCAGTGGACCGCCTGGGCGGCGCTGACGAGGTCGACGCCGCCGCTCTCGACGCCGGTCTCCTCGGCGCGCGCCACCCGGTACTCGATCCGCGGGTGCGGCCGGGCGCTCGCCAGCTGCTCGCGGCTGGCGTCGATCGCCAGCACGCGCTCGAAGCGCTCGGTCAGCCCGATCGCCGCCTGGCCGTTGCCGGTGGCGCAGTCCAGCGCCAGCGCGCGGCGGCGCGGCAGCGAGGCCAGCAGCTCGAAGAGCGCCGGCGGGTAGGTCGGCCGGTAGGCCGCGTAGTCGGCGGCGTGCGCCGAGAAGTGGTCCTTCCAGCCGCTCGCGCCGGCGGCCGGTGCCTCAGGATCGGTGGGTGTCATCGTCGACAGCCTCAGGAGCCCGGGGACGTCGCGGCCGACGGCGTCCCCGGCGCCGCGGCCGACAGGACGTAGTGGCCGCTCTCCCGTAGCGGCAAGCCCGGGTGGAGCTGTGCCACGCCGCCGCCGGCGGCGCCGGCGGGCTTGAGCGCCAGGACGCAGCTGCCGGCCGGCAGCCGCGCCGGCCTGCCGGCGCCCGTTCGCCAGGAGGGCGCTGCGCCGAGCGGGAGGGTCGGGCGCTCCTCGACGACCCGGAAGCCGTCGACGACCTCCAGGATGAACCGCTCCGAATGCGAGAGCGCGAAGGCGGCGTGGATGTCGCGGCAGGGCAGGCGCCGCCCACCGCGCAGCGAGCACAGGAAGCGCTGCGCAGCGGGCATGCGGTCGCGCACCAGGATTCTCTTGAGCAGGCGCGCCTCGCACAGCGCGAGCGGCAGCGCGACCAGGACGACGAGCGCCGCGGCGCTCAGCTGGCGCGGCGCGCGTCTCACCAGGCTGAGGATCGCCGGCGCGGCGAGCATGGCGCATGCAGGATAGATCGGGTCCAGGTACCAGTGGTGCTGGGTCCGCACCAGCGTGAACAGGGTGAACGGGATGCCGATCCACAGCGCCACCAGCAGCAGCGCCTCGCGGCGCCGGAACCAGCGCAACGATCGTGGCGCGCGGCAACCGGGAAGCTGCCGGCGCCGATCGCGGGCCGCGAAGAGCGCCGCCGCCACGATCAGCGGCGGCCAGGGGGCAAAACGGTCCGTCAACGCGGCGAGATAGCCGAGCGGCGACGACGTTCCGCGATCGATCACCGACGTCGAGCGGCCGACCAGGTCCTCGCGCACCATGCGCTCGAGGAAATAGGCGGAGCCGTCGGCATGGGTGCGCGCGCCGGCCCAGACGGCGACCGTCAGCAGCAGGGTCGCCAGCGCCAGCAGGCTCGGTCCGGGCCGCAGCTTGCGCCAGCTGCCGGTGGCCACGCCGTAGACGACACCCACCGCGATCATGGGCAGGATCGCAAAGCTCTTGAGCAAGAAGCCGCAGGCGAGGATGGGGCCGAGCGCCAGGACGCGCAGCGGCGACTCGCCGAGCCGCGGCAGCTGCATGGCCATGAGCAGCAGGATGAAGGTGAGGCAGGCGTCGAGATCGCCGCTGCGTGCGCCGTGGTGGCTGAGGAAGCCGAAGGTGGTCGCCAGGATGAGGCCGGTGAGGATCGAGAGCAGGCGGCCGCAGGTCTGCTTGCAGAGGCACATCGCGGCCGCGACCGCGCCCAGCGCGAAGAGCGCCGACGGCAGGCGCATCGCCAGGGCCGAGCGGCCGAAGAGGGAATACGACAGGGCGATCAGCCAGTAGCCGAGCGGCGGCTTGAGGTTCCAGTATTCCTTCTCGCGGCCGTAGGTGGTGACGAGGAAGGACCGGCTTTGCAGCATCTCGAAGGCCGAGACGCCGTAGCGCGCTTCGTCGGAGTTGTCGATGCGGGTCGTGGCGAGCCTCAGGAAGACGTTGCAAGCCATCACCGCCAGCACGATGGCGAAGCACGTGCGGTAGCGCCGGATGACGAAGCGTCCGAGCCTGGCTCCCAGGCTGGCGTCCCGCCGCGATGGCGGCGGCGGCGCCTGGTGCCCGGGCCCAGGCCCGGGCACCCCGGCGCCGGCGGCCGGGCCGCGTTCCGGGTCGAGCCGGGGCAGCCGCTCGCCGTCGGCGTCGTCCAGGTGGAAGGTCACCTGCATGGCGCGCGGTCTCCGAGCCCGCTCCCTGCGTTCCCCATCGAGCTCTCCACGGTCGCCTGCCGCTGATGGATTTGGCGTTAATTTACGTGCTCTCGGCGGAGGTGTCCAGTGCGGCGGGTTGGCTTGGTGGGTCGTCTGCCGTCCCGCTCGGGCCATTAGCCGACGCGGGCGATGTCGCCGCGGAAGCGGAAGACGATGCGGGCCACCTGCAGGAGGGCGACGATGGCGAGGCCGAGGGTGGCCCCCCACCAGAGGCCGCGCGGGCCGAGGCCGTAGCCGAAGGCGAGCAGCCAGGCGGCCGGCAGGGCCAGCAGGCCGTAGCCGACGACGGCCCCGGCGGCGGGCAGGGCGGTGTCGGCGGTGCCGCGCAGGATGCCGGCGCTCACCGCCTGGGTGCCGTCGAAGACCTGGAAGGCGGCGGCGATCGGCAGCAGCCGCGCGGCCGCGGCGATCACCGCCGGGTCGTCGGTGAACAGCGCCGCGAGCTGGCGGGGGGCGAGCGCGAAGAGCGCGGCGAACAGGCTCATGATGCCCGCGTCCAGCCCCAGGCAGACGGCCGCGGTGCGGCGGGCGGCCGGCAGGTCGGCGCGGCCGATGGCGTTGCCCACCCGCGTCATGGCGGCGCCGGCGATGCCCACCGGCACCATGAACGACACGCTGCAGAGAAGGATCGCCACCTGGTGGCCGGCGATCGCCTCGGTGCCGAAGCGGCCCATGAACAGCGCGATCGCCACGAACAGTAATAGCTCGATAGTCACGTGCAGCCCGATCGGGATGCCGATGCGCAGCAGCCGCGCCATCGGCCGCCAGCCGCCGGTGCGGCGCCAGACGCCGCGGAGCCCGCGCCAGCCGGAGAGCCCCTCCATCCTCTCGCGCAACGGCCGGCGCGCCGCCAGCAGCAGCCACAGGAACATCGCCCAGCGCGCCGCCGAGGTGGCGCAGGCCGAGCCCGGCGCGCCGAGCCGCGGGCAGCCCCAGCGGCCGAAGATCAGCGCGTAGTTGGCGAGCCCGTTGACCAGGTTGGCGGCGGCGATGGCATACAGCGACGGCCGCACGACGCTCATCGCCTGCAGGCTCTGGCGCAGCGCGTGGAAGAGCAGCAGCGGCAGGTTGCCGGCGATCAGCAGGCGGAGGTAGAGCGTGGCGCCGGCGGCGACGCCCGGCGGCTCGCCGAGCGCCCGCAGCAGGGGGCCGATGTCGATCATCAGCAGCGAGACCGGCAGGCTGAGGGCCACCGCCAGGACCAGCCCGCGCTGCAGGTGGCCGCCCGCCGCCCGGCGATCGCCGGCGCCGAAGGCCTGCGAGACCAGCGGATCGAGGGCGGAGAGCGTGCCGGCGCCGAACATCAGCAAGGTGATGCTGACGACGTGCGCGATCGCCGCCGAAGCAAGGGCTTCTGCCGAGAGATGGCCGAGCATCGCGGTGTCGACGGTGCTCATCAGCATGATGCCGAGCTGCACGGCGATCACCGGCAGCGCCAGGCGCGTCGAGGCCCGCAGCTCGCCCGCGGCGGCGCCATGCCGGCGGGGCGCCGCGCCGGGGCCGGCGGTGCCGTGGAACGGCGCGCGAAGCTGGGGGCCTGTGGTCATCTGGCGTACGGCTCTCTACTGCTCGTCAGGGGCGCTGCGGCGGCGCAACGGTACCGGTACTATAGGCGGCGGCGTGTCCGACTCGCGCAACCAGGGCCGGCGCGGTTCCGCGCCGTCTTCGCCGCCTTCCTCGCGGCCGCTCTCGCCGGCAACCTCGCCGGCGGCGGCGCCCACCCTCGCGGCGATGGTGCGCCAGCTGGCGCCCGGAACGTCCTGGGAGCAGGCGCGGGCGCTCTGCCGCGCCGGCAGGGTGTGGGTGGACGGGCGGGCGGCGACCGATCCGGCATGGCGGCCGGCGGCAGGGAACAGCGTCGAGGTGCGGCCGGCGGCGGCGGCGCGTGCCGTGGATGCCGGGCAGGCAACGGACCTGATCGTCCATGCCGACGCCGACCTGGTCGTGGTGCGCAAGCCGCCGGGGGTGCTGACCGTGCCATTCGAGCGCGGCGATCGCGACACCCTGCTGGCGCTCGTACGCGTCGCGTTGCGCCGGCTCGAGACGCGCCGCGCCGCCGGCGCGTCCGCGGCGAACCCGACGCTGCGCGCCGTGCAGCGCCTCGACAAGGACACCTCGGGGCTGCTGGTCTTCGCCCGCAGCGTCGCCGCCCAACGCGCGCTGCAACGGCAGCTGGCGGACGGCGAGGTCACCCGCCGCTACGAGGCGCTGGTGCACGGCGCCGCGGGCGACGCCGTCTACGACACCTGGCTGGTCGAGGACCGCGGCGACGGCCTGCGCGGCTCGTGGGCAGGCGCTCTTCCACCTCCCCCCGGCGCCCGGCAGGCCGTGACCCGGGTGCTGGCGCTCGAGACGCTGCGCGGCGCGACGCGGATCGCCTGCGAGCTCGAGACCGGCCGCCAGCACCAGATCCGCATCCATCTCGCCGAGGCCGGCCATCCCCTGGTCGGCGAGACCGTCTACATCCGCGATCACCGCGGGCCGCGCATCCCGGCCCCGCGTCCGCTGCTGCACGCGGCGACGCTCGGGTTCCTGCATCCGCGCGACGGACGCCCGCTGCGCTTCGAGGAACCGCCGCCGGCCGACTTCGCCGCGGTGCTGCGCCGCCTGCGGCGGCGGTAACGGGCCAGGCCGGCGGCGGGGTAGTGGCCGCGCCGCGAAACCCGGAACCGCCGCTCGCGGTATGGAGAGCAGGCGGCCGCTCTCGGGTGCTGGTCCCGCGGGAGGGCCGGAGACGAACGGGAGGAGCCTCGATGAGCCGAGTCTCGGGAAAGTGGCGCGCGCGATCGTCCGCGCGGGGCCAGGCGCTGCAAGATCTTCGCTACTCGCTGCGCCTGCTCGTGCGCAGTCCGGGCTTCACCGCGGTGGCGGTGCTCACGCTCGCCCTGGGCATCGGCGCCAACGCCGCGATCTTCAGCGTCGTCAATGCCGTCCTGCTCGCGCCGCTGCCCTATCGCGCGCCGCAGCGCCTGGTCTCGATCTACAGCCAGTTCATCAACCAGGGCTTCGACCACTTCTGGGTCTCGCCGCCCGAGTACCTCGAGCTGCGCCAGATGGCGGCCAGCTTCGAGGACGTGGGCGGTTACCGCAACCAGGCGGTCAACGTCAGCGGTCGGGACCGGCCGTTGCGCGTCGACGCCACCTTCGCCACCGCCAGCACCCTCACCACCCTCGGCGTGCCGGCCGAGCGCGGCCGCTGGTTCTCCGCCGCCGAGGACCGGCCGCACGCCGAGCCGGTGGCGTTGCTCGGCGACGCCCTCTGGCGGCGCGCCTTCGGCGCCGACCCGGGGCTGGTCGGCCGCCGCGTCCTGATCGACGGCGTCAACCGCACCGTGGTCGGGGTGATGCCGCCGCGCGCCCAGATCGGCGGCGAACGCGTGGAGGTCTGGCTGCCGGTCGCGCTCGGTCCGCTCGACCCCAAGCAGCGCGGCAACCACTTCCTCGATCTCGTCGCCCGGCTGCGGCCCGGCGTCACCCTGCGGCAGTCGCGCGCCGAGATGGCCGGCCTGCTGGTCCGCTGGCAGAGCCTGGACGCGGCCGGCCAGCACTCGCTCAGCCCCGACCGCCATCCGCTGGTGATCGCGCCGCTGCTCGACGACACCGTCGGCGAGGCCCGGCCGGCCCTGCGCCTGCTCTGGGGCGCGGTCGGCCTGGTGCTGCTCATCGCCTGCGCCAACGTCGCCAACCTGCAGCTCGCCCGCGCCGAGGGGCGCCAGCGGGAGATCGCCGTGCGCACCGCGCTCGGCGCCGGCGGCTGGCGGCTGCTGCGCCAGTTCTTGACCGAGGGCCTGCTGCTCGCGCTGCTCGGCGGCGTCGCCGGCGTGCTGCTCGCGGCCTGGGGGGTGCGGACGCTGGCGGCGGCCAGCCCGGACAGCATCCCGCGGCTGGCCGAGGTCGGCGAGATCGGCGTCGATCCGCTCTGCCTGGCCTTCACCTTCCTGGTGTCGGTGGCCGCCGGCGTCGCCTTCGGCCTGGCGCCCGCCGTGCACGCCCGCGCTGGCGGCCTGGTCGCGGCGCTCAAGGAGGGGGGCCAGCGCTCGACCGCCGGCTCGGCCCGCCAGCGCCTGCGGCGCGGCCTGGTGGTGGCGGAGGTGACCCTCGCCGCGGTGCTGGTCGTCGGCGCCGGCCTGCTGCTGCGCAGCTTCTGGGAGCTGCAGCGCGTCGATCCCGGCTTCCAGCCGCGCGGCCTGCTCACCCTCGAGCTGGCGCTGCCGGAGGCGACCTATCCCAAGCCTACCCAGGTGGCGGCCTTCGTCGAGCGGCTGACCGAGCGGTTGCAGGCGCTGCCCGGGGTCGAGTCGGCCGCGGTCATGAACGGGCTGCCGCCGCGCCGCGAGGTGGACGCCAACGACACCGTCTTCGAGAGCGTGCCCAAAGACCCCAAGGGTCCGCCGCACAACGTCGACTTCTGGCAGTTCGTCACCGCCGACTACTTCCGCACCATGCGCATCCCGTTGGTCGCCGGCCGCTTCTTCTCGGCCCGGGACGGCGCCGAGGGAGCCGGCGTGGCGGTGATCAACGAGACCATGGCGCGCACCTTCTGGCCGGGCAAGGACCCGCTCGGCCAGCGCCTCAAGTCCTACCAGCGCGACGCCAGATGGATGACCATCGTCGGCATCGCGCACGACGTCAAGCAGCAGGGCCTGGACCGGAAGACCGGCACGGAGCTCTACTTCCTGGAGTCGCAGTCGCCGGCCACGGCCGGCTACGCGCCGCTCGACTTCCACGTCGTGCTGCGCACCGCGCGCGACCCGCTCGCGCTCGCCGGCCCGGCGCGCGCCGAGATCCGCCGCCTCGACCCGACGCTGCCGGTGGCCCACGTGCTGCCGATGGAGCAGGTGATGCACCGGTCGATGGCACGCCCCCGCTTCGTCACCCTGCTGGTGCTGCTCTTCGCGCTGGTCGCCCTGGCGCTCGCGGCGGTCGGCACCTACGGCGTGCTCGCCTATGCGGTCGAGCAGCGCACCCGCGAGATCGGTGTGCGCATGGCCCTCGGCGCCAGGGTGGGCGGCATCCTCGGCATGGTGCTGCGCCAGGGGATGGGCCTGGCCGCGTCCGGCCTCGCGCTCGGCCTCGGCCTCGCGGTCGTGCTGCGCCGGGTGCTGGCCAGCCTGCTCTTCGGCGTCTCGCCGACCGATCCGATGACCCTGGCCGCCGTCGCCGCCGTCCTCGCCCTGGTCGCGGCCGTCGCCTGCTACCTGCCGGCCCGCCGCGCCGCCGCCGTCGCCCCGGCGGTGGCGCTGCGGCACGAGTAGGGGTATGAGGCCGCGGGCGCGGCGCTGCCGGTGCCGCGCCCGATGGGCGCTAGAATCTGGAGTGAAGAGAGCCGAGGACAGGATCCAGTGGCCGAGCCAACCGTCGGTGCAGGCGCCGGACGGGACGGGCCGCATGCCGGCGCCGCGGCGCCGGCGCCGGCGGCCGCGCCCGCGTGGAGCGCCGCGCGGTGGCTCGGGTTCCGCTTCGTCTTCGTCTACCTGCTGATCTACGGCCTGCCGGCCGCGGCGAGCTGGGTCCCGGGAACGGGCTGGCCGATCGCCCGCTGGCAGCAGCTGTGGGCGGCTGCCGTGCCCTGGGTGGGGCGGCACGCGCTCCACCTCGCTCGTCCGATCGCCGCCGCGCCGAACGGCAGCGGCGACCGGACGTTCGACTACGTGCAGGTCCTCTGCATGGCGGCGCTGGCGGCCCTCGCGGCGCTGGCCTGGACGGCGCTGGATCGGCGCCCCCGGCACGCCGGCGCGTTCGCCGAGGGGCTGCGGATCTACCTGCGCTACACGCTTGCCCTGATCCTGCTCACCCGCGGGATCGGCATGCTGGCCGGCGTGCGGTTCCCCTTCCCGGGCATCGACCGGCTGCAGGAACGGCTCGGGGATTCGTCGCCGCTGGCCCTGTTCTCGACCTTCATGGGCTACTCGCCGCTCTACGCCGGCTTCGTCGGCGCCGGCGAGGCGATCGGCGGGTTGCTGCTGCTGTTCCGGCGCACGGCCACGCTGGGCGCGCTGCTGGCGCTCGCGGCGGCGAGTCACGCGGCGGCCTTCGCCTTCTCCTACGACGTGCCGGAGAAGCTCCTCTCGCTCCACCTGCTGGCGATGGCCGGCTGGCTCCTCGCGCCCGACGCGCGCCGGCTCGCCGACGGGCTGCTGCTCGACCGCCCCACCCGGCCGCCCGACCTCGCGCCGCCCTTTGCCGGCCGCTGGACGCGGCTCGGCCGGCTGGGGCTGAAGACGCTCCTCGCCGGCTATGCCCTGGTCACGATCGCCTGGCACGACCTGGACCGGCGGCAGGAGATGATGCGCGCGCCGCGGCCTCCCATCTACGGCGTCTGGGACGTCGACGAGCTCAGCCGCAACGGCCGCGTGGTGCCGTCCTGGAGCGGTTATCCATCCGGCTGGCGGCGGTTGATCGTCCGCTACCCGGGAGCGTTGGAGGTGCGGCTCGCGAGCGGCGCGCGGCGATCGTTCGCGACGACGTATGGCCGGCGGGAGGTCGTCTTGGAGGGCGACGACGGCGCCGGCGCCGGCACTGGCGGCAAGCAGGCGCCGAGCGCCAGCCTGTCCTGGTCGCGGCCGGACCCGGATCACCTGGTGCTGCAGGGGACGATGGCCGGCGAGGCGCTGACCGTCAAGCTCAGGCGGGTCGACGAGTCGCGGGTCCTCCTGCTCACCAGGGGCTTTCACCTGATCGACGACGAACCGGTCAACCGGTGAGGCGGGCTTGAGCGAGATCCCCGCACCTTCGGTCCCCCCCGTTCCCGGCATGCGTGGCCGGCGATGGCCTGCTTGGCCCGCTTGGCTCGCGGCGGCGCCGGCGCCCGCCGGACCGGCGTGGGGACCGGCGCGACGGATCGCCTTCCGGTTCGTCTTCTCGTACCTGGTGCTCCCAGAGGGCTTCGGACTGGAACGCACCGTCTGGCAGCCGATGGTTGCCTGGGTGGGGAAGCGCGTCTTCCAGCTGGGGAGGCCCTTGTCCCTGCTGTCGGAGGACGGCAGCGGCGACGACACCGCCCGCTTCGTGCTGCTGTTCTGCCAGGTGGCGCTCGCGGCGGCCGCGGCGCTCGTCTGGACGGTGCTCGACCGGCGCAGCCAGGACCACCGGCGGCTCCATGCCGGCTTGACGCTCTACCTGCGCTATCTGCTCGGCTCGATCCTGTTCCGCTACGGCATGTTCAAGCTCATCAAGGGACAGTTCATGTACCCGCACGAGACGAAGCTGGAGGAGCCGTACGGCGACATGTCGCCGATGGGGCTGCTCTGGACGTTCATGGGTTATTCGACGCCGTACAACGTCTTCGCCGGCGCGGCTGAAGCGGGCGCCGGCCTCCTGCTGCTCTTCCGGCGGACGGCGCCCCTTGGCGCCCTGCTGGCCGTGGCGGTGATGGTCAACGTGCTGATGATCAACTTCTCCTACGACGTGTCGGTGAAGCTGGGCGCGTCGAGCCTGCTGCTGATGGCCGCCTTCCTCCTCGCTCCCGACCTGCGCCGGCTGGCGGACCTGCTGGTGCTGCAGCGGCCCACCGCGCCGAAGCGTGTCGCGCCGCCGCCCGGGGGCCCGCGCTGGCGCCGGCTCGGCCCGCTCGCGCTCAAGACCGCGGTCATCGGCTACATCCTGATCTCGATCACCAAGTCGAGCGTGGACCGCTGGCTGCTGTTCGACCGCATCCGGTCCAGGTCCGAGGCGAAGTATGCCAGGACCTACGAGGTGGACGACTTCGTCCGCAACGGCAGTCCGGTGCCGGCCTCGCCGCACGACGCGGGCCGCTGGCACTCGCTCGAATTCCGGCCCGGCGGAGCCGTGGTGACCGCCATGGACGACCGCTCCTTCGCGGTGGACTACGACGCGGCCAGGCAGACCCTCGCGGTGCCGGGCGGCGACCGCCAGGCGAGCCGGGGCGTCCTGGCCTGCGCCCGGCCGGACGCGGAGCACCTGGTGCTGACCGGCACGCTGGCGGGCGACTCGCTGATCGTCACCCTGCACTCGCTCGATCCCAGGCGGTTCTTCCTGGCGAGCAGGGACTTCCACTGGATCGACGAGGCGCCGGAGGACCGCTGATCCGGCGCCTGGCCCGGCCGCGGCGTGGCTTCCGGGCGCCGCCGCCGGTATGCTGCCGCCCGTGTCGCTTCCAGGAACGGCCGCCCCGGGGAGGTCCGCCGTCCGCCACGATCGCTGGTGGGCGGCGCTCGTCCTGGCGTTCATGGCCTGCAACGTCTTTCTCGGGCTCGGCACCAGCGACGTCAACGATTTCGACGAGGCCCGCTACGGCGTCACCGCCTTCGAGATGCAGCAGCACCGGGCCTTCGTGCTGACCACCTATGCAGAGCAGCGGGAGGTGTGGGCGCTCAAGCCGCCGCTCGGCTACTGGCTGATGGCGCTGTCGTACTCGCTCTTCGGCGGCTCGGCGCTGGCGATGCGCCTGCCGTCGGCGCTCTGCGCCCTGGCCGCGGTGGCGGTGACCATGGCCGCGGCGCGGCGCTGGTTCGACGGCCGGCTGGCGGTCCTGGCGGGCGCGATCCTCGCCACCACTTTCGGCTTCCTCAGCCAGCACGGCGCACGCAGCGGCGATTTCGACGCCGGCCTCACCCTCGTCCTGCTGCTGGTGGCGGTGCAGCTGCCGCGGCTGGCCGATTCGCCCTGGCGGGTGGTGCCCGTCGCGCTGCTCTTCGCGTGCGGCTTCCTGCTCAAGAGCTTCGCCATCGCGCCGATGGTCCTGGTCGCGGGCGCCTACCTGGCATGGACCGGGGGCTGGCGCCGGCTGCGGCTCGCCCCGTGCGCGGCGGCGCTCGGCCTCTTCGCGCTGATCGTCGGGGCATGGGCCTTCGCCCGCTGGCGGGCCGACGGCTCGCCGGACTTCTTCCTGCGGATGTTCCGGGAGGACGTCGTCGGGCGGTCCACCTCGATCGTCGACAAGAGCACCTCCTCGCCCTTCGGCTACGCGACGGCGATCTTCGACCGCTTCGCTCCCTGGCCGGTGCTGATGCTGGCGGCCGCCGTCGTGGCGTGGCGGACCGCCGGTCCGGAGGGGCCGCGGCGGCGGCGCCTGGCGTGGCGGCCCGAGATCATGCCGTTGCTCGCGCTCTGGATCGGCATCCCGTTCGTCGTGGTCTCGCTGGTCCGCACGCAGCACCACTGGTATCTCGACCCGTTGTACCCGGCGCTGGCGATGGCCGCCGCGGGCAGCGTGCTCTTCCTGGTCGAGCGCGCGCCGGACCGCCGGCGCGCGCTGGCCATCGCCGCCCTCGTGGCGCTGCCGCTGATGCTGTGCGAAGCGCGGGTGCTTGGGCGCGTGCTGATCCGGGAGCCGATGTCCGCCGCGGAGCGCTTCCTGTCCGGCTTCACGCCGGCCTCGACCGGCGGCTGCCGCGAGATCCGCACCACCTGGCGTCTGGCCTGGTCGGAGCGCTTCATCCTCGAGGTGGCCGACGGCTTCGACGTCGTCGAGCCCGGGCAGGCGGTGCGGCCACCGGCGCCGGTGCCGGCACCGGCGAATGCCGCGTGCCTCCTGGTCGGCAAGCGCCCCTGGCGCCGCCCGCCCGCGCCGCCACCCGATCGGCTTCCGTCCCCGGACCGCCTGCTGGGCGAAAGCGACGACTACACGCTCTATCGCGGCGCCGGCTCCGGTGCCGGCGCCGGTTCCGGCGCCCGCCCGTGAGCCGGGCCAGGCTCGCTTCGGCGGCGGAACCGCGGTAGCTTGCTGCCGGTGACCGAGGACGACTCTCGGCGGTTCGAACGGGTGGTGCGCGAGTACGGAGCCGCGCTGGCGCGGCTGGCGGCCGCGTACGCGCCGGACAGGGCCGACCGCGACGATCTCTCGCAGGAGATTCTGCTGGCGATCTGGCGGGCGCTACCGCGGTTCCGGGGCGAGTCGTCGGAGCGCACCTTCGTCTTCCGCGTCGCCCACAACCGCGGCATCACCTACCGTAGCCGCCGCCGGCGCCACTCGCCCTTGCCGGAGGAGGAGGGAGGCGAGGGGGAGGTGCCGGACGCCGGCCCCGATCCCGCGGCGCTGCTCGAGCGGGCGCGGCGCCACGAGCGGCTCGTCGCCGCGGTCGGCCGGCTGCCGGAGCCGCAACGCCTCGCGGTGCTGCTGCATCTCGAGGGTCTGACCCATCGCGAGATCGCCGGAATTCAGGGCACCACGGAGGACAACGTTGCCGTGCGGCTGGCGCGGGCCCGCAAGGCGCTGCGCCTGCTGCTCGGCGAGGCGGAGCCATGAGCGAGCAGCGAGACGAGTGGGAGCGCTGGCAGGAGGACTGGCAGGGCGGCGGGGCCGTTCCCGACGCGCGGCAGCTGCCGGCGCGGCGGCGGCGTGAGCGCCGCCGCATGTTCCTCGCGGCCGCCGCGGAGACGGCGCTGGCGCTCGCCGCGTGCGGCGGGATCGCGGCCGCGCTGGTGCACACGCCGCACGGGTTCGACCGCTGGTGGGGGATCGCCGTGCTGGTCATGCTCGCCGCCAGCTGGGCGATGGCGACCTGGCAGCGGCGGCGCGTCGACAGCCTCGCGCTCGCCGACGCCGCCGAGAGCTTCGTCGAGCTCGCGCGCCGGCGCTGCCGGCGCCAGCTGCGGGCGGTCCGCTTCGCCTGGCTGCTGGCCGCCCTCGAGCTGGCCTTCCTGGTTCCCTGGTGGATCGGCGGCTTCCGCGTGCACGGCCTCCGCCCGGAATGGCCGCTGACCTGGCTCGCCTGGTGGATCCCCGCCGCGGCGATTCTGGGCCTGTTCGCGGGGACCCTCTACGTCCGGCGCCGGGTGCGGGCGGAGCTCGCGCAGCTGGACCGGCTGGCGGCCGCGCTGCGCGCCGACCCGGCGACGCCGGACGGCCTGTAAGCTTTCGGCTCCTCCCGAGACTAACCCTGGCGGAGGTGACCGCCATGAATGTCTACCGCGACCTGCGCTACGCCGCGCGCGGCCTGGCCAGGGCGCCGGGCTTCGCCGCCCTGGCCCTGCTCACCCTCGCCTTCGCCATCGGCGCCAACGTCGCGATCTTCAGCGTCGTCAACAGCCTGCTGCTGCGGCCGCTGCCGCTGCCGCAGGGAGAGCGCGTGGTGACGCTGCTCCGGCATTTCCCGGACGGGGATTCCGATGCGGTCTCCGAGCCCAAGTACTTCTTCTGGCGCGATCACGGCGCCCCGTTCACCGCGGTCGCCGTCTTCGAGAGCCTCGGCTCCGGCTTCAACCTGGGCGGCGAGGGCAAGCCGGAGCGCATCGTCGGCGCGAACGTCTCGGCCAACTTCTTCGACGTCTTCGGCGAGCGCCCATCGCTCGGGCGCTCATTCCTGGCGGAGGAGGACCGCCCCGGGGCGGCGCACGCGGTGGTGTTGAGCGACGCCCTGTGGCGGCGGCGCTTCGGCGCCGACCCGGGCATCCTCGGCCGGCCGCTGCTGCTCAACGGCGAGCCCTACGTGGTGGTGGGGGTGATGCCCGCCGAGCTCCGCTTCCCGTCGCGCGCCGAGCTGTGGACGCCCTTCCGTCTCGACCCGGCGAGCCGGGAGCCGGAGCCCTACCTCCAGGTGGTGGCACGGCTGCGCGCGGGCACCGGTGTCGCGGCGGCCCAGTCGGCGATGGACCTCGTCGCCCCACGGTTCGCCGCCGCCTTTCCGGACCAGGTGCGCAAGATCGAGGGCATCCACGTCGTGCCGCTGCAGGCCTTCCTGTACGGCGACCTGCGGCCGGCGCTGCTCGTCCTGCTCGCCGCGGTCGGCGCGGTGCTGCTGATCGCCTGCGTCAATCTCGCCGGCCTGCAGCTGGCGCGCGCGGCGGCGCGGGGCCGCGAGATCGCCCTGCGCACGGCGCTCGGAGCATCGCGCCGGCGCATCGTCGCGCAGCTGCTCTGGGAGAGCCTGCTGCTCGGCGCGTCCGGCTGCATCGCCGGCCTGCTGCTCGGCTCCTGGTGCCTGCGCCCGCTGCTCGCGGCGAGCCCGCTCGACCCGGGCCGCCGCGCGCAGATCGGGATCGACGGCAGGGTGCTGCTCTTCGCGCTGGGGGTCGCCGTCGTCTCGGTCCTCCTCTTCGGCCTGGCGCCGGCCCTCCATGCGGTCCGCGGCGACCTGCAAGCGGCGCTCAAGGGAGGGGGCGTGCCACGCGGGCGCGGTGGGGCCGGCGGCAGGGGCGGCCGCGGCGGGGCCGGTGGCCGAGCCGGCCTCGTCGGCCATGGAGGCGCGGGCGGCGGCTGGGTGCGGAGCGTGCTGGTGGTGGCGGAGGTCGCCCTGGCGCTGGTCCTGGCCGCCAACGCCATGCTCCTGGCGCGGAGCTTCGTCCACCTGCTGCGCACCGCGCCTGGCTTCTCCCCCGATCGCGTCCTGACCGGCAAGCTGTCGCTGCCCGAAGGCCGCTACGGCAGCGGCGCGGCGATCGAGCACTTCGCGGACCAGCTGCTGGCGCGGGTCGGCGGGCTGCCGGGAGTGCGCGAGGCGGCGATCATCTCGACGCTGCCGCTCGAGGACGGTCCGCCGGTGAGCTTCGTCATCGCCGGCCGCTACCACGGCGGAGTGAGCGGCGACGGAGTCGGCGTCGCCCGCTACCGGGCGGTGACCCGGGACTTCTTCCGCACCCTGCGCATCGGCGGCGTGCGCGGCCGCACCTTCGACGCCGCGGATCGCCATGGCGGGCGGCTGGTCGCGGTCGTCAACGAGACCGCGGCGCGCCGCTACTGGCGCGGCCAGGACCCGCTCGGTGCCCGCATCACCATCGGCCCGCCCTCGACGCGGGAGCTCGGGGACCCCGGCCCGCGCACCATCGTCGGCATCGTCCGCGACGTGCGCGAGATGGGCCTCGACCAGGAGGCGCCGCCGATCGTCTACGTGCCGGTCGGCCAGATGCCGGACCCCATGGCCAGGATGTTCGTCCGGCTGCTGCCGCTCAGCCTCGCGGTGCGCTCGGCCGGGCCCCTGCCGGAGCTGCCGGCGCAGCTCGAGCGAGAGGTCGCCAAGGTGGATCCCGAGCAGCCGCTCACCGAGATCCGCGCCATGGACGAGATCCTCTCGCGCTCGCTGGGCCAGCGCCGCTTCACCGCCCTGCTGCTCGGCCTGCTGTCGCTGGTGGCGCTGGCGCTCGCGGCGCTGGGCATCTACGGCGTCATCTCCTACCTGGTGGAGCAGCGCACCCGGGAGATCGGCATCCGCATGGCGCTCGGCGCCAGCCCGGCCTCGATCCTGCGGCTGGTGGTGCGCCAGGCGATGGCCGCGGTCCTGGTGGGGATCGCGGCCGGCCTGGCCGGCGCCCTCGCCCTCACCCGCCTGCTCGGCAGCCTGGTCTACGGCGTCGGCGCGCACGACCCCCTGAGCTTCGTCCTTACCCCCGCCCTGCTGGCGCTGGTCGCGGTCCTTGCCTGCGCCGTCCCCGCCCACCGCGCCGGCAGCGTCGATCCGCTGGTCGCCCTGCGCGCGGAATAGACGTCTCGGTCGACGCCCCCGGGCCGCCAGTTAGCGCCGACACTCTGGTCGGAGGTGGAAAAAGGCCGCCAGCACTGGCAGTCCCGTAGGTGTTGATTGCCCAACGACGGTGGTGTAGCCTTGCCTTACGCTCTTGCTCAAAAAGGAGTGTAGGCAATGCCTCTCGCCATCCCACGGCCGCTGGTCGAGTTCGTGCTGCTCGGCCCCGAGGACGACCGGCGGCAATTGCAGGACTCGCCCATCCTCGCCGACGTCTGGCTGGCCTTCGCAAAGAACCCCGGCGCGCCGCAAGAACTGCTGATCACCCCCTACAAGGAGAAGGCGGCTGGGTTCGTGGCGCATCATCTCTCGACGAAGGAGGTCAACGAGGACGCCTGTGTCGCTTATCTCCAGGGAATCGTCGCAGCCAGGCTCTTTTTTCGCGAAGTCCTGAGATTCGTGGTTCCGATGACGTATTGGTGGGCCATGACTCGGATTGCCCGCGCCATGGCCGAGCACGGTGGCAGTCCGGAGGCGATCCAGGACAGCGTCCGCACGGTTCTTGGCGCCGCGGCCACCTGGCAGGCCGACGATCTGACGACGCCAGACATCGAGACACCCGTGCGATACATCGCATTGGCGGCGCTCGTTCTCAGGGCGGAGGGCGTCCAGAGCGATGACGAATGGGGGAACCTTCCGACCAGAGTACAGGTTGCCAGGATCCTGGCGCAGCGAGACCTGGAGCGGCCCATTGCCGAGGAGCTCAGCGCGCTGCTCAATGCGCGGGTGCCGGAGCAAGAACGCGGGCTGGTATGGACCGTTTCGCTGAATCGCCGCGCCACCCCGGCCCTTGGCAAGTCGGTCCCCGCGGTGAAGGCCGACGCCGCGCGTAACCTTTTCACAGTCGACTGTAGCGAGATCGCATGGGCGGTGATCGACTCCGGCATCGAGGCGAGACATCCTGCCTTCCTCGACGCCAAAACGCGTCAGACCCGGGTCTCGCGGAGCTTTGATTTCACCAATATTCGCGAGATCGTGAGCCTGGATAACTTGCAGAGCGAGGACAAGCGCCGGGAGCGAATCGCCAAGCTGCAACGGCGTGGACTCAAGGTCAAGACCGATGACAAAGCCGCGGAGGGCTATCTCCTGTCGTTGGCGAAGGAGGCGAAGGAAGGTCGCTCGATCAACTGGGAGCTAGTGGAGCGCCTCGTAGAGGTCGATCCGCTGACCGCCCTGGCCGGCAATCATGGGACCCATGTCGCGGGCATCCTGGGGGCCTCCAAGGCGGCGAGGCCAGCGCCACCAGCGGGCGAGGACGCCCCCACCGAGGAGGACACCGATTGGGTCGACGGCATGTGCCCGGACATCCGGCTCTATGACCTGCGGGTGCTGGCGTCGACCCTGCGCGAGACCGAGTTCGCCATCATCGCCGCCTTGCAATACATTCGCTACATCAACGAGCGGAACAGCTACATGACCATCCACGGCGCGAACCTGAGCCTGTCGATCCCTCACGACGTGCGCAACTACGCCTGCGGCCGCACGCCGATCTGCAACGAGTGCGAGCGCCTGGTCAACAGCGGCGTGGTCGTGGTCGCGGCCGCAGGCAACCGCGGCTACCAGAACTTCGAGACCAAGGACGGGGTCTACGAGGGCTATGCGGCGTTCAGCGTCACCGATCCCGGCAATGCGGACGGCGTCATCACCGTCGGCGCGACGCACCGCTACTGGCCTCACACCTACGGCGTGAGCTATTTCTCCAGTCGCGGGCCGACCGGCGACGGCAGGCTCAAGCCCGACCTCGTTGCTCCCGGGGAGCGCATCCGCGCGCCGCTCCGGGGAGGAGCCTGGGGCGATCTTGACGGCACGAGCATGGCGGCGCCCCACGTCAGCGGTGCGGCGGCCATGCTGATGGCGCGCTACTCCGAGCTGGTCGGGCAACCGCGCAGGATCAAGCAGATCCTTTGCGACAGCACGACCGACCTCGGCCGCGAGCGGACCTTTCAAGGCCACGGCATGCTGGACGTGCTGCGCGCCTTCCAGAGCGTCTGAACGTCGCGGAGATCGGCAAGCAATGATCTTCAGCCTGGACATTCGCCGCGCGCGCAAGGGCGACTGCCTGCTGCTGCACTTCGGTTCGCCGCGGCAACCGGGGCTGGCGCTGATCGACGGCGGCCCGGGCAACGTCTACGCGCCGCAGCTCAAGCCTCGCCTGCGAGCGATCCGGACGGCGCGGAGGCTGGACGAACGGACGCCACTGATGGTGGACTTGCTGATGGTGAGCCACGCCGATGACGATCACATTCACGGCATCCTCGACCTGACGCGCGACATGCTCGATCGCAGAGCGAAGAGACAGGCTCCCTTGCTGCGCGGCCTGGACCTCTGGTACAACACGTTCGACGACATCCTCGCCAAGGACGCCGGCAAGCTAACCGCCGCGGTCACCGCGCAGTTTGGCGCCGCCGCGCTCGACGGCGAGCTGCCCGCGGATGTCGATCTCGACGCTGTCGAAGACGACGAGGTGGTGCAGGGGAACCTGCAAGTCCTCGCCAGCATCGGGCAGGGGCACCGGCTCTGCGGCGACGCGGAGGCCCTTGACTTCTCGCGCAACCGGGGCTTCGCCGATGGGCTCATTCTCGCCGCGACCCAGGGCGTGCCGATTGGAGAGCGCCTCGATGGCGAGTTCCTTGAGTTCGTGGTCGCCGGGCCGATGCAACCCGAGTTGGAGGAGCTGCGGAAAAAGCACGGCGAGTGGCTGAATGAACGCCGGGAGGCGGAGGATGACGCGACAGCGGCGCTCGCCGCATATGTCGACAAGTCGGTCACGAACCTTTCCAGCCTGGTGGCGCTGGTGCGCTTCGCCGGCAAGACCATCCTGCTCACCGGCGATGCGCGCGGCGACAAGATCCTCGCGGGCCTGGAGCTCGTCGGCCTGCTGGAGAGGTCAGGCACCATGCAGGTGGACGTGCTCAAGGTGCCGCATCATGGCAGCTCCAACAACCTCTCTTCCGATTTCTTCGCTCGCATCCGCGCCGATCACTACGTGATCTCCGGCAACGGCGAGCACGGCAACCCCGAGCGCGAGACGATGGCGATGCTGTTCGCCGCGCGTCGCAAGGAGCCGTTTGACCTCCACCTGACCTATCCGATCGCGGAGATCGACGCGGCTCGCGAGGCGGAGTGGGAGAAGGAGCAGGCCAAGGAGAGAAGGCGAAGGGCGGCCAGGAGCAAGAGACCACTGCGGCCCGACTGGTCCGCGCCAGAGCATGGCCTGGCGGCGTTCTTCGAGCAGACGCCGCTCGCCACCGGGCAGGCGGTGCACGTCGTGAGCGAGAAGGAGCCTCACGTCATCGATCTGCTCGACCCACTGGGATTCTGACCCCGATGCCCGGCGGCCTTCCCCCACCGTATCCGGCCATTCACCGGGCGCTGATCGCCGGAGCCGTGATCCCGTTTCTGGGGGCGGGGGCGCCGCTGTATGCAAGGAATCCGAACGAGACCTCCTGGTACCAGAAGCAAAAAGACAAAGAGGATATTCTCCACCTGCCGAACGCTAGCGAGCTGGCCAACTTCCTGGCGGCGGAGACGGACCTGCCGGCGAGCGAGTGGGGAGAGCTCACCAAGATGGCCCAGTACTACGAGGCTGTCGTCGGCATGGAGCCGTTGCGCGGGTGGCTGCGGCGGATCTTCTCTTGCAATCAGCCGCCGACGCCTCTGCATCGCTTCCTGGCGGCGGTGCCCGCGCCGCTGCTCTGCGTCACCACCAACTACGACGACTCACTGGAACGGGCCTACCTGGAGCAGGGCAGACCGTACGACGTGGTCGTTCACCTCACTGTGCCCGACAAGGTGCTCTGGTGGCCGCACGGTGACGCCGAGCCGCGGGAACTGCTGGCGGACCAGCTGCTGATCGACCTCGACAAGACCTCGGTGGTGTACAAGATCCATGGCGCGATCGACCGGCGGCAGAAACAGATCGGAACCTACGTGATCACCGAAGACGACTATGTCGAGTTCCTCACCCGCATGACGCGGAAGACGGTCATCCCCTCGATCTTCGCCGAGCCGTTTCAGACCCGGCCCTTCCTGTTTCTGGGTTACGGGCTGTACGACTGGAACCTGCGCGTGATCCTGAACCACATCCAGGACTTCCGCGGCCATCCAAAGTTCCGGTCCTGGGCGATAGAGACCTTGACCAAGCCCGTCGAGCGCATGCTGTGGGAGGCGCGCGGCGTCACCGTCTACGACGGGCTCACCCTCGAGGAGTTCCTGACCGAGTTGAAGAAGCAGGGCGAGATCGAGCCCGCAGGCGAGGGCGAAGCTGCCGGCGGAGCCGCGGTGCCATGACCCTCTCGCCGGGGGACACCTCGCGCAGCTCCCCTTACCGCGGGCTGGAGCCGTTCGACGAGGAGGACGCCGCCTTCTTCTTCGGGCGCGAGCGCGAGACACGGCTGATCACCGCCAGCCTGTTCGCCTCGCCGCTGACTCTCCTCTATGGCGCCAGCGGCGTCGGCAAATCGTCAGTGCTGCGGGCGGGTGTCGTGCGGCGCCTGCGGGCGCGCAGTGACCTGGTGCCGGTGGTGTTTCCGCAGATCGTCCGCGAGCGCGCCGATGGCGCGGGGTCGATCGTGCTGCGCGGCTGGCAGTCGGATCCGCTCACCGGCCTCAGGGAGACGATTGTCGAGGCCCTGAACGACGCCGCCGGGGACGATCGCCAACTCCGCGCCGCCGTCGATGCCGCGGTTGCCCGCCACCAGACGGCGCCGCTGCGCGAGTTCCTGATGGCTTGCCGCGAAGCCTCCGGCCGGCGCCTCATGGTGATCCTCGACCAGTTCGAGGAGTATCCGCTCTACCATATCGAGGACGACGACTTCGGCATCCAGTTCCCGCGTGCTTGCGCGCCGGCAGACCTGTCGGTCAGCTTCCTCATCTCGCTTCGCGAGGACTCGCTGGCAAAGCTCGACCGATTCAAGGGCCGCATCCCGACGCTCTGGGACAGCTACCGCCGCGTCGACCACCTCGACCGTGCGGCGGCAGAGGACGCGATCCGGTTGCCGCTGAGGGAGTACAATCACCAGCGGCCCGGATGCGCACCGATCGAGATCGAGGACCAGCTCGTGGACACGGTGCTAAATGAGGTCCAGACCGGCAGCGTTGAATTTGCTGACACTGGCAGCGGCGCGGTCGCCAGCGCGCCCGGCACCACCGGGGGGATCGAGACCGTTTACCTGCAACTGGTGATGACCCGCCTGTGGGAGAAGGAGCAGGCGGCGGGTTGCGCGAAGTTGCGCTGGTCTACTTTGCAGTCCGAAGGTGGAGCAGCCGAGATCGTGCGCACTCACCTCGACCGAGTCATGGACCAGTTCACACCGGAGGAGCAGGACATCGCGGCGCGGGTCTTCCACCGCCTGGTCACACCTTCCGGGCAGAAGATCGCGTTCAGTGTTGGCGATCTCGCCGACTACGAGACGATGGAGCCGCAGGTGCTGAGGCCCATACTGCGGCGGCTGGAGGAGGGCAACCGCCGCATTCTGCGGCGGGTCGCCAGCCGCAGCGAGGCGCCGGATGAGCCCTGCTACGAGATTTTTCACGACCGGCTGGGCAAGGCGATCCTCTCCTGGCGTGCGAAGCGCCTACAGGAACAGGAGCGTGAACGGCGGCAGCGGGAAGAGGCGGAACAGAAAGCGTTCGCCGCGGAGACGCGGGCCCATCATCGAGATTTGATCGATGCGGTCATGCGTGATCTGGAGCCGGAAGAACAGTCGCGCTTCTTGCGTCTTTTCAGCTATCTGGCCATGCCGGACGGAAAGCCATTGTCGCTAACCGCTCGCGATCTTGCCAATCTTACAGGCCAGCCAGAGGTGGAAGTCGAGCGCTTGGTGCGCCAACTCACTAGGGCCGGCATTCTGACGGCGATTATTGACGCAGGGCGTCAAGAAGCGATCTATTCGCCGGTTGACGCCTCGGTTGCGGGCGCCGTCCTCGAGTGGAGCTCGCGCACGGTGCAAGGGCAGGCTGGACCAGCAATCGACGGCACGCGTGGCGAAGGCGACGGTGCCATCTTGGAGGGCGCCGGGTACGGTAACGTCCGCAGCTTTCCGTACCGGACCGTGAGTCGCAACCTGGCAAGAGACTACTATCGTAAGTATCGCGCAGTCATCCCATTTCTCGGCTCCGGAGTGGCGTTGAGCGCCCGCCTGCACGGCATTGGATCAGAGTCGGATGCTCGATCCGTGCCGCCGTCTGCTCGCGACCTGAAATGGATGCTTGCCGAGCTCTGCAACTATCCAACCAGCGAGCTCGAGCAGAGCGACCTCGCAGAGGTTGCGTCATTCTGCTCGCAACGAATGGGTCGCCGAGCGTTGGACGAGTTCCTCGAGGAGACCCTCGGAGCCGATAGGAAATTCGCTGTAAGCGAGGCCCATCGCTTCTTGGCCGACGCGGCCGCTCGAATGCCCCTGTTCCTGATGACGACGAATTACGACACGCTGATGGAGCGGGCTCTGAACGAGGCCGGAACGCCTTACGATACGGTTATCTATCTGCGCGAATCGAGAGAAGATCATGTGCGAAATCAAGTCGCCGTCATACGGCACGGTGAGGTCGCGCCGGAGTTCGTCGATTCATCGGATTACCGATCCGAGCCGAACCGGACCGTGGTTTTTCGCTGGAACGGCCCCCTGATCGTGCGGCGGGAGTGGCTGCAATCCTATGCTCTCACCGAGGAAGACCAGATCGAAATGGTCCTCGGGTTGCGCACGACTTTCCCTCCGTTTATTGAGAGGGTTCTCCAAGACAACATCCTATTGTCATTAGGCCATTCCGCCAGCGATTGGTCACAGCGCGCATTGCTGCGCATCCTGCGCACAGGCAAACGAAAGAGCCTGGCGGTGGCGCTGAATCCCACTCCCCTCAGCCTCATGACCTGGCAACGCTACGGCGTCGAGGTCTACAACGTGGATCTCAACGAATGGGCCATGCGGATGCGCGAAGCCGGGGGTGGCCAGCCGACGAGCGCCTGATTGATGACGCGAATTTGCGCCACGAGGCATTGCTAGACAGGAGTACCCGGAACAGAGGCTGCAAGATCCCGCCGGGAGAGGCTATCTCCTAGCCATCCCCCGGCGGGTTCAGGACGACTCCCTCCGCTCCTTCCAGCCACCGCCGTGAGCGTAGCGCGGGGCGGCGGCCCAGGTCGCCACTCCCCGGGGTGGGGCGAGTGGGCACCGCCGGGTGGGGAAGCGGCCCCTGGCAGCGCTCGACGGCGCTCGGCCGCCCACCCGCACGGGGGTGGCCGGCCGGCTCGCCGGTGCGTAGGCTGCGGACCAGGGCAGGGCGCGTTGCCGGCGCCACCATCGGAAACATCGGAAGGAGGATAGAGCGATGGCATCCAGACTCCGCACCATCGTCATCGGCACGGCGCTGACCGAGGCCTCGGATCAGCTCGTGCGCAACGGCCTGCGAGTGGCGCGCGCCGCGGGGGCGCGGGTCCACCTCGTGCACGCTTTCCAGGCGCCGCTGGCCTATGCCGGGGAAGCCACGTCCCTCTACGGCCCGGAGCTGATCGAGGGCAAGCGCGAGGAGCGGCGCAGCCGCCTCGACGCGCAGGTGGCAAGGCTCGGCATCCGGCCCGAGGAGCTGGCGGGCAGCAGCGTGATCCAGGGGGCGCCCCACTTCGCCGTGGCGGAGACCGCGGCGGCGGTGGGGGCGGATCTCATCGTGGTCGCCGCGGCCGAGAGCTGGGGCCGGCTGGCGAAGCTGTTCGGCTCGACGGCGGATCGCCTGGTGCGCATCGCCTCCTGCCCGGTGCTGGTGGTCCGCGGCCCGCTGGCCGTGCCGCCGCGCCATGTGCTGGTCGGCATCGACCTGTCCCCGATCGCCGCCGAGGCGCTGGCGCGGGGCCTCGAGATCGTCGGCGGCCTGGGCGGCCTGGCCGCGGCGGCGGGCACGGCGGCGGCGGATTGGCGAGGGCCCGGCGGCGGTGGCGCGGCGCAGGCCCTGCTGGTCGTCGAGACCGAGCCGCCGCTTCCCGACCAGGTCCAGGACCGGAGCCTCGCGCCGATCATGCCGATCGCGCCGATGCTGCCGATCGACGCGGCGACCATCGCGGCCCTCCACCGGTTCGTGGCCGAGCAGAGCCCGGCGTCATGGCATGTGACGCCGCTGATCCGCACCGGGACCCATGCCGCGGGCAAGCTCCTCGAGATGGCCGAGGATCTCGACAGCGATCTCGTCGTCGTCGGCACCCACGGCCGCCAGGGCTTCTCGCGCCGCCTGCTCGGCAGCGTCGCCGAGATGGTGCTGCGCCATGCGGCCATCAGCGTGCTGGTGGTGCCGCCCTCCGCCCGCACCGCCGAGGCCACCGCCACCGCGAGCGCCACCACCGCCGCGAGCGCCACAGCCGCCGCCAGGGGCGCCCGCTTCGCGGCCGCCCCGGCCGACGTCGTCGCACGGCCTTGTTGATTCCCGGAGAAGGCGGCGGCCGCGGCGCCGCGGCCGGTCCGGCGAGGCACGCGCCCGGCCCCACCCGCGAGGGTAGGGTGGCCTGGGCGGCCGCCTGCCTGCCGGGGGCGGTGGGGCGGCCCGCCCGGCGGCGACGCCGTCCCACCCGCATGGGGGTGGTTCCCTGGGGTGCCTTCCGCAAGGATGACGCCAGTTGGCTGGGACGCTTGGAAGCCGCCGCCGGCTGCCGAGGCCGGCGGCGGCCGTAGGACGCCACGTGACACCCACGGGGCTGCGGCGCGAGGCCGCCGGTCCCTGACGTGGAAACGGCAGCGAGGAGGAACCGCACGATGAGAACGTCGAGATCGTCGAGGACCTCGAGATCGTCGAGGATGTCGGGAGCCAGGACCCGTTGGCTGGCCGTGCTCTTTGCCGCCGGCGGCGCGTTCGCGCTCTGCCTGCCGAGCGCGGCGGTGCCGATGTGGGCGCGCCGCTACAACGTCCCGTGCAGCACCTGCCACAACTGGCCGGCCTTCCAGCTCACCGCGACCGGCCTCGACTTCCTGCGCCGCGGCCATCGCCTCAAGGGTGACGGCTTCGACAAGGACTGGACCCACCTCGTCGCCGGCCACGTCGAGTGGGAGTACGACGCCGCGTCGGGCTCGACCAACCAGTTCAACTCGCCCGAGTTCCACCTTCACGCCGGCGGCGCCTTCACCGAGAACTTCTCGGGTTACCTGAACGCCAACATCAACAACGAGATCGAGGCGGCCTACCTGCAGTACACCAAGGAGTGGGGCGACGACGTCTACTTCACGGCGCGCGGCGGGCGGCTCTCCCCGACCCTGCTGCGCAACTACGGCAACGGCCTGGAGGCCGGCGCCAGCGACCCGCTGATCCTCTCCGACGCCACCCTCAACGCGAACCCGTTCACTCCCGACCGCAACAACAACGGCCTCGACGTCGGCGGCCGCTATCAGATGTTCTTCGCCCAGGCCGGAGTGCTCAACGGCGACGACGTGGCGGGGCAGGCCACGGTCGGCCATCACAAGGACTTCTACGCCACGCTCGAGGCGACGCCGGATGGCGTGAGCGGCGTGGGCCTTTACTATCATCACGGCGGCTACGACCTCGGCGACCCGGCGGCGCCGCCCCAGCTCGAGGACAGCTATCATCGCGAGGGGGTGTTCGCCAATTACAGCCAGCCGCTCTTCCGCATCGCCGGCGCCTACCTGTACGGCAAGGACCACGTGGCCACGGTCACCCCGGACCGCAAGATCCAGGGCTGGTACGTGCAGGTGAACGGCTACCCGGCCGGTTGGGTGGCGCTGTGGGCGCGCTATGACGACACCAAGACGACGGACGAGACCGGGCAGCTGCGCACCCGGCAGGGCACGGTGGGCGCGACCGTGAAGGTGTTCGAGATGAACACCACCTCGGCGCGCATCGCGCTCGAGGCAGGCCGCCAGGAGGTGCCCGGCAGCCATACCAACCTGGGCGTGGTGAACCTGATATGGGCGTTCTGACCCCGTCCAACGGCGAGAGCGGCGGCGGCGCCCCGCCCTCGCACCATGCCTCGGAGGCGATCGGGCCGCTGGTCCCCAGCACGCGGCGCTCCTTCTTCGGCGTGCTGGTGGGCGCGATCAGCGCCGTCGTCGGGGCACTGATGGCGGTGCCGGTGGTCCGCTTCGCCCTCGACCCGGTGCTGCACCGCGGCGGCGCCGCCGACTGGTTCGCGCTCGGCAGCCTCGGCGAGCTCGCGGCTGCCGCGGCCGCCGAGCCGGTGCGGGCCGAGGTCAGCTTCCGGCGCGTCGACGGCTGGCGGGCCACTACCGTCAAGCAGACGGTGTGGGTGACCCTGGGCGCCCGGGGCGGCCTGGTGGTGCTCTCCGGCACCTGCCCCCACCTCGGCTGCGTGGCGCTCTGGCACGGCGACCGCGGCCGCTTCGTCTGCCCCTGTCACAACGGCAACTTCGACCGCCACGGCGAGCACCTCAGCGGCCCGCCGCCACGCGGCCTCGATCCGCTCCCGGTCAAGGCCGAGGACGGCAAGCTGTGGGTGAAGTACCAGTACTACCGGCAGCTGGTTCCGGACCGCCAGGTGATCGGATGAGCGCCGCGGCCGAGAGCCGGCCGCCCGGCGGCGGCGGGGCGACGGTGGGCGCGCGCCTGGCGAGCTGGCTGGACCAGCGCGTCGGCTGGCGCCAGCTGATGAGCGCGGCGCTCGACGAGCCGATCCCGGGCGGGGCGCGCTGGGCGTACGTGTTCGGCAGCGGGCTGCTGTTCGTCTTCGTCAACCAGATCGTCACCGGAGTGTTCCTGGCGCTCTACTACGTGCCCTCGGCCGATCATGCCCACACCACGGTCGCCTTCATCCAGAAGCAGGTGACGATGGGCAGCTTCCTGCGCAGCCTGCACGCCTACGGCTCGAGCGTCATGGTGCTGCTGCTCATGCTGCACCTGGCGCAGACCTACGTCTACGGCGCGTACAAGGGGCGGCGCGAGCTGCTCTGGCTGATGGGCTGCTTCCTGCTGCTGCTGGTCATGGGGATGGCCTTCACCGGGTACCTGCTGCCCTGGGACCAGAAGGCCTACTTCGCCACCGCCGTCGGCACCAACATCGCCTCGGAGGTGCCCTGGATCGGCGGCTTCCTCAAGCTGCTGCTGCGCGGCGGCACCGAGATGGGGACCCTGACGCTGTCGCGCTTCTTCATGCTGCACGTCTTCCTCATCCCGGCCGGGATCTTCGCCGCGGTCGCCAGCCACCTGTTCCTCTTCCGCCGGGCGGGAGCGGCGGGGCCGCCGCGTCCGGCCGCCGAGCTGCGGCAGCTGCCGGCCGAGACCTTCTTCCCCGGCCAGGTGTTCAAGGACTTCGTCTTCGGCATCGGCCTCATCGTGATGCTCGGTGCGCTGGCGTGGCAGCGGCCGGTGTCGCTGGGGCCGGTGGCCAACCCGGCGGACGCCACCTACCTGCCGCGCCCCGAGTGGTACTACCTGCCGGTCTTCCAGTTCATCAAGTACTTCCAGGGCGCGGCGGCCGTGCTCGGCATCGTGGTCATCCCCGGGGTCGTCGTGCTGGCGCTGTTCGCGCTGCCGTTCCTCGACCGCTCGCCCGAGCGCCGGCCGCTGCGCCGGCCGGTGGCGGTCGGCAGCCTGCTGCTGGTGCTCGTGGCGCTCGTCTTGCTGGGCGTGCAGTCGGGGGTCCAGGACCGGCGCGATCCGGCGGTGCGCACCAAGCTCGAGGCGCAGGAGGAGGCGGAGCGCGCCTACGCGAAGGAGCCTTTCCGCCCCGAGGAGAACCTCGGCCCGTCCGCGGGGGGCGGCGGCGCGGCCGCGGCGGCGCCCGCGGCGCTCAGCCCGGAGGCCGCCAAGGGCGCGCTGCTGTTCGAGAGCGAGGGGTGCTCGGGGTGCCACGGCGCGCAGGGGCACGGCGGCGGCGGCCTCGTCGCCCTCGCCAGCCTCGGCAAGCGCTTCCCGGAGCCGCGGCTGACCGCGATGCTGCACGCGCCGCGGCCGGATATGCTGCAGGGAGGCATGCAGCCGGTGCAGCTCAAGGCCGAGGACATGCAGGCGCTGGTCGCCTTCCTGCTGGCGCCGCAGCGCGATGCGGCCTCGCCGGCGCCGTAGGCCCGGGCAGCCAGGAGCCAACGAGCGACCGATCCATCACCACGAAACCATCCAGACGAGACGAAGGAGACCGCACCTCATGACGACAGAAGCTGGCAAGGCTCTCTCCGCGATCGCCATCCTGGCGATGGCGGCCCTGGTCCTGGCCGCGCTCGCGCTGCCGGCGGCGGCCCGCGCCGACGCGGGAGCCGGTGCCGCTCTCTACAAGGAGAAGTGCATCGGCTGCCACGCCGCCGACGGCAGCGGCAACGCGCCGATGGGCAAGGCGCTCAAGGCCGGGGACCTGAGAACGCCCCAGATCCAGGGGAAGAAGGACGCGGAGCTGGCGGCCTCGATCACCAACGGCAAGGGCAAGATGCCCGCCCAGAAGGGCCTGAGCGCCGCCCAGGTAGCCCAGCTCCTCGAGTACGTCCGCACCCTCGGGAAGGCCAAGTAGGAGCGCGGACCCCCCGCCCGCGGGCACGGAGGAAGCCCTGCGCGCCCTGGCGGCGGGCAGGCGGCGGGCAGGCGGCGGGCAGGCGCCGCGCCGTCCGGCCGCGGCCCGTCGGCGACGGTCCCCGGGGCACCCACGCCGATGCAAGGAGCTGCCCACAGCCGGCGCCTGGCCCTCCTGACGCTCGGCGGTCTCCTGGCCGGCGGCGCCGCCTGGCTCGCCGGGGCCGGCGGCATCGCGCGCGCGGCCTGGGCGCTGACCACGGCGGCGATGCTGGTGCCGCTGGCGCTCGGCGTGGCGAAGAGCCTGCTGCGGCGCGAGGTGGGAGTGGACCTCATCGCGCTGCTGGCGATGGCGGGAGCGCTGGCCATCGGCGAGTACCTCGCCGGCGCGGTGGTGGCGCTGATGCTCGCGGGCGGCCAGGCGCTGGAAGGCTTCGCCGGCGCCCGCGCCCGCTCCGAGCTGTCGGCGCTGCTCGGCCGGGTGCCGCGCACCGCCCACCGCTACCAGGACGGCGGCCTGGTCTCGCTGCCGGTCGCGGAGATCAGCGCCGGCGACCGCCTGCTGGTGAAACCGGGCGAGATCGTGCCGGTCGATGGGGTGGTGGCCGGTTCCGGAGCGGTCGCGGTGCTCGACGAGTCGGCGCTCACCGGCGAGTCCCGCCCGGTCGAGCGCCTGGAGGGCGACGCGGTCAAGAGCGGCACGGTCAATGCCGGCGGACCTTTCGATCTGCGCGCGGTAGCCACGGCCGCCGCCAGCACCTACGCCGGCATCGTCCGCCTGGTCGAGCAGGCGCAGGCGTCGAAGGCGCCGTTCGTGCGCCTCGCCGACCGCTACGCGCTGGTCTTCCTGCCGCTCACCCTGCTGGTCGCGGCCGCCGCCTGGATCGCCGCCGGCAGCCCGCTGCGGGCGGTGGCGGTGCTGGTGGTCGCGACGCCGTGCCCGCTGATCCTTGCCGCACCGGTGGCGCTGATCGCCGGGGTGTCGGCCTGCGCCCGCCGCGGGATCATCGTCAAGGGCAGCGGCGCGCTCGAGGCGCTGGCGGTCGGGCGGGTGCTGCTGCTCGATAAGACCGGCACGCTGACCACCGGCGTGCCCGAGTTGGCCGCGATCGAGGTATTCGGCGGGCCGGGGCCGGGCGCCGAGGAGCTGCTGCGCCTCGCCGCCTCGCTCGACCAGGTGTCGCCGCACGTCTTCGCGGCGGCGCTGGCGCGGGGAGCGCGCGAGCGCGGCCTGCCGCTCTCCTTCCCGGCCGCGGTCGAGGAGCGCCTCGGCGCCGGGATCCGCGGGACGGTCGAGGGACGCGAGGTGGCTCTCGGCAGGCTCGACTGGGTCGCCGCGGGGCGGGCGGTGCCGCCGCGGGCGCGCGAGGTCCGGCGGCAGGCCGCCCGCGAAGGTGCCTCCAACGTCTTCGTCGCCGTGGACGGCGCGGTCGCGGGGGCGCTGATCCTCCGCGATCCGATTCGCGCCGACACGCCGGAGACCGTGCGCGCGCTGCGGCAACAAGGCATCCGGCGGGTGGTGATGGTGACCGGCGACGCCGCCGAGGTGGCCGAGAGGGTGGCGGCGGCGATCGGCGCCGACCGGCTGCTCGCCGAGTGCACGCCCGAGGAGAAGGTGGCGGCGGTCAGGGCCGAGCGCGCCCACGGACCGACCATCATGGTGGGCGACGGCGTCAACGACGCGCCGGCGCTGGCCGCGGCCGACCTCGGAGTGGCGATGGGCGCGCGCGGCGCCACCGCGTCGTCGGAGGCCGCCGACGTGGTCATCACCCTCGACCGCCTGGACCGGGTAGCCGAGGCGCTGGCGATCGCCCGTCGGGCCCGGCGCATCGCCCTCGAGAGCGTCCTCGCCGGGATGGGTCTCTCGCTGGTGGCGATGCTGGTCGCCGCTGCTGGCTACCTGCCCCCGGTCGCCGGCGCCCTGCTGCAGGAGGCCATCGACGTGGCGGTGATCGCCAACGCGCTGCGCGCCCTGGCGGCGGGCAGGCGCCGCCCCGGCTCCCACCCCGGGGGGCGGCGGCGCGCCCGCCTCCCGTCGCCGCCCTCCCCGCCCGCCTGGGGTTTGCCTCGGGAGCGCGGCGGGCGCTAGATTGAGTAGGAGCCGATCGCGGCACGCTCATGCCCGTGGGGGACGCCATGCCTACTCGCTACGACGAAGCCTACGCCCGCTCGATGCAGGACCCGGAAGGCTTCTGGGCGGAGGCGGCCCAGGGCCTCCGCTGGACGCGGCCGTGGACGCGGGTGCTCGACGCCAGCCGCGCGCCGTTCTACCGCTGGTTCGTCGGCGCCGAGACCAACACCTGCTACAACGCGCTCGACCGCCACGTCGAGGAGGGACGCGGCGCGCAGCCGGCGCTGATCTACGACTCGCCGCTGGCGGGCGCCCAGGCGAGCTTCACCTTCGCCGAGCTGCGCGACGCGGCGGCGCGGTGCGCGGGCGCCCTGCGCGCGCTCGGCGTCGGCAAGGGCGACCGCGTCGTCATCTACATGCCGATGGTGCCGGAAACGGTCGTGGCGATGCTCGCCTGCGCGCGCATCGGCGCCATCCACTCGGTGGTCTTCGGCGGCTTCGCCTCGCCGGAGCTGGCGACCCGCATCGACGACGCCAAGCCGAAGCTGGTCATCGCCGCCTCCTGCGGCCTCGAGCCCGGCCGGACGGTGCCCTACAAGACGCTGCTCGACGAGGCCATCCGGCTCGCCCAGAGCAAGCCGCGGCACTGCCTCATCCTGCAGCGGCCGATGCACGAGGCCGCCCTGGTCCCCGGCCGCGACCGCGACTGGCACGAGGCGATGGCGGCGGCGCAGCCGGCGGACTGGGTGCCGGTGGCCGCCACCGACCCGCTCTACATCCTCTACACCTCGGGCACCACCGGCATCCCGAAGGGCGTCGTGCGCGACAACGGCGGCCACATGGTGGCGTTGCGCTGGTCGATGAAGTACGTCTACGGCGTCGAGCCCGGCGAGGTCTACTGGGCGGCCTCCGACGTCGGCTGGGTCGTCGGCCATTCCTACATCGTCTACGCGCCGCTGCTGCACGGCTGCACGACGGTCCTCTACGAGGGCAAGCCGGTCGGCACTCCCGACCCGGGCGCCTTCTGGCGCGTCATCAGCCAGCATGGCGTGGCGGCGATGTTCACCGCGCCGACCGCCTTCCGCGCCATCAAGAAGGAAGACCCGAACGGCGAGCACATCAAGCGGTACGACCTCAGCCGCTTCCGCACCCTGTTCCTGGCGGGGGAGCGGGCCGACCCCGACACCCTGCACTGGGCGGAGGGCCACCTCGGCCGGCCGGTGCTCGACCACTGGTGGCAGACCGAGACCGGCTGGGCGATCGCCGCCAACTGCGTCGGCCTCGGCACGCTGCCGGTCAAGTACGGCTCGCCCACCAAGGCGGTGCCGGGCTACGACGTGCAGGTGGTGGACGACGACTGCCGGCCGGTCGCGCCGGGGGCGATCGGCAACCTGGTGGTGAAGCTGCCGCTGCCGCCGGGGTGCCTGCCGACGCTGTGGAACAACGACGACGGCTACGTGCAGTCGTACCTGGGCCAGTTCCCCGGCTACTACAAGACCGCCGACGCCGGCTTCAAGGACGAGGACGGCTACCTGTTCGTGATGAGCCGCACCGACGACATCATCAACGTCGCCGGGCACCGCCTGTCGACGGGCGGCGTGGAGGAGGTCCTGTCCGGCCATCCCGACGTCGCCGAGTGCGCGGTGATCGGCGTCGCCGACCCGGTGAAGGGCGAGGTCCCGATCGGCTTCGTGGTGCTGAAGGCCGGGGTCGCCCGGCCCGACGCCGAGATCGTCGCCGAGCTGGTGCAGCGGGTACGCGAGCGCATCGGGCCGGTGGCGGCGTTCAAGGTGGCGGTGGTGGTCAAGCGGCTGCCGAAGACCCGCTCGGGCAAGATCCTGCGCGGCACGATGAAGAAGATCGCCGACGGCGAGGAGTACCGGCTGCCAGCCACCATCGACGACCCGGCGATCCTGCCCGAGATCGCCGCCGCTCTCGCCGGGCTGAGCTATGCGCTGAAGTGAGCTCGGCCGCGGTGCCGCCGGGACCGCCGCCGTGGCAGCCTGGCGCCTTCGCGGCGCGGAAGCCAACGTCCATGTTCCGCATCCTTCCCGACGGCGAGCTCTTCGCCGAGTACGTGCTGCTGCGCGACGGCGAGAGCGTGCTGCTGCGCACCGCCACCCCGGCGGACGTGCCGGCGGTCGAGGCGTTCATGGCGGGGGTGTCGCGCGAGAGCCTGCGGCGGCGCTTCATGGGCGGCGTGGCGAAGGTCGCGCGCGCCGCGATCGAGGAGCTGTGCGTGGCCGAGCCGCGCGAGCGGCTCTGCCTGCTAGCGATCGTCGGCCAGGACCGCGACGCCAAGGGTGCCCAGGTCGTGGGCGCCGGCAACTACATCGCGGCCCGCGTCGGCGGCAGCGCCGAGGTCGCCTTCCTGGTGGCCGATGCCTTCCAGGGCCGGGGCATCAGCACGCTGCTGCTCGAGCGGCTGGCCGGCATCGCCGCCGCGAGCGGCTTCGCCGGCTTCGAGGCCGAGGTGCTGGCGGAGAACCGGGCGATGATCGACGTCTTCCGCGAGTCCGGCTTCGAGGTGCACCAGTCGGCGCTCGGCGGCGGCACCGTGCACGTGCAGTTCCCGGTGGACATGCCCGGCGCCGTGCGCGAGCGCGGGGAGCTGCGCGAGCGCATCGCCGCCGCCAACTCGCTGGTGCCGCTGCTGCGGCCGCGCACCGCGGCGGTGATCGGCGCCTCGCGGGACCCGGCCGCCGCCGGCAGCATGATCTTTGCCGCCATCCTGCGCGGCAGCTTCCGCGGCACCGTGTATCCCGTCAACCGCAGCGCGAGCGCGGTGCAGGGGGTGCGCGCCTACGCCTCGGTGCGCGACCTGCCCGAGCCGGCGGAGCTGGTGGTGATCGCGGTGCCGGCGCCCGGCGTGCTCGATGCGGCGGAGCAGGCGCTGCACGCCGGGGCCAGGGGATTGCTGGTGGTGAGCGCGGGCTTCGCGGAGAGCGGCGGCACCGGCGCCGCGCGCCAGCGGGCCCTGGTCGACCTGGTGCGGTCGCACGGCGCGCGTCTCATCGGGCCCAACTGCCTCGGCCTGATGAACACGCACCCGGACGTGAGCTTGAACGCCAGCCTGGCCGCCGCGCTCGCGCCCCGCGGCCGCATCGGCTTCTACTCGCACTCGGCGGCCCTCGGGCTGGCGATCCTGGAGTACGCGGCGGAGCGCGGCCTGGGGTTCTCGAGCTTCGTGTCGGCGGGCAACCGCGCCGACGTCTCCGGCAACGACCTGCTGCAGTTCTGGGAGGAGGACGCCGACACCGACGTCGCCCTTCTCTACCTCGAGACCTTTGGCAACCCGCGCCGCTTCGCCCGCATCGCGCGGCGCCTCTCCGGCCGCAAGCCGATCCTCTGCGTCAAGAGCGCGCGCAGCCGGGCGGGGAGCGACGCGGCGCGGGCGCACATCGCCGCCGTGGCGCAGAGCGACGCCGGCGTCGAGACCCTGTTCCGCCAGGCCGGCGTGATCCGCGCCGACACCCTCGAGGAGATGTTCGACGCCGCCATGCTGCTCGCGAACCAGCCGCTGCCGCGCGGCGGCCGGACCGCCATCGTCAGCAACTCGGGCGGGGTGCTGACGATCTGCGCCGATGCCTGCGAGGGTCGCGGGCTCGCCGTCGCTGGACCGCAGATGATCGACCTGGGGGTCCTCGCCCCGGTCCGGGCCTACGAGACCGCCGTGCAGCGGGCGATCGAGCACCCGGAGGTGGACGCCCTGATCGTCATCTTCGCCGGCGTCGGGAGGTGCGATCTGCAGGCCGTGGGCCGGGCCATCCGCCGCGGCGTGCTGCACGGCGAGCGCCGGAGCGGCGTCTCCAAGCCCGTCCTGCTCTGCCTCATGGGCGCCGCCGGGGCCGTGCGGTTCGGCGCCGGCCGGGGTGCGCATGGGCACGGGCACGGCGGCGACGGCGGCCACGTGTTCCCCTCCTATCGCTTTCCCGAGTCGGCGGCGATGGCGCTGTCGCTGGCGGTGCAGTACTCGGCCTTCCGCCGGCAGCCGCCCGGTCGCCTGCCCTGGTACGGCGACGTGGACGCGGCCGCCGCGCGACGGGAGGTCGCTGTTGCGCTGGCGGCCGCGGTGGCCGGCGGCGTGGACGGTGGCGACGGCCAAGGGTTCGGAGGAGACAATGGCGCCGGCGGCGCCGCCGGCGACGGTGCCGAGACGATCTGGCTGGATGAGGAGGCCGCGCGGAGAATCCTCGGCTGCTTCGGCATCCTGGCCGCGGGCGGCCCGGACGCGATCTCGACTCCGGCCGGACCCGCGGCGAGCGAGCCCGCGGCGGCGGTGGGCGGGGGCGCGGCGCCGGTAGTGGGCGACGCCCTGGGCGCCGGGCTCGAGGTGCGCTCGGACACGAGCTTCGGTCCGCTGCTGCACCTGCTGCCTGCGGGGAGGCCGCCGCTCGTGCGCATCACGCCGCTGACCGATCGCGACATCCGCGAGCTGACGGCGGCGGCGGGCCTGCCGGCGGATGGCGGCAGCGAGGAGCTGCTCGGCCGAGTCTCTCAGCTCGTCGAGGAGCTGCCCTGGCTGTCGCGCATGGCGGCCGAGATCCGCTGCGCGCGCGACGCCGCCGGCGCCTGGCGCCTGGCGCTCGGGCCCGGCGCGCGGCTCGGGCTTGCCGCCCCGGTCGCCCCGGTCGCGGCGAAAGGAGGACACCGATGAGGCCGCGGACACCGGCGCATCCGAGGCCGGCCCCATGAGCGCCGCGCCGACGCTCGACGAGCTGTGGCGGTCGACGCCGGCTGCGACGGAGACCTTCTCGCCGTCGCGGGTCGCAAGTCTTCCCGCAACCGCGCGCCGCTATCTCGAGCATGCGATCGCGCCGGGCGCCCGGCTGGCGTCGGCGGTGCGGCTCTCGATGCACGGCGAGATCAAGCTCCAGGGGTGGCTGCCGTTGACGGCCGAGCAGGTCATCCGCTGGGATCGCGGCCTGATTTGGCGCGCCAGGGTCCGCACCCGCGGCGTGACCATCCGCGGGTTCGACCGGCTCGTCGACGGGGTGGGCGAGATGCGCTGGCGCGTCCTCGGGCTGATCCCGGTGATGTCCGCGGCCGGACCCGACATCACGCGCTCCGGCGCGGGCCGCATGGCGGCGGAGAGCATGTGGCTGCCGTCCGTGCTCTGCCGCCCCGCGGTGACTTGGACGGCGCGGGACGCCGGGCGAGCGCAGGCGGCCTTCACCGTGGCGGGCGAGGAGGTCGCCGTCGAGCTCGCCGTCGACGGCGCCGGCCGCGTGGAGAGCACGAAGCTGCGGCGCTGGGGCAACCCCGGCGGCGAGCCATTCCAGTACCTGGACTTCGGCGGCCTGGCCACGCGGGAAGCCACGTTCGACGGTTGCACGATCCCGACGCAGCTGCGTGTCGGCTGGTACGTGGGCGAGCCGCGCTTCGAGTCCGAAGGCGAGTTCTTCCGCTGCGAGATCGATCGGGCCGAGTTGCGCTGAGTGGGGGCGGGGACGGAGGGCTTTTGATCTTTGCTCGAACCCTGGGGCCAGTTGGGCGGTTTCGCATCGCTGCCCTAGCTTGATTGCTGGAAAGCCGGCTATACTGACCGAGAATCCGACGGCAAGTGGGAATCGCGGCCATGAAACGTATTTTCGTCAGCTATCGCCGCTTGGATAGCGGCGAGGTCGTAGTGGGCATGGCGCGGCGACTCCGCGCGCTCTTCGACCGGGATGAGATCTTCATGGACATCCTCGATCTCGAGCCGGGCATGGACTTCGTTGACGCCCTCGAGCAAAGACTGACTGCCTGCGATGCCGCGATCATCGTCATCGGTCCGGACTGGCTGGGAGCCGGCGGGCCGGCCGGGAGCCGGCGCATCGATGACCGCGGCGACTTCGTGCGCCTGGAGGTGGAGCGGGTGCTTGACCGCAACATCCCTGCCATCCCGGTGCTGGTCCGCGGCGCCGGGATGCCGGGCGCGGTAGAGCTGCCCGAAACGCTGGCGAAGCTGCCGCGGCTCCAGGCCTTTACGATCAGCGAACCGCAGCTCGAGGCGGGCCTCCAGCCGCTGGTCGATCGCCTGGTGAGGCTGCTGCGGCGCTGGCAACCGGCCAGGATCGCCGGCGAGAAGCCGGGCTCGGTCTGGGAGTGTGCCTGGTACGACATCTGCTGGCTCAGCGAGACCGACGGTTGGCTCTGCGGCGCCATCAGCGAAGGCGGCGGCGGCGGCGACGTGGGCAATGGGCTGTTGTTAGCCACCAGGGACGCCGGTGCCACCTGGCGCCAGGCCGCGCACATCGTCAGCGGCGCGGGGAAGTTCACCTGGGGACCGCGGGGCACGCGCGAATACAGCTGGACCGAGGTCGGTCCGGTGAAGGCGCTGCTGTTCTATGGCCGGCGCACCGGAGCCGATGATTACACGGCGGGCGTGATCGCCACGGCCACTGGCGTCTACATGGCGACCGCGCCCTTCGGCAGGCTCGACCACCAGGCCGAGTGGCGGCGGGTGACGCCACCGCCCGACCATCCCGAGCGGTACGCTTTTTACGCCGGCGTCGCTGCGCTCGAGGGCCTCAGCGAGCTCTACGCCTGCGGTTGGCAAGGCATCGCCCATTGGACGGCAAGGAGCGGCAGGTGGGAGCTCGAGCAGCCGACCTACTTTTACGACATCACGGCGGTGGCGGCGGCGGGTGGCTCTGAGAACCGCAGCGTGTGGGCGGTGGGTCGGGCGGGAGAGGACGAGCGCGGCAATCGGGGAGACCGCAGCCACGGAGCGATCTATCGCCTGGCCTGGCCGGAGAACCGCTGGGAGGCCGTGTCAATGCCCGGCGTGGCGTTCGAGGAAGCGCAGACCCTCTACGACGTCTGTGCGCCGGATGCGCACACCGTCTTCGCCGTCGGCAATGGTGGCCTCATCATCCGCGGCGTGCGGGAGCGGAACGGCGAATGGAATTGGACGCAGCTGCCAGCGCCGACCAACTTGTTGCTGAGATCAATCACCGCGAGCGTCTGGGGTCTGTGGATCGTCGGCGACGGGGGCACGATCTGGAACAGCCTCGATCGGGGCGACCACTGGACCCAGCTGGCGCCAGTGGCGGGCGCAGGCGGACAGGGCGCGGGACTGGGGCGGGTGCGCTTCTTCGGCGAGACCGGGTGGATCGTCGGGAGCCGGACGGTGTTGAAATCAGAGTGGTAGCGCGCGCACCTGCCGCGAAGCCCGCCGGCGCCAAGCGCCGCGCCGTCGAGGCCCCGCGACCGCGACGGCGCTGGCGTGTTCCTCGACGGCGACGAAGCTCGGGGTCGGCGGTTGCTGAGGTCGGTGTGGGCGGCGGTTTGAAAGCGCGGAAAGTGGACGCTTTGATCTAAGTTACTGCAGTGGATGGCCTGGAAAATCGCGAATCACTCCCGTACTGCCGCCGCTCTCCACCAGCCGGACAGTTGCTTAGGCTGGGCGACGCACTCCTCTGCCAGATGGGTGAGCTCGGTCCGCGGGATCTTCTCGCCGCCGCTTCGGTCGCGAGGGCAGACGAGATCGACCGCCAGGCGTTTGCTGAAATCGAGCAGGTGCTGCGGCTCGACGAAGTCTGCTTCGAGGCGGTGTGGCCTGCCCTCAGGAAGAAACCGCCGAGATTGAAGCTGAACGCCGCCTCTCGTCTGGGTAATACAGCCGCTGATCATGACTGCGGAGGCCCTGAGAATGGTCAACTCCCCGAAGAGCACACGGCGCCGAATCTCTCGCTTCTTTGCTCTCTATGTGGCTTCCGCTGCGACCTTCGCTCTTGTCTATTGGGTGGTTTGGTTGATGAGCCCTGACTCGTTCATTCTTCACCCCGAGCTGAACCTCCTGCCCATCGAAAATCTACGAAACTTCTACTGGGATGGCGCCTTGCCAATCGGGGAGATCCGCTCCACAGACGACCTGGGGACGCTGAGCGGCCGAGCCCGTATGGAAATCGAGTCCTACAGAAAGGTAAGCCGACTCATTCCACAAATCGAGAAGGAACTCGAGCAGCTGAGGAGCCAGGATCAGGCGGCGAGCAAGGAGCTGACGCAGGCCATGTTCAAGGCGTTTGATGAATACAGGGAACGGAGCCTGGCGCCCTTGAAGAATGTTGCCAGCGGGCTTGCTGCGACCGCTACCGACCTCCGAGAGCGTATTAAATCTACCAAAGACCCCGCCTATAAGAGTCAGTTGGAAGTAGAGGAGGCCCAGATCCAGGTCGAGCTTGCTCAGGTCAACGTGCGCAAGGTCAACGAAGAGGTGCGAATCTACGACATGTTTTTCTCCGATCTCACGCGTTTCCAAGACCCCGCCAGGGTGAAGAAGTCTCACGTCCTTGACGAGCTTCGCAGGAACGCAGAGGCGAGGCTGGACCAGGCTCGATCAGAGCAGAGGGCGCTGCGGAGTAAAATGTATGATATCTGGTCTACAGCGCGAGAGGCGCGTGTGGAAAGACTGAACTATGTCGATTTTCTCTATTTCAGTCTCGGTGTTTCAACCTCTGTCACATTTGGGGATATTGTACCAAACAGCAGAATCGTCCGTGGAATTGCGATCGCGCAGATCCTCTTGAGTATCTTTCTGGTCGGAACTCTTGTCGCCGGCATTTCCGACTCTCTGCTCCAAGGTCGTAAGCACGACGGAACGAGGTGAGCATGTCCGGGGGCGGAGCAAGAAGCTCAACCCGCCACCCCCAGCTGCAGATGAACGACCCCCTGCCGGCCAGGGAGTCTTCGCCGCCCTGCTCGCAAGAACCCCCCGGGTTGGGGGTGAGCGCTTTCCGTGATACGAGCCCGCTCCAGGCAGACCCCGGCGGGAGGATCCTGAACGGCCTCATCGCCTCGTCGAGAAACGGCATCCGGGCTCGACGGCGCCCGGGCCTGGGTAGGGTGGGGGTGGCAGTTGGGCCGTCCGGTGCGGGTCTCCCCCATGGGGTTAAGGAGGCTTCTATGAAGCTCTTATCGCGCATCACGTTATCGTTGGCGGCTGTATTAACAATGATGCTCGCTGGTTGCGCCTCCGGTTCAGGTGGCAGCGTGTTTGTTGCCGATCAACAGCAGAGGCGACTGGCGCTGGCTACGTCGGATCATCTCATTGTTCCCGGCCGACGCATTGGACCTATTCGTCTGGGCATGGGTATGGATGAAGTGGTAATAACCCTGGGTAAACCAGACTATGACAACCCGGGCGAAGGCGGGGCGAGCTGGGTATATTCCTCTCTAAATATGACGATACTGTTTTCAGGCGGTGCGGCGCCGTCTGTCACCTCAGTTCTTACCATGGTCAATCACCAACACAGTAAGAGCTTTGGCGACATTCTTTGGGGAGTAGATCAGGACCCCATTTACACCGTATTCCAGACGTCAAAGGGAATCGGGTTGGGGGCGACCTCGCTTGATGTAAGGCGGGCGTATAGCTATTCAACTTACGAGGGTAGCGAGGTTAACATGCATTATAGAGAGCTGGGTATACATTTCATTGCGACTACCGATCATCGAATTTGGATAATTCGGGTCAACAGTCCGCGATAGCGATAACCAGAGTATTGGTGTACAAGTTCCGGCATTGCCCGACACCCGGTCTTGCGGGCAGCTGCTTAGTTAGGCACCGTCGCTATGCTGGTCGGTGCCCTCCAAAAACTCCAGGTGAAGGGATGGTAGTTCGGGGCGGCCGAGGGCTTCGCGGAGCGCGACTCGCCGGAGCGCGACTCGCCGCCGTTTTTCAGGCTAAGTGTCTGAAAGCTTGGATCGGACCTCGGGGAACTGCGGAAGTTGGGTTAGGCGCAGTGGGCGAACTCGCGCGGGCAATAGCCGGCGAATCGGTCCGAAAGACGGGGGGCCAGACTCGCTCGCCGGGCGAGAATGCAGCCATGCTAGTCTCAGGCTTCTTGAAGGGAGCCGATCCCAGAGCCGAACACGATGAAGACACTAGAGATCGAGATTCCTGACCAGCTCAGCCAGCAGATCGAGGACCTCGTGCGCCGCGGCTGGTTTACTGACGAGAACGATCTGGCACGCCAGGCGCTCGGCGACTTCTTGCGCCATCACCGCCTCGAGCTCCAAGAGCAGCACCAGTTCGACGACGTCGAGTGGGCGCGCAGGCTCAAAGAGCAGGCCGGGTGAAGCGGATCGTCTGCGACACCGGTCCGCTGGTCCATCTCTCCGAAGCGAATGTCCTCAACCTACTGGAGGCCGACTGGGCGCGTCGATTTTCCGGCAGCAGAAGCGGCGCTGGACCGCCTACGCGAATCGTCGCTTTGGGTCTCCCCGCGTGTTCTGAGCGAAGCTCGCCACGCCCTCTTTGACCTCTTCGCTTAGGCCCTGGTCTCAATCCGTTCCCGGTGTTGACGCCCGCGCGTGGACACTACGCGGCGTACGCTCTCGCCATCCCTTTCGGCGAAGAGCGAGGATGAGAGGGTGGCGAGGGCGAGGCGGGCGCGACGACGGACCTACCCGATGGGACGGGAGAGGGACCACCCCGACATGCTGGCCGGCCCACCCGGAGAGGGATCGTACACCCGCCGCGCGGATGCTCCAATCGGCAGGAGCCCGCGAGCCGCGGAGGATGTCGATCGCCATGCTTCCCAATGACCTGCGCAGCAACCCCGCCCTGCTCAAGCTGGATCTCTACTGCCGTGGCGCCAGGCTGGACGCAAGCTGCTTCATCGAGGAGGACGGCGGCCGCAAGATCCTGCGCACCCGCGCCGGCCTCGGCAGCGGCCTCGAGCTGATCCTCCCCGGCGGGCTCTGGACCAACGTCCCGGTCTCCGAGAGCTTCGCCCAGTCGTCGCCCTACCTGCTACGCCGCGCCGGCGGCCGGTACCTGCTGCAACTCGACGGCCAAGACGTGGCGGAGGTGCGGCTCTCGCCGCGGCCGCGGTGGTACGACGCCACGACCGCATCGGGAAAGGCGATGACGCGGATCGGCACCCTGCAAGGCACGTATCTCGGCATCTACCAGGCCAAGGTCTGCGAGTACTGGACGCAGAAGCCGGCCAAGGTCAATTGCAAGTTCTGTTCGGTGGGCTTGAACCTCGGGGTCGACGACGCCGACGAGAAGTCGGTCGACGAAGTCATGGAGGTCGTGCGCGCTGCCCGCGCCGACAGCGGCATCACCTACGTCGACTTCAACACCGGTCACTACGAGGGTGACACCTACCTCGACATCCTGGAGCCCTACATCGTGCGGATCAAGCGCGAGCTGGGGCTCCTCGTCGGCGTCCAGACGCCACCGCATCGAGACCTCCGGCGCTACGATCACCTCCGAGCCATCGGCGTGAACCGTGTCTCGTTCTGCTTCGAGATCTTCGATCCGGCGATCTTTCGCGAGGTCTGTCCCGGCAAGCACGCCGAGTACGGGCTCAATTTCTACCTCGAAGCCATCCGCTACTGCGCCGGGCTGGGAAAGCAGGGACCGCGGCGCGAGCCGTGGGTGACCAACGGCGAGATCATCGCCGGCCTCGAACCCCCCGAGTCCTCCATCCGCGCCATCGACTGGATCGCCTCCGTCGGCGCCATCCCGACCGTGTGCGTATTCCGGCCGCTGCAGGGCACCGACCTCGAAGACTCGCCACCGCCGAAGACCGCCGAGCTCGTACCGGTCTTCCGCCGGCTCTACGAGGCCACCATGGAGAAGGGGTTGCCGATCGGCTGCGCACCCAACATCCACGTCAGCCTGGTGATGCTCCCCGAGGAGTGCGCCGCGCTGTCGCCCAAGCGTTACCCGCTGCGCGAGCTCAAGCGGCGGGCGCTCAAGGCGGCGGCCGGCCGCCAGATCCTGCACCGGATCGAGCGCTGCGATCGCCGCGCCGGGGTCTGGCCGCCGCGGGCGCCGCAAGTGGCTGCGAACGAACCGCTCGCGATGCCTCGATGAGCACCTCCGCTGCTTACTCGGCGAGCTGCCGGACTCGCGGTATTCGGAATCCGACGACTGTCTCCAGCACGAAACCCCCGCCGGTAGCGTGGGGGAAACGGCCAGCGGCCGGCACCATTGAGTTGAAACGAAAAAGAGGCCCCCGGGCTCGACCGGGTTGAGCCGCTACGCGACGATCGCGGCCTCTTCGGCGCCGACCGCCACCGCGAGGAACAGCGGCGGCTCGGCGATGGCGCGCCGGACGGCGCACTGGTCGACGGCGCGCAGGATGGCGGCGCGGTAACGCACCGGGAAGCTCTCGGGAAGGTGCACGTCGAGGCGGATCGCCCGCAGCCGCTTGCGCTCCGGATCGGCCTCGGTCACCAGGGTGAGGCCGAGGCCCCGCGTCTCGATGCCGCGCTCCTGGCAGAAGCGCAGGGCATAGTAGCCCGCGCAGGTGCCGAGGGAGGCCAGGAAGAGATCGAACGGTTGCGGCGCCCTGCCGGTGCCGCCGTGCTCGCGGGCCTGGTCGGTCAGGACGGTGTGGCCCTTGAACCGTGCCGCGACCTGGACGCCGCCCGGGAACTCGATCTCGACGTTCATCGCGATGCGCCCTCTCCGGCGCCGGCCCGGACCGGCTCCTCGAGCCGCGGCAGGGGAGCGAGCGTCGCCGGCGTCGCCGGCCTCGCCCACGTCAGGAGCGCCGCGGTCGCCGCTGGGTGCGTGCCCGCGGCCCGGCGCGGCGCGCCGGCGGCAAGCAGATCGAAGTAGAGGCGCGCCAGGAGATCGTGGTGCGAGTAGCGGAACCCCTGGCGCCTGAGCTCGGCCTGCTCGCCGGCCCGCGGGGTGTACCAGACCCCGAGGTTGCCGTCCACCGCGACCAGGCCGAGGACCTCGCGGCCCTGGCGCACGACGGCATACTGGCCACGGAGGCCGGGGGGCGCCGTCTCGCCCTCGACTCGCTGGAAGCGCTGGCCCAGGAAGCGGGTCTGCTTGGGTGCGCCGGGCGAGCGCCGGGCGTTGGGTGCGATCATCATGTGTCTCCCGCGGTCTGGTGGGTACGGCTCGTCGTTTCCTCGGCTCGTGAAGCCCTGCAGGTTTCACGGTAGCTCTCCGGCCTGGCCGGGCGCGCCGCCTGGCGGGGCAGGGCAGGCGGCATGGAAGGACTGGGACGAAACCCACCCCGCGAGGTGGGGGGCTCTCCACCCTGCGAGGCGAGAGGAGGGTCAGGGCGAGCCTCTCCCCAGTGGCCGCGGCGCGCTGGGACGGACGACGGACTGACGGATCAGGCGGGCTGGGCTGGCGGCGGGCCCCCGGCCGCCTGGCGCGCCAGGGTCTCGAGCCAGAGCTGGTGGCCGCGGTGCATCCGGTTCGGCATCAGCAAGCCGCCAAGGCGGGCTGCCCAGCCGCTCTGCGTCTCTTCGGTGAGCACGTGGCAGCCGGAGCCGGCGGGGCGCAGCAGCCATGCGTGGTAGGCCCACACGCCGGCGCCGCGCGCCGTCCAGGCCAGCCGTTCGCAGGGCACGCATTCCGCGACCGTGGAGTCGATCGCCACGCTGAAAGTCCACCAGCGGAAGCGCGACCCCAGGCCCAGGTCCGGCCGCGGACCGCTCACGATGCGCACGCGGTGGGAGTTGGGGTACCAGCGGGGCCACAGCTCGGCGCGGACCAGCCAGGCCCAGACCGCCGCGGAGGTCGCCGGCATGGAGAGCTCGTTGCGGACGTGAATCGCCGTGCGGCCCGGGTGATGTTCCTCCGGCCAGCGGATCGCCGCGTCCGCGGGCGCGCCGGCGCGGTCCGTCGCTCCATGCGCGTCCGCGTCGCTCCCGTCCCGCGCTCTCTCTCGGGTCACTGGCGCAGTATAGCCGGCCGCGATCGACGCTCGGAGGAGCCAGCGCCGCGAGGGCTCCCGGCTGCCACTCTCACCACCATGCGGGAGCGCCGCCCGGATGCCCCGAGTGCCCCGAATGCGACCACCCGTGCGGGCGGCCGTGCCCGGCGCGGCCCGGGCGCCGCGATGCGGACGACCACGTCGAGGCCCCGGGTCCGGCCACCGGCAGCGGCCGGTCCCAGAGGCTCTCCGCCCGGGGGAAGATCTGCTGCACCAGCGGGTCGCTGGCGATCGGCTCTCTCCGGCATTCGGCCGAGGCGGTTGTCCTGTCCATCTCTCCTCTCTCGCTCGCTCGAGGCCGGGCCACATGTCGAGGCATTTCGAGGCATGTCGAGGTCCGGGTGCCAGCCTCCGGGCAGCCTATGCGGCGCTCGACGCCCGGCGCGACACCTGGTGGGGCGGGGCGAGATGGCGTCGCGGGGTGGCCCGGCGGCCCACCCCGGCGGGTTGCATCCCCGGCGCCCGCCAGGTGGCTGCCGCTCCTAACGCTCGGGGAAGAAATGCCGGTAGAACCAGGCCTTGATCGCCTGCGCCCCGGCCAGGTAGAGGGCGACCATCCCGGCGAGGATCAGGAAGAACTTCGCCGGCGGCGGCACGAAGCCGAGCCTGGCGGCGAAGGGGGTGAAGGGAAGCAGCGCCCCGATGACCACGACGGCCAGCGAGGTCGCCGTGAGCAGGCGGCTGGGGCGGCTGCCGCGCAGCGGGTTGCCGCGGGTGCGAATGACGAAGATGACGAGGACCTGGGTGGCGAGCGACTCGACGAACCAGCCGGTCTGGAAGAGCGCCTGGTGAGCGCGGAAGACGGTCAACATCACGAAGAAAGTCAGGTAATCGAACACCGAGCTGACCGGGCCGAGGACGAGCATGAAGTTGCGGATGAAAGCCATGTCCCATCGCCGCGGCCGGCGGATGAAGTCGTCGTCGACGGTGTCCATGGGGATGGCCACCTCGGAGAGGTCATAGAGGAAATTGTTGAGCAGCACCTGCGCCGGGAGCATCGGCAGGAAGGGTAGGAAGAGCGCCGCCCCCGCCATGCTGAACATGTTGCCGAAGTTCGAGCTGGTCCCCATCATGATGTACTTCATGATGTTGCCGAAGGTGCGGCGGCCCTCGAGGACGCCATGGTGGAGGACCCCGAGGTCCTGCTCCAGGAGGATGAGGTCGGCGGCCTCCTTGGCGACGTCGACACCGCTGTCGACCGAGATGGCGACGTCGGCGGAGTGCAGCGAGGGAGCGTCGTTGATGCCGTCGCCCAGGTAGCCGACGACGTGGCCGCGACGCTTCAGGGCGAGGATGACGCGGTTCTTCTGCGCCGGCGCCACCCGGCAGAAGAGGGTCGCCGCCGCCGCCCGGACGGCGAGCGCCTGGTCGTCCAGGGCCTCGATCTCCGGCCCGGTAAGGACGGCGCCGGCGGCCAGGCCCACCTCCGCGCAGACGTGGCGGGTCACCAGCTCGTTGTCCCCGGTGACCACCTTGACCGCGACGCCGCTCCCGGCGAGCGCCTCGAGGGCCGCGGCGGCGCTCGACTTGGGCGGATCCTCGAACGCGGCGAAGCCCGCGAAGACCAGGTCGCGCTCGTCGCCGACCGCGCAGCGCTCGCAGTCCGCGGCCATGGCACGGGTGGCGATGCCGAGGACCCTGAAGCCCTGGCGGCCGAGATCGTCGGCGAGCTCGCTCATCGCCCGTCGCTCCGCCTGGCCGATCGCCTGGACGTTGCCGGCCCCGTCGCGCTCGTAGGTCGACGCCAGGCGGAGGATGTCCTCGAGCGCTCCCTTGACCACCAGCAGGCGGCTGCCGGCGCCGCCGGCGAGCAGCACCGACACCCGCCGCCGCTCGAAGTCGAAGGGGACCTCGTCGAGCTTGCTCCATCCCGCGACGTCGACCTCGCCGCGGTGGCTGAGGATCGCGTCGTCCATCGGGCTGCGCAGCCCGGTCTCGAAGGAGCTGTTGAGGTAGGCGAGCTCGAGGACCCGGGACGTGCTCCTGCCCAGGGGGTCGAGGTGCTTCTCGAGCCGGATGCGGGCCTCGGTGAGGGTCCCGGTCTTGTCGGTGCAGAGGACGTCCATGCTGCCGAGGTCGTGAATGGCGGCGAGGCGCTTCACGATCACCTTCTTGGCGGCCATCCGGATGGCGCCGCGCGACAGGGTCACCGACACCACCATCGGCAGCAGCTCGGGCGTGAGGCCGACCGCGAGGGCGACGGCGAAGAGGAAGGACTCCAGGATCGGCCGGTGCTTGAGGCTGTTCACCAGGATCACGAACAGCACCATGAGCACCGCCAGCCGCATGATGAGGAACCCGAACCGCCTCGTCCCGGTCTCGAAGGCGGTCGGCGGCGGCGGCGCGGAGAGGCTCGCCCCGATCTCGCCCAGGGCGGTGGAGGCGCCGGTCCGGCAGACCAGCAGCCTGGCCGAGCCGCTGACTACCGAGGTCCCCATGAACGCGGCATTCTCGGCCTCGTTCATCGTCAACCCGGGCGCCGGCAGCGGGTCGGGGTGCTTCTCGACGGGGTAGGGCTCGCCGGTCAGCAAGGCCTGGTTGACGAAGCAGTCGCGGGCCTCGAGCAGCCGCCCATCGGCCGGCACCAGGCCGCCGGCGGCGAGGAGGGCCACGTCGCCGGGAACCAGGTCGCTCGCCAGGACGTCGCGGGGCTCGCCGTCGCGCAGCGCCGAGACCCGCACCGCGACCGACTGCCGGAGACGCTCGGCCGCCTGCCCGGCGCGGTACTCCTGGACCGAGTCGAGGGTGACGCTGAGCAGGGCCATGAGGACGACGACGACCGAGCTGGTGACGTCGCCGGTGAGCGCCGAGATCGCGCTTGCCACCAGCAGGAGGATGACCAGCGGGTTGCGGAAACGCGAGAGGAAGAGGAGGAGGAACGTCTGGCGGTGCCCGATCGTGAGGACGTTCGGCCCATACCGCTCGCGCCGCTCGGCCGCCTCGGCGCTCGCCAGTCCGCCAGGCGTCGCCGCCAGGCTGGCGAGGAGATCGGGCAGCCCCTCGCGCCAGAACGTGGCACCTTCCCGAGAGGCGGGGCGGGATCCTGCGGGCGTGGCGCTCACGGCGGAGGACATGAGGGACGTGGCGCCAGGAGACCGCGCCGCACGACGGCGATCTTATGCCGGCTCGCCGCGACCCGCCGACCGCTAGCGGAGCGTCGGTCTTCGATCTGCCCAACATGGTGCGTGGCTTCCGGTTCTCGATCGACGTCATGTGGGCCGAGGTATCGCGCCTGAATCTCCTGAAGCTCGCGCCCGCGCTGCAGATGCCCGTCTTCTTCTTGCTCGGGCGCCGCGATCACTGGGTTCCCCCGGAGACCAGCGTGGCCTATCTCGACGCGCTGACCGCGCCGTCGAAGACGCTCGTGTGGTTCGAGGCATCCGGCCACGAGCCGTTCGTGGACGAGCCGGCGAAGTTCAACGCCGCGATGGCGGAGCTGGTGCGGCCGGGCCTGGGCAGCGCGGCGAAACATCACGCGGCGTGAGACCGGGCGGCCCCCGGGCTTGTCGGCGACCGGTCTCCTGCAGTGGCCCGCACGAGCCGCGTCGGGCAGGCGTTCCTCCAACCCGTCACCCGGCGGCGGAGTCTTGGTTCCGGCCGTCGCGGTACCGCATGCGCCGAGTCCACAGCCCGCGCGCCATCTCCCACTTGCCGGCGGGTGGTTTGCCGCACGCACGCGGGCGGGCCGCGCGGTCATCCCACGGACCGAGACACCACCCCCGGGGGTGGGCTCGGGCGTCCACCCACCGGCGGCGCCCCACCACCCACCCGGGTGTCGCGGGCCGCGTCCGGGGCACCTAGAGTGCGGTCAGCAGAAGCGGATGCATGCAGCCATGACCGAGCCACGCCCGCAGCCGCTCGAGCACGCCGAGGAGGACCGCATGCAAGCAGCCATGACCGAGCCACACCCGCGCCTGAAGCCGCTCGAGAATGGCCTCTCGCTCTCGTTCGAGGCGGCGGGCACGAGCTGGGGCAACCTCTCCGGCGCCGAGCGCGTCCTGCGGGTGCTGGTGGGCGTCGCGATGCTGGCGGGGGGCTGGACCGGCGCGGTGACCGGCATCGAAGGCGTCGCGCTGCAGGTGTTCGGCTGGGTGCCGTTGATCACCGGCATCGCCGGCTGGTGCCCGTTCTACGCCGTGCTCGGTTTTTCCAGCCGGCGCCCCCGCACGCCGGCCGAGCCTGGCGAGTGCTCCCGGTGCCGCCAGCCCGGGGACGGGAAGCGCTGATGCGCCGAGGCGCCGGTCCCTGCCCCTATCGCCACGCGGCGCGGTCACGCTAGACTTTTGCCCGTGAAATCCAAGGAATCGGACGGTTCGACCGGTGCGCCCGGTGCGCCTGGCTCGCCCGCCGCCATCCAGCTCGGGGGCCCGGCACGCAAGGGCCTGACCTTGACGCTCCGCCGGCTCCGCGTCCTGGCCATCCTCGGCGCTCTCGCCCTCATCCTGGCGCTCGAGTACGTGCGCCACCAGGTGTCGCCCTACCTGGTCTCCTGGCAGGGCCTCGCGCTGATGAACGCCGCGGTGTTCGTCGGCGTCGTCTTCCTGCTCGGGGCGATGTTCAGCATCATCGGCCGCATGCAGCGGCGCCTGGAGCGCCAGAACCGCGAGCTGCTCGCCCTGCACACCGCCGCCCTCGACCTCTACCGCGAGCTGGCGCTCGAGGCCGTGCTGCAGACGGTGGTGGACCAGGCGCGCCAGCTGGTCGGGGCGCGCTACGGCGCGCTGTCGGTGGTCAAGGAGCAGAACCGCATCGAGAGCTTCACCACCTCGGGTGTCAGCGATGCCGAGCGCGCCCGCATCGGCCCGCCGCCCGAGGGCCGCGGCCTGCTCGGCGTAGTCCTGCACGAAGGGCAGCGGCTGCGCTCGAACGAGATCTCCCGCGATCCCCGCTCGGTCGGTTTCCCGCCCAATCATCCCCCCATGCGCTCGCTGGTCGCGGTGCCGATCCTCTGCGAGGGTCCCTTCCGCGGCAACCTCTACCTGGCCGAGAAGCTCGGCGAGGACAGCTTCTCGGCCGACGACGAGGCCACCCTGGTGCGCTTCGCCACCAAGGCCGCCATCGCCATCGACCACGCCTACCTGCACCAGCAGCTGGCCTCGCTCGCCGTCGCCCAGGAGCGCCTGCGCATCGCGCACGAGATGCACGACGGGCTCGCCCAGGTGCTGGGCTACGTCAACACCAAGGCCCAGGCAGTGCGCGAGTACCTGCGCGCCGGCCGCGCCGACGAGGCGGCGCGCCAGCTCGACCAGCTGGCGGCGGCGGCGCGCGAGGTCTACAGCGACGTGCGCGAATCGATCATCGGCCTGCGCAGCGTCGCCGGCGCGGATTGGCGGCTGGTCGAGGCGCTCGGCGAGTACGTCGCGTCGTGGCAGGGGCAGAGCGGGGTCGTCTGCCGGCTGCGGGTGGACGGCAGCTTGCGCTTCCCGGCGGTGGTCGAGCTGCAGCTGCTGCGCATCGTCCAGGAGGCGCTCGCCAACGTGCGCAAGCACGCGCAGGCGCGCCACGCCGAGGTCGACCTGGAGGTGCGCGACGGCACCCTGCTGCTCACCGTCGCCGACGACGGCGTGGGCTTCAACCCCGGCGAGCTTCGCCGCTCCGAGTTCCCGCGCTTCGGCCTCTCCACCATGCGGGAGCGGGCCGAGAGCATCGGCGGTCGCTTCGAGATAGGCTCTGCGCCAAGCGGTGGCACGCTGATCAAGCTCGAGCTGCCGGTCCCCGCCGGGCGGCCGAGTGCGGCGGCGCCCGCGGCGGCGCCCGCGGCCGCCGGCGCGAGGATCGCTTAGCGAGGAGAGAGTGGGGGCGGGTCGCCAGGGGCGGTGAGGATTCGAGCCAGCGAGCCAGCCAGAGGAGAAGACGATGAAGATCCTGATCGCCGACGACCATGCGCTCTTTCGCGACAGCCTGCGCAGCCTGCTCGAGGCGCACGGCCTCGATGTCGTCGGGGAGGCGAAGAACGGGCGCGAAGCCTGCGAGCTGGCGCGACGGCTGAAGCCCGACGTCGTGCTCATGGACCTCTCCATGCCCGAGGTGGACGGCCTGGAAGCCACCCGGCTGATCAGCGCCGAGCTGCCGGCGGTCAAGGTGGTCGTCCTGACTGCATCCGACGACGACGCCAAGCTCTTCGAGGCCATCAAAGCGGGAGCCCAGGGGTACCTGCTCAAGAACCTCGACTCCGAGGAGTTCTTCGCCCTGCTCGAGCGCACCGAGCGGGGCGAGCCCGCCCTGACGCCGGCGATCGCCCGCAAGCTGCTCGAGGAGTTCGCCCGCCCGCCCAAGCCCTCCGCGGCGCCGGCGGCGAGCGACCCCGATCCGCTGACCGAACGCGAGCGCGAGATCCTCGAGCTGCTGGTCGAGGGGGTGACCTCCAATCGCAAGCTCGCCAAGCACCTCGGGGTGAGCGAGAACACGGTCAAGTTCCACGTCCGCCACGTGCTCGACAAGCTCCACCTGCACAACCGCGCCCAGGTGGTGGGCTTCGCCCTCCGCCACGGCCTGGTCGAGCCGCGCGAGGGCGGTTAGCACGGCCGTCGAGAGGACGAGGAGGACGAGGAGGACGAGGAGGTGGATGCCATGCCCGCTGTCGAGCCTCGAGCGCCGGCCGATCCCGCCGAGGGCGGCCCGCTGGAGCTGGGACACCCGAAGGGGACGCTCGCCATCGTCGTCCTGTACGCGCTGCTGTTCGCGCTCGGCTGGCTGGCGCTCTACTGGTGGGTGTTCATGCCGCGCGGGACGCCGCACCCCTGAGCGGCGGCGGCGGCGGCCGGGAATGACAGCGGTCGGGGAGGTCCGGCGATGAAAGTCGAGCTCTACGAGCGGATCTGGATGTACCTCGCGGCAGTGATGATCGCCGGCTTCCTGGCGGTCATGATCTCCTCGTCGGTCGCCCATGCCATCCATCCGCCCAGCCACGTCGAGACCATCGATCCCGCCAAGGTCGCGGCCGATCCCGACTTCTCGCGGCCGCGCGTCGAGGTGCGGCCGGACGGCTCGGCGCTGGTCGTCGCCACGGCGGAGATGTTCGCCTTCAAGCCCGAGACCGTGCGCGTGCCCAGGGGCAGGCCGGTCACCTTCCGGCTGACCAGCCCGGACGTGATCCACGGCTACCAGGTGGTGGGGACCAACGCCAACGCCATGCTCCTGCCCGGCTACGTGACCCAGTTCACCGTCGTGTTCCCGCGCGCCGGCGAGTACCTGGTGGCCTGCAACGAGTACTGCGGCCTGGCACATCACCTGATGCAGGGCAAGGTGATCGTCGAGGAGCCGCGAGCGGCCGGCCAGCTCGGACCCGGGCAGCAGGCAGCGCCGGGCGGAGGAGAGGTCGCGGCGCACGGCGCCGGCCATGGCGCGGAGCGCGCGGACCCGGGGGAGGCACGGCGATGAGCGACCCGACGACGATCGCGGCCGGCGCGGCGCCGGCGGCTTCCGTGGAGGAGCAGGCGGCGGCCGCGGCGCGCCGCCACCGCCTGGAGGTCTACCACTTCGCGGTCGCGGTGGCCGCGTTCGGGTTGGCCGCAGTCATGGGGGTGATGCAGGGCCTGACGCGGGCGGGCGTCCACGTGCCCTTCCAGAATGAGGCGGTCTACTACATGTCGATGACCGCACACGGCGTGCTGATGGCGATCGTCTTCACGACCTTCTTCATCATGGGGCTCGGCTACGTGCTGCTGCGCGAGACGCTCGGCCGTATCGAGCTCGAGGGGCTGGCCTGGGCCTCGTGGTGGATCGGGGTGATCGGGACGGCGATGACCGCGGCGGCCATCGCCTCCGGCACCAGCACGGTGCTCTACACCTTCTACCCGCCGCTCAAGGCGCACTGGTCGTTCTACCTCGGCGCCACCCTGGTGGTGGTGGGCTCGTGGGGCTTCTGCGCGGTGGTGATCGCCTCCTACCGCGCCTTCCGCAAGGCCAACCCGGGACGGCCGGTGCCGCTGGCGGTGCACGGCATCCTCACCACCGTCGTCATCTGGCTGCTCGCCACCGCCGGCCTCGCGGTCGAGGACCTGACCATGCTGCTGCCCTGGTCCCTCGGCCTGATCGAGAAGATCGACCCGCTGATCGCCCGCACCTGGTTCTGGTGGTTCGGCCACCCGCTGGTCTACTTCTGGCTGCTGCCGGCGTACGTGATCTGGTACACCGTCCTGCCGCGCGTCGCCGGCGGCCGCCTGTTCTCCGACCGCATCGCGCGCGCCGTCTTTGTCATGTTCATCCTTTTCTCCACGCCAGTCGGGTTCCATCACCAGTTCGGCGATCCCGGCATCGGGGCGGGCTGGAAGCTGGCGCACACCGTCAGCACCTACATCATCATCTTCCCCAGCCTGGTGACCGCCTTCGCCGTCGTCGCCTCGCTCGAGACGGCCGGCCGGATCAAGGGCGCCCGCGGCCTGTTCGACTGGCTCGGCAAGCTCCCCTGGGGCGACCCGCTGTTCGCGAGCGTCGCGCTCGCCATGCTCACCTTCGCCCTCGGCGGCTTCGGCGGCGCCATCAACGCCGCCTACGCGATGAACTCGATGGTCCACAACACGGCCTTCATCCAGGGGCACTTCCACCTCACGGTGGGCACCGCCGTCGCGCTGACCTTCCTCGGCGCTTGCTACTGGCTGCTGCCGCGGCTGCTGGGCCGCGAGCTCAGGTTCCGCCGCCTCGCCCAGATCCAGCCTTATCTCTGGTTCGCCGGCATGATGATGTTCTCGCTCACCAATCACGTCACCGGCCTCCAGGGGATGCCGCGGCGAGTGTTCGCCGTGGACTACCAGGGCGCCGCCGTGGCCCGCCAATGGCAGGGGCTGACCGAGCTGTCCGCCGCCGGCGGCGTGGTGCTGTTCCTGAGCTCGCTCTGCTTCCTGGCGGTGGTGATCGCGACCGCCTTCTGGGGCCGCCGCACCGCGCCGCCGCCGATCGAGCTGGCGGTGCCGCTGGCAGCGCCGCCGACGACGCGCAGCGTCTGGGATCGCTTCGGCCTCTGGTCGGCCGTCGCGGTGGTACTGATCGTGGCCGCCTACGCCTGGCCGATCTACCACCTCTACGCCATGCATCGCTTCGGCAGCGTCGGTTACCAGCCGTTCTAGACACAGCACCCCCCCCAGGGCCCCCTCGGCAGTAGCTCCCGCGCGCCGCGCCGCGCTTCGGGGCGGGGCCTCCCCGCCCCGCGGCGCGGGGACAGCCGCCTGATCGGGTGTCGCGGGGACGGCGGGGCGAGGCTAGCGTGGGCGGCATGAACCCCGCACTGCTCGAGCTCGATCTCTACTGCCGCGGCCTGCGGCTCGACGCGCGGCGGCACTCGGCGGCGGCGGCCCCGGCCCTGCTCGACCAGGCGAGCGTGCTCGCCTGCTGAGACCCCAAAGGAGCGAAGCCATGAATCCCGAGACCCCGATCGTCCTCATCGCCACCTCGCTGACCAAGGCGTCGGACCAGGTCGTGCGCGACGGCGTGCGCATCGCCCGCGCCGCGGGCGCCAGGATCCATCTCGTCCATGCCTACGACCTGACGATGCTCTACAGCGGCGCCGCCATGGGCGGCGGCGTCTACCTGCCCGAGCTGATCGAGGAGGAGAGCGCCGGCCAGCTGCGGCGCCTGCAGGACCAGGCCTGGCGGCTGGGCATCGAGCGCGGGGAGCTCCATGGGCTGACCGCGCTCGAGGGGCCGCCGCACCGGGTGCTGGTGGAGACCGCCGCCGGCGCGGGTGCCAGCCTGATCGTGATGGGCGCGGCGGAGAGCTGGGGCAGACTGTCCAAGCTGCTCGGCTCGACCGCCGACCGCGTGGTGCGCGCCGCGACCTGCCCGGTGCTGGCGTTGCGCGGCGAGCTCGAGCTGCCGCCGCGCCGGGCGCTGATCGCCGTCGACCTGTCGCCGGCGTCGGGAGACGCCATGCTGCGCGGGCTGCGGGTGCTGGCGGCGATCGGCGCCGGTCCCGGGGGAGGACCCCCGCGCACCGCGGTCGAGGCGCTCTACGTGGCGGAGACCCCGCTGCTCGAGGCCGTGCTCCCGACCGTGGACCCGCGGCAGGTGGAGGTCGATGCAGCGGAGGCCGAGCGGGAGCTCGAGCGCTTCATCGCGGCCCACCTCCCGGAGCCGGGCTGGCACGTCAGCGGGCGGGTGCGCAGCGCCGGGGCGGCCGACCGCGAGATCCTCGGCCGCTGTGCCGAGGCGGCGCCGGACCTGGTGGTGCTCGGCACCCACGGCCGCAGCGGCTTCGAGCGCTTCCTCATCGGCAGCGTGGCCGAGTCGGTGATGCGCCACGCTCAGCGCAGCGTGCTGATCCTCCCACCCCGCGCCGCGGCCGCCGTGGCCGCCCCTGGGGAGACGGTACGGCAGCCGTTGGCGATGGCGGGGTAGGCCACGCCGCCGCTCACTGGAAGTAGCCCACCACGTCGACGATGAGCTGCACCGTGCCGCCCGAGCCGAGGCGGACCGCGACCAGGCCGCTGGTGTCGCTGGCGACGGCGGTCACCGCGTTGTTGGCGCGGGTCTGGCCGGCGGCGTAGTTGAGGGTGCTGGTCACCGGCGTCGGCTGGTTGGCGGCGTAGACGGTCACGAAGCCTTGCGACGTGCCCTGGGTGACGGTGAGGTTGAGCGCCAGGGCCTTGGCGCCGGCCGGCACCCCGCACAGGCCGGCGAGCTGGAAGGTCCGCACCGCGCCCGGCTGCAGCGCGGGGGCGCCGGTCGCGCCGGCGGGACCGCGCGTGTCGACCATCCGGCAGGGTGTGACGGTGTAGAAGTCGAGGGGCGGCGGCGAGGCGGTCTGGCAGCTGGTGACCACCTTGACCGAGTCGACGTACCAGCCGGCGATCGCGTTGGAGTCGTCGTCGCCCTCGTGCCAGCGCAGCTGGAGATTGTTGCCGGCGTAGGGGGTGAGATCGACCACCACCTCGGTCATCGGCCCGAGCGTGCCGCCGCACCAGCCGAGCGTGCCGCCGAGCGGGTTGTTGTACCCGGTGTTGATGAACCCGTTGTAGGAGCCGGCCAGGAAGTAGAAGTACGGGACGCTGAACCAGGAGCCGCCGTTGATCGAAGCCTCGAGGGTGCCGCCGTCGTAGCAGGTGAAGACGTCGCCCTCGAAGGCGTAGGTGTGCCAGAAGTGGAGAAGCATGCCGGCGGTGACGGCGAAGGAGGGCGCCGTCAGGACGCGGTCGGAGGCCGTCGCCTGCTCGGCGGAGAACCAGGAGTGCGTCGGGCTCTGAGAGTGGCTGGCCGAGAGCGCCCAGTCGACGCCGCCGGAGAGCGCGGCGTGGGTCCATCCCGGGCTGTCGAAGCCGCCGCCGGAGGCCGATCCCTCGAAGGTGTCGAGGAGCGTGGGCGCGCCGCCGGGAGAGGCGCCGAGCGTCACGGTGTTGCCGTCCTCGGCGCCGTTCGAGCCGTCGACCGCGCGCACGACGTAGTAATAGACGGTGCCGGCGGCGAGCGGGCTCGAGTCGGCATACGAGGTCGTGGCAAGGCCGGTGGCGATGCGGTTGGCGAGTGCTGGCGTGAAGCCCGGCGCGGTCGAGCGGTAGACGTTGTAGGTGATCGCTCCGCCGCAGGGCGCGGCGGCGGCCGGCCATGACAGGGCGACGGTGCAGCTCGCGGCCGCCGCGTCGCTGACCTGCCCGACGCCGGCGAAGGCCGGGGGCGCCGTGCAGGCGCCGGTCGCGGCGGCTTCCATGCAGAGGCTGGGGGGCGACTCGCAGTTGCCGGTCGCGTCGAGGCCGGCCACCTGGTAGGCATAGGTCGCCCCGCCCGAGACGGTGCCGTCGAGGTAGGGAGAGCCCGGCAAGGCGCCGGCGACGAGGCTGAAGGCGCCGTGCGAGGTGCAGGTGCCGGTCGCGCGGTAGACGTCGAAGCTGCTGGACGCGGGGGTGCCGTTGCTCCATCTCACCTGGACCTGGTTCGCCCCCGGCGTGCTCGCGCCGTCCGCCTGCGGTTGCCCCGGCGGAGAACAGGCGGGATCGGAGATGGCCGCGGTCCAGATCTCCTCGCTCTTGCCGTAGCGGCGGTCGGTCCAGGAGGGGAACAGCTGGCCGGCGAAGGCGCTGAGCCCGGTGTAGTCGCCGTACTGGTTGCCGGTGTCGGCCGTGAACGTCGTCTCGTCGGTCTCGGCCGTGGTGATCTTGAGCGGCGCGCTCCAGGTCGATCCGCCGTCGAAGGACGACTGGTACCAGACGTCGGTGTGTATGCGATCGGGGTTCGCGACGGTGTCGTAATAGGTGACGCCGAGCGCGCCCGTAGTGGGATCGACGGCGAGCCAGGGGAAGAACTGATCGTTGAGCGACGAGGGCTGGTTGTTGAGCATCGTGGGCACGCCCCACGTCGAGCCGCCGTCGGTCGAGCGCGCAAACCAGATCCGGGTGGTGCAGGGCGAGGTGGTGTCGAAGCCGGGCTCGTCGAACCAGGCGTTGCAGCCGGCCGCTCCGTCGAGATCGTTCCAGACGGCGTAGACGTTGTCGTGCGCGGGGTTCTTGTAGGTCCCGGTGCTGGCGTAGATGAGGACCCGCCGGAAGTCGTCGGCGGGGACGCCGATGTCGAAGGAGCCGGCGGTCGAGGCGATCTTGATCGGCGCCGAGAAGGAAGCGCCGCCGTCCGTCGAACGCGCCATGTAGATGCTCTGGCTGCCGGTGTCGGGCCAGGTGGCGAAGACCACGCCGTCCGAGTTGCTGGTGATGTCGCCGCCGATGCCGGTGCCGGTGGTCTCGGCGCCGCTCACCAGCAGCGGCGTCTGCCAGACGCCGTCCGCGCCGGTGCGCCGGGTGACGTACACCGCGAAGTCGTTGTGCCAGATGACGTAGAGGTTGTCGCGCCAAGGCGAGAAGCTGTCGTGGTCGACCCAGATCATCTCTTTGTCGGTCTGGAACTGGTTGCCGGAGATGGTCGAGTCGAAGGTCCAGGTCGCGCCGCCGTCGGTCGACTTGTAGGCGCGCAGCTGGAGGTCGAAGAAGAAATCGATGCCGATGGTGATCGACCAGGCGGTGCCGTCCGAGGTCCAGTCGATCGTCGGGTCCGACTGGAAGGCGTCCTGGGGCAGCAGCGGGAGCGAGGTCTGGCCCCAGGTCGCGCCGCCGTCCGCCGAGTAGTACTCGGCCTGGCCGCCGCCGAACAGGATGTTGTTCGACGAGGCGACGATCTGAGCCGGAGTGAACGGATTGATGCGGATCGACGACTCGCTGCGCGGCTCGTTCTGGATCCCCGAGATGCGCACGTTGCTGCCGGCGACCGCGCTGCGCCCGGGCGACGCGTCGGGCGGCGGCTGGCCGGCCTTCAGGTCCTGGTGGGAGAGCATCCACTCGTGGATGTCGCGCAGCGCCAGCGGATAGCCGCCGGTGCGGTCGCCCGGGCGGAAGCGGCCGCCGGGGTGATGCTTGCGCCAGAGCACGCGGAGCCAGGGCGGCAGCGGGAGCTTGTCCCGCGCCTCCTCGGGCCGCAGCTGGCGGAAGTCCTGGTTCGCGGCCACCAACGCCGCCAGCGCCGTGCCGGGGCGGATCCTGTCCGTCTCGAGCTGCTTGTCGAGCGACGGCCAGGCGGCGGCGAGAGCAGGGGCGAGGAGCGAGGCGAGGGCGGCTGCTGCCACCACTGGGGCGATCCTTGGCATGGGCGGGTCCTCCGGCGCTGACGGCCTGAACGTCCAGGGCGCGCGGCACGAGACGATCTTGCTCAGAAGCTACTGTGCTTAGCAGTCTATCGTTTGCTGACCACGGAAATCAAAGAGGGATATTGCAAAGCGGCTATGAGTCGTCAGCCGGCGCAGTGACCATTGCGTCTCAGCCGGCGAACGACGCCTGCACGTCAACCGGGGGCGAGGCGCGCGCGTCAACCGGCGGGCGGGGTCCGGCTGCTCTTCCGGCGGGCGAGATAGATGACCAGCCCCAGGACATTGGCGGTGAGGATGAGCCCGGAGATCTTGGCCGCGAACAGGACGCGGCTCTCGACCTCGACCAGGGGGACGATCGACACCGTGACGTAGAGCACCGTCATCAGGAGGCCCGAGAGCGCGCAGGCGCGGAGGACCGCCGGCGGCCGCGGCTCGACGCCTCTCAGGCCGAAGAGCGGGATCGCGAACATCGCGAGGTAGGGCAGCGCGTAGAAGACGCCGGAAGCGTTCCACAGCAGCTGGAAAGCTTCCTGCTTGCCGACCCCGATCAGCCCGACGAGGCTCAGGACCAGGGTCACGGCGCCGACGAACAGGATCGAGTTGACCGGGGTCCGGTAGCGGGCGTGGAGGCGGGTGAAGCTCTCGGGGAGAAGCCGGTCCCAGCCCGCCACCATCGGCAGCCGCGTGTTGCCCGCGAAGATGACGCTCGACTGCGCCACCCGGATGCACAGCAGCGCGAGGATCGCCAGCGGCGCGATGGGAGCCGCGACGCGGAGGGCGCCGAAGCCTTCGCTGAGCACCTGCGGGATGGGCGCGATGAGGTCGATCTGGCCGCGCGGCACGAGCGCCAGGACCGAGCTGGTGCCGAGGATGAACATCGCGGCGATGACGGGCGCGGCGAGCGCCACCGAGCGGGTGATGGCACGCACCGGATCGCGGCATTCCCCGGCGTGGATCGCCACGTACTCGAAGCCGCCGAGCGCCCCGAAGCCCAGCTTCCCGAACAGGTTGAGCGTCAGGAGAGACATCGCCGGCGCCGCCGTGCGCAAGGGGTGGTAGGCGGCCAGGGTGCCGTGCGCCACGTTGAGCCAGGGGAGGGCGACGATGGCGAGGAAGGTCAGCAGCATCAACGCACCGCCCGCCTTGTGCACCCACTTGCCGGCGCCGAGGCCGACGGTCGTCAGCAGGACGAGGGCGCCGATCGCCGCCAGGTTGACGGCGCCGATGAACGCCTTGTTCGCGGTGAGCTCCGCGGAGCTCGGTCCCACGACGTAGCGGACGTACTGGGTGATCTGCAGCCCGATCTCGGAGATGTTCAAGATCGCGAACAGCCAGAGGTTCCACGCCACCAGGAAGCCGAGCAGCTCGCTGCCGCCGAGCTTCGCCCACTGGTAGAGCCCGCCCTCGAGTGGCATCAGCCGGTTGAGCCAGGTCACCACCAGCGCCGAGGGGAGGTAGAAGAACAGCATCGCGCCGAGCCATAGCACGACGTGCGACGGCCCCTGCTTCGCGGCGACGCCGATCCACGGCAGGCCGACGATGAACAGCACCTGGGTGAGCGCCAGGTCGGCGAGGCCGAGCTCCTTCTTGAAGGCGCCGCTCCGCGCCTCGACGCGCCGCTCCTCGCGTCGCAGGTCGCCGGGCCGTGGATCGAGAGAGGGCAAGAGAGGCCGGATGCAAGGGAGCCGCTAGGGCACTATGCGGTGAAGCGTCGAGAGCGTGCTAGGGGCAGGCCGTGAAGGCGGAGGTGTCCTGGACCGGCAGGGCCGCGGTGCCATCCGGATTGGTGTAGACCCGCTGCATTCCGGTCTTCGTGTCGGTCACGGTGACCGTCAGGCCGACGTTGGTGCCCGCCGACGCGAAGAACCACTGCCTGCCGTTGGCGCCGCAGCCGTCGAGCACCTTGACCAGCATCTCCGGGTTGTCGGGCGAGAAGAACCAGAACACTCCGCCGCGCACGATGCCGGCCGGGGCCAGCGGCACGGCGTGCCCGCTGCCGGCAAGGCCGCCTCCTTGCGCCGTGCGGTATGCGACCTGGATCTGAAAGCGGCGGTCGCCGGGCTGGCCGTCGATGCAGAGGACTGTATCGCCGGGAGTGCAGGCGGTGGATGGGGCCGCGGCTGGAGCCGCCAGCTCGGGCGCGAGGGGCCGTGGCGGCGCCGCGCCGCCCGCGGGTGCGGTCACGCCTTGGAGCTCAGGCCTCGGGGTGCTGGCGGCATTTCCCGAGCAGGCGAAGGCGGACGTGTCCTGCACGGGAAGAGCGGCGGTCCCGTCGAGATTGACGTAGGTCCTGGCCGCTCCGGTCACCGTGTTGGTGACCGTGAGCGCGAGGCCGACGTTGGTTCCCGCCGAGGCAAAGACCCAGATGTGACCGTTGACCCCGCAGGCGGGGAGCACCTTGACCAGCATCTCCGGGTTGTCGGGTGCGAAGAACCAGAATGCGCCACCGTGGCGGAAGCCCAGGGCCGACAGCGGCACGGCGTGCCCGTTGCCGGCGCGCTCGCCGCCTTCCGATGTCTGGTACGTGACGCTGATCTGGAAGCGCCGGTCGTCCGGTCGATCGTCGATACACAGGGTGGTGTCGTTCAGCGCACAGGAAGGAGCCGCCTGCGCCGGGACCGCGAAGGCGCCGATGACGATGCCGGCGATGAACCAGATCCTGCCGTCGGGGCCGGCCACGAGGTCTCCCACGTCCGGGAAACCGAACCAGGTGAGGGTCCCGGCCGGTGACATGCGGCCGAGGAGCGTCAGGTACCCCGCGCGATCGATCGCGTTGCGCGCCGTGAGCCACAGATTCCCGTCAGGCCCGACCACCAGGCCGCTGATGCCGTAACCCTCGAAGTACGGAAAGCCGGTCGGGAGCTCAGTGATCGTGCCCGCGGTCGTGATCCGGCCGATCTTCATCGCCGACGCTTCGGCGAACCACACCGCGCCGTCCGGCCCGGCTACGATCTTGGTCAACCCGGCCCGCGGCGTGGGCACCGGGAACTCCGTCACTCTTCCGGCCGTGGTGATGCGGCCGATCCGATTGGATCCCGTCTCCGTGTACCAGATCGCTCCGTCCGGACCGGAGGTGATGCTGGGCTCGACACCGAAGAACGGCGGCGGCACGTCGTCGGCGGGGAGCGGGAAAGAGGTGAGCGACCCGGAGGCGGTGATCCGCCCGACCCCGGGATGCAAGGTGGTGGAGTAATCCAAGAACCACATGGCGCCATCCGGGCCGGCGGTGATCGGGATCGGACCCGAATTGGCGGTGAGCGCGAACGTCGTGACCGCCCCGCCGGTGGAGAACCGGTCGATCCGCGACTGCACGACGTCGGTGATCCAAACGCCGCCGTCGGCTCCGCCGGCGATGCCGGCAGGAAAGCACTGTTGCGGGCAGTTCGGGATCGGAAACTCCGTCACCACCCCTGCAGGAGTGATCCGGCCGACCTGGTCGCCGACGGTGCCCGGCGCGAGCGGGAGGGCGGTGAACCACACGGCGCCGTCGGGACCGGCAGCCAGAGCGAGAGCGAAGACCTTACCTGTGGACGTCGAAGAGGCGATCGTCGGACGTGGGAACAACAGCCGCACGCCGATCGGCACGGTGTGCGTCTGGCCCCCGCCGCTGCCCCTCAGGGTCAAAGGAACGAGTCCCGTGGCGGCGGTCTTCGCGGTGGTGATGAGCAGCGAGGAGGAGCCCCCGCCGCTCAGCGTCGGGGGGTCGAGCGCGGCCGTCACCCCGGGCGGCAGGGCGGCGATCGAGAGCGTGACCGGCGATGTGAAACCGCCGAAGGAAGCGAGGTCGATCTGCACTCGCACCGAGTCGCCGGGAGCCAGCGACAGGTCGCTCGGCGTCGCCGCCAGCGCGAAGTCGGGGGCTGTCGGGGCGCTCCAGTGCGCGGCAAGCGCCGCGGCGTCGACCGACCCGAGGCCGGTCACCAGATCGTAGCCAGGCCCCGCCGCCGCGCCGGGAACGCCTGGCACGCTATTGGTGCCGACGGTGATGTCATGAAACACCGCCGGTCCCGCGCTCCCGTACTGGCTTCTGGCGAGCTGGTAGAGGGTGGGGTTGGCGTTGCCCTGGGGCCCTCCGGCCCGCTGCACGACCAGCGCCATGAGGCCGGCAAACGCCGGTGCCGAGGCGGAGGTGCCGGCAACCGCGAAGAGACCCTGCGCCACGGCGGAGTGGCCGATGACCACGAGATAGCCGTCGTGGCCCGCGGCTGCCAGCGCTACGTCGGGGACGTCGCGCCGGCCATCCGGCGGGACGCCGGGCGCGTCCTGCCAGGACGGCTTCGCGTACACCGCGCTCGCGCCACCCCCCGACGCCCCGATGCCCGGCTCGTTCCAGGCCTGCTCCGGGATGTAGGAGAGGGCGGAGGCCTGCGTCGTCGGGTCCGGCGTGGGCGCCCAGTACTGGGTCGGCGGATCGTCGGCGAACTGCGTGCCGCCGACGCAGACGTCATAGGGCGTCGAACAGGTGTGGTTGACGGTCGGCTGGTCGGCGCAGAGCGAGATGCCCTGATCGCCGGAGGCGACGAACACGGTGATCCCCTCGGCCGCCGCCTGCGCCCAGAGGCTGTTGTAGAAGGCGAACGTGGAGGCCGTCTCCTCCGTCTCGCACGCGCCGAAGCTCTCGCTGACGATAGGTGCCACCGCATGGTCGACGATGTAGGCCGCAGACAGGTCGACGCCATCCGAGGGGAACGTCGAGGCGGAGACCACGAAGTCGATCGTCGCCTGCGGCGCGACCGCTCCCGACCATTGCACGTCGAGATCGGCTTCCGCCTCCTCCCCGCCGCCGAGGTCGCCGGGCGCCGGGCCGTTGTGGATGATCACCGGATCCATGGCCGGCAGGCCGAAGTAGCTCCGGAAGTAGCGCACGTCGGAGAGCCGGAGGTCGCTGCGGCCGACGATCGCGATGGTGCCCCCGGCGCCGGTGGTGCCGGCCTGGTAGAGGGGCTTGACGTCATAGATGGTGGCGAAGTCGGCGGGCGCCAGGTAGTGCTTGCCGCCCGCTTCGGCTGCCGGCATGCTGACGGGGAGGGCCGGTGGGTGGAGCGGCCGCCGCGGGAAATCGTGCAACGATACGATCCCCTTGACGAGCCCCGCCAGCTCCCGGGGAACGGAGGGATCCGCCGCGTTGGCATGATGGGTTCGCCCCGCCACCCGGTAGTCTCGGATCGGCGTCGCAAACGCCTTGCTCACTTGCGAGGCCGTGCCGCTGAACTCGATCCAGCCGCGCCCTCGCGCGGCCTCTTCCACGATGAAGCCCTGGGCCCGCAGCCAGCGGACCACGGTGGCGAGCCCCTGGTCGCTGATCCCGAAGCGGCGGCCGAACTCCTCGGGCGTCAGCCAGCGATGGTAGTGCTCGGCAGCGGGTTCCTGCTGGTCGTCGAGCAAGCGGCGTAGCTCCTCGGCGCCCCCCGGCCGCTGCTCGAGCAGGAGCAGGACGCGCCGCATCGCCAGACCAGGGTCCGTGGGGCCGATCGCGAGCTCGGGACGCGCCAGGGAGTGGACGTTCCCCTGGAACGTGATCCGCTCTGCGGCCGGTGCCGGCGGGGTCGGGCCCGCCGCCGCGAGCGGCGAGCTGATGGCACCCACCAGCATTGTCGCCAGCGCGACCGTGAAGCCCGTGGATCTCATACCCAGCGATTCTAGAGGTTGTCGACTCTCAATGCGAGTGGGCGGCGCCGAACACGCCGGACGCGGACGCGGACGCGCTCATGCTGCCCGCCGGGCCTCTCTTGGAATAAAAACGACCGGTCGTGCTATTATCAGATTCAGGCTGAGGGCGGTTCCAGCGGAGGCACGCGAATGACCAACGAAGCGTACATCGTCGATGCGGTGCGGACCCCGCGAGGCCGCGGCAAGCCGGGGCGTGGGGCGCTGACCGGCGTCCATCCACAGGAGCTCCTGGCGCAGGCGCTGGGCGCGCTGGTCGAGCGCAACCCGGTGCCGCCGGCGGACGTCGAGGACGTGGTGATCGGCTGCGTCACCCAGGTGGGCGAGCAGGGTGCGAACATCGCTCGCCACGCCGTGCTCACCGCCGGCTGGCCGCTGGATGTCACCGCGGTGACGCTCAACCGCTTCTGCGGCTCGGGCCTGCAGGCGGTCAACTTCGCCGCCATGGCCGTGCTCTCCGGCGCCAGCGAGCTGGCGATCGGCGGCGGCGTCGAGAGCATGTCGCGGACGCCGATGGGCGCAGACGACCCCGGCCGCGACGGCGGCAATCCGCGGCTGCGGGACCGCCACCCGCCGATGCCGCAGGGCGTCAGCGCGGACGTCATCGCGACCCTCGAGGGCATCACGCGCCAGGAGGTGGACGCCTTCGCCCTTGCCTCGCAGCGCCGGGCCGCCGCCGCCCGCGCCGAGGGCCGCTTCGCCGGCGGCCTGGTGCCCGTGCGGGACCCGGAGAGCGGCGCCGTGCTGCTCTGCGCCGACGAGCACCTCCGGCCCGAGACGACGGCCGAGGGGCTGGCCGCGCTGGCGCCGTCCTTCGCCGCCACGGCGGGCAAGGCCGCCGACCCGGCCCGTCTCGGCGCGGCGACCTTCGCCGATCTCGCCCGGCAGCGCTACCCGGCGCTGCGCGAGATCCGCCACGTCCACACCGCCGGCAACTCGAGCGGCATCGTCGACGGCGCCGCGGCGGTGCTGCTGGCGTCGGCGGACTATGCCGCCGCGCACGGCCTGCGGCCGCGCGCCCGCATCCGCGCCATGGCGACCGCCGGCGCCGACCCGCTGCTGATGCTCACCGCGCCGGCCCCGGCCTCGCGCAAGGCGCTGGCCAAGGCCGGCATGAGCGCCGCCGACGTCGACCTGTGGGAGATCAACGAGGCGTTCGCCGTCGTGCCGCTGCAGGTGATGCGCGAGCTGGACCTCGACGCCGAGCGGGTCAACGTCAACGGCGGCGCGATCGCCCTCGGCCATCCGCTCGGCGCCACCGGCGCCATGCTCCTCGGCACCGCCCTCGACGAGCTGGAGCGCCGCGGCCTGGGCACCGCGCTGGTCACCCTCTGCATCCGCGGTGGCCAGGGAATCGCCACGGTGATCGAGCGGCTCTGAGGCGGCCGCGGCGGGCCGGGCCCGAAGGGAGTAGCATGGCAGCAGATCCGTCTCTGATGGTCTGGGAAATGTCGGGTAAAGCGAGCTGTAGGTCAGAGGTTCGAATCCTCGAGGGCGCACCACGCAGAGTCCCATAAGTCCTACTTCCGTCTACGCTTGCAAACCCTTACCGCATAGGTCTTTCTGCGCTACAATACTCTCGTCTAGCGGGGTTTTCGCTGCCGCAGGGTTCCCCTGGGGTTCCCACGATTTTGGCGATTGGGAACCCCTATGCCTCTGGCCTGCTCGCCATCCAGCTGCTGGCCCTGATAGGGATGCACAGATCCGAGGTTACAGGCCACTTGCAGAAGGTCCGGCGCACCGAGGAGTCTGGCCTTCGCTGGAAGGACGTGGACTTTGAAGCCCGCAACATCAGGCTCCGGGGCGGAAAGACAGGCGCGCGCATCGTGCCGCGCGGCCGTGGACCTGCTGGTGGCCGCCAAGCCCGCCGCGGCCTCTCCCGACGACTACGTCTGTCCCGGTCAGAGACCGGACGCTCCCTTCATCGGCATCGACAAGGTGCGCCGCAGGTTCTATCGGAATACCGTGACGGCGCGGGAAGGGACCTGCGCTCGCTAAGGACCACCTTCAGCAGCATCGCCTCCGCCGCCGGTTACTCGGGAATCTTGGTCGCGGCTCTCCTCGGCCGCCGCGTCGCTGACGGGGTCACGGCGCGCTACATCCACCCCGACCGCGATCCGGTCCGCCAGGCCGCCGATGTGACGAGCGCCACGATCGCGGCTGCCCTAAAAGAACAGGTCGTGGCCAACGACCGCTCACGATGAACGCGACTGAAACGAGGCAGCATCTCTCCGACCAGCACTCGTACCTTGTTCTGGCGTGTGGTCTCGCGGACGCAAATCGCGAGTGACTTTCGCTTCTTGGTCAGCACGGAGCCGGATGTTTGGAGGTTCGGCGTCCCCAGTGGGTGGCTGACGGAGCGTTTTGATGTCTCGCGAATGCCCCAGACTCATGATCTCCCGAGACACGCTAGGGTTGGAATCGGCGTGCATGCAGGCCAAGTGAGCGTCGAAGAGATTTCACTTCTGGAAGACACATTTTTTCTCCTAGTGCGGGCACGCGACTCCTTTGGGAGCATGATGGGTTATGCCCGCTCGCTCGGCCCGAATGCCATTGATGAGAACCCGTCCCGGTACCGCACTCTGAGCGCCCTAAACAAAGCTATCTGCACCTACTCTCGCCTCGGAGTACTCACCGGCGCAGCGTTCGTCGAGGCTTTCGTGAACAGCGTTGGATGTGACGAAGCCGCAGCCCACCCGGAGCTCTCACCAGACGCGAGGGCCGAGTTGCAGGGCATACGTAAGGAGCGGTATCTCAGCCTAGAGACGAAGCTAGAGCGGTTCCCGCGGATCATTCGAGCGGATAAGAGATCTCCGATCGTGCTCTCGGATCCGAAGCAAGTGCGCGAGCCGTTTATAAGCTTTCTGAGACTGACAAAGGAAGTTCGCGATGCGAGTATGCACTACGCTCCAGGGAAGCTTCCCATCCTACGGCCTCCCCAAGACTGGCTCCAGTCGAGGACTCTCTCGGCCTCGGCCGCGGGGATGGCGAGGTCGACAGGGAGGTGGAGTGCGCGGGGGAGCGCTGCGAGGGTATGCCTGGCGCCGTCCGTGCCGAGCTCGCGGACGGCGGCTTCGAGGGCCTTCTCGGGTCCTGCCATCGCCTGCTCGGTGGAGGGTGCGATTGACCTGGCTGGCTGAGCTGGTCGTGGAGGCTGGGCAGGCTGTCGCCGGTGCAGTTGGCGATGCTGCGGTCTGGGTCGCGGCCTGCTCCGCTCCCCGGTGGTTGGAGAGCATGGCGCGGAGGGCGGGCACGGCCTGGTTGGCCCCCTCGCGGGCGGCGTCGGGCCGGAGGAAGAGCGTGACGGGGCGGCCGTGCAGCTGCCCGTAGGCCTGCGCCTGGCCGGCTTCGAGACGGGAGTTGGCGTGTGGTCGGCGGTGAGGCGGGCGACCGCCTGGGCGGGATCGGCGTAGACGCGCGCTGCGGTGTGCTCTAGCGTCGCTCGGGCCTCGCGGAGGCGCTGCGCCGAGGCCGGCGTCCACGCGGCCGCCGGCGAGGTCCTTTAATGCGGGTATTGGTCGAAGGCTAGACGAGATTCACTACGTCGGCGGTATAGTGTAAAGGGTGCCGCGAAAGGAGAAGCGCCATGGCCAGCCGCAAGCTGGTGATCGAAGTGCCGGAATCGGTTCTCGTTGCCGAAAAGACAGACGAAGTCGCCTTCGCCCACGAGCTGAAGCTGCTTGCGGCGATCAAGCTCTATGAGCTCGGTCGGTTGTCGTCTGGCCGCGCCGCCGAGCTGGCGGGCATGGCCAGGGTCGAGTTCCTGCTGCAGCTAGGCCGTCACCAGGTCTTCCCATTTGAAGCCGAGCTCCGGGACCTCGAGGCCGCGAGGAATGCCTGAGGCGATCACCAACACCTCACCTCTCCTCTATCTGCACCGCATTGGCACTCTGAACTGGCTGCGCGAGCTCTTCAGCGCGATTGTGGTTCCCTCCGCCGTGGTCCGCGAGCTGCAGGTGGGACGGGAACGGGGTTACGACGTACCGGATCCCTCTGACCACGCCTGGCTCCAGCTCGCCGTGCCGGCTGCGGTCCCCTCAGAATGGCTTGCTCTGGATCTCGGGCCAGGTGAGCTCGCGGTCCTGGCTCTCGGCCTGGAGGACCGAGGGAGGATCGTGCTGCTGGATGACGGCCTGGCGCGGCGGATCGCGCGGGCGGCGGGCTTGCAAGTCTGGGGGACCCTTACGGTGCTCCTCGAGTCAAAGCAACGCGGTCTGACGGACGCCATCGCGCCCCATCTGCGACGCTTGGAAGAAGCCGGCATGTGGATCTCAGGCAGCTTGCGCGAGCGGGTGCTGGTCTTGGCCGGAGAGAGTTCTGGAGAACGGGGTGCGGAGTCGTGAGGCACGATCTCGAGCCCCTCAGGCGAGGCCAAGAAGACATGGCCCTAATCCGGCGGGGACCTTTTCCTGGGCGAAGCATACCCATAGGGTTCCCGCGCCAGAAGGTACACCCCTAAGTTACTGCATATCAGATACTTACGGCAGACACTGTTCAGCCTTCGGAGCTGTGATGCGCCTGAGAAAAGGACTCTTCGTGGCCGGTACCGTGCTCTGGCTCGGCTCGTTTCTCCTGCCCGCCGTCACGTGGCTGAGGCCGTTCAGTTACCGGACGACCACCAGCGACCCTGGCTACATCGTGACGCGCGATTCGGTCCAATCTTGGATCGACCAGCTCCGAAGACAGGCCATGCGCGGCCCATCTTCCTTGGAGGCCGCCTGGGCCCCCGCCAACCTCCTCGTCCTGCTTTTCTGCCGCTCCCGCCGCCTCCTGCCCAGGGCCCTCGTTGCGCTCGGCGTGGTTCTCGCCTGGCTGCCGCTGCTATTCGGGATGGGCCAGGTCCTGGCCACTGGGTTCTATGCCAATGCGGTAGGTCTCAGCCTGCTGGGCACCGCGGGGTGGATCGGTGGCGGCCAGCAGGAAGGCCATGCCGGAGAAGGCCAGCGACTCCCAGACGCTGGACCACTCCATGGTGTCGTGCGGGTGGGCGAGGGCTCTCGGGATGTGCAGGATCACGAACCAGGTGAAGATCATCCCGCCTGACAGCAGGGCCGCCCACCGCCTGGTCGCCTCGACCGCCAGGCCCAGGCCGGCGGCGAACAGCGCCACGCCAGCGAAGTAGGTCCAGAAGTAGTGGTGCGGGATCCACGCGGGCACCAGTGTCGCCACGAAGTCCGAGTAGACGAAGTGCTGGACCCCGCAGAGGATGAGGAAGGCGGCGAGCGCGAGCCGCGCCGGCAGCGTGCGGTCCCGGCGCGCGTGCCCCGCGCCCGAGCTCTCGGCGGGGGCCCGGGCGCGGCCGCCTTTCGCGGAGGAGAGGCTGGCGATGAGGAAGGCGCAGCCGGCCAGGGCGACGAACTTCATCGGCGCCGTGTAGGCGCCGCCGACGCCGGCCTTCGCGGCGACCCTCGGCCCGTGGAGCAGCACGACCGACAGCAGCATCATCGTGCCCAGCGCCGCCGCGGCCAGCCGCTCCCGGATCTCGAGCAGGATCGCCGCGCCGATGGCGATCAGGACCGCGCCGAGCAGGCAGGCCCAGAAGGAGCGCCAGGGCACCCAGGCTGGCGGCGGCGGCACCATCCTGGTCACGAAGTCCTGCCGCAGCAGATGCATCGCCCCGAAGGCCACGATCGGCACGGCGAAGAAGGCGCGGCCGACCGGCGCCAACCGGTCCCACGGCGCGGCGGCTGCCACCGCCGCCGCATGGCCGTGGTCGCGGGGTTCCACGGCGCTGGTGACGATCTCTGCCATGGCTCGAGTGGGGCCGCCGCGTTCAGGCGCCCCCGCCGCGGCGATTCTGCTCTCCAGCCGCGGCGATCGGGTAGAGCCACTCTGGCTCGCGAGCATCAGGCCACTTGCCGCCGTGCGTGGCGAGGCGGACGAAGGTGTATTGTTCACGGCTGATCCCCTGGCAGGAGGGCCGGAGAGCATGAAGACGACGCGTCGCGAATTCGTCAAGGCCGCCGGAGCGGGCGTGCTCGGCGCCACCCTGGTCCCGGCTCTCGGCGGGGCCCGGGCACCCGCTGCCGCGGCCGCGGCCGGCAAGCCCTGGGACGTGGCCGTCGTCGGGGCCGGCGTCTTCGGGGCGTGGACCGCCTCGTTCCTGGCGCGGAAGGGGCGCCGGGTCGCGCTGCTCGACGCCTACGGCCCGGGCAACGCCCGCGCCAGCTCCGGCGGCCAGACGCGCGTCATCCGCATGGGGTACGGCGACCAGGAGATCTACACGCGCTGGTCGCTGCGTTCGCTCAGCCTCTGGAAGTCGCTCCTCGGCCCGGCGGGCCGGCCTTCGGTGTTCCACGAGAGCGGCGTGCTCTGGATGGCCCGCGCCGAGGACCCGCTGACCACCAAGACGCTCGCAACGCTCGGGCGGCTCGGGGTCGTCCACGAGCGGCTCGGCCGCGCGGAGCTCGAGCGCCGCTGGCCGCAGATCGACTTCGGCCCGAACACCTGGGCGATCCACGAGCCCGAGAGCGGCTTCCTGGAGGCCTTCCACGCCGTCCAGGCCGTGGTGCAGATGGCGGCAGCCGCGGGGGTCGAGTACCTCCAGGAAGCCGTCGTCCCGCCGCCACGAGGCAAGGGGAGGCTCGCCTCAGTGGCGACGAGGTCGGGGAAGACCGTGTCCGCGGGCACCTTCGTCTTCGCCTGCGGTCCCTGGCTGCCGAAGGTCTTTCCCGATCTGCTCGGCGAGCGCATCTTTCCCACCCGCCAGGAGGTCTTCTACTTCGGCCCCGCGCCGGGCGACGCGCGGTTCCGCGCGCCGGCGATGCCGGTGTGGGTGGACTTCGCCGAGGAGATCTACGGCATCCCCGACTTCGAGGGGCGCGGCTTCAAGGTGGCTCCCGACCGCCACGGCCCCGCCTTCGACCCGGACACGGGCTCGCGTGTCGTCAGCCCCGAGACCCTGGCCAGGGTGCGGGCCTTCGTCGCCCGGCGTTTCCCCGCCCTCGGGGACGCGCCGGTCGTGGGCAGCGAGGTCTGCCAGTACGAGAACACCTCGAACGGGGATTTCCTGATCGACCGCCATCCCGAGCGGGAGAACGTCTGGCTGGTGGGCGGCGGGTCGGGCCACGGCTTCAAGCACGGCCCGGCGCTCGGGGAATACGTCACCGCGCGCGTTCTTGGGGAGGGGGGCGAAGGGGGGGAGGGGGGCGACGGGCAGGCGGAGGCCCGCTTCAGCCTCGCCACGAAGGAGAAGGTCCAGAAGCGGGAGGTGTATTGAGCGACGCGTCGAGCGGAGGGTTCCCGCGCCTTACTCGAAGTACCCGTTGACGTCGACGATCACCTGCACGCTGGGCGACGTGCCGCCGATCGCCGAGTAGACCCGCAGGGTGCCGTCGCCGGCGGCCGAGAGCCCGGTCACCGCGTTGTTGGCGCGCGTCTGGTTGGCGGCGAAATTGAGCGTGCTGGTCGGCGGCGGCGAGCCGTCGGCGTGGAGCGTGAGGAAGCCCTGGTTCGTCGCCTGGGTGACGGTCACGTTGAGCGCCACGGCCTTGGCGGTGATCGGCACGCCGCAGCTGGGGGCGATCTTGACCACCCGGTCCTCGAAGCCGAAGGCGGGTCCCTGGTCGGCGTTGCGGGTGTCGAGGACGCGGCATGGCGGCACGGCGAAGAAGCAGAGATGGCCGCCGGTCAGCGAGCAGGGCGGCGGCGGGCAGGTGCCCGGCACCAGGGCGTGGGTCACCTGGAAGTCGTCGACGTGCCAGCCGTCGACTCCGACGTTGGCGTCGTTCTGGAAGCGGAAACGGAAGCGGCAGCTGACGCCGGCAAGGGCGCCGATGTTCAGGATCACCTGGTCCATCTGCGGGTACGAGGCGTTGCTCCCCTGCCAGGCCGGCTCGCCGTTGACGGTGCTGTTGTAGCCGCCCGCCACGAAGGTCGCGCCGGCGGCGGTGATCTCCCGCCAGGTGGCGCCGGCGTCGGTCGAGACCTCGAGCGAGCCGCCGTCGGCGCCGGTGGCCGCGGTCTCGGTCGCAAAGGCGTGCCAGAAGCTCAGCTGGCTGTTGGCCGAGACCCCCATCACCGGCGAGATCAGCCGGTCGTCCTTGGCGCCGTTGGCCTCGTCGCGGGTGAACCAATCCGTGGTCGGGCTGTGGGCGCTGGAGTCGGGGCTCAGCAGCTCCCAGGTGATCGCGCCGGTGCCGGGATTGACCGGGGTCTGCACCGTCCAGCCCGGGGCGCCCGACTCGAAGTTGTCGGAGAACACGGAGTCGACCAGGCACAGGATGTTGAAGCAGGCCTGCGCCGTGGAGTGGAGCGGCGCGATGCCGGCGGGCGGCGCGTCGGCCACGGTGTAGTCGACGCAGCACCGGCCCGTCAGGTCGTGGTTCGGCGTGAAAGACAGCTTGTTGCCGGCGATCGACACCGAGCCGCAGCTGAGCGGTCCGACCCCGGTCAGCATGATCGGGTCGCCGTCGGGGTCGAAGTCGTTGGCCAGCACGTCCGCGACGATCGTGTTGTTGCGCGCCACGCTGAAGAGATCGGGCATCGCCACCGGTGGGTGGTTGACGTTCGGCAGGACGGTGATGAAGACATGAGCGGTGGCGGTGTTGCCGTGGCCGTCATCGTCCTGGTAGGTCAACATGTCGGCGCCGGTGAAGTTCTGGGCCGGGGTGTAGAGGACCTGTCGATCGCCGGTCACCGACGCCGTGCCGTTGGCCGGCGGCGCGACGATGGAGACGCTCAGCGTGTCGCCGTCGGGATCAGAATCGTTGGCGAGGACGTCGATCTTGAGCGAGCCGTTCTCGCGCACGGTGACCGTGTCGTCGGCCGCGACCGGCGGGCTGTTGAAGGCGCAGCTGCCGATCACGCCGTAGCTGCCGAAGGTGGTGGTGATGCTCAGGCTGCCGGTGGGCTGCGTCGTGTTGTCGATCGCGGCGGTCGAGCGGAAGGTCTGGGTGCCGCTGCCGTCGAAGGTGCGGGCGTAGATCCCGCCCAGGACGTCGTGCAGCTGGGGGTTGCCCACCGCGTTCTTCGGCACGTTGATCACGATGCTGCCGTCCGCCAGGTGGTCGCCGGTGGTGGTCGCGATCAGGTGCGGAATCGGGTTGGACACGACCAGGCCGATGACGCCGAGCTCCACCGTCCCGTACTCGAACGTCACCACCGGCGGGTTGCTGTTGTCGGTGCTCATGCCGGCGTAATAGACGCCGTTGAAGAGCACCGGCGCCGAGGGCGGCCCGGGATAGGACCAGATGACGCGCCACTGCCGCGTCGGGGTCGTGGGGTGCGACATGTCGGCGTCGACCTTCATGGTGAACACCAGGTTGGAACCGTTGCCGGGCTCGGCGACCGAGACGGACAGGATGTCGAGATCGGCGTTGGCCGGAGCGCCGACCTGGCTGCCCAGAGGATCCGTGAGCACCTGGATGCCGGGAGCGGTGCAGGGATCGAGGGTCAGGTCGGCCGGCTGGACCTTGCTCGCGTTGCGGCCGCAGGCGCCGCTCTCGCCGGCGGCATTGGTCGCGCTCACGCTGTAGAAGTAGGTGCCGGTCTGCGTCGCGGTCGTGTCGAGATAGCCGCGCGCCGAGGCCGGGAGCGTCGCGAGCTGGCTGTCGGAGCCGGTCGCGCCGGTGCGGCGGTAGACCGTGTAGCCGGTGATCGCGGCGCCGCCGGTCGACGGCTCCACCCATTCGAGATGCACGCCCGCGGCGTCGCGCCGCGCCGTGGTCAGGGTGGCGGCGCCCGGAGCGACGGGCTCGACCGGATCGAAGGCGGCGAAGAGGCGCTTGCCGCTCGTCTGGCGGAGCAGCGTGGCCTGGTCGCGGTAATCGTTGCCGAGGGCGCTCGCCGGGGCGTCCTTGCACTGCTGGGAGGTGCAGCCGTCCGCGAACACCGCCACGACGCGCCCGAACTTGTCGACGTTGATGTCGTTGAAGTCGAGCAGGTTGCGGCAGAGGTTGGCGCCGCCACCGTTCCAGATGCAGGTGCGCTGCACCGCGTCGTCGGGGGTCGCGTCGACGACGGTCCAGTCGGCGCCCGTGTCGTAGGTGTGGGCGACGTAGAAATGCCAGACGCCGTTGAAGTCGCCGGCCTGGTAGGCGCCGGCGGTAGGAGTGCCCAGGAAGCCGAAGGCGGCGCGGCCGTCGTCGCCCGCGACCACCTCGGCGAACTCGCAGTTCTTGATCCCGAACGGCGTGCCGACATCGGTGCTCGCGGCCCAGGCGATCGCGGGGATCGGCGAGGCGGTGAGCTTGCCGACCGCGATCTTGGGGGAGCCGCTGCCGTCGCAGTAGCCGAAGTAGATCGTGCCGCCGGCGCCGATCCAGACCGAGGGGTCGGACGTGCCGGTCGTGCTGTCGGGGATCTTCGACAGGTTCCAGGTGGCGCCGTTGTTGGTCGAGAAGAACAGCCCCTGCTGGCCGCCGCAGCTGGCGTTCGGCACGTAGGCGGAGCCGTCCACCGGCGAGACCTTGACATGCCCGTGCAGGCCGCCGCACGCCGTGCCGCTGTCGATCGGGACCGCCGGGCCCCAGGTCGTGGCGCCGTCCGTGCTCAGGGAGCAGGCCGCGGCGGGCAGCTGCGAGCAGTAGTAGAACGCGTTCGGGTACCCCGTGCCGACGAGCGGCGGCGCGAACCGGCCGCCGCCGAAGGTCTCGTGGTCGACGCCCGAGTTGGCCGCGCTGCCGCCGGCGGGTGTCCAGGTGTTGCCGTCGTCGTCGGACGTCGAGGCCTCGTTGCGGCCGGTGAGCAGCAGCAGCATCCCCGCGAGGGTGCGGTTGGTCTGGTGATCGGTGAAGAGGATGGGATCGCTGTCCTGGTGCGAGGTGGGGGCCGACTTGTCCTCCCAGGTCGTCGTCGAGTACGCCGGACACATCTGGGCGCCGGTCGCGGGATCGTCGTCGAAGGTGATGCGCAGGGTCTGGACGTCGGACTGGACCATGACCTTGCCGGTCGCCCAGTCGACGCCGACCGACGGCTCGCCGGCGCTCACCCCGAACCCGATGTTGACCTTGCCCCGGTCGATCTGCGCCGGGGTCGGGGTGTAGCTCTGGTAGGAGGGCACGCCGGGGCCGGGGGTGCCGGCGGTGACCGCCCCCCAGGCCGGGGCGCCAAGGGCGGCGAGGGCGCCGAGCAGCGACGCGAGAACCGGCAGAGCGGAGAGCATCCAGGTCATCGCGGGACGGAGGAGTTGACGCATGGCGATGTCTCCTTGCTCGAGCGGCGCGAGTGGCTCGAGTGGCTCCAGTGGCAAAGACCGGCCCCGCGGCCAGGTTAGGCCGCGAGGGTAAGCCGGCGCATGAGGGAAACTCCTCAGACGGGGCAGGGGAGAACCCCCGCGGCGGGCGCGATGCCAGGTCCGGGGGGGTGAAGCTGGAGAGGCTGGGGAGACTGGGGAGGTTGGTAAGGCTGGTAAGGCTGGTGAGGGTGGGGAGACTGGTGAAGCTTGCGAGGCTGCCGGTTCCATGGCGCGCGCTTTCCGGGCCTTCCTGGCCTAGCGGGTCGCCGGCGGACGTGGCGGACGGGCCGGGCGGGCTTCCAGGCGTGCGAGCGCGGCGCGCGCCAGCGCCTGTGCCCGGCGCGACCAGTCCGCCGCCTCGCCGGGGCCGCCTACACTGAGGCGCAGGAAGGCGCCCGGCGCCAGGACGTAAAGCGATACGTTGCCGTGGCCGCCGGCGAGGAACGCCTCCTCGCCGAGGCCGGCGACCGGGGTCAGGGGGACGCTGGGTTCCACTTCGCCGCGGTCACGGTCGCGGTCACGATCGGTGCCTTGGACCGCGCGGTCGCGCTCTCGCTCGGTGCCCTGGCCTTGCTGCTCCATGGGATGCTGTGGATGCCGGGGATGGAGCGTGCGCTCCCAGCGCTCGTGCAGCTCGCGCCGGGCCGCCGCGCCGCGACCGGCACGGGTCAAGGCGAGGCTCACAGAGCGCAGGAACGGATCGACGCGGAAGAAGCACTGCGTGCCGGCGACCGCCTCGGCGGCGTTGCCCGCCCCGGCGGAGCCTCCCGAGCTCGAGGAAATCGCCTCCCGCAGCGACCCGCCCTGCACCCGCTCGACGTCGGCCGCGGTCAACAGAGCGCAGGCGTCGGGCGGCGCTCCGGCGGCGCGGGCGACCGCGGCGCAGGCGAAGGCGGTGGCGAGAAGCGACAGGCCGAGACGCGGAGCAGAGCGTCGGGCGGCGCGCGGTCCGGTCACGACCGCGCCCTGCCTGCGAGCCGGCCGCTCCGCGGTGTTCCACGTCATCGATTGTCAGAAAGCATGAGCCGGAGGTCGTCCATCCCGGCAAGCGAGGAAACAAGAACCGTGCCACGGCCATGCCCATTCATCTATAAAACGAAACTCGTCTTTATCTCGCGACGATCGCCCCGCGCAATCTGATCTCACTCGTCCTCGTCGTCCGGCTTCTTCTCCTTCTCCTTCGGGAACTCCGGTAGGACTTCCTTGACCTGGACGATCCCTGCCATCCCCTTGGCGGCCATGGCGCGGTTGAAGGTGGGGACGCTCTCGCCGTAGAGAGACTCGAACTTCTTGTGCGCGTCGTCGAGCTGGCGGTCTAGAAGCTCGAAGACGTCGCGCTCGGGCTGGGTGGGCGCCAGGTCGGAGTTGCCCGAGACGTCGGCGGCGCCGGTCGAGACCTCGGCATTCAGCCAAACGAACTTGAGAAAGAGGCCGAGCGGTCCGCGGAACGATTTCTGGTCCTCTTCGGTGATCGTCGGGTGGAGGAGAACCGCCTCGATCTCCTCGGCGCTCTTGCGCAGGCCCGCGACGGAGTCGATCAGCGCATCCTCCGCCTTCGCGGCGGCGAGACGCTGCTTCAACTGCTCGAGCTGCACGCGCGTCCATTCGAGCTCGCCGATCATCTCGGCGGCTGCGGCCGCGTCGCGGTAGATCGCCGACGACAGCTTCGATGCCGCCTCGACGTCCGCCGGCGTCCCGGCGGAGCCCGGGTCCTTGCGGATCTCGACCTGGGCCGTGGATTCCCGGTCCCCGACCCGGAGCTTCACCGTGTAGATGCCGGGGGGAACGAGCGGTCCCCTGGTGGCGTCCTCGATCCCGTAGTAGAGCACCGGGCGGCGATTCTTCCCGACGAAGCGCTTCTCCTCCCACACGTGGGGATTGCCCTTCGGCGTGGCGCGCAGGCGCACCTCCGGGATCGGGTCGTAGCGCAGGTCCCAGACGACGCGGTTCATGCCGGCCTCGTTGGTCCCGCGCAGCGAGCAGACCTTCGCGCCGGCCGCGTCGAAGATCCTGAGCTGGACGAGCGGCGGCTTCTCCTTCGCTTCCTCCTCGTCGCCGGGCGCTTTCTTCGGCTTGGGAACGGCTTTCTTCAACCAGTAGGTCAGGAGCGCGCCGTCGGGCCCGTTCTTCCCTTCCGCGGTGCCGGTCGGCGCGTAGGCCGGCTGCGAGACGGCACGGAACCGATAGGTGGGGACGGGCGGGAAGAGGTGCTCCGACGAATCACGGACCGCGTCGCTCCACGTCTCGAGCGCCGTGACGTCGTCCAGGATGAAGAAGCCGCGCCCATAGGTCGCGACCACGAGGTCATGGAAGCGCGGCTCGACGGTCAGCCAGGAGACCGGCGCGTGCGGCAGCTTCGACTGCAGCGGGCGCCAGTGCGCGCCGTCGTCGAACGAGAGGTAGAGGCCGTTCTCGGTGCCGGCGTAGAGCATGCCCTTGCGGAAAGGGTCCTCGCGAACGACGTGGACGTACGAGAGCGGGCTCCTGGGGATGCCCGGCGAGATCGACTTCCACGTTTTCCCGTAATCGGTCGTCTTGAAGATGAAGGGATCGCGGTTGTCGACCTGGTGCAGGTCGACCGTGACGTAACACGTACCCCGCTGATGAGGGGATGGCTCGACCGACTCGACCGTGCCCTTCGGCGGGAGCAGGGCCTTCCCGGGCGTCACGTTGGCCCAATGTGCGCCGCCGTCGCGGGTCACCTGCACGAGGCCGTCGTTGGTGCCCGCCCAGATCTCTCCCCTGGCGAGCGGCGACTCCGCGATCGAGAACACGACACCCGCATATTCGACCGAGAGGTTGTCGATCGTGAGTCCCCCCGAATCGCCCATCATCGACGAATCGTTCAACGTCAGGTCGGGGCTGATCGCCGTCCAGTGCTCGCCGCCGTCGGTGGTCCGGAGCACGTACTGGCTCCCGACGTAGACGGTGTCGTGGTCGTGCGGCGAGATGGCGATCGGGAACGTCCAGTTCATCCGCTCCTTGACCTGCCCGGCGTTGGCTCCCATCGTCCGCTCCGGCCAGATCGAGACCGAGCGCGACATGCGCGTGCGCGCGTCCCAGCGCTCGACGACGCCCGCGTAGCAGCCGCCCCAGACGACGTCGGGCTCGGCGGGGTCGGGCAGGGCCCAGCCGGTCTCGCATCCCGCCGTCGTCGTCCAGAGGGCCGGAGGAATCGTGTCGGCGCCCGGATTGCGGCTCGGACCCCGCATCGATCCGCCGTCCTGCATCTGTCCGTGCACGCCGTACGGGATCCGCGTGTCGGTCGCGACGTGGTACATCTGGGCGATCGGCAGCCGCACCCAGGTCCACTTCTTCCCGCGCGTGGTCGAGATCGACACGCCGCCGTCGGAGCCGATCATCATGCGGGCCGGATTCGCCGGGTCGGCCCACATGTCGTGGTTGTCGCCGGCCCATTCCACCTGGTCGGTCGTCTCGCCGCCGTCGTAGGTCACGCCCATCGAGTTCGAGGGGAAGTAGACCTCGTTCGCATTGTTCGGCATGACCAGCATGCGCGTGTAGTAGTGCGGCCGCTCGTTCAGCAGCCGGCTGTGGCTCACCAGCTTCCACTTCGTCCCGCCGTTGTCGGAGCGCCACAGCGATCCCTTGTCGCCGGTCTCGATCAGGGCGTAGACCCGCTGCGGGTCGCTGGGCGCCACCGCGACGGCGATCTTGCCGAGCGGAGATTCGGGCAGGCCGTCGTCCTGGGTCAATCGCTTCCACTTCGTCCCGCCGTCGTGCGTGACCCAGACGCCGCTGCCGGGGCCGCCGCTCTTCCTCCCCCAGGTCTTGATGTCGATCTGCCAGGTGCCGGCGAAGAGCGTGCGCGAATCGGCGGGATCCATCGCCAGGTCGGAGGCCCCCGTATTCTCGTCGACGAAGAGCACCCTCTCCCAGCTCTTGCCGCCGTCCCGGGTGCGGAAGACCCCGCGCTCCTGCTGCGGACCGTAGCAGGTGCCGAGCGCCGCGACGTAGACGACGTTCGGGTCGCGGGGATCGACGATCACGCGCCCGATGCGCCCCGTCTTCTCGAGGCCCATGTGCCGCCAGGTCTTGCCGGCATCGGTGGAGCGGTAGACGCCGTTGCCGATCGAGACGTTGCTGCGGATGAAGGTCTCTCCCGTGCCGGCCCAGACGATGGCGTGGTCCGACGGGGCGATCGCGATCGAGCCGATCGACTGCGCGGGCATCTTGTCGAACACCGGTTTCCACTCGGTGCCGCCGTCGATCGATTTCCAGATTCCTCCCGACGCCGCGCCCGCGTAGTACACGTTCGGATCGCCCGGCACGCCGACCACCGCCGAGACGCGGTTGCCCGGAGGGCCGATGAAGCGGAACTTCAGGCCGTCGAACGGGTCCTTGCTCTTCTCCTCGCCCTCCGGCTCGGCCGGGGGAGCCTCCGGTCGCTTGACGTCGCCCACCCCGGTGCGAGGAGTCGGCTGCTGCCGGTGCTGCTCTTCGACCGCCTCGTCCGCCGAGGACATCGCCGCCGCCGCCAGCACCGCCGCGAGCCAGAGGATCGCCGTCATTCGCTTCATTCATTCACTCCTTCGAGAGAGGTGTTCGAGTTGCGCCGGAGATGTAACGGGTTGGTGTCCCCAAAGGTTCCCGGTTGGAGCTAGAATCCGTGCCTCTCGTTCCTTCCGGAGGTTCGACCGAATGGGGCGAACAGGTTCGTACGTCCTCGCTGGCATCCTTGGGCTCTTGTGCGCCATTCTTGGATTGCGTGCTCTTGAGCAGATTGTAATCGGCGGTTTGAGCGCCTCCGCCGGGCGTATCATCGGTCAGGCGCTGCTCGCCATCGTTTGCGGTTGGGGCGCGTACAAGCTCGTGCTCAAGGCACGAGCCAGTTAGCTCAGACTCCGCCTCACTCGTAATAGGCGAGCCGGTGCTCGCACTGGCGCGCGAGTGGAGCGCGGTTATTTTCATCGTCCTCCTGGCGTGGCGAGTTGAGGGAAGAATACCGGCGGCCGTGTCCCAGGAGGAGGACGCCTGCGGCGGCGAATCGCGGCCGAGCCTCGTGCTACGGCGCCGGCGGGTTCTTGACCGGCGGCTGGTCGGGAATCGAGGGCCCCGGCGAGTCGAACAGCGCATTGAGGATACCGGCTAGGCGGACCCCGGCCTGGAGCAGGCGCCGCTTGACGAGCGGACCATGCTGGTAGGCATAGAGGTAACCGAGCTTCTTGTCGCCGATCTCGTAGACTCGTGCCCGCACCGCCATCGACTCCTTGATCCAGTCGAGAATGCCCGTGCTCTGCCAGGTCCTCAGCTCGGTCTGGGTCGGATGATCGACGATCTCGGCGAGCTCCGAAAACGAGAGCTTCTCCGACTCGATGATCTTCTCGTCCCAGACCGCATGCAGGTTGGTGCTCTCGCCGAACCAGGTCACCTGGATTTCGTTGCCGCCGCGATCGTCACGCCGCCCGACGTGGAGAGGTTGGTACACGTCGCCCACGAAATGAACGAGGAAACGCAGCGCCTCGATCTTCTTGCCCGCCTCCGCCCGGGGGTCTTGTAGCACCCGGGTGAAGCGCCCGATCGCCTCCACGATGTCGCCGCCGGGGCTCTTGGGCGCCGTCTCATAGCTCTCGTTGTCGTCGAGGCTGACGAAGTGCCAGGGCTTGGCCTGGTCCCAGGCAGGATCGGAGCGGATCTCGTCCGGCCAGGTGGAGGCCTGGACGAGGCTCTCGGAACCGAGGATGCCGGCCACCCCGCGTGCCGCCGCCTCCGAAAGGTGGCGCTCCGCGATGCGCCCCACCACCCGGTGGCCGGTCGGTCCCCAGGCGAAGGCGGAATAAGGCCGCAACGCGAGCAGGAGCGACAAAGCGGCAACGCAGCGGGTCTTCAATGGGACCTCCTCGGGTCAAGCTCGACCTCCTGCATCGAGCGCTTTACGCTGCCTGATGAGCCGATCTCTGAAGTCGTTACCTTGAGCGACCGGACGATTCCTGACGAGAGTGCACAGAGGCGCCGACCGCCGCGAGTATGGCGAAGTCGCGCCGGACGTGCCAGGCGGTCGCGAACGAGCCGTAGGTCTGGCGCGCCAGGGCCGCCGCCGAGAGGGTCGGATCGTCCTCGAGCGCGGCCCACATGTCCGCGCGATAGGTGGGACCAATCGTCACCCGGCAACGGTAGGTGTGGTGGTGGCGGGCGAGCTCGGCTGGTGCGTCGACATCGGTTGCGCGGTCGCGAAGGACGTTGGCCGGCACGCGGAGGGCGCTGCCCGCGAAGCGCGGATCCTCGCCATGCCGCTCCACCTGGAAGTCGGTGCCCACGGGGAGCAGGTCGAGGCGCTCGGAGCTGTAGATCCTTTCGAGACGAGCAAAGCGCCGGTCCTTCCGCTGCCAGTGCGCGAGGGCTGACCAGAGCGCGCGGACCCGCGCGGACTCTTGCATGGCCATGATCTTCGTCAGCCGGTCAGCGTTGACCCATGGCGCGTGTACCCCGAGCCAGGTGACGAGGATCGCCAGCACACGGAGGTCTTGGTCCTCCATCGCCTCGATCGAGGCAAACAGCAGCGTGTCCTCGATGTTGGAGTTCGGCGTCGGTGCGGCAGCGAATCTCATTCCGATGCCCGCCATCGCCGAGGTTAGAGCGGCCGGCCGTGGGGGTGTCGCGGGAACCAGGGCGCGGCTAAAGGGCATGGCCGAGCCTCTTGCCGAGATCCGCCAGCGTGGCTCGAACGTGAGCCGGCCAGTCGGGGTTGAGGTCCTGCGCCTCGACCCACGGCAGGAGGGCCGCGAGCTCGTCTGCCGTTGGGGCCAGCGCCAGGCAGTCGGGGAGATCGAGGCCTCGATCGCAGAGGGCGAAGAGCTTCGTGCGCAGGAGGTCCTCGCGGCCGAGGCTCCGGAGCTGGAGGGCTGCGCCGCTGAATGCGACCTGGAGACGCTCCTTCCAGGCGCTCGGGAGCTGCCTGGCCAGCGCCGCAGGGTCGTTGTTGAACCAGTCGTCTTCGAGCGCTTCACCCAGTCGTCGCCTCTCGGCGGCGAAGGCGCGCGCGGCAGCCTGGATCGCCTCTGGAAGCGGGGGGTGCAAGATGTCGCAGTCCTTCGTAGCCCGCCAGATAATGCCGAGCAGATTGAGCGCGGCGCCGCCGACGACGATGCCATCGAAACAAAGTCCTCGCTCGGCGAGGTGCCGATCGAAGGCGGAGAGCGTATCGCGGGGCATCATCGGTATCAGTTTAACAGATACTCGCTACGATGTCACTGGCGGCTGCCGGGCCCCCTGCCGAGCCCTGAACCACGCCATTGCCGCTCACCGTCGTGATATGTTTTCTGAAACATTCGCTCGCTGCAGGCATCAAGCGGCTGGGGTCCGGCGCATTTCGGCAACGGTTGCGCGAGCGGTGGGCAGGCGCCCCCAGCGGGGTCGGCGGCTCGGACTGGGCGGATCTCGTGGGCTCCGGGCAGCGGAGGTCGAGACGATGTCAAGAATCACCCTAAATTCCCCCACCGCGATCAGTTAATTTTCCCCCCCTCCTAGGTTGGTAGTACCCCGTCGTCGTCGGGCCTGTGGGGCCTGTG